>Ga0302319_10005491_pt1 | contig 25491 bp, 16 predicted proteins | sample Bog_T0_2_FD_203319 | JGI IMG/M metagenome (GOLD analysis project Ga0302319, IMG submission 203319) | Peat permafrost microbial communities from Stordalen Mire near Abisko, Sweden - Bog_T0_2 | ecosystem: Environmental > Terrestrial > Soil > Wetlands > Peat | place: Sweden: Abisko, Stordalen Mire...
TCCGTCCTCGTGCCGCAAACGGGTGTCCGTCGAGGCGGGCGTGACGGGAATCTGGTGGAAGTATGTCGGGCTCGACGGCGCCGTGGTCGGAATCGACCGCTTTGGGCTCAGTGCCCCGGGGCCGATCATCTACCAGGAACTCGGGATCACGGCCAAGGCGGTGGTCGAGGCGGCGCGGAAGCTGGGTTGAGCGCGGTGATGCGGGACTGTTATTGCGGACTCGGGTTATTCGTCATCCGCGACTTGCGCAATTGCTGGACAAACGGTTCGTTGCGCGCTTTCACCGACCGTCATCGATACTTTTTTTGATATCGACTTGATTTCATGTAATTAGCTACCTAACTATCAGCTTCCTTACTTTCTGTGCCATGCCGATGCTGCTCCTGAAGAACCTGCCGCGTTATGAATGCCTCCTTGAGGCCGCGCAGAAGTATCCCGAGCTCGATCCCTCGGCGTGCGAGGCTTTCCTTCATCTCCTGCGGGCGGGGGACGAGGCCTTTCACGGGTGCGAGACCTATCTTGCGGCCCGCAACCTTTCCCAGGGCAGGTTCATGGTCCTCATGCTGCTCCTCGACAAGAGTGGCGATTGCCCCCATCCCCGCACACCCGCCCAGCTCGCCGACCTGGCGGGTGTGGCCCGGGCGACGATGACCGGACTGGTCGACACGCTGGAGCGCGACGGGCTGGTGAAGCGTGAGCCCGACCCGGTCGACCGCCGCATGATGTCCGTGAATCTTACTCAACGGGGCAGGGCTGTCCTGGGCGAGGTGATGCCGGAGCATTTCCAGAGGATGGCCGCCCTGATGGGTCCCCTTTCCGAGGGCGAACGCAAGACCCTTGTCCGTCTCCTTGGCAAGATTCTCCAGAAACCGGCCGAGTCTGCGGCCGATGCCCACGCTCCCGCCACAGCCGCCTGCTGAACCTCCTTATCCCATGGTAAAGAAAATACTGACCACAACATTGGGACTCCTCGTCCTGCTCGGGGCCATCGTCGGCACCAAGGTTCTCCAGATCACCACGATGGTCGCGCAGACGGCCCACTTCACCCCGCCGCCCGAGGCGGTGACGACGGCTCAGGTGAAACTTGAGAACTGGAGGCTGCAGCTGGCGTCCGTGGGATCCCTCTCCGCAGTGCACGGCGTGAATGTCTCGGCCGAGATGGACGGCAAGATAGTCGACATTCCCTTTGTGTCGGGCAGCAAGGTCCAGGCCGGCGACGTGCTCGCGAGGCAGGATACTTCCGTGGAGGAGGCCGAGCTGCGCGCGGCCGAGGCCTCGGTCGACCTTTCTAGGATCAGCCTCGAGCGTTCGCGGGAATTGTTCGCGAAGGCCGCCATTTCGCAATCCCAGCTGGACGCGGACGAGGCCAACTCCAAGCAGGCTGTCGCCCAGGCCGACAATTTCAGGGCGGTGATCGCCAAGAAGACCATCCGTGCCCCGTTTTCAGGGTCCCTGGGAGTCCGCCTCATCAATCTCGGGCAGAACCTGAAGGCGGGCGACCCGATCGTGTCGCTCCAGGATCTGGACCCCATTTTTGTCGACTTCTACCTGCCGCAGCAGGAGCTGGCCGAGATCTCCCCGGGCCTGACCGTGCGCATCGACGGCGACTCCGTCGGCAACGGTCCGGTCGACGGGACGATTACGGCGATCAACCCGGATGTGGACATGGCGACCCGCAACGTGAGGGTGCAGGCGACGATCTCCAACCCGTCCGGCCACCTTCATCCCGGCATGTTTGTCAACGTGGAGGCGGAGCTGCCCAAGACAAGAAATGTGCTCGTCATACCCGCCACGGCCGTGCTGTCCCAGCCTTATGGCGACACCGTGTTCGTGGTCGAGGAGAAGAAGGATGACGTCTCGGGGACCACCCTCAGCGTGGTGCGGCAGCAGGTAGTGCGGCTCGGCGAGCAGCGGGGGGACTTTGTCGAGGTCGCCAGCGGCCTCGAATCCGGGCAGACGGTCGTCACCACGGGGGTGTTCAAGCTGCGCCCGGGCATGTCGGTGAGCGCGCAGAACGGCTTCGCGCCCGATGCCCAGGTGAACCCGAAGCCCGACGACTCATAACCAGCCGCTGGGAAAAGCCCGATGAAATTCACAGACCTTTTCATACGCCGCCCTGTTCTCGCCCTGGTGGTGAACCTGGTGATCCTCATCTCGGGGATCCAGGCCTACCGGACGCTGAATGTGAGGCAGTATCCGCGAAACGAGAATTCGTCCGTGACCGTGACGACGGTCTACGTCGGGGCCAGCGCCGACCTTGTGCGCGGGTTCATCACGACGCCCCTGGAGCGCGTGATCGCGGCCGCCGACGGGATCGACTACCTGCAGTCCCAGAGCTCCCAGGGGGTCTCCACGATCACAGCCCGCCTCAAGCTGAACTACGACGCCAACCGCGCCCTTTCGGAGATCAGCTCCAAGGTGGACCAGGTTCGCGGCAACCTTCCCGCGGAGGCGCAGGTGCCTGTGATCAATGTGCAATCGGCCGACAGCCAGCTCGCCGCAGCCTACCTGAGGTTCACTTCCAATGTGCTTCATCAGAATGAGATAACAGATTACCTGGTGAGGGTTGTGCAGCCGCGCCTGTCCGCATTGGAGGGGGTCCAGCGCGCCGACATCCTTGGCGGGCGCACTTTTGCGATGCGCATCTGGCTGAAGCCCGACCGGTTGGCGGCCCTCAACATCAGCCCCTCCGATGTCAGTGCGGCCCTGATGGCCAACAACCACCTCACCGCCCTGGGCACGACCAAGGGCAACCTCATCGAGGTGAACCTGACGGCGAACACGGACCTGCGGTCGGTCGAGGAATTCAGGCAGCTGGTGGTCCGCCAGCAGAATAACGCCATCATCCGGCTCCAGGACGTTGCGGACGTGGTCCTCGGCGCCGAGGACTACGACACCGAGGTGCGGTTCTCCGGCGAAACGGCGGTGTTCATGGGCATCTATCCGCTGCCCAACGCCAACTCGCTCGACGTGATCACCCGCGTGAACAGGGAGATGGTGGAGATCCAGAAGGACCTTCCCTCGGGCCTGACCGGCGGTGTCGCCTACGATGCGACCGCCTACATACGCGACGCCATCCACGAGGTCTTCCACACCCTGGGCGACACGCTGCTGATCGTCGTGGTGGTGATCTTCCTCTTTCTCGGCTCCGTCCGGTCTGTGCTCATCCCGCTGGTCGCCATCCCGCTTTCGCTGATCGGCGCCATCTTCCTGATGCAGATCTTCGGATTCACCATCAACCTGCTCACGCTCCTCGCGATCGTGCTCTCGGTGGGTCTTGTGGTCGACGACGCGATTGTCGTCGTGGAAAACGTGGAGCGACACCTGGCGGAGGGGCTCAGCCCCCTGGATGCGGCGCTCGTGGCGACCCGGGAACTCGTCGGGCCGATCATCGCCATGACGATCACACTGGCGGCCGTCTACGCGCCGATCGGCCTCCAGGGCGGCCTCACGGGTTCGCTGTTCCGGGAATTCGCCTTCACGCTTGCGGGTGCGGTCGTCATCTCGGGCGTCGTGGCCCTGACGCTCTCGCCGATGATGTCGGCCTACCTGCTCAAGCCCGGCGACGAGGAAAGGGGCTTTGCCAAGGTGGTGACCCATGCGTTCTCGGCCGTGCGCGGCCGCTATGCGCGCCTGCTCGACGTCACCCTGGCCAACCGTGGATTCGTCTATGTCGTCTGGGGGGTGATCGGGGTATTCGGGGTGCTCATGATCACCCAGGCGCCGACGGAGCTGGCGCCCGCCGAGGACCAGGGGGTCATCTTCGGGTTCGGGACGACTGCGTCCGACTCGACGCTCGACCAGAACCGGCCCTATGCGGCCGCCGTCAACAAGGCGTTCTTCAGCTTTCCCCAGACCGACTTTGTGTTCCAGCTGACCACACCCAACTCCGCGATCGCGGGGCTGGTGGCCAAGCCGTGGGGTCAGCGAAAGGAAACCATGGGCCGCCTGCTTCCGCAGGTCCAGGCAAAGGTCTCCGTGATCCCCGGGCTCCAGTTCTTCCTGGCCCAGCCCCCGCCCATCCCCGGGGGCGACAATTTTCCCGTCGAGGTGGTCATCTCGTCGACGGCGGACCTTGACCAGATCCTGCCGGTTGCCCAGCGCCTCGCAAACGACGCGGCGAAGAGCGGCATGTTCGCCTTTCCGCCGCTTCTCGACGCACGGTACGACCAGCCCCAGTCCGAGGTTGTCATAGACCGGGACAAGGTGGCCGCGCTCGGCCTCAACCTCCAGCAGGTGGGCGGGGACCTCTCCGCCGCGATGAGCGGAAATTACGTGAACTGGTTCAATATCTCGGGCCGGAGCTACAAGGTCATTCCCCAGGTGAAGCGTGTCGACCGGCTGACGCCCGACCAGCTTGAAAAGATCTATGTGACCGGCCCGGGCGGGCAGTTCATCCCGCTCAGCACGATTGCAACCATCCGCAGTTCGACGGTTCCCCGCTCGCTGAACCGGTTCCAGCAGCTCAACGCCGTGACCATCTCGGGGGTGGCCTTCAGGCCTCTGGATGACGCGCTCAAGTTCTTCGAGGACGACGGTGCGAAGATACTCCCGAAGGGCTACGTCATCGACTACATGGGCGAGTCCCGCCAGCTGCGCAAGGAGGGCGGCAACGCCCAGTTCTGGACCACGATGGGCCTGTCGATCGTCCTGGTCTTCCTCGTGCTCGCGGCGCAGTTCAACAGCTTCCGCGATCCCCTTGTGATCCTCGGCGGGTCGGTGCCCCTGGCGATCTTCGGTGCGGCCATCTTCATCTTCCTCAAGATGCCCAACCCCAACCTCCCGTTCTGGACAAACGGATGGACGACGACCTTCAACATCTACGCAAAGGTGGGCTTGGTGACGCTGGTCGGCCTGATTGCGAAGAACGGGATCCTGATTGTCGAGTTTGCCAACAAGCTGCAACTTGACGGAAAGACCAAGCTTGAGGCCGTGCGCGGCGCCTCGCTCACCCGCCTGCGCCCGATCCTGATGACGACGGTCGCCACGGTGGCCGGGCACTTTCCGCTGACGCTGGTCACGGGCGCGGGCGCCGCGGCCAGGAATTCGATCGGTTTGGTGCTGGTCGGAGGGCTCAGCATCGGCACAATGTTCACCCTTTTCGTCGTACCCTCGCTCTATATGCTCATAGCCAAGGATCACAGCAAGGAAGCGGCCCAGGCGCCGGAGTTCCAGGCGTTAAAACCCGCACAAGCATGAAGACCCTCCTTCCCCGCATACCGGCCCTCGCAATGCTGCTGGCAGTGGCGGCCCATGCCGAGATGCCGGCTCCGCCCGCGCTGCCCCAGAAACTGGACCTGAAGGCCGCGGTCTTCTATGCCCTGGACCACAACTATGCCGTCCTGCAGGCAAGGGAGCAGATCCGGGAGCAGGAGGGCGTGGTTCTGCAGGTGAAGGCCGCCGGGATTCCGAATGTCTCGGCGACAGGGTCCTACGAGCGGAACGCCAACGCCATATCCCAGACCTTTCCAAGTTCGAACGAGGAATGGTCCGCCGAGCTCAGGGCGACGCAGACCCTGTTTGCAGGAGGTGGGATAAGGTCCTCCGTGAATGCCGCGGAACTCAACCGCGAGGCGGCCCTGTTCGACCTCCAGACCGCGATCAACGCCGCGCTCCTCGACGTCCGCACAAGGTTTTACGCCGTTCTGCTGGCCAGGGAGCAGGTCACCGTGCAGGAGGAGAATGTCGAGCTTTCGCGGAGGCAGCTGCGCGACACGGGCAACCAGTTCCAGGCCGGATCGGTCTCCAGCTTCGAGGTGCTCCGCGCCCGGGTTGCGCTGGCAAACGCCCAGCCCGACCTGATCACGGCCCGCAACAACCTGCGCGTGGCGATCGAACAGCTCCGCCAGTCGCTGGGGGCGCCCGCGGGGGCAGGATCGTCCGCAATGTTCCCCGACGTCGAGGGTACCCTCGATTTCGAGGCCCAGAAATTCGAGCTGGATGCCGCCCTTTCGGCAGCGCACGAGAATCGACCCGAGCTGCTCAGGCTCACGAAGCAGGAGGAGTCGGGCGAGCAGTCGGTCAAGGCTGCCCAGTCGAACTACTTTCCCAACGTCTCGGTGTTCGGTGCCTACGAATACGCCGGGGCCGGGCTCGCCACAGGCGGCAATTACAGCGCCAACGGATGGCTGGCCGGTGTGCAATCCTCGTGGGCGATCTTCGACGGCAGGGCGACGGCCGGCAGGGTTCGCCAGGCCAGGTCGGTACTCGAGCAGGCCCGGCTTCAGCACTCCCAGGAGGAGCTGACGATCGACGTGGAGGTTCGCCAGGCCTATTCCTCGTGGGAGGAGGCCGCAGAACTTGTGGACGCCTCCCGCCAGACGGTCGGCCAGGCGGCAGAGGCCCTGCGCCTCGCAAACTCCCGTTTTGCCGCCGGCTCGGCGACCCAGCTCGATGTCCTGGACAGCCAGGTGGCCCTTACCCAGGCGCGGACCAACCAGCTCCAGGCAAACTACAACTACCTTGTCTCCGTGGCGTCGCTGCGCAATGCGATGGGCCTGGGGGACGCCTTCGTCAAAAACTGAAATGCCCCCCGCGGCGACCCCGGCACCTGCCGTTTGATTGAAGCTGCCCCAAAACGAGGATCGCGATGAAGACGCTGCGCCTCGTTTTGTGGACCTTCGGCGGCCTGGTGCTACTGACAGGCATGCTGGCCGCCGTGGCCTCGATCCCGGGGATTCAGACCTGGTACGCCCGCCGGCTTCTGGCCCAGAACCCCTCGCTGGGCGCCTCGCTCGGTTCCGTCTCCGCAGGCCCCGGTCGCGTCACGATCAGGGACCTCCGCCTCCACCGCGGGGGCATCGAGTTCCGGGTTTCCCTGATCGAGGCCGAATTGCCGGTCTGGAGGGCCGTCTTCAGGCGGGAATTCCCGGTGCGAAGGCTCTTGGCGACGGGTTTGACGGTGGACCTTTCCAACCTGTCGCCGGAAGGGGGCCCGGCGGAGCTTGAGACGGGAGTCCTCGCCAAGCCAAGGCTGGCCCTTCTCGTCCTGGCATCGGCACTGCCGAACGAGCTGCCCGGCGGCTTACGGGGGTTCGGCCTTTCAGGCGGCACGGCCGGGCCTGAGATGGAGATTCTGGGCGCGGTGATCCTTCCCCAGGGCCAAGGGTTGCGGCCCGGGGCCGCCGGACCGCTGACCTTTGACCTGACTGGCACGCCGACCGACACCGGAGAGGTCTACGCAGTGAAATTCTTTGCGGCAGGCCGGCAGTTTGCCGAAGTCAAGGGGCGTTCCACCGAGGCCACGCGCCGCTTCGCGGGCCGGTGGAAGCTTGACCTGACGGCGGGAGCGGCGGGCTCATCGGCCCCGAAGGGGGAGGGGATCCTGGAGGCCGGGCCGGACGAATTCCATGCCGCCGGGAGGATCGAGGCGGGGGCAGGCCGGCTCGGCCGCATGCTTCCGAATCCCGCCGCCCTCGATGGCCTCAAGGTCTCGGCCGAATTCGACGCGACCCGCCGCGGCGGAGTCTGGCAGATCAACAGTCTATCGGGCTCGCTGGAGGGAGCGCACTCCGTGCTCAGGGCGACCGCCCTCCAGGAATTCGAATTCAACCCGGCAACGCGGGAGGCCCATGCCCAGGATCCCGGCAGGGACATCGCGAGGGTAACGCTTGACGATGTCCCGCTCGGCTGGACGGCGCCGTGGCTCGCTCCCTTCGCCCTGTCAGGAGGAGGCATCGGCGGCGAGCTTGTGGCCGCCGTCAGAGGAGGTGGCCTTATGCTGCGTTCTTCCGGGCCGCTCTCCGCCGACAACGTGACGGTGGCCCGCCTCGGCCGGCGGATCGTCGATGGAGTGGATTTGACGGCGGACGCGACCATCGAGATAAGGCCGGAGGGGTGGCAGCTGGCGTTGACCCCCGTCACCGTCCGCCTCGCGCCGGATGGGATGCTGACCGCGGAGGCACGGGTCGGGCGGCTAGCCGGCGCCGGGCAGCCCTTGAAGATCGCCGGGCGCCTGAGTGCGGACCTGCCCGCCCTGCTTTCAAGGCTTCCGAACGGATGCCCGGGTGACTTCAGGCGTGGCGACCTGACCTGCGAGTTCACCGGAAGCCTCGGCTTGCAGAGCTCGATCGAGGCGAAGGTTGGGCTCGATCACCTGGAGGCAGGCCCGTCCGGAATGCTGCCGGAGGTCAACGCGGAGATCCGCGCGGATATCGGGGAGGAGGGGCGCACGACGTTCAACGCCCCGCTTCGGATCGGAACCGGCGCGGGCGGATCCGATCTGACGGTCGCCGGCACCCTTGCGTGCGGCAGCATGGGGACTGGAATCGATCTTCAGGTCAGCGGCGAGCATCTGACCGCCGACGGTGCCGAACTTCTCGCCACGCCGCTCGGTTGGAAGGGATTCTGGAACGGGCGCCCGTTCTGGTGCGGCGCGAAAGGCAAGCTCGCCTTCGCCCTGAAAAGCGCCTCCTGGCCGGGTCGGCCCGCACTGACCGACCTCGAGGGCACGCTCGGCTTCGATCCAAACGGGGTCACGATCGCCGGCGTGAGGGGCAAACTGGGCGGAGGGCGTTTTTTGCTGGCAGGGCAACTGCATTCCGGGGCGGATGCCTCCAGGCCCTTTTCCTACCGGCTTGACCTCAGGCTCGAGAATCTCGACTCGGCGCCGTTCTTTCGCGCGCTCTCGCCCGGCAGGGCGCCGACTTTCCAGGGCCGCTTCGACCTCAGGGGCAGCGTTGCGGGAGACTGCGCGGATATCCGGGATATCCCCGGGCCCGCGAACGGCGACTGGACGCTGACCAGCAAGGGAGGCGTGTTCAGGGCCCTTCGGAAAGCGATCGATGTCAGGCCGGAGCCGACGGACAAGATCGCGGTGATTGGGGCCTTCATCGGCAACGTGGCGGATACCGTGACGTTTCGAAAGGATGCGAAAAGCCAGGACATGCGTGCCCGCGCGGCCGCGGACTTCTCGCAGATCATGACGGCCCTGCCGTACGACCGGGTCGACGTGACGCTTTCCCACGATGCCCTCGGCAACATCGTGTTCCGGGAGTTCTCCCTGATCTCCCCGGAGATCCGCATCGAGGGGAGCGGGACGGTGGTGGCGGTCGATGGATTTCCCGTCCTGGAGCAGCCGGTCGAGGCCTCCCTCAGGCTCCGGGTCCGCGGCCATGCCGCCGAGCTGCTCGAGGCAGCCGGCCTTTTGTCCCAGGGGAGGGACGACCTGGGCTATACCGCAAGCGCCATTCCCCTTGAGGTCGGAGGGACGCTGCTTGCACCCGACCTGGGGGCCTTCCGGGACGCCCTGCTCAAGGCGGCCCAGTAAGGTTTTGTCGAGATGCTGCTCCTCCGTTTCATCCTCAGGGTGTGCTTCCGGTTCCGGGCCCACAATGTCGGTCCGCTCGGCACTCCGGGTCCGGTGCTCCTCGTCCCGAACCATGTTTCCTGGCTCGACTGGCTTTTCCTGGGCGCGGTGCTCGACGCCGATTGGAAGTTTGTGACCTCGAGCGCCACGGCCCGGACCAGCTGGCTGCACAGGAGGATCATGACGGGAAGGCGAACCTTCCCGGTTGACACCAACTCCCCCTATGCCGTCCGGGCCATGGAGGAATTCCTCGAGCGCGGCGGCCGCATGGTGCTTTTTGCCGAGGGTCGGATCTCGCTCACGGGATCCCTGATGCGCCTGTTCGACGGCACGGGATTCCTCGTCCGAAGGGCCGGGGCGAAGGTCATTGTCTGCTACCTGAGGGGCGCGAACCGCACCTGCTTCGTGAGGCACGGGGGGTGGCGGCGTCTCTTCCCCAGGGTGAGCGTCCATTTCAGCGAGGCGCTGGTCCCGCCCGCCTTGGAGCACGTGGCGAACGCCGACGCCCGCCACGCCCTCACCGACTGGGTGCGCGACAGGATGGTGCTCCATCAGTTCGAGGTGGAGATGGAGTTTGGCGCGCAGAACGTCCCGGCGGCGATCGGCCTGACCGCGGCGATGATCCCGGGACACACCGCCCTCGAGGATATCGCCGGAGGAGTCCTGAGCTTCCGCCGCCTTTCAACGGCGGTCGACGCCCTTTCGGGCGCCTGGCGGGGACTGGCTCCAGCCCCGGGAGGCCGTGTCGGCGTGCTTCTGCCCAATGTCAACGGACTCCCGGCGACGATCCTCAGCCTTTGGGTTGCCGGCCGGGTTCCGGCCCTGCTGAATTACTCGGCGGGTGTGGCCTCCCTTCATGACTGCGCGCAGCTCGCCGGGCTGGCGCAGGTCCTGACGTCGCGGCGTTTTCTGGCCAAGGCCGGGCTCGACCTTGCGCCGCTCTCGGCGGCGGGAATCGGGCTTGTCTATCTGGAGGACGTGCGCGCGGGGATCCCCCTCCGGGCGAAGGCCGCCGCGTTTGCGCGAAACGCGGCGGCCCCGGGCTGCCGCCTTCGGACGGCGCGGATCGGCCCCGGCGACAGCGCCGTGATCCTCTTCACGAGCGGCTCCGAGGGCGTGCCAAAGGGCGTGGAGCTGTCGCACAGGAACCTGCTCGCAAACATCCGCCAGGCGATCGCCGTGACCGACATCGGGGACGACGAACGCTTCCTCAACGCGATGCCGATTTTCCACAGCTTCGGGCTCACGGCCGGAACCCTGCTCCCGCTCGTCAGGGGGTGTTACACCTTTATGTACCCTTCTCCGCTGCACTACAGGACGGTGCCGGCAGTGGTCTACGACAAGGCCTGCACGGTGCTCCTTGGCACGAACACTTTCCTGAACGGCTACGCCCGCCGGGCGCATCCCTACGATTTCAACTCGGTGCGCTACGTCTTTGCAGGTGCGGAAAAGCTGCAGACCGCCACCATGGACACCTGGGCGCGACGGTTCGGCGTGCGGATCCTCGAGGGCTATGGCGCGACGGAATGCAGCCCCTTTATCAGCGTGAACACGCGCATGCATCCGGAAAGCGGAACCGTCGGCCGCCTGCTTCCCGGGATGGAGCTTCGGATCGAGCCTGCGGAAGGCGTGGAGGGCGGCGGACGCCTCATCGTGCGCGGTCCAAACGTCATGAAGGGCTATCTGAACGCCGACGCAAACGCGGCGTTCCAGGCGTTGGGCGGGTGGTACGACACGGGCGACATAGTCCACGTCGACGCCAGGGGCTTCCTGCATGTCCGCGGCCGACTGAGGCGTTTCGCAAAGGTCAGCGGGGAGATGGTCAGCCTCACCGCCGTGGAGGAGGCCCTGGCGGGAGCCTTCCCGCGGTTCGGCCCGAGGTGCCAGGTGGCGGTGCAGGCTCGGCCCGACCAGGAGAGGGGCGAGTCTTTGGTCGCCGTGGCCGATGAACCCAGGCTGACGCTCTCGGACATCCGGGCCGTGCTCCGGGACAAGGGGATCAGCAATCTCTGGGCCCCCCGGGAGCTTATCCGGGTGCGGGCGATCCCCAAACTTGGCACCGGCAAGATCGACCACCCGGCGCTGGCCAGGCTCGTGGCTTCGAAGCCACGCTCAGCCGACGGGCAATGAGGCGGCGTCCCATGGGGGAAGCCCGCAGTCCGAGGCGATCCCGTTGAGGGCGGCGATTTCGGCCGCGGTGAAGAGCAGGCCGCCCGCGGCGGCGCTTCGCGCCGCCCATTCAGCCTCCGGCTGGCCTGGCAGGAGGACGCCCTCATTTCCAGGCCCGAGCACATTCCTGATCACGGCCTTCACATTCTCGATCTGGGTGCGGCCCCTGGAAAACGCACCTCCGCTCACTGCATCGGGATGGATGATCTGGAAGAAGAACGACGGGGTGTGCTTTTCGCCGTCTTCGGCCCAGCGGCTCCGCAGCGTCGGGAGCGAGCCGCCGATGAATGCGGCGACGAGTTCGTTGATCAACGCGAGCCCGTAACCCTTGTGCGCGCCGAACGGCAGGAGCGAGACGGCCGCCGCGGGGTCGGTGGTGGGCCTGCCGTCCCTGTCGACCGCCGCAAGCGGCGGCAGCGGGCGCCCTTCCCGGAGGAGTTGCTGCACCCGGCCCATCGCCACGACGGACGTCGCCCAGTCCACCACGATCGGGAAGCCCACGGCCTCGACTGTGGGAAATCCCCAGCTGTGCGGATTTGTCCCGAGCGTCGGGGACTTTCCTCCGAAGGGCACGACCTCGGCGAGCCCGGCCGTGCAGTTGGTATAGGCCAGGTAGCCCCTCTTGGCGGCGTCCATGACGTAGCCGCCGCCCCAAAGGTAATGGAAGGCATTGTCGACCGAGACGATGCCGACGCCGTGGCGGTCGGCCAATTCCATCGCCGCGGCCATGGCGCGGTACGCGACCGACTGGCCGAGCTTGCGGTTTGCGTTCCAGATCCGCGAGGCGCTGAAGCGCGACGGCCTCTCCTCGATCACCGCCCCCGGCACGCACCCCTGGGACCCGCTCCCGAAAAGGTGGTCGAGATGAATCGCCTTGATCGCATTGTGGGTCCGTATGCCGTGGAGGGCGGCCTCGGCGCAGCTCCTCGCCGCGTCCGCCGCCTCCTCCTGGTCGTAGCCGCGCCTCCGATAGGCGGCGCGGACAAGGTCGTCGTGCTGGGACCGGGGTACAACATGGTAGGCTTCCATTCCGGCCCCGATCTTATCCTGTTGAAGAACCCGGCGGCGAAGCTAAAAATCGGGGCCGTGAAGTCATTCAAGGCAGCGACGCTCCGGCTGAGGAGCCGGCTTGGCGCGGGTGTCGTGCGGACCGGGAAGGCGGCGCTTTTCGGCGCATCGTTCGACGCGAGCAAGCTTCAGTTTGCTCCCGATGCGGTTGTCCTCCCCAGGACCTATGCCGACATCGCCACGGTGCTTGCCCTCGCGAACCGGTGGCGGGTGCCTGTGACGGTGAGGGGCCGCGGCACGTCGCTGACCGGTTCGGCCTCGCCCCTGAGGGGGGGCTGGGTGGTGGACATGCTTGGATGGAAAAAGATCAGGATAGACGCGGAATCGGGGCTCGCCCACGTGCAGGCGGGAGCCGGCGTCGCGGCGTTGCAGCGGGCGGCGCGGAGGAAGGGATGGTTTTATCCGCCGGATCCGGCGTCCCGGGAATACTGCACGATCGGCGGCAACATAGCCTGCAACGCGGGGGGCATGCACGGGGCGAAATACGGCGTCACGAGGGACTTTGTCCTCGCGCTGAAGGGCTTCCTTCCGACCGGGGAGCAGGTGGAGTGGGGGACAGCCACCCGGAAGTTCTCGGCAGGGTTCAACCTTCGCGACCTGTGGATCGGCAGCGAGGGCATGCTTGGCCTGGTGACCGACGCCACGCTCAAGCTGGTGCCCCTTCCCGAGTCCCGGTGGACGATGCTGGCGGCCTTCGAGAACGACACTGAGGCCTTTCGCGCAGCCCGGGCCCTTTTTGCCCTGCGGATCCAGCCCGCGATCTGCGAATACCTGGGGAGCGCCGCGGTACTGTGCACGGAGCGCGCGATGCGCACGACCATCTTTAGCGGCCAGCCGGGCAGGCCGGTGCTGCTCCTCGAACTCGCGGGCTCGGAGGGCGAGGTGCAAAGGGACAGGCGCGGGCTCATCGCCTGGGCCCGCTCCCATTCAACGGCATTTCGGGCGGCCAGGGGAAGGGCCGAGGCCGAGCGCCTCTGGGCCGTGCGACGCCGGTGTTCCGGGGCGATGTACCAGATGGGCGACAGCAAGCTCAACGAGGACGTGGTGCTCCCCATGCGCCGCTACGGGGAGTTTGGGCGTTTCCTGGCCACGCTCGCCCGCGAGTCCCGGCTTCCCATCCCCACCTTTGGCCATCTCGGGGACGGCAACCTGCATGTGAACATCGTCTACCATGCCGCGAACCCGGTGGAGTGCCGCTCGGCCGAGAAGGCGGTCCGCCGACTGATGGAAACCGTCGTCAGGCTGGGAGGGGCGATCTCGGGCGAGCACGGCATAGGGCTGACCAAGACGCCGTTCCTGCGGCTCCAGCATTCGCCGGCCCAGATCCGGGCCATGCGGGCGGTGAAGCGCGCCCTGGACCCGAACGGGGTCCTGAATCCCGGCAAGATGTTCGACGTCTTCGAGACCTGGAAGCATCCCAAGATAAAGGTTCAGCTTCCCTGGGACCCCGTCCTGCACAAGTGATGCGCCGGGTGGGGGCCGACTGTCAGCCGGGATCGTAGTCGAGCCAGGGCCCGAGCCATTTCTCGGTTTCCGCAACCGGGAAACCCTTCCGCCGCGCGTAGTCCTCCACCTGGTCGCGCGCGATTTTCCCGACGCCGAAGTATTTTGAGTCCGGATGGTTGAAATACCAGCCGCTGACGCTGCTCGCCGGGTGCATGGCATAACTTTCGGTGAGGCCGATCCCCGTGGCCTCCCGCGCGCCCAGCAGGTCGAAGAGCAGGGGTTTTTCGGTGTGGTCCGGGCAGGCCGGGTAGCCCGGGGCCGGGCGGATGCCCCGGTATTTCTCGCGGATCAAGTCCTCGTGGGAGAGATTCTCGGTTGTGCCATAGCCGCAGGCGTTCCTCGCCTGCTTGTGGAAATACTCGGCCATGGCCTCGGCCAGGCGGTCGCCCAGGGCCTGGGCCATGATCGCGGAATAGTCGTCGTTGGCCCGCCGGAATCCGGCTGCAAACTCCTCCACTCCGTGGCCCGCGGTGACGGCGAAACCGCCGATGAAGTCGATCCTTCCCGAGTCCCTCGGGGCGATGAAATCGGAGAGCGAAGTGTTGAACTGGTCCGCGGGCTTTTCCATCTGCTGCCGCAGGGAGTGGAAGGTGGTGAGAACGCCGCTGCGGTCTGGATCGGAATAGACCTCGATGTCGTCGCCGACGCTGTTGCAGGGCCAGAAACCGATGACGGCCCTGGCTGTGAACCGCCTTTCCGCAACGATTCTCCCGAGCAGGGACTCGGCGTCGGCGAGCAACCGGACGGCCTCGGGGCCCACCACCGGATCCTTGAGGATGTCCGGGTAGCGGCCATGCAGCTCCCACGCGCTGAAGAAAGGTCCCCAGTCGATGAACGGCACAAGGTCGGCCAGCGGAACGTCCGGAAATGTCCGGGTGCCGAGGAAACCGGGACGGGGGATGTCCACGCCCGCCCAGTCGAAGCGGGGACGCCGGTCCCGGGCCGCGGCCAGGGAAAGAAGCGGTCTCCGGGACCTGCGCGCGGCAAAATCCTCGCGCAACTTCTCCTGCCTCGCCGCAACGTCGCCCAGGAACGGGGACTTTCGCTCCGGGGAGAGGAGCGAGCTGACGACATTCACCACCCGCGAGGCGTCGAGCACGTGGACGACGCCGTGCGGGTATTCAGGCGCCACCTTCACCGCGGAGTGTGCCGGGCTGGTGGTCGCCCCGCCGATCAGCAGGGGAATCGTGAATCCCTCGCGCTTCATCTCCCGGGCCACGTGCACCATCTCGTCGAGCGAGGGGGTGATGAGGCCGGAAAGCCCGATCACGTCGACGCCCTTCTCCCGGGCGATGGCCAGGATTCGATCGCAGGGAACCATCACGCCGAGGTCGATCACCTCGTAGTTGTTGCAGGCGAGCACAACCCCGACGATGTTCTTGCCGATGTCGTGGACGTCGCCCTTGACGGTCGCGATGAGGAACCTGCCGTTGGCCCGGGTCTCGCCGCCCGCGGCGGCGTGCCTGCGCTTTTCCTCCTCCATGAACGGGGTGAGATAGGCGACGGATTTCTTCATCACGCGGGCCGACTTCACCACTTGGGGGAGGAACATCTTCCCCTCGCCGAAGAGATCGCCGACCACGCGCATGCCGTCCATCAGGGGGCCCTCGATGATGTCGAGCGGGCGGGGATACTTGAGACGCGCCTCCTCGGTGTCGGCCTCGACGAAGGCGTCGATCCCCTTGACGAGGGCGTGGGAGAGCCTCGCCTCCACCGGGCCGGTGCGCCAGGCCTCGACTCCCGCCTGCCTGGGTTCGGCGCCGCCGGAGGCCTCCTGGGAGGCCTTGAGGCCGTCCGCAAACGAGGTCAGGCGCTCGGTGGCGTCAGGGCGCCTGTTCAGGAGCACGTCCTCGACCCGCTCGAGCAGATCGCGTGGGATCTCCGCATACACTCCGAGCATGCCGGCGTTCACGATCCCCATGTCCAGCCCGGCCTCGATGGCGTGGTAGAGAAAGGCCGTGTGCATCGCCTCGCGCACGGCGTTGTTGCCCCGGAATGAAAAGGACACATTGGAGACCCCCCCGGAGACCTTGGCGTGGGGGAGGGTCCGCTTGATGATCCGGGTGGCCTCAAAAAAATCCACGGCGTAGTTGTTGTGCTCCTCGATGCCCGTGGCCACCGTGAGGATGTTCGGGTCGAAAACGATGTCCTGGGCCGGAAACCCCGCGGTTTCCGTCAGCAGCCGGTAGGCCCGGGTGCAGATGCGGACCTTCTCGTCCCGCGTGGCCGCCTGGCCGTTTTCGTCGAAGGCCATCACGACGGCAGCGGCCCCGTAGCGAAGGATGAGCCGGGCCCGCCTAAGGAACTCCGCCTCGCCGTCCTTGAGGGATATCGAGTTGACGATGCCCTTGCCCTGGATGCACTGAAGCCCGGATTCGAGGACGGACCACTTCGAGGAGTCGATCATCACCGGCACGCGGGCGATCTCCGGCTCCACGGCAATCAGCCTGAGGAATTTTGCCATGGTCGCCTCGCCGTCGACAAGCCCCTCGTCGACATTGATGTCCAGAATGTTGGCGCCGCTCTCCACCTGCTGGCGGGCGATCGCCAGGCACGCGTCCCAATCGCCCGCCTTGATCGCCTTGGCGAACCTCGGCGAACCGGTGATATTGGTGCGCTCGCCAATCACCAGGAACGAGGCGGCGGCGGGTTTCACGGGAGATATGGTTGAGGCGGGCCTGCGGGCTGTCAGGCCACATTCAGGGTCTCGAGCCCGCTCAGGCGCAGGGAGGCGTCGGCGCCGGGAATCCGCCTCGGGGGGCAGCCCCTCACGGCCCGGGCAATCGCCTCGATATGCGCCGGCGTCGACCCGCAGCAGCCGCCCACAAGGTTCACGAATCCGCTGCGGGCAAACTCCCCGAGCACGGAGGCCATGTCCGCCGGCGTCTCGTCATAGCCGCCGAAGGCATTGGGCAGCCCGGCATTGGGGTAGCAGGTCACGTGGCACTCCGCGATGCGCGAGAGCTCCTCGATGTACGGGCGCATCTGGCGTCCGCCGAGGGCGCAGTTGATCCCGATCGAAAACGGGCGGGAGTGCCTCACGGAATTATAGAACCCCCCCACGGTCTGTCCCGAAAGCGTCCGCCCCGACGCGTCGGTGATGGTCACCGAGATCATGACAGGGAGCCGGAATCCGGTCTCGTCGAAGACCGACTCGATGGCGAAGAGGGCGGCCTTTGCGTTGAGGGTGTCGAAAATTGTCTCCACCAGCAGGGCGTCCACTCCCCCCCTGACCAGTGCGCGGACCTGTTCCGTGTACGCCGCGACGACTCCGGCCCAGCTCACCGCCCGAAAATCGGGGCGATTCACGTCGGGGGACATGGAGAGCGTGCGGTTCAGCGGGCCAACCGCGCCGGCGACGAAGCAGCGGCGCCCGGGGGAGGCCTTTTCAGCCTCATGCGCGGCGCGCCGCGCGACGGCGACGGCGGCGGCATTGATCTCGGCGACGAAGGACTCCGTGGCGTAGTCCCCCTGGGAAATCGACGTCGAATTGAACGTGTTGGTCTCGACGATGTCGGCGCCCGCCGCAAAATAATCGGAGTGGATGCTCCCGACGACGTCGGGCCGCGTGAGGCTGAGCAGGTCGTTGTTTCCCTTGAGGTCCCGGGGGTGGTCCCGGAAGCGTTCGCCGCGGAAGTCCGCCTCGCCCAGGTTGAAGGTCTGGATCATCGAGCCCATGGCCCCGTCGAGCACGGCGATCCGCCGTGCGAAAAGGTCGCCGAGGGCGTCCTGGGAGGTGGGAGGGGAGGCGGCTGGGGGCATGGCAACTATTATATCGTCATATCATAATATAATGATATGTTCTGCAAGTCATTTTTTGGCGACACTTCCACGGGGCGGGACGACAATTTCATTGCACAGCGGAAACCCCGGGTCGAGCATCACCACCTCGGTCGTTCTTTTGACAGCCCGGAGTTTGGCAGGCCTTCGGAAGGCCTGCCCGGGGAAGGCCGTGAGAATCGGCCACAGTTGCGCTGCGGTAACGCGTCACAACCCTCCACTGCACGGAGTCCGTGCGGGCAAGGCCAATCGGTTGTCAACCGGTGAAGGCGGAGGCGAGGCAGCCGGCGATGCCGGCGGGAAACGCGAAGTCCGAACACCCACCCCCGGGCGCTCACGCGCCTGATGTGTTTTGCCCATTTGGCGCCCACAAAATCTTCATCGCAAAAATGAAGCGTGAGAGCGACCAATATCCGCGACCCGCGGAGTTTGTCTGCTCTTGGCCCACAGCTGCAGCAGACAACCATGAATTCCATCGCCTGGTCCCGGTCCCCGGGACCCCTCCTTGCGGCGCTCGCCTTCGCGGCGCCGCTCGCCACCTCCTCGCCCGCCCAGAGCCCCGCTCCGGACGTCACGTTGGGCACCTATGTCGTGTCCGCCACGCGCACGCTGCAGGATCCCGCCCTGGCGCCCAGCAGCGTGACGCTGCTTCCCCTGGCGGACCTTCAGGAGGCGCAGGTGGCCGACCTGCGAACGGCGCTTTCTGAGACCCCGGGGGTGGTCGTGGCGAACTCGGGGGCCCGGGGCGGGCAGAGCTCCATCTTCCTTCGCGGGGCGAATTCCGACGAGACCCTTTTTGTGGTCGACGGCGTGCGTCTGAACACGACCACGGCCTCCTACGTGAACTTCCTTGGCGGGGCGGATCTCGCGGGGCTCGACCGGATTGAGGTGCTGCGGGGGCCGCAAAGCACCCTTTACGGAAGCTCCGCCATGGGCGGCGTGATCCTGCTCGAAACCGCCAGGGGCTCCGGTGCCCCTTCGGGGGACCTCTCCGGGTATGCGGGCTCCTTCGGCAGCCTGGGAGCAGGGGTCGGGTCGCAGGGAGGGCTTGGGGCCTTCGACTACAGCGCATCGCTCACCCGGCAGCAGACGGACAACGACCGCGCCTACAATGCCTTCGGCGCCTGGAACTATTCCGAACGCCTGGACGACCAGGTGACGCCGTCGCTCCTGGTCGGCTCCACCCTCCGGGGCCAGGTCTCCCATTACGAGGAACCCGGTCCCACAACCTATCCGTCGCCTGGCGACGTGCAGACCGTCGCGGACCTCGCGACGGCGTATGCGGACTTCCGGTCCGGCCAGACATTCGACTCCAGGCTCACCGCCGCCTGGTACCAGGACGAATACACCTGGGACAAGGACGCGCCCGACGAATACTATGCAAGGAATTCCCGGGACATCCTGGACTGGCAGAACTCCTGGCAGGCCGCGCCCTGGGCCGAGCTTGTCGGCGGCGTGAATGCGGAACAGTCCTATTACCAGGCCGGCGGCCTGACGACCGACCGCCTCATGGCCGGTTATCTTTCCTCCACCTTCAAGCCAGCCGCGGGCGTCGAGTTGACGGCCGGCCTGCGGCGCGACGACTTCAACACCGCGGGGGCGGCCACCACCGGCCGCGCGGGCGCGGCCTGGGTGCTCAAGGGGGGGCTCACCAAGCTCCGTGCGACGTACGGCACCGGGTTCAACGCCCCGACTCCCGACGAGCGCTACGGGGAACCTCCCTACCTGATTCCCAATCCGGGGATCCGGCCGGAAAGATCCCGGGGATGGGATGCGGGATTGGACCGCACAATTCTGGAGGGACGGGTGACGCTCCAGGCGACCTGGTTCGAGAACCGGTTCCGCGACCTGCTCGAGGATGAAATCACGAACCCGGTGACGTACGCCGGCCAGGAGGTCAACGTGGACCGGGCGCGGACCAGCGGTGTGGAACTGGGGCTTGGCGCGCGCCCTTCGCCGCTTCTCACCCTGCGGGCGGCCTACACCTACCTGGAGGCGTGGGACGAATCCGCGGGCCAGAGGCTGATCCAACGCCCGAGGCACACGCTCGACGCGGGCGCGGAGCGGCGCCTGACGCGGGGGTGGCTTGCGGGCGCCGGGGTCCATCTTGTCTCGGACCGCGTCGACGGCGCCTATGCCCCGTCGCCGCTGCCGGGTTACGCCACGGTCCGGCTCTACACCAGCTGGGCGATCCGCCGGAATCTGGTCGCAAAATTGCGCGTCGAAAATCTACTCAATCGAAGGTACCAGGAAGTGGCCGGGTACCCCGCGCTTCCGCTCGGGGTCTATGCGGGCACGGAATGGAGGTTTTGAAGGCCGGCCGGACATGCACACGATGAAACTCGGGATACTGGCGCTGTTTCTGATCGCCGGCCTTGGAACGGCCCGGGGCGCCGGTCCCGCGCGGATCCGCGTGGTGTCGCAGACCGTGGGGACCGACGAGCTGCTTCTGGCCGTTGCCGCACCGGGACAGATCGCCGCCCTGAGCCACCTGGCAACGGACCCGCAGTTCTGCGCCGTGGCCGAAGAGGCCCGGGCCTATCCACAGCTTCAACTGAACGGCGACGCCGAGTCGGTGATCAAATTCAGTCCCACCCTCGTGCTCTGCGCGGACTACAGCAGGCCCGAGCTTGTGGCGCAGATCAGGCGCGCGGGAGTCGAGGTCCTGGTATTCGACCGCTACCTGAGCCTGGGGGATGCCTATGCGAACCTTCGGGTGCTGGCGGGGAGGCTGGGCACCGGGAGGCGCGCGGAGGAGCTGATCGCCGGCTGCCAGGCGCGGGTTGGGGAACTGCGGGCCCGGCTGGAGGGCGTCCGGAAGGTGCGCGTGATCGCCCCCTCGACCTACGGACTGCTTCCCGGGGCAGGCACGACATTCCAGGACCTTTGCGACAATTCAGGCGCCGAGAACCTCGCCTTCACCCTGGGACGCCTGTCCGGCCACGCCCCCCAGCCGTCGGAGCAGATGCTGGACTGGCCGGTCGACTTCGTGGTGGTTTCGGGCGGCGAACCCGGCGCGGCTCTCGCGCCGTTCCGGGCGATCCCTCCCTATGAGTACATGGCGGCCGTGAAGGAGGGCAGGGCCGTCCTGCTACCGCCGTACGCGCTCGGATGCGTGTCACACTACAGGATACGCGCCTATGAGATCATGGCGCGTGCGCTGCACCCGGAGGCGTTCAGATGATGCGGGCGGACCGGATTTCACGGGCGGCGCTTCCGGCCCTGTCGATCCTGCTGGTTGTGCTTGTCGCTGCGGCCCTCGGCTCCGGGGACATGCACCTGTCCCCGTTCCAAGTCTGGGAGGGCCTGCTTCGGCGCGATCCGCTGGACGCAACGATCGTCTGGCAGATCCGCCTGCCGCGGGTGCTTGTGGGGATGATGGTGGGAGGGGCCCTCTCGGCGAGCGGTCTTGTGATGCAGGCCTTCTTCAGGAACAGCCTTGCGAGCCCGGGATTGCTGGGCGTTGGCAGCGGAGGGGCGGCCGGCGCCGTGGTGGCGATCGCCCTTGGCTGGGCGTCTTCGTCCCTGTGGTTCCTGCCGCTTGCGGCCATTGTGGGGGCCTTTGGCGCGACGTCGGCCGTGCTCATGCTCGCCAGGCGGGGGGCCAGCGGAGAAAGGCTGCTGCTTGCCGGCGTGGCATTGAACGCCCTGCTCGCGGCCGTGACCAGCTACGTCCTTTCGGAGTTCACGGGGCCCTACGAGCGGAATGCGCAGATCCTCTTCTGGCTGCTGGGCGGGCTGGAGGACCGGACCTGGGAGCACGTGGCGATCGCGCTTCCGATCCTGGCCGCCGCGGCATGCCTGTGGCCGCTCGGGCGCCCGATGGATCTGCTCAGCCTCGGTGCGAGGGAGGCCCAGAGCCTCGGGGTCGACGTGCGCCGGCTGCGGCGGGTGCTGCTGGCGCTGGCCACCGTGCTGACCGCGCTCGCCACGGCGGTGGCCGGTTCCGTGGGTTTTGTGGGCCTCATCGTGCCGCATATCCTCCGGCTGGCCGTGGGGCCGGACCACCGCAGGCTGGTTCCCCTCACCCTCGTGGGCGGGGCCGCCTTCGTGCTGGCCTGCGACATCGTGGGGCGGGCGGCCGGCGGCCTGCGCCTCGGCATCATCACTTCGCTCGTCGGAGCACCGTTCTTTCTATGGTTCCTAAGGAGGCTGCCATGACCATCCTCAGGCTCGCAGAGACGACGGTCCCCGGGCGCCTCGAATCGGTGTCGCTGGATGTGCCGCGAGGCAGCCTCGTCGGCCTGGTCGGGCCCAATGGATCCGGCAAATCGACGCTGCTTCAGGTGGCCGCCGGAATCCTGCCCCCGTCCGAATGCGTTTCGTGGGAGGGGCGGCCCCTGGGCGGAATTCCGATGCTCGAACGGGGGCGCTGCGCGGCATGGGTGCCCCAGGAGGCCCTGTTCGAGTTCGGCTTTTCCGTCAGGTCGGTTGTCGCCCAGGGCCGGTTCGCCAACGGCGACGACGGCCGGGGGGTGGACGAGGCCCTTGCGGCGCTGGACCTGACGGGTCTCGCCGCAAGGCCCGTCAACCGCCTCTCAGGGGGCGAGCGCGCCCGCGTGCTGCTGGCCAGAGCCCTCGTCACGGGGGCTCCGCTTCAGCTCTGGGACGAGCCCCTGGCCGCGCTCGACCCCCGCCATGCGCTGGAGGTGGTCGTTTTGGCGAGAGGGCTTGCGGGGAGGGGATCCACCGTTGTCTTTTCCCTCCACGATTTGCGGGTCGCCCATCGCCTGGACCTTGTGGCAGTCTTGCACGAGCGGCGTCTGCGCGCCTTTGGCCCGCCGGCGGAGATCCTCAGCCCGTCCCTTCTGCTGGAGGTCTTCGGCGTGAGGGCACACGAGGCGCCGGGCCTGAACCTCGAACTACCATGAATCCCACCCCGGAACGCGAAACTGAAGAGGAACACAGGCTGCGCATGCAGGTGCTGCAGTCGGAGATGCGGGCCATGACAAGGGCGGCCACAGAGCGCCGAGGCCTGGTGATCGTTCACACCGGCGACGGAAAGGGGAAGACGACGGCGGCCTTTGGCATCGTCGCGAGGATGCTGGCCCACGGGAGGCGGTGCGCGGTCGTCCAGTTCATCAAGAGCACCAATGACGCGGTCGAGCGCCTCTTTCGGGGGCCGCTGCTCAGCTGGGAGCACTATGGCGACGGGTTCACCTGGGACACCCAGGACAGGGCCGGGGACATCGAGAGCTGCAGGGCGGGATGGAACGCCGCCCTGGCGCACCTGGGGTCGCCCGACGTCGATCTTGTGCTCCTCGACGAATTGAATGTGGTGCTGGCCTTCGATTACCTGCCGCTCGACGAGGTCCTGGCCGCGCTCAAGGCAAAGCGTGCGGACCAGCACGTGATCATCACGGGGCGCGGGGCGAAGCCGGGGCTGGTGGAGGCGGCGGACCTGGTTACGGAGATGAGGGAGATCAAGCACCCATTCAAGTCGGGGGTCAAAGCGCAGGTTGGGATTGAGCTTTGAGCTGCCGGCGGAGGAGCTGGAGGGTCTTCGACGGATTGACGAGGTTGACGCGGCCGTTCCTCGAGCACCCGGCGAGGATGAGGGCCTTGGCCTGCTCCGGGGTCAGGGACGGGTCGAGCGCGAAAAGTTTCGCGGCGAGGTTTGTCACCTGGGGCGACGCCATTGAGGTGCCGCTGAACTTGAGGCGCTGCCCGCCCGGCACGTAGCTTTCGACCTCGAAGCCATTGGCGTGGACATTGACCATCGGCCCGAAGCTCGAGAACGACGTCTCCTCGCCGGCCTGGTCGACGGCCCCAACCGTGATCATGTTGGGAAGCTGGAACGACGACGGGATGAACTCGTCAAACTTCACGTTGTTGTCGTCGTTTCCCGCGGCGGCCACGAAGAGGATGTCGGGGGCGCCGCGCAGGGCATCGAGGAGGGCGTCGCGCCCGATGTCGAATATCCGGCGGGCCAGCTTCTTCCTCTCCTCGGCCGTGCCGCCCGCGCCGTTCTCCTCGAGGGCCTCCTCGACGGATTTCAGGGAGCCGCCCCAGCTCATGTTGACGACCCGGACACCGTTTTTCCTGAAATAATCGACCTGGGCGAGGCTGGCCGCCGCATCTTTTTTCGCCTGCGCGACGGTCGGCGTCTCGGGAACCAGGTGGTAGTCAAAGGTTATGCGGCCGACGACCAGCCGTGCAAAAGGGTTGCCGGCGGCCGCGATGCCGGCCACGTGCGTCCCGTGCGCCCAGTTGCTGGTGAGCTCGAGGTCCTCCAGGAGGGGCTTGACCTGATCGGGTCTGAGGCCGCCCATGTAGCGTTTCAGGTCGGACGACTCCGGGCTGTCGATCGCGGCGTCGAGATCGATGAATCCCTTCAGTCGGTTGAGCAGTCCGGGCACGCGGGATGCGGCCCCGCCCAGGGGATAGAGGAGGAACGGCTCCGGGTTCGAATGAAGGTCGTAGGCAAAGCCGTGATTGCCGGCGGCGTCGGCGTACACCCGGCCCGTAAAGAGCGAGATATCCACGCCGCTGTCCCAGATCCCGACCAGCACGGGCGTTGCCTTGGCATCGGGGGGAAGCGCGACGAGGGTCGGCGTCCAGCGGTCGGGCTTCACCACGTGGTGGGAGGCGACAATCCCCTCAAGCGCGGACACGACGCCCGCCTTGTAGGGGAGCAGATTGACCAGCTGGTTCCGCATCGCGACGAGCTGGCGGGCGATGTCCGCCGAGATGTTGCCGGTCTTGGCGGCCGCCGGGTCGATCTCCTGCTGGACGATCCCGATGATCAGGGCGGTGCTCCTCACCTCGTATCCGGCCTTGGTCTCCTTGATCTCATTCTGGACGACGTCCCAGGGGAGCGCGCGGACAAGTTCGGAGACACGCGCCCCGAGGGCCCTGCCCATGTCCGATTCGGGCGTCGAGGCCAGGCGGAGGTCGATGAGCGCCCCCGAAATCAGCCCGGTCGTCAGCTTCAGGTCGGGCTTTTCCTCGAGTGCCCGGAGTTCGGCGATCAAACGGCGCGCCGAGGCATAATCGCCCTCGAGCATGGCGATCGAGAGCAGCGAACTCTTGTACCGCTGCAGGGTGGACCGGTCGGTGATGTCGTACGCGGCAAGGTCCGAAAGGAGATCCGCCTTCACCTTGGAGACGAGCGGGGCCATGGCCGCGGGGTCCTGGAGCATCTGCGATGGCGGCTTCGGCACGGCATAGGTGTGGCGGGGAAGGTCGTCGGCGGTGAGGACCGGCTTCCTCTCGGCTGGCGCAGGGGCGTCGGCTGCGAGCCCGCGCGTTCCGGCCGCCAACATCATCGCCAGGGCTGCGCCAAGGGCCGCAAGGAGGGGTTTGTGTTTCGTCATGGGGCCATTCGAGCAGGAGCGCGCGGGTGGGTGAAGGAGAAAAGGTTCCTGAATCGATTGAATGCCGGGGGCCCCAGGAAATGCACTCTGCGAAGATTTTTCGATTTACGCGCGCTCGCACAGGCCTCACAGAGATTCATCTTTAATGTATCTTCGGGCGCTAAAACTCCATGGTTTCAAGTCGTTCGCCGACGCCACCACGCTGCAGTTTGAACCAGGGGTCACGGCCGTCGTCGGACCCAACGGGTGCGGCAAGTCGAACATCGCCGACGCCATCCGCTGGGCCCTGGGCGAGCAGAGCCCAAAGGCCCTCCGCGGCGGAAAGATGCAGGATGTCATTTTTGA
>Ga0302319_10005492_pt1 | contig 25491 bp, 21 predicted proteins | sample Bog_T0_2_FD_203319 | JGI IMG/M metagenome (GOLD analysis project Ga0302319, IMG submission 203319) | Peat permafrost microbial communities from Stordalen Mire near Abisko, Sweden - Bog_T0_2 | ecosystem: Environmental > Terrestrial > Soil > Wetlands > Peat | place: Sweden: Abisko, Stordalen Mire...
GTCCCTTGACTCACGCAATGTACGGGTGATCGGAGATCCGAACCTGCCTGTGAAACGAGTCGGATTGGGCGCGCACAAACTCATAGAGATCCTCAAACCACTGCAAAGTTGCGATGTCGTCCTAATGAGTGAACCTCAGGATTGCGATGCTTTTCCCTACCTGCGGGATGGGATCAGTCTGGGTTTACCGCACCCGAAGGCACTCATCGCGATACCCCACGAGAGATTCGAGGAGTGGGCCGAGCAAGATGCGCCTGCATGGTTAAAGCCTCTGGTTCCAGAAGTCCCCATTGAGTTCATCTCGGCCGGCGATCCGTATTGGACTCTTCCAGACAAAGCAGTCTAGCGCATACTGGGGCGACTCAGCCTCTGGCGGTACTCTAGGTCGATTGACTGCACACTCTGCGTCCGGCGCTCGTCAGATAGTTCGCGAGAAAGAGATCTACTGCCGCTTCTATATAAGTCGATGCGTGCTCTTCGCTCTCGAAGTATGAAGGTCGCTCGAATAGCAAGCGGCCAATTATCGGACCCACCAGCAAGCCGAGGAACTGCTCAACCGCGAAATCAGGATTGGAAATCGCCATTCTTTTGAGGGCGATCTGGTCATCGAAAAACCTGCGCAAGCGCGTTCGCAGACGTCCTGGCCCTTCCACCCAGGTCGCCGAAGCAAGATCTGGGAAGGCCCGCGCCTCCGCCGCAAGGACCACGAAGAGACGCTGCGACTTCGGATCGCGGAACACTGCTGTGACCTCCATACCGAACTGGATAAGGAGAGCTCTTGGAGATCGCTTCGGGTTCTCCGCGACGTGTTGCGGCCGGAATACAATTCCACTGAAGCGACTGGCAAGGGCGCCGAACAAGGCATTTTTCGAGGGGAAACGAGCGTAGACGGTTTGCTTTGTGATCCCCGCTCTCGAGGCGATTTCGTCTATCTTCGCTCGCGCAAAGCCCTCTTCCAGGAAGACACTTGCGGCCTCTTCGAGGATTCGCTCATCCATGAGGGCCGCAACTTCCAAGGTTGGGCGTCCAGGTCTTTTTTTTGCAGCCTTTGGCTTTCCAGACACTCGTATTTCTTTCACGTTTCGATGCTCTCATAAATGTTGCGCCTGGATCGCCACAAAATCGGAACAACCCCTTAAACGATGCGAACGAACGGTTCTGCAACAGACCGCGATTGGCGACACATTTGAGCAATGAAGATCGGCTACGCCAGAGCGTCGACCGAGGACCAGGACACCGCCGTCCAGGAGAAGGCGCTCAAGGCGGCTGGTTGCGAGCGCATCTTCCGGGAGAAGGCCTCTGGCGGACGCTGGGACAGACCCGAACTCCAACGGCTTCTCGATCAAATGCGCAAGGACGACGTGCTGCTGGTCTGGAAACTTGACCGGCTGTCTCGCTCCCTACGCGACGTACTTACCATCATGGAGAGGCTTGGGGATTGCGGGGCGGGGTTCCGAACCTGACTCAGGCCATCGATACGACCACGGCGGCGGGGCGGATGATGATGCATATGATCGGGGCTTTCGCGGAGTTCGAGAGGGCCATGCTGAGAGAACGGACCAAAGCAGGGTTGGATGCCGCACGCAAGGAAGGTCGCATCGGTGGACGCCGTCCGAAGCTTTTCGAGCGACAGCAGGCTGAGATTCGAAAGATGGTCGCCAAGGACGACAAGACTGCCGCCGAAGCTGCCCGGTTGTTCAAGGTCCACCCGGCCACTGTCTCGCGGCTAATGGCGCGAGCAAGTTCGGGGAAGGTCAATCTCGTCAAATAGCGTGCAAACTCCAAAGCCAAATACCTTGCAACGTGATCTGAGGTATGCCGATTTTGGGCTTGGGCATGCCCAAGTGTCGTCGACCGGTAATTCCAAATGTTGCCATGAGCCAACCGCTCAGCGACCTAGTGCTGCTTCCAAGTCACGATGTTCAAAGGCCGACGCCATGCGGTCCATCTCTGTTTTCGTAAGGCCTTGCCGCGCGGCTTCGTCACGCCACTTCGATACTGCTTTTCCGACTTGCGCCGCGATTGCGCCAGCTGCTGCCGCGCCGAACCCGAAATAGCCCGCGACCTCCATCGCCAGCGCCAGCGCCGCGGTGCCGTCATCTTCATTGATCGCGGTGCTAAGGATGCGTGGTCTGATATCGATCGGAACCGGGTTCATGTCATAGGCCGGAGACAACCGCCATCCTTGCTGGCCTTCATAGAGGAAGCCATGATTGCGCAGATGGTCGTCTGTATTGGAGATCAATATGTTGAACACGATCCTCCGCCACAAGGCTTGCATATCGGCCTTCGGCGCGGCGCCGTGTTGGCGCAGCGCGTCGGCGATTTCAAGATAGCTTCTAGTCTCGTTGTCCTTTGCACCCAGCATGCTCATGGCGGACAGAAAGGGAATGCGCTGTCTCCCGTCCCGGTCGAAGCGGCGGAGCAGCAGAACGGGCTTTTTGGCGACGATTTCGACTCGCCCCACGGGAACCGCAATTCCGGATTTCTTCGCCAGGGTGAGGGCGACCGCCTCCCACGCAACGGTATTGATTTCATCGTCCCGGCGAGGGAATTTCGCGATGGCAAGATGCCCGCCTTTTTCCCTCACTGATGCCTTCGGGCGCGCGCCGCCGAGCGAGGTGCCAGGCGCGATCAGCAGCCGGAGATCCTCTTCGGTATCTGTTTCGTCTATAACGTGTTCGGCTGCGGAAAGCAGCCTTGGAAGTTCGATAACAGGCGGAATGCGCTTGAGGCCCTCCTCGCGCAGAAAGGGCCCGCCTTCCTTCTCCGCGAAGCGCAACGCGCCCTGACGCGCCTCGTCGTCCACAAGCAACAGGTAATCCATTTCTTGTAACGTTCTTGGCGCCTGTTTCTCTCGTTCAGCTCGCCGGCGCTCCATGCGGCGCATAAGGGTACGTCCCCAACGATCTGGGGCCGAATCGCCGATCGCTCCGAACATCGGCGCGTCGCCCGCCGTGTGATAGGGGCCGAGACCGAGATTGAGGGCTGGCTCCAGCGAAAACCGCGCGGGGTTTTCAAGCCATGTCCTGTCGTATTCGAAGGTGGCGCTCTCTTTGTTCTTGCGCGCACGACCCCAAAGCCGTCCCACTAAATTGGGCGTGCCATCAAGATCGACAAAGACCAACGCCTCCCTGTCCATCACTTTCCTTTCGTGCGTTTCGCCTTCGACGCGATGCGAATTCTTTGCGGCAATTGCTCTTCTTCGAGTTGAAGCCCAACCGCGTCACTTTTCAGGTCGGCAATGTCGGCGAGACGCTCCACCAGGCCCAAAACGAAAAGCACCGATGCATACAGCCCAATGCCTACGGCAGGATCGCCCTTTTCAATATTGAGCAGCGTATTCTTGCTAATGGATGCGCGCTGCGCCGCGATAGATACAGGGATGCGCCGCCGCCGCCGCGCGTCCTTGATATCCTGGCCGAGCTTGCGCAATGCGCGCTTAACGGGCAAGGGAAGCAACACGGAGGATCGGCTCATTCTCATATGTAAGGTCCATTGCGATGGTCTATATCCTCTCTAAAGTACATTATTATGGATATTATGTCAATGACGCTATTAAACAATCCAACGCTCGAAAACTTCACTGCGACGAACTGGCCCTGGAGCCCAACACCTGGTTGTGCGGCTGCCAGGCGGGTCCACCCTCCTCCCACTGGTTATCGGTAAGCTGTTCCATCTGGGTTCCGTCAAAGCGCATCACGAAGACCTTGCCGTAGGGTTGCGGCGCGTTAATCAACACCACTTCATCCTTGAATCCCATGCGGCTGCTGCAAAACAGGATGCGCTCTCCGTCAGGCGACCAGGCCAGGTGAGCGTCGTTTCCCTTCGTGTTGGTCAACTGCTTCAGGCCCGTGCCGTCCGGATGGATCGTGTATACGTGAAAATCCACGCCCTCCTTGCGGACAAACGCGATCAGGTCTCCGCGCGGCGACCACACTGGAAAATTATCCCAATCGTTCGTCAGCACCTTCACCGTCTCGTCATCGAGATTCATGATGCGTAAGCCATCGACGTCGGGCCCGGTCGTGCGGTAGACAATGTGCTTCCCGTCCGGCCCAAACGATGCGAATGCGTTGTTGCTGATTCCCGATGTAATCAGGTGGAATCCGGAGCCATCGGCATTCACAATGCCCACCTGCGCGCCGCCGTTGATAGGATCCATCGGCTTCTTATTCCCGGCGGCGAAGTCAAGGAAGGAAGTGAAGCTACCCACGCCGACGACAATCTGCTTGCCGTCCGGTGACCACGATGGACCCAGAATCAATCCCTTTTGCTCCAGAATGGACCGCGCCGGCTTTCCCCCGTCGACGATGAGCAGGTCGGTCGTCTTGCCGTCCGTACTCATCTTCGTCACCGCCAGGTGCTCTCCGCTTGAATCGTACGCAGGCAAAAATGCGGTGGAGTACAGTTCAAACTTCGGATTCCGGCTCCATACCTTCACCGGCTCCGCGGGATGCTTGGATACGAAGCGGCTGTATACGACCTGCGCGCCGTCCGGCGACCAGGAGGGACAGCGCAGATCGCTCCCCTTGGGGCCTGAGTTGCCGCTCGAATAAAAGACCCCGTGCTCGGCTTTGTCGCGGCGAAGGTAAGCAATCTCGCCCGAAGACAACACCGTTGGGAGTAGCTTGATACCGGGACCGGCCGCGACGGGTGTGGTGGCGCCGCTGATAATGTCGATCTTGAAGAGCTGGTTGTCGCCCTCTCCTTGGCCAAAGCGATGGTCCCATGTATCCTGCGCCGACATGCAATAGGTGGCTACGCTCTTGCTATCCGCCGTCCATTTGGGACTGCCGCAAAAGCCTCCGTGCTGCGAGATGCGTTTCAGCCCTGTGCCATCGGGATGGATGAGATAGATGTCCACCAGATGCCGACGTTCCCACCTGCCTTTGGCGGGAGGAATGTCGCTGTCGCGATCCGACGAAAAGGCGATCCATGCCCCATCGGGAGACCAGGAAGGGCGGAAATCGCCGCCGTTTCCTGAAGTGAGCGGCGTGGCCTTGTGGCTGGCTGTATCGAGAGTCCAGAGGTTTGCCCTTCCGCCGGCGCGAGTGGAAACGAACACAACCCGGGTGCCATCGGGAGAAAAGCAGCCTGATCGTCGTATGCCGGGTCCTCGGTGAGGCGTTCGAGGCCCGTTCCGTCAGGATGAACGCGAAACAGATCGGCCGATCCAGCACGCTCCGACGTAAACACGATCCAGTCGCCCGTCTGAGACCACGAAGGGTTGTAGTCTAGCGAGTCCGGCTGTGTGAGAGGCCGTTCTGCGGAGCCATCGGCGTTCGAAATGAAAAGTGTTGCCTCAGTCGGGCCAATACGGTCGAATACAATTCGGTCAACCGCCAGGCAGGAACTCGGCGAAGACACACACGCAAACAAGCACAGTGACGTGGCGACAATACGAGTCATCGAACGCTCCAGACGCAAGATTCGGGGATGGGAAGATGCACTACAACCATACCACCAGGAAGCCGGAGTTCATCGCCATCTAGGTTTCAGTTAAGCCACAGTCGAATTCCCCTTCGGGTCCAAATTGGGGCTGGGTTCTCCGAGTTCCGGATGTATCGTCGCCGATGGAGAAGTTTTGAGTGAGCGGGACCACGACCGGAAAGACGAACGGTTCTACAACAGACCGGCGATCGGCGATACACTTGAGCAATCCAGATCGGTTATGCCAGCCGAAGAAACATATCCCCCGAGGCGATTCTGGCATTCGGAACTGCGCGGAAGGATCGGAAAACGTTCGCTGACTTTGCGCTACGAAGCTCTCGTCAATGGGGAGATTGTGCTTTATCTAAAATCTGCTCATCACTCTTTCACTGAAATTCAACTGCGAGGAAAGTCTCCCCCCTGAGGTTGGCGTTCGCTCCGCGCCAGCTATTCCGCCCGCAGGGCCTCTACGGGATTGACCGAAGCGGCTCGTCGCGCCGGGAGGTAGCTCGCTAGCATGGCGGATAAGGCCAGCACCACGGCTACTTCTGCCAGGGTCGTCGCATCCCAGGCCTGGGTGCCGAACAGCAGTTTGCGCATCAACGTGGCAGCCGCCACAGAACAGAAGAGCCCCGCCACGATTCCGATACCCATCAACCACCCGGCTTCCGTAAGAATGAGCCGATAGACCGATCCGCGTTGGGCGCCGAGTGCCATGCGTACCCCGATCTCGCGCGTTCGCTGGCTGACCGAATAGGCAATCACTCCATAAAGTCCCACGACGCTCAGCACCAATGCCAACGCCGCGAACCCGCCCACAAGCCACGCCGAGGAGCGATGCAGGTAGGCTGCGGTCGAGTCGTTGAGCACTTCAGTCATGGTGGTCGCGTCTGAAGTCGCAATGTTCGCGTCGATCTCCTGGATTGCTAAAGCCAGCGTCAGCAACTTTGCCTCTTCCAAGCTGCGCCGCTCGTGCCGCAACAGCATTTTGTACTTGCGCCTGGCCCATTGCTCAAGCTTTTGATCGAGGTACCGAGAGAGCTTGTGCATCGCCGTCCGATAGAACGCCCCATAATAATTCCACCACCCGCGAATCGCCGGATTACATTGCTTCGCCAGTTCGGCCAGGGTCGCCGGTGTCTGTCGATAAATGCGCCAGCCCCGCACCACCTGCCGCATACGCTTCAACGCATCGGCACTCACTCCCGGCAGAAAACTGGTGAACATCCGCGATGGTTTCCTCGTCGATGCCCGCAGAGCCACGGTTGACCTTGACCTGCTGGTATGCCTCCCATACAGCCCGCTTCGCAATGTCATAGGATTTTGTCGATGTCATGTCACTCATCCCCACAGAACGGGTTGGCGACACTTGTCGACCGGATAACTCTGCCCCTTCGCTCCCCTCCCATTACAGGAGTTTCGTCGCTACTACGAGCAGCCCGCCCCTCACCCTGGCATCGGTATTCTTCCTCGTGGTGTCTGCCACTTGTCATTTCCCTTCTCATCCAGAGCGAAGTTCTCACGTTCCATACCGAAGCCTGTACCGAGGTCATGCCGCCTATACACCGGCTGCCGCCGGGACCGTAAACAGGTTCCTTCCCGGCCTATCCTGGAGCAACTGCACGACCCCAGTTTCGACAGCGATTTAAGAAATTAACGATGCGTCATCGAACGGTTTGCTTTCGCTCATCTCCTCGATACCCACCTAACGTCTTTCCGATGCCTTTTCCCCGGTCGTTCACCACCACGCCCTTTCAGACCCAGCAGCACCGGGCGGTTTGAAGCCTGCTCCTGCAAGCCGGCTCCGGGAGGCCGTCTCCCATCTTCGATACAGCATCAGAAGTTTTCACTTTTGTTCGTGACACACTGCAATCTGCTTTCTCCTATTTCTGGGTTCGGAGAACTAGAGGCTAAGGTTCTTCTGAGCAAATGCAGAAGCTACTAATGGGGTCTAAATTACTGAAAATAAGGAAAAGCGCATCGGATAAGCGCTGAAATTCTGCCGGGGGGGCGGATTGAATCTCACCGTGAGAGTGCCGACCGATTGCAATTTTCTGTAGTGACAGTTCCTTTTGGAGTTGGACGGACCGGGTCTTCGCATATCATGAAGGGACTCTTGCCGCTCTGGGACAAGCAGTGACAGTGCGAATTTATTCCGAGCGCCATGCAGGTCCATACAATTTTCCGGGTACAGACTGTTACAGGTTAGGTCCCGTCTGTCATTGCCTTCGGGATTCAATACTTTGAGAAGCGGTCCTCACCCCTCTGGATAGGAACGATGGATAAATGGGATCAATCCGCAGAGGAATTGTTCGGAGCCGTTTTGGACTTGGCGCCCGAGAGACGCGCCGCCTTTCTGGATCAAGCGTGCCAGGATGCGCCCGAGCTCCGTCAGTTAGTGGAGGAACTGCTGCTCGAGAACGATCGCGCCGGCAGTTTCATGGCCGCGCCGCTACTGACGCCGCAAGGTATCTCGCGACCGGCCAGTGGCTCCGCGATAAGCAGACAGCTTCCCCCAGGGACGATGGTCAGTCGCTACTCCATCGTCGCGCCTCTCGGGTCCGGGGGAATGGGCGTGATTTATAAGGCGAGGGACACGGAACTTGCCCGCATGGTTGCATTGAAGTTCCTGCCTGACGCAGTGGCGCAAGACCCGCAGGCCCTGGAACGCCTTCGCCGCGAAGCGCGCGCGGCCTCCGCTCTCAACCATCCAAATATCTGCACCATTTACGAGATCGGAAGGTCTGGGGACGCGTCCTTCATCGCCATGGAGTTCATTGATGGTGTGACTCTGAAACATCGCATCTCCGGCCGTCCGCTGGAAATAGATGTTCTGCTCCCATTGGCCATTGAGGTCGCCGACGCGCTCGATGCAGCACACGCAAGGGGCATCATTCATCGCGACATCAAGCCGGCGAATATTCTTATCACCGACCGAGGACATGCCAAAATCGTGGACTTCGGTTTAGCCAAGCTGACCGGTCGCCTTTCCGCCGGCCAGATGAGAGCTACCGAAACTGGAGGCGGCACCGATGACGTGGTAGAACTCACTGCTCCGGGGTTCATGCTGGGCACCATCGCTTATATGTCTCCGGAGCAGGCCACGGCGAAAGAACTGGATTGCCGCACAGATCTGTTTTCTTTTGGCGCGGTGCTCTATGAGATGGCTACCGGCCTGGCGCCTTTTCGCGGCGAAAGCCCCGCGACCATCTTCGACGGCATCTTGAACCGGCAGCCCGTTCCTGTCACGCGCACCAACACCCGGCTACCGGCCGGCATCGATGGAATCATTGACAAAGCGCTCGAGAAGGACCGCGAGCTGCGATATCAACACGCATCCGATTTGCGGGCGGACCTCGAGCACCTGCAACGGGACCCAAGCGCGACTTCAGGGTCTGTTCACAAACGGCGTGCCTGGCGAACGCAACTCAAGTTTGCCTCCCTGGTGGTGATGGTATTTTTATTGATTTGCGCCGCGGCCGTGTTCTTCCACGAGCGCAGACCTCGGGAAGCCGCTTCGCCACAGGTGAATCGCCGTCGCACTATTGCGGTGTTGGGCTTCCAGAATCTTTCGGGAAAGCCTGACCAGTCTTGGCTTTCGACGGCGCTCTCCGAGATGCTCACCACCGAGCTGAGCCAGGGGGATCAGTTGCGCACCATTCCGGGCGAGAGCGTAGCGGAAATGAAGCTCAGCCTTTCTCTTAAGGATGCGGACAGCTATGGCCGCGAGACTCTGGATCGCATCCGTCAGAATCTCGGCAGCGACGATGTAGTGCTGGGCTCGTACGTTCCGCTGGGCGATGGGCAGCTGCGGCTGGATCTGCGGCTCCAGGACGCGGCGGCTGGGGTGACGCTGGTCTCCATCTCGGTGAAGGGCAAAGAATCCGAAATCGATCAGCTGGTGAACACAGCGGGCGCCGAATTGCGTGCGAAGCTGGAAGTCGGGCCTCTTTCCGAAGTGCAGTCCAAGATGGTGAGGGCCTCGCTGCCTTCGAATCCCGAGGCTGCTCGTCTCTATGCCGAAGGCTTACAAAGATTGCGCGTGTTTGATGCTCTCTCCGCTGTCGACCTGTTGCAGAAGGCGGCTGCACTTGATCCTAAGCATGCCCCGACTTCCTCGGCATTGGCCGCGGCCTGGTCAAGGCTGGGTTACGAGGGCCGAGCGAAAGAACAGGCCCAGCGTGCCCTGCAGCTTTCCGGCCAAACTTCGCGGGAAGAGCGGTTGCTGATTGAGGCGCGAGCCCATGAGCTTTCGGCGGAAACTGCGCAAGCCACGGAGAGCTATCGCGCTCTGTGGGAATTCTTCCCCGACAACGTGGATTATGGTTTGGCCCTCATTCGCACCCAGATTGCTGGAGGGCACGCGGTTGACGGGGAAAAGACGCTCACGCAGCTTCGCAAATTAGCCGTGTCGGAAGCGGACGCGGCCGGCATTGATTTGTCCCAAGCCAACATCGCGGAGTCTCTGAGTGACTTTCATCAGCAGCAGTCGGTCGCGGAACGAGCGGCTAATCGAGGCCGTGCGATTGGGGCGAAGCTGCTGGAGGCGCAAGCCCTGCGGCTGGAAGCGAATGCATGGGAGCGCCTGGCGCAAACGCAGAAATCGATCGAGTGTTCGCAACAGGCGAGAGATCTCTTTGTTGCCGCGGGTGATCGACGAGGCGCCGCGGTCACGTTGCTCATCGTGGGCGACGTGCTCTTCGACGAAAGTGACTATGTGGGTGCCCGGAAGCAGTTCGACGAGGCGCTTTCGGTCTTTCAGGAGATCGGGGCTGCGCGAAATATCCGCTCTACCGTCGAGCGCATAGGCAATGTCTACTACAAAGAGGGAAACCTGCACGAGGCGAAGAAATATTACGGGCAGGCCTTGCGCTTTGATCGGCAGATCAACGATCCTCGGGGGCTGGCCAGCGATTACGGGAGCCTGGCGAATGCACTTGAGGGGCTCGGTGACCTGGCGGGTGCACTTAAGATGCACCAACAATCCCTGGCGGCGTTCAACGAGGTTGGCAATCGGCGCGGAGCCGCATCAACCCTGAATAATTTGGGAAACGTGCTTTCCGAGATGGGCAATCTCGACGAGGGGAAGGGCTACTTCGAGAAGTCTCTAGCTCTACATCGCGAGATTGGCTACCTTGGCGGCCAACCCTATCCAATTTCTGGCCTCGGCGACGCTTTGATGGCCCAGGGCGATCTGGCAGGCGCACGCAAGCAATATGAACAAGCACTTGCGTTATGCAAGGAATTAAAGGATGAGGGCTTTTCCGCAGAGCTTGAGGTCGCGCTGGCGTCGGTAGCTTTGGCCGAGAAACGGTACGCCGACGGAGTGTCGCTGGCGCGACAGGCAACGGTGGCGTTCGAAAAATCGAACTCCAACTCCGACGAGGGATGGTCTCAGGCTCTGTTAGCGAGGAACTTGCTGGGTGCGGGAAATTTGGCGGAGGCGCAGAGCGCGGCGGAGAAGGCTATCGCGCTTTCCAGGCAAAGCACAGTGGTGAACTGGCGCTTCGAGGCTGTGCTGGCAGACGCTCGCGTCAAGGCGAAGTTGGGCAAGTGGGCTGAAGCTCGGGAGGAACTAGAATCCATGATCGCTTCCGCGCGCCGGTTTGGGTATCGCCCGTATGAATACCAGGGGCGCCTTGCTCTGGGAGAGATTGAGCTGTGGTCTGGATCCGCTGTCGCGGTTGCAGGGCTGAACGCTCTCGAACGCGACGCTCGAGCCCAGGGACTTCTGCTGGTGGCCGACCAGGCGCACGCTCTTTCTCAGGTGAGGTAAGATGCCTGCTTTTGGGACGGATCAGTGCTTCGGGAACGCTTGAGAGTGGTCTTGGATTTAAAAAATTAAGAATCCCTTTGCCCCTTTTCTATCCTCGATGCGCATTTCTCAGTGAAGGCGGTCATCAAGGCCGCTATCCAAGAGGAGGAACTACCATGAAATTCAGCATCCGCACCTTCGTCCTGGCCGCCATCGCCGCAGCAGCCTTCGCCTTGACCACGCAGAGCGCCTCCGCGCAATACCTCTATGCAAACTCTACAACGTCTGACCATGTACTTCCCTGGAATGGCGTCGGAACCATCAATGCGGTCATTTTGCCGTATGCCGGAACCTACCTCATTGGCGGGCAGCAAGCGCTCCTCGTTGAAGGCAACCAGCAGACGTCCGTGCAGTGCTGGGCAGCGCCCAAGCCAAATAGCACTTCGATGCTGACCCACGGACCCTGGTCCGCCTCAACGGTGACGACCGGTGGGTATGTCACGCTTCCGCTCAACGGATATTACTCCGTCACGGAGCCGACGGAAATCTGGGTCTCGTGCGAATACAGTGCTCCCTCGACTGCGACGGAAGTCGCAACACTCGCCGGCACAATCACAGCGACGCTGATGCAGTAGCTCCGCCTCCGCTGTTCCAGCGGGGTGGCTCCAGGTTGAGCCACCCCGCAGCCTAGTTTCAAAACCGATCCCACCGGTCTCCTCAACCCCTCGCCGAGACTTCGCAAAATAAATTTCCCGGACAGTAACCCTTTTTTCCCGCCCGCAACGCACTCATCGGTGAAGGCTGTTGCTCAGCGCCCTCCACAGGAGAAAACGTCATGAAAAGTCATCGCATTTTCGCACTTGCTACTTCCGTGGTCGCGATTACCTTGGCCGTGATGCCAACCAGCGCGGCAGCTCTTACTCGCAAATCTGGAGACACACCAGTGAAATATATGACCATCTCACCCTCAGGCTCCGCCTCTTCCGCCGACACGGTCATCGAGGTCGTCTCCATGCTGTTCGATTACCTGGGTCACCCTCCCTGGTAAATCCACCGGACCTCCCGGAAAGCCACTTCCCATCGCCTTTTCCGCGATCGGCCTGCACGCGTTTTACCCGCGTGCAGGCCGACGCGTTAGAATGCGGTCATCGACGGAGGTGTGCCCTGGAATCCAATCCGGGTGAAGTCACCCAGCTCCTCAAAGCCATGCACGGCGGCGACACCTCCGCCGCAGGCCGTCTGCTGCCTCTCGTTTACTCTGAGCTGCATCGCCTTGCCCAGGCCTACATGCGACGCGAGCGTCCCGACCATACCCTCCAGGCCACCGCGCTCATCAACGAGGCCTACCTCCGCCTCGCCGGCGAGCACATCGACTGGAACAGCCGCTCCCACTTCATCGGCTTCGCTGCCCACGTCATGCGTCAGCTTCTGGTCGATTACGCGCGCGCCCACTGCGCCCAGCGCCGCGCCGGCGGTCTTCACCGCGTCGACATGGACGACGAACTCGCCATCTCTCCTGAGCGGATCGACGAAGTTGTCGCAATCGATGAAGCTCTCACCCGTCTCGCGGCTCAGAGTCCCCGCCAAGCCCGCGTCGTCGAGCTGCGCTACTTCGGCGGCCTCTCCGTAGAGCAGATCGCGCAGATCCTCGAGATCGCCCCACGCTCTGTTAAGCGGGACTGGTCCCTTGCCCGAATTGCCCTCGCGCGCGAATTGTTTCCGCAACACACGACCTCCCCCAGCCTCAGTTCTGAAGACTGACCATCCTTAAAAAAACTAAGAAGCCCTTTGCCCCTTTCTTCTCCTCGATGCGCATTTCTCAGTGAAGGCGGTCATCAAGGCCGCTATCCAAGAGGAGGAACTACCATGAAAACCAGCATCCGCACCTTTGTCCTGGCCTCCAACGCCGCCGCAACGCTATTTCAGCGAATCGAGCAGGAGGATATAAAAACGATGCGCGACGTATTTTCAGAAGGGCATGCAAATCGCGGCGCAGACAAATCGAGCCGCAACAGGATGAGCGCCAAACAGTCCAACGGGCGAATTGGCTGTGTGGAAGCTTCTCACACCGACAAGGAACAACCGCTCCCTTTCCTCGGATCGACGAGGGGATCTGGAACTGAAAACTCCCAGTCTCGGCGCCCTGCGCGGGTCTTTTTTGTCCTGCTCCTGCTCTGCCTCGTTTGGGTTGCGCCCGCCGGTGTTTTCGCGCAAAAAGCGGTCTTTATGGGCGCGCAGAGCGTGTTTTCAAACCAGTTGTCATGGGTAGTTGCTGTCGACAAGGCCGGCAACGTATTTACCGCCGGCGCGGACGGCAGTATTGTGAAAACTCCTGCCGGAGGCGGCACGCCAGCTACAGTGGCCTCCAATCTAGGTGGATCGCCAATCTCATTGGCCGTGGACGGGGCGGACAACCTATATGTCGTTATCGAAGTTTTTGGCATCGAATTCGATAACATTGTCCTCAAGGTACCCGCGGGCCGGGGCTCTCCCGTCAAAATTGGCGGGCCTGGGTTACCTGTCGGCGTGGCAGTCGACCCGGCCGGAGACGCATTTATCGCAGAGGCAGGGGAAGACATCGCGGAGATCCCTGCCAACGGCGGTCCGGATTTCTACATTCCGTCCTCTGTTGGGCTGAATCCAGGGGGAGTTGCAGTCGATGCCAAAGAGAATCTTTTTGTCACGGATCTGAACACCGGTGATGTCTTTGAACTGCCCTTCACCAGCGGTTCCCGGATTACGTTGGGAACTGGATTCAGTTCTCCCGTCGGAATCGCGGTCGATAACGCGGGAAACGTCTTTGTTGCGGATAATGGAAACAACGATGTGGTAGAGATCCCTGCTGCTGGCGGTTCGCAGGCGGTCGGGACCTCTCTCAACGCTCCCGTAAACGTCGCTGTCAATGCCGAAGGCGATCTTTACATCGCGGACACCGGCAACAAGCGCGTTGTGGAGGAGCAACTCCGCTTCGTCAGCTTCGGAAACGCCAATGTCTGCCCGCAAGGCCAGGCCGGCGTCGCGCCGTGCAGCCAGACGCTCACGCTGAACCTCGGTTTATACCCAGGAGTCGTAGGGCAACCGGTGACGTTCACGCCGAGGATTCTCACTCAAGGCGCGCAAAATCAGGACTTCTCTCTGAGCAGCGAGTCTTGCGGGCTCTTCAGGCGACTTGGATACGGATGCACACTCACCGTAAACTTTGGTCCAAAATTCTCTGGACTGCGCGAGGGCGCGATGCAGGTGACGGATAGCCTTGGCGGGGCCGTCGCGCTCGCGGTGCCGCTCTTCGGAATCGGGAACGGTCCCCAGGTTGCCTTCAATTCGAGCGCGCAGGCCACGGTCCCGGCCTCAGGACTGAGTAGCCCTGTCGCGGTCGCGACCGATCTCGCCGGGGACGTCTTCATCGTAGACACGGACAACAATCGACTGGTGGAGGTGCCGGCAGGAGGCGGCGCGCAATTCACCGTGGACGATGAACTGAGCAACCCGCTCGGAGTTGCGGTGGATGGCGCAGGCGATCTGTTCATCGCGGACCACGGCAATGATCGCGTTGTGGAAATACCCTTCGGGGGCGGCGCCTGGCAAACGGTTGGCACCGGACTCGCTGGACCTGCCGGGGTGGCTGTGGACGGCGCAGGCGATGTGTTCATCGCGGATTACGCCAATAACCAGGTGGTGGAAGTACCATCCGGAGGCGCACCGCAAATGTTTGTGGCCACCGCCGCCGATGGCTTGAGCGGGCCGCGCGGGTTGGCTGTGGACGGATTCGGCAATCTCTTTATCGCAAGTAGCGAAAATGCGCTTGTGCTCGAGGTTCCCAGCATTGGTCCGGTCAGCCAGGTTGGTACCGGTTTGAACGCGCCATACGGTGTGGCGTTGGATGCGGCCGGGGACGTGTACATCGCGGACTACGGAAGCAACTCAGTGGTCGAGGTCTCAGCAGGCGGACAGCAGTCGACGCTGAGCTCAGGACTGAGCATTCCAACTGGGGTTGCTGCCGACGGCGCCGGCGATGTTTATGTGGCGGATTACGGCAATGCCCGTGTTGTCGAAGTTCCGCGTTCGGAGGCCCCGGCACTCAGCTTTGCCCCCACCGATGTCAATTCGACCAGCACGGACAGCCCGCAGACTGTCATCGTACAAAACATTGGCAACCAGGCTTTGAATCTGACGGGCGTCAGTTTCCCCGTTGATTTCCCTGAAGGAACGGGTGAGGAACTTTGCAGTACTTCTGTCAGCCTCATCCCAGGCCAGGGGTGCAATCTGCCCGTTAACTTTACTCCGCTTCATGTTGGGTCGCTGACGGAAAATTTGAAAATTACTGACAACGCCCTGAATGCAACAGGAGCGACCCAGTCAATTACTCTAGCTGGTACTGGGCTAGCCGCCACTCCTGCGGTACTCACTTCACCCACGCCGAACAGCACGCTAACGGCCACCGCCGTGAAGTTCACGTGGTCGGCCGGGACCGGTGTTTCAGAGTACGATCTCCACCTGAGCGCGGTCTCGCCCGGAGGCTACGACCTCTATGTATCGGGTCACATAACCGGCACTTCCAAGACCGTGAACGGGCTTCCGACGAATGGAGAAAAGATCTATGCACGGCTCTATTCGATTATCAATGGAGTCACACTCTACAACGACTACACCTACACCGCAGCGTCGATAGCCAAGCTCACGTCCCCGGCTCCGAATTCAACGTTGACGGCCAACAGTGTAAAGTTCACATGGTCAACCGGAACCGCTGTCTCGCAATACGATCTTCACTTGAGCGCCGTCGCGCCTGGCGGCTATGACCTCTATTTATCGGGTCATATAGCAGGCACATCTACGACCGTGAATGGCCTTCCAACCAACGGAGAGACGATTTATGCCCGGCTCTATACGATTCTCAATGGAGTCACACTCTACAACGACTACACCTACAAGGCAAAGTAGGTCTTGCCTTGTAGGTGGACGGCCGCATCGTGAACATCCTTCAAATCCTTCCACGCGAGTCGGGAGCTATTGGTCGCAGATGACATCCCCGGCTCGCGTGCCACTTACATCGATTCGCACGTCGGACTTGAGGTTCCACGAAATATCGAGCGATCTCTCGTCGAACGCCTTTTCCAAATACTGAAATGCCTGGTCCTTTTCTCCGAGACCGGCGTAAATAGTGGCAAGGACGTACGGCGAACTCATCTCCGCCTTATTTACGTTGAAACGGCCTCGGGAGAGAATTCGGATATTCACCGAGCGAGGGAGGGTATCAAAATGAAGCGACACAAAAAGCTGGTCGGACTTAGGAACCCTTTGGGGCAGGATCGCAATGAGCCGGAAATGGCTCCGGCTGGAAACTGGAACGCCAGATCCCAGTCTGAGGCCTGGCTACCCGTTCGGATCCTCTTCGTCCTATTTGCATGCTGCCTGGTTTGTATTTTCCCAGAACGGCTCTGCTCTCAAAACCCCGTGTTCGCCATCGCGGCGGACACAGCGTTCTTGATTGGTTCGTTGCAAGGCCGGCCCCAGTCTCCGGCCGCCGCTCAAGGAAATCAAAGCGCTACGCCAACTGGCGGTCTGGCCACCATTGAGGGCCACACGCCGTCCAAGGTGCTCGACGGCACGGCAGTTCGGGTCAGCCATTACAAGCCTGAGAATAAGCTGCGCCTGGCGCTGGCTATTCAACCGCCGCACATGGCCGAGGAAGAGGAATTCCTCAAGGAATTGACAATCAAAGGGTCGCCCAACTTCCACAAGTTCCTCACCCCGGAGGAATGGAACGCCCGCTTCGCGCCTTCTCCCGAAGACGAGCAGAAGGTGGTGGACTGGGTCGTGAGCCAGGGCCTGACGGTGACCCATCGCTATGCCAACCGGCTCCTGGTGGACGTGGAAGGCCCGGTGGGAACGATCGAGAAGACCTTCGGCGTCACCATCAATGACTACCAGGTTGACGACGAAGTGGATTTTGCCAATGACCGCGACCCAGTGGTGCCCGCCAGCCTGAATGGAATCCTCTACTCAGTGCTGGGACTCAACAGCATCGACAGGGTGCACGCAGGCTTGCACAAAGGCAAAGACGTCAAGGGCCCGGATTATGTGCCCGGTCCGGCCTACTTGGAGAGGGAATCCTCCCAAGGCGAGGGCGATCCCACCAAGAGTCCGGCAGCAGTTCGCGCCGCATTAAAAGCCGGCGAGCATTCGCCGAGGCCCAGCTTTACCAACAATTTTGCCGACCCAGGCGACATCTTCAGTTCCGAGGCCTATAACTGGGACGGCCTGCAGGCGTTCAGCCACTGCTGCAACCTATACAACGATTCTGACGGTTCTCCGAAAGAAACCTCGATTGCCCTTGCCACATACGCGAGCTTCAACGCCAGCGATGTAAACACATTTTTCGAGATGTATGGGTTCGCTTGGAATTGGACACCGCTCGCGATCAACGGCGCGGGCGGCACTCCCGGAACGGAGTGCGACACGCTGAACTCTGGCTGCACGGGTCCTGGAGTCGACGACGAGGCCACGCTGGACCTGGAGTATTCGACTGCCGCATCGAACAACTACGGACCCCACAACGGCACTGCTCACGTGTTTATATACGAGGGCGTCAACCAGGACTACGACACCACCACAGACATGTTCAACTACATGGTGAACGACGAACATGCGCGGGTCATGTCCACCAGTTGGAGCGGCGCCGAGGTGACCTCGGGGAATGGCTACACCTATTGGGAGGTCCCAAACCACGCCATCTTCAATAATATGGCCGGACTGGGCTGGACACTGATTGGCGCCGCCGACGACCAGGGTTCGACCGGCAACTGCTCCACAATATCCGTCAACTTCCCCGCCTCAGACAATAATTTTGTTGCCGCCGGTGGCACCGCGCTCAAGTTGTACACCAACGGAAATTGGGACTATGAGGTCGCCTGGACGGGCGGCACGGGGTCGAACGACTGCCAAAGCAACGACGGCGGCGGAGGCGGAGGGATAAGTGTGCTTTGGCCCCAGCCTTCCTGGCAGAGCAGGTACACTGCCATTGCCGCGCTCGGTTCCATGCGCCTTGAGCCCGACCTGGCACTCAACGCAGGCGGCATTGGGCAGAACTTCTACTACCAAGGGGCGCTGAGCCCGGTGGGCGGCACCAGCATCGTTGCTCCGGAGCTGGCCGGATTTTTTGCCCAGGAGAACACCTATCTCAGCTACATCGGCAGTATTTGCGGCTCAGGCGGGACCGCCGCATGCACTCCGATTGGCAACCCCAATCCGTGGATGTATGCTGTCGGCGGGTCTGGCGCGCCCCACGATCCCTATTACGACATTACCAGCGGCTGCACTTCAAATAACATCACGGTAGCAAACGATCTCACGCCGTGGTGCGCAGGGACCGGCTTCGACCTGGCTACCGGCTGGGGTTCGGCCAATATGATGCAGCTGGCCTGGGGCATCAACTGGCAATACATTCCGGGCGCCGGAGAACCTGTGATCACCTTCACCCAAATACCTACGACAAACGTCTGGTACAACACCGACGTGACCGTCGCATGGACCGTCACCGACAGTAGCATCAACTCAATGCCCGCCCCCGGCGTCGCTGGATTCACGCAAGGCTGGGACTCCATTCCTGCCGACCCATCCAGCGAGCCTCACGGCGGCAGCGGCAATTCGTTCTATAGCGGCCCCGAGTATCCGTTCTACACCAGCGGGTGCCTGGCCTTTACCGGTACCACCGCCTGTGCTGGCGGCGTCAGCCAGGGCTGCCATACCGTCAATGTTCGAGCATGGGACAATCAGGGTGTCACCGCGACATCGACGTATGGGCCACTCTGCTACGACACCGTGCCTCCCACCCTCAGCATCTCCACCACCCCCGCCACCCCGGCAAATGGCTGGTACAAAGGCTCTGTCGTCATGACGCTGAAGTCAGCCGATCCAGGCGGCAGCAATGCCTCCGGAGTCGCCGCGACGTATTACGGCGTTGGTTTCAACGGTAGCGCTAACGTCTACTCCGGCCCGGTCACCTTCTCGGCGCAAGGCGAGAACCAAATCTACTACTTCTCCGAAGACAACGCCGGGAACTACTCGTGTGAGTCCTCTACCTCGCCTGTGCCCGGTAATTGCACGAGCGTGCCCTATATTTCGGTCAACATCGACACCACCCCGCCGGTTGCCACTGCAAGCCTGACTGGGAATCTCACCAGCGGGAAGTATTTCTCCGACGTGCAGGTTACGCTCGCCGCCACTGACAACCTCAGCGGCGTCGCCGATACCTACTACACACTCGACGGCGGATCGCAAGTGACCTATTCAGTCCCCTTCACGGTCACGGCCATCGGCAGTCATTCTGTCAAATACTGGGCCGTGGATGTGGCAGGCAACGTTGAGGCCACACTCACCAAGACCTTTACCATTGCCGGGTTCCCGGCCGCGATGACCTCACCCACTTCGGGGAGCACGCTGACGGCAACCAGCGTAAAGTTCACCTGGTCGGTCGAGACCGGCGGTTCGCAGTACGATCTCCACCTGAGCGCCGTCGCACCTGGAGGCTATGATCTCTATGTATCCGGTCACATAACTGGCACTTCTGCGACGGTGAGTGGGCTTCCGACGAATGGAGAAAAGATCTATGCGCGGCTCTATACGATTCTCGATGGAGTGACACTCTACAACGACTACACCTACACCGCGGCGTCGATAGCCGCACTCATCTCTCCGGCACCGAGTTCAACGTTGACGGCCAACAGCGTAAAGTTCACATGGTCAACCGGAACCGCTGTCTCGCAATACGATCTACACCTGAGCGCCGTCGCACCTGGCGGCTATGACCTCTATTTATCGGGTCACATAGCAGGCACATCTACGACCGTGAATGGGCTTCCAACCAACGGAGAGACGATTTATGCGCGGCTCTATACGATTCTCAACGGAGTCACGCTCTACAACGACTACACCTACACGGCGGCGTCGTTAGCCAAGCTCACCTCTCCGGCTCCAGGTTCATCCTTTACGGCCACCAGCGTAAAGTTCACATGGTCAACCGCAACCGCTGTCTCGCAATACGATCTTCACTTGAGCGCCGTTGCGCCTGGCGGCTATGACCTCTATTTATCGGGTCATATAGCAGGCACATCTACGACCGTGAATGGGCTTCCAACCAACGGACAGACGATTTATGCGCGGCTCTATACGATTCTCAACGGAGTCACACTCTACAACGACTACACCTACACGGCAAAGTAGGGCTTGCCTAGGCGTTAGCCGGCCGCAGCGTATGCATCGCCCCAAACTCTCCTCGCTGGTCACCCCCTTGACCTTGTCAAAGGACCCTTCCCCTTCCGAAATAGTGCCATTTGCCACCACGAAGGTCAGGTCTAACCCGATGCCCCCCACAATATCCGGCCGGACACCCTCGCCCATCGCAACCGGACGGTTGGGAGCAGTCTCACACGGAACCTCGTGCCACTTTTGCTCTGGATAGGTGGCCGTTGAGCAGGTTTCTTGTGGCCGCGGAGTGTTCAGTATGGCATCGTGCCACGCCCCGCGATTGAGATCGGTCGGCGGTGCGGTGACGCTTTCCCGTGACGAATTTGCATTGAGGTCCGCTGTATCGTGCTCAGCGGCCGGCGAGCCCTGAACTTGTTCGGCGATCCGCGATGCGGCAGTCTGGCCGATGGCTGGCGAAGCAACGCTTAGCGCCAGCACCGCAAACATTGCGCTGGTCCTGACTCCCGCGCCCACGAGAATGCCAATCCAACCCGGCCGCGAAGGCTCGCCTCTGTCATACACATGGCTCAAGGATGGGTTGAACGACTTACTGAGCGAGTTACGCTCAAACGACGAAGTATTCCAGGTTTGACTGGTCATAAGGTCACCTCTTAACATTTGGAATTGGCACAATCTGCTCAGTGGGTACGGTGTCGCTCAGGTTTGCTTCGCTTCGACGCAGCTGAATCAACCGGGCAATCCGGATATTGGCTCTTCTGCCTTTTGGTTTCAATAGCGGACACCTGTCGAAAATCTTAGTTTTTCCTGTTCTTCTCAAACGCAGGATTCCATGCGAGATGTCGTTTGAATCCACGGAGAGTGTAGAATCTCAACACTTGGGCAAGGTCGAGAGGTGAGGCTGTGGGATCAAGCTCGGCTGTTACGCAGGGCACCATTCGGTTCGGAGAGGACTTCGAGTTCGATCCACGAGCCTTAGAGCTCCGAAACGATGGTCGCGCGCTAAAGCTCGAGCGCATTCCCGTGCAGGTCCTGCTCATTTTGGTCGAGCAGAAAGGTCAACTCGTCACCCGTGAGGAAATTGCCGAAAAGATCTGGGGTAAAGGCGCCTTTCTCGATACAGACAACAGCATTAACGGCGCTATTCGCAAAATCCGCCAGGTATCGAAGGGCGATCCCCAGGGGCCGCGCTATGTGCAAACGCTCTCGGGCAGGGGCTATCGATTCATTGCGCCTGTCTTTGGGCAGGAACTGGAGACACCCGCCCCGGCTCATCAGGAAGCTTCGGGCCCCCAGGACGCTGCACAAGGAACGACGCTTGAGGAGCGAACTGCTGAGGAAAGGCCAGGGAAGACGGAAGACGTGGCGCCGCCTGTCGCGATTGGAAATTGGCGGCGATTTGGATGGTTGGCCGCCGTTTCTTGTAGTTGCGCAATCGGCATTTCAGCCTGGATTGGGTGGATGACTTTTATGGCGCGGGTGCGGCTCACCCTTTTCGCTCCATCGCCGTACTTCCGCTTCAGAACCTTTCCGGCGATCCGGCTCAGGAATACTTCGCAGACGGCATGACGGATGAACTGATCACGGAATTGTCCAGAATCCATTCCTTGAAGGTGATTTCCCATACCTCGGTGACGGAATACAAGGGCACCAGAAAACACCTGCCTCAAATTGCGCGCGAACTGGGCGTTGATGCCATCCTCGAGGGTTCCGTCATTCGCGAGAATGACGAGGTTCGCGTGACCGTGCAATTGCTTGACGGTCCTAATGATCGCCACATCTGGAGCGAATCGTACGAGCGCCCTTTACACGGGGTTCTGAACTTGCAGAGAGAGGTGGCTGAGGCGGTCACCCGGCAGATTCGGATCACATTGACTCCCGAGCAGGAAGCCAGGCTCAATGCGCCGCGCACAGTAGATCCGGAGGCTTATGAAGCCTACCTGAGAGGGCGCTATTACCTCTCAACCCAGTTCACGATGGAGCAGCCGCTACTCCAGGCGAAGAGCTACTTCGAACGATCCATCCTCAATGATCCCGGCTTTGCTCCGGCTTACTCGGGTTTGGCAGACGTCTATTTTTACCTGACAATCTCCCACCATGTTCCCGAGGAAACCGGCTTGCAATCTGCGCTGGAAGCGCTGCACAAGGCATTGCAACTCGATGACAGCATCGGCGAAGCGCACGATACGCTTGGCTTGATCAATTGGCGGCATAACTGGAATTTGGAAGCAGCCGAACGAGAGCTGGGCCGGGCGATTGCCCTGGCCCCGAGTTATCCTTGCGCCCATGAAGATCGCGCTGAGTTTCTCGCCTTTCTTGGCCGGCGCGCTGAGGCCCTCGCGGAGATGACCAGGATCAACCAGATCGATATCGGTCCAAGCGCAGCTATGACCGAAGCTGGTGTTTATTTTCAGCTTCGTGACTATCAGCATCTGCTGGAAGCGAGCCGTAAAGGAGTCGCATCGAATCCCAACGAGTGGTTGGAACACTACAATCTCGGGATTGGCTTTGAAGGCACCGGGAAGCTGCCGGACGCGATCTCTGAGTATCAAAAGGCCGTCGCGTTGTCGAATGGCGATCAGGACGCCCAAGGATCGCTCGCGCACGCGTTTGCAGCGACTGGAAACAGAGCCGATGCTGAAAAGATCCTTCGAGACCTCAAACACAGGTCGATGAATAGCTACGTTTCACCGTATATCCTCGCAACCATCTACGCTAGTCTAGGCGAAAAGGACAAGGCATTTCACTATTTGGAGGAGGCGTACGACGAGAGATCGCTCGACATTTCGTGGCACCTCAAGGCCGACTTGCGAATAGATAATCTCCGCTCCGACCCGCGATTTCAGGATTTAGCCCGGCGCGTCCAACTCTCGCAATGATGCCGCACGCAAGGAAGATCGCATCGGCGGACGCCGCCCGAAGCTCGCCGAGCGACAGGAGGCTGAGATTCGAAAGATGGTCGCCAAGGGCGTCAAGACTGCCGCCGAGGCCGCACGGTTGTTCAAGGTCCACCCAGCCACCGTCTCGCGGCTACTGGCGCGAGCGAGTTTTCGGGGAAAGTCAGTCACGTCAAATGGCGTGCAGACATCTAAGCCAAATATTCTGCAACGTGACATGTGAATCTGATTGCCGACCCCCGGGTTTGCACCAGGGGGTCGGGGAGGTACTTCCGGAAGAAACGGCGCTTGAACATTGGAAAACCAATTGAGCTTGTAGAAGGGTTGGTGTTCCGGAACATCGCAGTACCGAGGGGGCACACTGTCGCCGGTGATGCGAGTCCTTGTGTGCCTCTAGTGGCAATGGGATGCTGAAGCTAGCGGTTATACGACCGGAACTCGGAAAGTTGAAGCCATGGCATTCTCTACGGCTTGGAGCGGAAGTAGTCGGCAGAGGTAACCTTGGTAGCATGTGCTGAACAGATCAAACCGTTTCGCGGCCATGGTTTGGATTCGATTTAGAGACTTCGAACTGAACGAACAGACTTACGAGCTCCGCAAAGACAGTGTGCCAGCCAGGATTCAACAGCAGCCGGCCCGTGTTCTGGCGCTTCTGGTCGCTAACCGCGGCGCGCTTGTCAGCCGGGCACAGATCCGAAACGCAATCTGGGGCGAAGAGACTTTTGTCGATTTTGAACAGGGACTCAATTTCTGTATCCGCCAGATCCGATTGGTCCTGAATGACAAAGCCGAGAACCCTCAATACCTGGAGACCCCTCCGCGTCTTGGGTATCGATTCATTGCGCCAATTGAGCCAGTGAGTGAGGGCAAGGTCCAGGCGGGACGCACCAGACTCCGCATCGCGATTCTGCCCATCGGATATTTGCAGGGCGATGTCGAGGACTATTTCACCATAGGCCTGACGGAGGATACGATTTCAGCGCTCTCGCGGTTGGACTCCGAGAAACTGCGCGTCGTCATGGGCCCTCGTATCCGCCCGAACGAAATCGATGACGCGGCTCTTGAGCGACTTCAGCGCGAGCTGATTCTGGACTACCTGCTTCGCATTTCTGTGCGGCGTTCGGTCGATACGATTCGAATCTCCGCCCGGTGGCATGACCTGAAGGACAAGTGTGTCTTGTGGTCGGAGACCCACGACCGGAAGTCCGGAGACTTGCTCGCTGTGCAGGAAGAGGTGACAGGTCGAGTGAGCCGATCGCTGGCACTTGAGCTGTTCCCCAAGCCCGCCAGCGGATCAACGAAGTATGCCCGCTCTGCGGCGGCTTACGATGCCTACCTGAAGGGCAGGTATTTCTGGCACAAAATGACCAACGACTCGATGCGCCGCAGCATAGCTCATTTTTCCGAGTCCATCGCCATCGATCCCAACTTCGCTCCGGCCTATGTGGGTCTCGCCGACTGTTATGCGCAAATGGGATCTGTTCGGGTTGCCATGATGAAACCCCTCGACGCGCTTGCCAAAGCCACGCCGCTCCTCGAGCACGCCATGGAACTGGACAACTCCCTGGTCGAGGCGCACTGCACGCTTGGAATCATCAAGTGCTGGTACGAACTCGACTGGAATGGAGCCGACCGCGCATTTGAGGCGGCGCTTGGCCTCGATCCCAACAAAGTTGCGGCGCTAATATGGCGATCGGTCCTTCTCACTTCCCTCGGCAGGCATCAGGGGTCTATAGCCAGCGTGCAAAGGGCTTTGGAATGCGAGCCGCTGTCGCCGGTCGTTAATGCGTATCTTGGCATGGCTCGCGCGAATGCAGGCCAATTCGACCTCGGAATCCGGCTACTGAATCAGGCCAATGAGCTCGAGCCCCATTTCTACCGCGCATACATGTTCCTGGGAAATGTGCTATGCGAACTCGACCGCTACACAGAGGCAATCTCTGCCTATGAAAAGGCGCGCTCCATCAACACCGAAAACATTGAATTGTTGGCAAACATCGGCTCCGCCCTGGCCGCCGCGGGAGATCGAGACAAGGCTCTCGAAATACTGGAAAAGTTAAAGGCCGCTGAAGAGCGCGGTGAACCGCATCTCCTTTTCCTTGCTTGCTGCTTGACGTATCCGCTCCAGCGCACTGGGCGCGTCGTTCCGGCTCAAAGTCCGGGACGAGTTTTGCTGTTGCAGATTTCCCTTGGTCAAACCCCTTC
>Ga0302319_10005494_pt1 | contig 25485 bp, 15 predicted proteins | sample Bog_T0_2_FD_203319 | JGI IMG/M metagenome (GOLD analysis project Ga0302319, IMG submission 203319) | Peat permafrost microbial communities from Stordalen Mire near Abisko, Sweden - Bog_T0_2 | ecosystem: Environmental > Terrestrial > Soil > Wetlands > Peat | place: Sweden: Abisko, Stordalen Mire...
TCGTCAAAAAATCGAAGGTAGAATCCGCTTAACTGATTCCGATTCAATGAGTTACAAAAACCACCTGTTTACCTATTGGTAAACACAAACCCCCATTTTCAGGCAAAAAAACGCCAAAAACACCATCGAAACTGGCACTTTAGAGCAAAAAATGGCACTTTTCGCACATCGAAAGTCGCCTACCCAAACCATCCCAACTTGCTCTGTTTTTCACCTCGATTCGCCCCGCAAAAGCATTTCCCTCACAAGGTCAAGAGCTTGTGATTCCAAATGCGTTTGCCCTGAGCTTGAGGATTATATTTCCCCCCACTGGCCATAGACTGCGTATAGTTCTTGAATCGACTCTCCCCGCATGCGAGGACATCCAAATGGCACAACGCGCCGCTTTATCATTAGGGATGGCAGGTGTTTTGCTATGCTGCACCCTGGCGGCGGCTAAGCCCGCACCCCAGCCCGCAACCCCGCCCGCTTTGCTCGCGGAGTCGCAGAGTGTAGCGCATGTCACCCTCGGCCAGTCCGCCGTGCCGCTCTATGGACCGTGGAGGTTCACCGTGGGCGACTCGCCGATTGACCCGAAAACGGGCCAGCCGCTGTGGGCCGAGCCGGACTTTGACGACTCGAAGTGGGAGGCGGTGGACCTGACGCCGAAGGACGGGGCTTCTTCTTCGATCGGCGGGCTCTCAGGATATGTGCCCGGCTGGACGGCAAAGGGACATCCCGGCTACTTTGGCTACGCCTGGTATCGCATCCGGGTGCAGGTGCGGGCGCGGCACGGTGAGAGGCTGGCGGTTGCGGGGCCGGCTAATGTAGATGACGCCTATCAACTCTTCGACAACGGGGCTCTGGCCGGCCACTTCGGCGACTTCACCGGCGACAAACCCGTCGTCTACGCCGCCCAGCCCAAAATGTTCCCTCTCGCGCAGCTGGGCAGCAACGAGGCGATAACCGGAGAGGATAAGACCGGGCTCGAAAGGGCCGGGCAGGGCGGGACCATCTCAGCCGACTCAACCCGGGTTCTGGCCTTCAGGCTGTGGATGGAACCTTACACGCTGACCATGGATCCCGAAGTGGGCGGTATGCACAGCGCGCCGGTGCTGGGTGAGGCCGGCGCGGTGGCCGCAGGCTACCAGATGCGCTGGCTGGAGCTGATCCGCGCCTACGCGTCTTCTGTCGCCCTGGCTCTGCTGTTTGGCCTGCTGTCCGTGCTCGCCTTCAGCCTCATCCTGTTTGACCGCTCCGACCGGGTCTACCTGTGGATGGGGACACTCTTCCTGCTCATTGCTTTCAGTTCCGTCCTCTCTATCATTCAATCCTGGACGGAGCTTCTGAACAGCTCCATGATTAATCTGCTGCGCAATGGGCTTGCCCAGCCACTGATCTCCGCTGCCTGGGTGATGGTGTTCTGGGTCTGGTTCGGACTAAAGCGCCCGCCGTGGATGCCCCGGCTCACCGCCGTGCTGACGCTGCTTTTGGGGATCTCCTTCATTCTCGGAGATGAGGACTTCTACGGACTTGTCCCGCATGGGGTTGCCGTTCAGTTCGTCACCGTCACCCTGGCTCTCCGGGTGCTCTTCTTCGCCCTTCTGTTGTGGGTCGTCGTCAAAGGCATTCGCCAGCAGGGCGTCGAGGGCTGGTTGGTTCTGCCTGTCGCCGTATTGTGGGGGGTCAGTGCCTTCAGGCAACAACTCGGCCTTCTCCATATCCGGACGAGTTGGCACCCATTCGGCGCCCAGGTCACCCTTAGCACATTCTCGAATCTGCTGGTGGCGGTGGTCATCGCGCTGCTGCTGCTCAGGAGGCTACTGCAATCGGTGCGCCGCCAGCGGCTCATGGCACTGGACGTGAAGCAGGCGCAGGAGGTGCAGCAGGTAATTCTGCCGGAATCGCGTGTCAAGCTGGCGGGATTGATCGTCGAGAGCGAGTACCTGCCTGCGCGTGAAGTGGGCGGCGACTTCTTCCAGATCATCCCCCACAAGACCGACGGCAGCCTGCTGATCGTGGCCGGAGACGTAACCGGAAAGGGCCTGAAGGCGGGCATGCTGGTGGCGCTACTGGTGGGCGCGATACGGACTGCGGCAGAGACGAACGACGAGCCGGAGGCTGTGCTCGCTACCTTGAACCGCCGGCTCATGGGGCGCGGCGATGCGCAGGCCACTTGCCTTGCGCTGCGGATTGAAGCAGACGGCAGCGCTACGCTGGCCAACGCCGGACACATGACTCCCTACCTGAACGGGGAACCGCTGCCGATGGAAGGCGCGTTGCCGCTCGGCATGATCGAGGGGGCTGAGTTTTCTGTAATGCACTTTCAATTGAAGGTGGACGACAAGCTGGTGGTGATGTCAGACGGCATTGCCGAAGCTACGGATGCAGCGGGCCGGCTGTTCGGCTTCGAGCGGGTGTATGAGCTGCTGCGCACGGCCACTACCGCAGCTCTGATCGCGACTGCCGCTCAAGCCTTCGGACAGGAAGACGACATCAGCGTCATCTGGGTCACGCGCACCGCAACGTTGGAATCCGCTGCAGCGTAAGGAAAGCTGAGGCGTAGATGCATTGGTTAGTTGTGCCTGCATCACCGCTACTCGGAATTAGGGCCTGTTAACACTCCTGGGGCGGGCGGCGCCGGGAGCCTGTTTTCTCGAGTTCAAGGAGGCGGGTGGCCACGATCTCGATGACTTTCCAACCCACACAAGGGTGCCACCGGTCCCTCGCATTTGGGGACCGGGGATGAAGGTAGAACTGCGGGTTGTGCCTTCATCACTGGTCACTCAGAAGCTACGCTTGATTGCCCCTACCTCAATCCCACCGTCTGGAAGGGAAGTCCCGTCGCCGGCCAATGCTCCGGATCAGCTTCAACATTCGGCCCAATCGACACCCCCGCAGCCGAAGCCGGCGCAACCGTCACATTCCACCCATCCACTACCACTTGTGCATCATTCGCAGAGTTTCCCGCCGCTGAAGTAATCGTCACCGTCCGCGTTTCGTCCGGCGTCAGCGAGAGATAGTTGTCGCTCGCATACGCCGGCAAAATCCGCTGCCCGCTCATCGCATCCCGCAACTGCAAATGCGTCATCAGCGCAATGCTCTTCGTCGCATTGTGCAGCGTCACCGTCACCACCTGCTGCCCATCGTTGAAGCTCCGCGCCACCTTGGTCTCCAGCGTCACCTTTGCCATCTTGTTCAGATCGGTCAGGTCGTCTGGATGCTCCGTCGCACCCTGCCAATAGAAATTCGAAGACACCAGCGCCCCCGCCGCGTCGCGCAGTTCCAGCTTCAGGAAATGCACCGCACTCACCCCCGCCGGAATCTCCACCACCCCCAGCGTCGTCGCCCCGGAGGCCGCCGCGTTCACCGCCGTCTCGTGCTGCCCAGCCACCGTTCCGTCAAGGTTATAGACGGTCACATGCGCCGTCGCCCCGTTCACAGCCTCCGGCGTATTGTTGATGACCTGCAGCTCCCCGGTCGCCTCGTTGAACTGGATATGCACCATCTCCCCGGACTTTTTCACCCCATACAGCGACGAGTTTGCCTCCAGATCGTAGTGGTAAAGCTGCCAAACAAAGCTGGGCTGCGCCGGGTTGCTCATCCATGTAATCACCGCCGTCGTCGGATGGAACATCTGCGCGTTGCGCCCCTCATACATTGAGCGGAACGCCTCGTAGTTCATCAGTTGCGCCTTGCGCACAAAGTCCGCCAGGTTGGTCACCGCCCCATACCGCGCCGCCAGTTCCAGCGGATACTTGTCGCCCTGCTGCGCCCCCTTGGCCAGGTCGTGTTCCGCCCAGTCGTCGTTGATCGTCTCCCAATCCTTCTTCGGCATCATGCCGTGAATCGACTCCAGCGTCGGAACCGAAACTGACCCCGTCTCCGTCTTGAAATAGTCGTCCGTCACCTTGTAATAAGCGCGCGGCGTCCGCCAGAAATATGGCCCGCCGCTCCTCACTCCCGCTCCATCGGTCGAACTCGGCTGGTAGCGCCGCGTCGGCTCCAGTTCCGCCATCAGCGTGCGCAGAGCCGCGTCAATCTGCGGCGGCGGAAAACCTTCGTTCCGCGCGCACCACAGCATGATCGATGGGTGATTCCGATAGCGAAGAATCTTGTCCCGAACGTTCGCCACGTAAGTGTCCAGGTCTGTCGGATTCGGCCCGTCGCTCGGGTTCGGCTGGAAAAACTCATCCCAGATCATGATTCCGTACTTGTCGCAAAGCTCGTAAAAGTCCTCCCCCGTGCTTTGTCCCACCCAGTTGCGAATCAGGTTCATGTTCGCCAACTGGTGCATGTGGATCTCCGCCTCCAGCCGTTCCCGCGGAATCCGCTTCATCGCCTCGTCCAGCCCCCAGTCGCCGCCGCGAATGAACACCGGCACCCCGTTCACACTGATCGTCAGCGTATCCGTCCCCGGCACGCTGTAGGTAATCTTCCTCACCCCAAAACTCACCGTCTGAGAGTCTGAGACCGCCTTCCCCGTCACAAAACTCAAATGCAGATCATAGAGATTCTGCGGCCCATACCCGTTCGGCCACCACAGCCGCGGATGGTCAAAATGCAGCGCCGCGTCGGTCTTCGAGATGAACTCAATCCGCTGCGTGCTGTGCGCCGCCAGTTCCACCGGCCGCGAAAAATGCACCGCCCCAATCTCCCCGTCCAGCTCGCCCTTCACCGGCTGGTCGGTCACATTCTCCACCGTCGCTGAAACCCCAACCTCCGCCGAGTCCGTCTTCGGCAACGGCAAATCCGTCGTCACCAGCGGCTCCTTCACCACCACCGGCCCCGTCGCCGACACGTACACCTTCGCCCAAATCCCCGTATCCCGGTCCCGAATCGCCGGAATCCAGTCCCACCCAATCGTGCACAGAAACGTCGGCCCGTCGATCGCCGTCTCGCCGCCGTTCCATCCCATCCCTTTGCGAATGGTGTGCTCGTGCGACACGCCCGGATGCGGCTGCGGAGCCACCAGCACCGCCACCACCGCCTGCTTCCCCGGCGTCACATCCGCCGTGATGTCGAAGATGCCGCGAATAAACGCCCCGCGCGTCACACCCACCTTCGTCCCATTCACCCAAATCTCCGACGAATAGTTGATCCCCTCAAAGTTCAGCCAAACGTGCCGCCCCTTGTACCCCGCCGGAACTTGAAACGCGCTCCGATACCAATACGAAGTCCGCGCCACGCTCTCCGGAATCGTCTCCGGCCGGTTGTTCTCCCCATACAGCGGCTCCGGGTAAACGTGGTTGTTTACCAGCGTCGTCAGCACCGTCCCGGGAACCGTCGCCGCGTACCACCCCTTCGCCTTGTACCCAGCGGAGGAGACCGCCGCGCCGCCTTCAGGCACCTTGGCCACATCCTGCAACTGCCATTCCCCTGAGATCGGAACCGGCCCCACCGGCTCAGTCTTCGCCCAGGCGGCGTCACTGGCGCCAAAAAGTGATAACGATACCAAAGCAAGCGAGACCAGACCACCGATGTGAAGTTTCAAGGGACGTACTCCTCAGTTTTTCAGTTGGATTTGCGGAACCATCCGCGCGACAAAAGGATTATACGGCTCACCGCCCGCCCCAATCGACCCAGACCGCTTTGCCGTTCAATAATGAGAACATGCATTTTCAGCGTTCTTCCGGCGTACTCCTCCACATCAGCTCGCTGCCCTCCTACGGCGGCATCGGCGACCTGGGCCCAGCGGCCCACGAGTTTGTGGCGTTCCTGGCCGCGGCCCGCCAGCATATCTGGCAGGTGCTCCCGCTTTGCCCCACTGGCTACGGCAACTCGCCTTACGCAGGGTCCTCGGCCTTTGCCGGCAGTCCCTACCTCATCAGTCTTGAGTTTCTTTGCGACTGGGGCTGGATTGAGGGCGACCGCATCGCCGGCCTCGCCGGTCACGGCGGCAACGTTGATTTCGAGCAGGTGGAGCAGCGCAAGCTCCCGCTCCTCCATCAAGCTGCCGCCAACTTCCTCGACCGCGCCCCCCACGACCCAAGCCTTGCCGCTCAATGGGCCGAGTTCGAGCAGTTCTGCGCCGCTGAAGCCCTCTGGCTCGTCGACTACGCCTTCTACGCCGTCCTCCGCCGCGAATACAATACCGGCGCCTGGACCGCCTGGCCCGAGCCCATCCGCAAGCGCCATCCCGCGGCCCTCGCCCAAATCGCCCAAAAGCATGGCCGCGCCCTGGCCCAGGAACAAGTCCTCCAATTCGCCTTCGCTCGCCAGTGGAACAACCTCCGCAAAGCAGCCGCACTCCACGAAATTCGCATCCTCGGCGACGTAGCCATCTTCGTCAACATGGACTCCTCCGACGTCTGGGTCCACCCCGACCTCTTCGAGCTCGACGAACATCTCAACCCCATCCGCATCGCCGGTGTCCCGCCGGATTACTTCTCCCCTACCGGCCAGCGCTGGGGCAATCCGCTCTACCGCTGGGACGTGCTCGCCGCCCAGGGATTCGACTGGTGGATCGATCGCATCCGCCGCGCCTGCGCCCTCTACGACCTCGTCCGCCTTGACCATTTCCGCGGCTTCGAGGCCTTCTGGGCCATCCCCGCTGACGAGGAGACCGCCATCAACGGCAAGTGGATCACCGCGCCGGGACTTGAACTGTTCCGCGCTCTTGAAGCCGCTCTGGGCCCGCTCCCGTTGATTGCGGAAGACCTGGGCGTCATTACTCCCGAGGTCGAAGCGCTGCGCCTCGAACTGGGCATGCCCGGCATGAAGGTCCTGCAGTTCGGCTTTGACGGCTGGGAGGCTCACGGCCACCTGCCTCACCAGTTCACGCCAGAGACAGTGGCCTACACCGGCACCCACGACAACGACACCACCCAGGGCTGGTGGAATACGGCCAACGCAAAAACACACGCCGCAGTTGATGCCTATGTCGGCCCGGTACCCATTCGCGACCGAATCGCTCGCCCCGTTTGGCCGTTGATTCGCGCTACTGAAGCAAGCGTGGCCGAACTGGCCATCGCTCCCGCACAGGACCTGCTGGAACTGGGTTCCGAAGCGCGCATGAACACACCCGCCGTCGGAGCAGGGAACTGGGGTTGGCGCGCTCCGGAACATAGCTGGACTCCCGAACTATCCTCGCGCCTCGCCGCCATCGCCGACGTCACCGACCGCGACAACGACCCACTGGGCAAACCCAAAACTGTGCGAGAGTAAGGCCATGAAACGTCCATTCGCTGCAACCCTATGGAAGGAAGACAACTGGTACGTCTCCCAGTGCCTGGAACTCGGCATTGCCAGCCAGGGCGAGACGGAAGAGGAAGCGCTGGAAAATATCCGCGAAGCTCTGGACATTTACTTTGAGCCTCCCCAGGCGACGCGGCCGCCAAAGCCCAATAAAGTCGAGGGCTTTACAGGCTGCGGAAAAACTCCTTGTGGAGCCCATTCTTGAACGCTTTGTATCAGGGCATGACTTCAGTCATGCCGATAAAGCCAATTAAATCAATGTCGGGCTTTAGCCCCTGCGGGCTTTCGACTCTCCAATCCACACAAAACAAGGGTTTTTCCGCAGCCTCTTTAGCCCCTTTCGGCCCCGCTCCCCTCGCTTACCGCCGCCACCCGCTCCGGAAACGGATAGACTTCCATCATCTTGGCGATCAGCGCATCCGCCTCTTCCTCTGTGATACCGTGGCCCAGGTTTCGCCTCTTTTGGTCCTTCCTGAACTGAATCCTGTTCATGTCGTCGATGCCGATACCATACTCTGCGGGAACAAATCGCAGACCGGTCAGACGGCTCGTTGCAGCCTTCCTCGTCTTCAGCTTGATTCCAAAAGCCCAAAGCTCAACGGCCATTTCGTTGGGGCTGACCGTAAGGGCGATCTCGTGGGTTCGGAGAAAGGTAATCCAAAGCGCAAACAAGACCAGCCCGATCAAGCCGGGAATTAAGAGTCTTTGCCCTGTTGCAGCCGTGAGTCTCCCGAAAAGCTCATACGTGAATTGGGGAAAAGTTAGCAGACCAATCCCCGTGAGATAAATCCACCCATTGAAGTGAGACGGAACAACCACACGAATTCCATCCGTGGTCCGCTCCCACTTCAGTCGCCCCGCCAGCGTCTCAAGCATCTCGCCTTTCCTGGCAACGATGGTACGTGACACTGTGGGGTTTGGCTGTAGCTCTTTCAGGTCAGTAACTTTCGCCGGAAGAATGGCTTGCAGCCAGAAAAATAAGTGTCCAAAGTTTGCAGGCAATTAGCTCTCGAAGGCGCACAATTCAATCATGACCGCCAAGCAACTACCCAAAGTCACTACCTCACCTGTCAGCGATGTCGCCGGTTAGTACCGCCCGCCGACCCCACCCCCTCCCCCTGAAAATCGCCATATTTTAGGGGCGTGGCATCAAGTAAGATCTATGTAATCAGCATCTTGTAGTTTTGCCGCATGTACTCATCAGTAAACACAACCCGCTGAAATAACAAGGTTTTGCTGCCGAAACAGCCCCATTTTGGAGGATTCAGGCTCAAAAGCTGGTGTTTTCCGGGTACTTTTCCCATCCAGAGGCGGAAAACAGTTCCTTCGGGCACATCCTGACACTCTGTCGTTTCTTGCCTCGCAAATGAACCGTAAACTACACTGAGGCGTCCAGTAGCAAAGCGGAGCGCTAGGCAACTACTAAAAGCGCCCGTTCTGGTCCCAGGTTGAGCTTTCAATGCCGCATCACCGCTTCAGGATCACGACCCAAACCGTTCTTTGTCTGGCGTTTTCGCTTGTCCTGCATGCGCAGGGAGAAGGAGAGACTGCGACCACGCCAGTCTTCCGCAACACCGGGCCATCGGTAGCCTACGTCGGCTCAAAGACCTGCGCCGACTCCGGCTGCCACACGGATATCTACAACGCTTACCAGCCCACGCCGCACGGCCAATCCATGGCGCCAGCCAACATCCCCAGCGACCTGGCCCGCATCCCCAAACCGGTGACCGTATTCAACAAAGCCAACGGACACTACTACACCGTCTACCAGCAAAACGGCGACCTCTACCAAAGCGCCTACGAACTGGACAATCACGGCCGCAAGATCTACGACATTGCCCACAAGATCGATTACGTAACCGGGGGAGAAAGCGTGGGCTACAGCTATCTCTTCAAGCAGGGCGGATGGATCTTCCAGGCGCCGCTCAGCTACTACGCCCACTCGCAGACCTGGGAACTCTCTCCCGGCTACGTCAAGGACGATGTGGGCTTCACGCGGGTCATGACCACAGGCTGCCTGCTCTGCCACAACGGCCAGCCAGATCCCATCGCCAACCGCGACGGCCTGTTCAAGGACCCGCCCTTCCGATTCGGTGAGTTGGGGGTAAGCTGCGAGAGTTGCCACGGCCCCGGCGCTCTCCATGTCCAGCAGATGCGCGCAAACCCCAAGCGCGCCCTGGCCCCCGACCAGATCGACACCTCCATCGTGAACCCGGCCAAGCTCGCGCCGCGGCTGCACGACGATCTCTGCCAGGAGTGCCACCAGGCCGGCGACGCGCAAGTCATTTATCCAGGCAAGTCGGTAATGGACTACCGACCCGGCACGCCGCTCGCCAACACCATCGCCATCGTCAAGCGCCCCATCCGGCCCGACCAGCGCGAAGAAGCCAATCGCCTGGAAGCCGCGCCACCCGTTCGCGGCAGCCTCGAAGAGCCGCTGTGGTGGAAGAATTCAACCCTGCAACTGAGCAAGTGCTACACCGCCAGCCACGGCCAGCTCACCTGCTCCACATGCCACTCCATTCACCATCCGCCCGCCCCAGGCGAGGAGAAAGCGGCCTATCGCGCAGCCTGCCTGACCTGCCACACCGTCAAAAGCTGCACGCTCAAGCCGGAAGACCCCAAGCGGGTGGCCGCAGCCGACTATTGCATCGAATGCCACATGGAAAAGCGCCCCGTGGCCGGCATCGCCCACTCCAACGACACCAAGCACCGAATCGTGCGCTACCCAGGCCAGCCTTTGCCCGACGAAGCCTTCGAGCAGCCCAAACCAGACCTGCCCGGCCTGCTATGGATGAACCGCCCCGAGCCGGGCGCGCAAATGCCCGAACAGGGAATGCCCGATCTGGGCCAGCTTCAGGCCTATTTCACCGCGGCGCGCAGAGATCCGAGCCTCTGGCCGCTCTGGTTCCGCAAACTCAACGAACTGAGCGCGACGGAACCGATGAATCCCACGGTCCTGGCCTCGCTGGGAGCGATAGCGCTGGCCCAAACCAAAGACAATGTTCAGGCCGCGCGAGACTTTGCCCTCGCCATCAAGAACGGGTCAGAGGAGCCGATCACTTATCTGAATTTGGCCACTGCGCTCGGGAACCTGGGGCGTGGTCCGGAAGCTGAGGGCGTCCTCGAAAAAGCGTTGGCTGCCTACCCATATTCAGACCAGATTACGGCGCGGCTTGCCCAGCAATATGCGATCGATGGCCAGATGTGGAAGGCGCGCAAGGTGGTGGACGAATATCGCGCGGTCTTTCCCGAGGACACCATGGTGCGCGAGGTGGAGCAGCACCTGGATACGCCGGCCGAATCTCCCCGTTGAGGCTCAGTTTGCGTCGAGCGTTGAGTCTGTCACTTTGTTCCCCAGCCGATTCTTGCTATGCTTGCCGCAGATGGAAACTCCGGCGATTCAAACGCACGGCCTCACCCGGCGCTTCGGCGCGCTCACAGCAGTTGAGGATGTCACGCTCAGCGTTGCCTCTGGCCAGTTCTTCGGCTTTCTGGGGCCAAACGGCGCGGGCAAGTCCACCACCATCAAAATGCTCACCGGCCTGCTGGAACCAAGCGCCGGGACGGTCGAGATACTTGGCCGGCCTTTCGGGGCAGGAGCGCTGGACCTGAAGCGCCAGATCGGCGTGGTGCCGGAGGGAATGGCGCTGATGGGCCGGCTCACAGCCACCGAGTATCTTCACTTTGTCGGCCGTATGTATGGGCTGGATCGAGAGACCACCCGGCGCCGCACCGAAGAACTGCTGGAGTTCATGCAACTGGCCAACGAAACCAAGAAGCTGGTCACGGATTTCTCCCACGGCATGCAGAAGAAGCTGGCCCTGGCGGCGGCCGTCATTCACGGCCCCAAGGTGCTGTTTCTTGATGAGCCGTTCGAGGGCGTTGACGCCATTGCGGCAGGCATGCTGAAAAATATGCTCACCGGCATGATCAACCGCGGCGCCACCATCTTTCTCACCACCCATGTGCTTGAGATCGTGGAACGGCTGTGCAGCCACGTGGCCATTATCAGCAAGGGACGGCTGGTGGCCAATGGGTCACTCGACGAGCTGCGCGCTGGAGTGGCCTCCACGCTGCCCGGCGCCGAACAGGAGCAGCGGCTCACGCTGGAAGAGATATTCCTGTCGATTGTCGGGGCCGGCGGCCAGCAGGAACAGGCGCAGGAGTTGACATGGCTGACCTGAGCGGACCGGGCTCAACCGGAGCCGGCGATTCTGGATCGGACGCCTCGGAACTGGACATTCCCATGTCCTCAATCGCCGGCGGCGGCCTGCTCGGTCCTTTGGCGCGTGCCCAGTATGGGGCGCTGGCCCGGCTGCGCTGGCGGATGTTCGTCAATAGCCTCAGGACCAACAAGGGTGCGCTGGAGTTTGGGGCGCGCATCTTTACCTCCGTCGTTTATGCCGTTTTGGGCCTTTGCGTCGGCACTGGGGCGGGATTTGCAACGTACTTTCTTGTCTCCCATGAAAAGTGGCGGCTGCTACCCATCCTCTTCTGGGTGCTGGCCTTTCTCTGGCAGGTAATTCCGGTCATGCTGGCTTCGTTTCAGGAGCAGTTTGACCTCGGTATCCTGCTGCGGTTCCCGGTACGATTTGGATCGTACATGCTGCTCTACATGGTCTTCGGCCTGGTCGACATCTCGACCATCCTGGGCGGGCTCTGCAGCGCTGGCATCTGGGTCGGCGTCGCGGTGGCCCGGCCCGACCTGCTGCTTTGGACCACGGTGGCGCTGGCAGTGTTTGCCGCGTTCAACATCCTGCTGGTGCGAGCCGTCTTTGCATGGATCGAGCGCTGGCTGGCACAGCGCAGGACGCGGGAGATCCTGGGCGCGGTTTTCATGGTGCTGCTGCTCAGCATGCAAGTGTTCAATCCCGCGCTCTATCAGAAAAGGGGCTCCGGACATCGCGGAGGAATGGAGCAGGCGGAGCAACTGCGACAGGCAAACGTGCGCTATGCGCCCATCCTGAAGCAGGTGAATGCGGTGCAGAAGTGGCTGCCCCCCGGACTGGCTGCACAGGCAATGCGGCAAGCCGGCGCACAGCAGCCCGGCGAAGGGGTTCTGTCAATTGGCGTTCTGGGACTGTACGCACTGCTGGTGGGCGGGATTCTGGCCGTGCGTCTGAAGGCTGAGTATCGCGGCGAGAATCTGGGTGCGGCTCCGGCGCGGGATAAGGTGGCCAAGGCCAAGGTTCGGACTCCGGCGGCATCGGCGGCAAGCGTGCCCATAGCAGTAAGCCAAAGCGGATTCAGCAGTGGCATCTACGGGCCGATGGCGGCAATCATCGAGAAAGACCTCCGTTCGCTGCTGCGCACGCTGCCGCTTTTGTATGCCATAGGGGCTCCGTTGCTGCTGGTGCTGGTTTTCTCCGGCATCTTCATCAAGAACGGAGCGCCGGAAGCCAACATGTTTCCGCTGGCGTTGCCTGCCTGCCTGGTTTATGCGCAACTGGGATTTACGCAGATCTTCTACAACAACCTGGGCACTGAGGGTGCGGGGATTCAGCTGTATTTTCTATCCCCCACACCCATGCGAACCGTCATGCTGGCCAAGAACCTTCTGCATTCGCTGCTGTTTGGCATGGTTGCACTGGTGGCTGCGCTTCTGGCCGTTGTGCGCCTGGGAATGCCGGATATGGTGATTGTGGCGGCAACGGCGGCATGGCTGCTTTACTCGCTTCCATGCAACCTGGCCGCGGGTATCCTTTTTTCACTCAAGATGCCCTACAGGGTGAATCCGGGGCGAATCTCCCGCCAGCGCGGGTCGCAGGGGAACGCTCTGCTCAGCCTGCTGGTCCAGCTTGCTTTTCTGGTTGCCGCCGCGGCCGTGTTTGCGCTCGGCTGGTTCCTCGGCAAGATGTGGATCACAATTCCGATCTTTCTGGGCCTTGCGGCGGGAGCCTTTTTCGTCTGGTGGCAGGTGCTTGGCAACGCCGACGCGACAGCCTTTGAACGCAGAGACAAGCTGATGGCCACGCTGATGAAGGAGAGCTGACCAGGTCCCGCCGGAGAAGCCTACCTCATCGGGACTGGCTTTGATTCTTCCCATAATTGAAGACAATTCCCAGGGCAAACGCATTTGAAAATCGATCCAACCACTGAATGTGCCTTCAGGCAGGCCTGCAACCTGATCCCCGGATACCCCGTCAAAAAAAGCAAGCCCCTCCGCCAACTGACTTTGACTAACCTGCTTAAATCCAACAACTTCCACCCAAACCATATTTGCAGGCTATTCACCCCTTTTGGCGCACAATCCTTGTAGAGGTGTTTCTCATGCCAAAATCGTCCGGCAAAACGCAACCCGCGCCCTCGCCAATTCCATCGCCCCGCCTTTGCCCCTGTTTTCCGATCCCTGATCCCTGTTTTTCCGGCCTTCAAACCCCCAAAAACGCTGAGACCCCACCCCCCCCACCCCAAATTCGTCAAAAAATCGAAGGTAGAATCCGCTTAACTTATTCCGATTCAATGAGTTACAAAAACCACCTGTTTACCTATCGGTAAACACAAACCCCCATTTTCAGGCAAAAAAACGCCAAAAACACCATCGAAACTGGCACTTTAGAGCAAAAATGGCACTTTTCGCACATCGAAATTCGCCTACCCAAACCATCCCAACGTGCTCTGTTTTTCACCTCGATTCGCCCCGCAAAAGCATCTCCCTCACAACGTCAAGAGCTTGTCGTTCCAAATGCGTTTGCCCTGAGACAATTCCACCCCTCACTTACGCTCCGCGCGGTTGGCTGTTAGGATTGTTTCGCCAGAGAAAATCGTTTGACTGAGGGTTCCCATGAAGCATCCACTTCTTCGCGCCGGATTTTACCTTCCGGCATTCCTCGTCCTGTCTGCTGCCGTAATGGTCGCTCCAGGCTTCGCGCAGCGCCCCATGCACCCGGCCAAGCCGACCGGCCCCTGGATGGATACCAGTCTTACCCCCGACCAGCGCGCCGACCTGGTCATCAAAGAGATGACGCTCGACGAAAAGATCGCCACGCTGCACGGCGTAGGCATGCCGACAGACGATCCGCTCACGGCTGAAAACATGCCTTCGAATCGTGGCGTGGGCTATGAAGTGGGCGTTCCCCGCCTCGGCATCCCAGGAATCGACATGAGTGACGCGGCTTACGGCGTGCGTTCCAGTGGCGCCAATGGCCGCTACTCCACTGCGCTGCCCGCCAACGTCGCCGCTGCCGCCAGTTGGGACCCGGATGCGGCTTATGCCTATGGCAAGCTCATCGGGACCGAGCTCCGCGCCCAGGGCTACAACATGTCTCTCGGCGGTGGCGTGGATATCACCCGCGAGCCCCGCAACGGTCGTACCTTCGAATATCTGGGAGAAGACCCCATCCTGGCCGGGACACTGGTCGCCCACCTGATCGAGGGAACCCAGTCCCAGCACGTTATCGGCGACATCAAGCACTACGCCTTCAATGACCAGGAGAGCGGTCGCAACTCGGTCAACATCACCATTGACAAGCGCGCCGCGCGCGAGAGCGACCTGCTTGCATTTGAGATCGGCGTCGAGCAGGGCCACCCCGCTGCTGTCATGTGTTCTTACAACCGTGTTTTGGGCGACTTCGCGTGCGAAAACAAGTGGCTGCTGACCGACGTTTTGAAGAAGGACTGGCAGTTTCCTGGCTTCGTTCTCTCTGACTGGGGCGGAACACACTCAACGGAAAAGGCCTCCGCCGCAGGCCTCGACAACGAGGAGCCCGGCCGCTTCTTCTATGAAGCCAAGTACAAGGCCGCAGTGGAAGCCGGAACCATTTCCCAGGCCGAACTGGATGAGCATGTGCACCGCATTCTGAGAGCCATGTTTGCCGCCGGGGTCATCGATTATCCGCGTCAGCGCGGCGTAGTCGATCCCTTCGCCGGCCTTCAGGTCGCCCGCAAAATCGAAGAGGGCGGCATCGTGCTGCTCAAGAACAAGGCGGCTGTTCTGCCGCTTCTCCCCATCCGCCTCCATACCATTGCTGTTATCGGTTCGCACTCTGATGTGGGCATGATCTCCGGCGGCGGTTCCGCGCAGGTCGATCCTCCGGGAGGCAATGCACTCTCCAAGCCGGGACAGGGCGCAACCCACTGGCAGCAAGAGATCTGGTTCCCCACCTCGCCGCTTAAGGCCATTCAGGAGCGTGCTCCCAAGGCAACGGTGAAGTACGACCCCGGCAGCGACCCGGACGCGGCCGCCGCGTTGGCCAAGACCGCCGATGTGGCAATTGTCTTCGCCTACCAGTGGGAGAGCGAGGGGATGGACCTGCCCACGCTTTCGCTTTCGCACAATCAGGATGCGCTCATCGCCAAGGTCGCAGCCGCCAATCCGCACACGGTTGTGGTGCTTGAAACCGGTTCGCCTGTGACCATGCCCTGGGTCGATTCCGTTGCTGGAATCGTCGAAGCCTGGTACGCTGGATCGGATGGCGCAAACGCCCTCGGTAATGTGTTGTTCGGCTCCGTGAACCCCTCTGGCAAGCTCCCAAATACCTTCCCGAAGGCCGACGCCGACCTGCCCCATCCCACCATTACGCAGCCGCCGCCCGAGTCGCGCCATTTTGACGGCGCGATGACCCCGGAGAAGTGGGCCGCTGGTCTGCCCGCCTTTCAGGTTGCCTATGACGAGGGACTCAAGGTGGGCTACAAATGGTACGACGCGGAAAAAAAGCCCGTGCTGTTCCCCTTTGGCTACGGACTTTCCTACACCACCTACCACTACGGCGACCTTTCTGCGAAGCAAGGGGACAAGGTCAAAGTGGCCTTCACCCTGACCAACACGGGCGCCCGCGCCGGAGCCGAGATTGCGGAAGTTTATGCCGCTCTGCCTGCCAGCGCCGGGGAGCCGCCCAAGCGTCTGGTTGGCTGGAGCAAGGTGGAACTCAAAGCCGGGGAAAAGAAGACCGTCGAGGTCGAAATCGACCCCAAGTACCTCTCCATCTTTGACGTGGACAAGGACGCCTGGAGCCTGATTCCCGGAGACTACACCATCATGGTGGGAGGCTCTTCAGACAAGCTCCCGCTGAAGGCCACCATCAACCTGAAGTAGCTCGTTGGTTTATCAAAAGAATGCCCACTCCCAGCCAGTTCGCTGGCCAGGAGTGGGCATTCTGTTTTGAAGGCGTCTTGCCCCATGCCGAAGCCGCGCGTCAGCCGGAAGCCGGTAGAGATGTGGCCCGCGGACATGACGATGATTATCGGCACGGCTTTGCCAGCAGCAATGAGATTGTCAAGAATAGCGCCGGCTCGGCCCACAGTGCTCCAGAAGTCGTCTGCTCCGCCGCCGCCGTGAAGGAGATAGAGCACCGCCAGGCGTGAAGAGCCGGCTTCATAATCAGGCGGCGTGTCGATATGCATGCGGCGTCTGCATCTGGTCCATGATGCTGCCGAAGCATTCAAAAAGTGAGGTTGGCCTTCGAGGGCTCAAACGAATCCCAGGAAAGGTCGCCCATGCGTACAACGTTGAATCCCGCGTGCTTCATGATGGCGATAGCCTGGTCGATCTGCTCTGGGGAACGGTCGACAGGGCTGATAGCATGCGCTTACAAAAAAGCTGACCGGGGCCGGGCCAATTCAAATGAGCCGTTGCGTTCTGCGCTCCTACCAATGCCCAGAGCCACAGTTAAGAAGCCAGCCAACAGAAGAGTACCGCGAAAACATGCGCAATTCTTCAAGCCCATTCTATTTACGGCCATTTTGTTCGTCGATCTCTTCTCGAATGACGAATTGGCACAGAAGGATCAGTTGCCCGGTTGGCATCGGAAGTTTCGCGCATCCTCGCTGTCTCCGCTCCCCATATATTGAGCGTGCTTGGGATACGCGCAGAGCGGACGGCTTCTGCCGGGGAATGCCTTTCCTGTCGCGATTACCGCATCCGGTGCCGTCCCCTTCTCCACCCAGTTCACGATCGCGCCCAGCATGTCGAAATGGTCGAGCGCTGGGCCGCCGCCGCAATGAGCCATTCCCGGGACCAGGAACATCCGGCTCCATTCGGCCACCTTGTCCGCACCGCCATTGGCCGCGCCCAGCGATTGATAGTAGCCGAGTGTGTCAAGAGGAGAAAACCACGGATCGCTGTCGCCGTGGAAGAAGATGAGTTTGCCGCCGTTACCTGAGAAGGTAGACAGGTTGGTAGACGCCGGTTCCACAAGCGGATCAGAAGCATGCAGCGCCGCCTTGTCGACATCGATTTCGGTCGCCGTTGGATATGGCCCAAAGAGCCCGTTCTTACCCATGGCCAGCAGTCCCGGCGCAAAGCCTGTCATTGTGATGCCTGCATCGTACAGAAATCCGGGATACACTTGCGTCCCGAATGCATTCTTTGGCCCGGCGAAGGCTTTCTTGATTGCGGCCACCTTCTCAGGTGCGATGCAGGCGTCGCTCATGCCGGTACCGCAAGCCAGAACCGCGGGATCGAAGTCGCACGCGAGAGGATCGGAGATCATACCATCGGCAACACCGTCTTTGGCGTCGCACTTCTGCATAAGGGCATCCATGAAGAGCGTGCGATCACGGTCGGTGAGGAACTTGTCGACTTGCGGCTTGCCGGATGGGTCCTTCGGCGCGGCCTGGTTATAGGCCACAGGAATCCATTGGCTTATGGCAAGGTTGGAGAGGCCGGTGCGCATCGCGGGGTCTCCGGAGACGATGCCGTTGAACACTGTGGGAAAGCGCTGGGAAAGAATCATGGCCTCGCGTCCACCGGTAGAACAGCCAACAAAATACGAGTACGATGCCGGCTTCGCATAATAATGCGCGATGATCTGTTTTGCCACGCCCGCGACTTCAGCATTTGCCTGGAACGCGAAATCCAAATACGCTTGCTGATCGCGCATAAACGAGAAGTCGAAAGGGCCACTCTTAGCCTGATGTCCGGTGTCCGTGCTGGCTACCGCGAACCCCTGAACCAGCGCCGGTTTGTCTCCGGAATTCGAGCCGCCGAGGGGATAGGCCACCACGCCGTTGCCCCCGCCCCCTCCCTGCATCATGAAGTCGCCGTTCCAGGCGTCCCCTTCCGGCAGCGCAACCGCAAAACCAATCCCAAATTCCTCGCCCCCGACGCCCTTGCGGCGATGGATCACGCCATCCACGCGGCAATGCGCAGGCAACGGCCCCATGCCGGGCGCGCCGGGATAGGGCGGCGGAAGCGTAGTCCCTGCCGGAGCAATCGAGGACTTCGTAATCTCCACGCCGTCGATCTTGAGTTGCGACAACTCTGCGCAGTGGTTCGCTGACTCAGCCTGCCCACCAAAGGGTATGCCGAACACTGCCATTGCAAGCAGCAACAGTTTCGTTTGCTTCACCACTGGTCTCCTTTTCGTGATTTGACGCGCAGCAATGAGCCCTACCTGCAATTGGCCTGGAAGCATAGATTCTTGCTGAAGAACGGCATCACATGATTCTGAAACCGATCCGCGACAGCGCTAGTGTGCGTCCCAGGATAAATCTCAAAACTATTCGCGACTCCGTAGTTGTCGAGGATGTTGTGGAGCTTCGTGGCATCGAAACGCAAGCCGTCCTGATCGCCAACGTCCATTGAAATGGCGCGATATTGCTTGAGGTTTCCGATGTACTGGTCGACAAAAACCAGGGGCGCGTTCGCTGCAAATTTTGCCTGGACCTCAGCGACCGGAACGCCGTCTTTTGTGGGAATGTCGAAGTAGAGCGGAGGGTTCTTTGGATCCGGAGCCCACGCCGCCGCTGTTGCGAATTGCGCAGCGCCGAAGCCCGGCGACTGGGCGGCCAGATCGGATGGAGACTTGGCGTCGGCGACCTTCTTCTCGTTGGCTATCGCCAGCTCTTTCATCCGGTCCGACGGTACGGGTCCGCCGCCGCCCATGGGCGACAAGCAGCAAGGACTCATGATGTAAAGCGATCCAAAAACATCGGAATGTTTCATGCCGATGCGCGCGGCCCCGTAGCCGCCCATGGAGTGACCCACCAGGCCGCGGCTGGTGCGCTCGGGAATGGTGCGGTAATGTGCATCCATGTAGGCAACCACGTCGTGCGAGATGAAGCGCTCGAAGTCACCCGTAGTCGCCGAACTCGAATACATCGACCCGTTGTAAATGGTCTTCGAGTCGGGCAGTACTACGATCATCTCCTGCGAGCCCTTCGCAAATGCGCCTTCGATCGTCTGCGGAACATGAATCTCGTGCGACCACTGCTCCGCGCCGATCGAATAGCCGTGCAGCGCGTAGACCACGGGGTAGCGCCGTTTCTTATCCTTCTCGTAACTCGGTGGCAGGAACACAATCGCGTCGCGGTCTACAGCGTCGCCTTCCAGGTTGCCTTCGAGTGCATCGCCGTGGATTTTGATATGTTCAACCGTGACGGGTTTTGCGCCAACGACGACGTCCGGAACAATCGTCTGCACCTGGGCGGCCAGCCAAGGCCCGGACACCATCGCCAATGTAATTGCGCTTGCTACGAACAACTTCTTTGACTTCATCGGGCCTCTCCAAAATTCGGTTTAGTGCACGGAATACGAATAGATGTTCACACTGAAGGGACGCACTGTGACAGTGTTGGGCCACGCCCCAAGTTCCTGCTCGTCCACCTGAACTTCCGGCTTCTTGTCGACTTCAACTTTCGCATCAATTGAGTCGGGAGCCATGCGGTAGAGATGTCCTGAACTCCCGAGCTTCGCGCCGTTGATCGCAATCCCGATACTCTGTTCAGCGTCGGATGGATTGAGCACCGCAATGGTGAGAGTTTTGCGGTCTTCGCTGAAAGCAGCACTGACATCCAAAGGATAAGTATCACTGCCGGGATTCACCGCCGGCTGATCGCCACCGGCCGGAAAAGCCGGCTTTGGCTGCGGCGAATTTCCCGTTACCTCCACTGGGATCGTGCCGAAGTGATCGCGGTACATCTTGAACAGCATTCCAGTGGGATTGAGTACGGCTTCGGTGCGGTTGGAACTCATCGTTGCGGTCGCGAAGGTAAGTGCTCCAAGCTGAAAAACCTCCGAGTGCCGGAACATTTCGTGGAAGGCCCATGCATAGGCAGGAACCGTCTTATAAGAGTTAGGTGCACCGCCAAAGTAGGCCCACTCATCGATGGCGATGGGAACGGGCTTGGCGCGCAGAGCGGGAATGCGCTTCAGGTACTCCTCGTAGTGCTCATATTTCGCGCGGACTTGCACGGCTGGCGCGCGCTGCCACTCAATGAACGACAAGGGAGGGTCGATGGGCACCTTCTTCTGAAGTTTCATGTCTGTGTGCTGGGTGCCCGATGCATAGTAATGCTCGCTCACCATGTCAATGTTATCCAGGCAATTGAGCAGCATCTGGCCGGTCCAGTCGGCTGTCGAAAGATAGTCGGGAACATATTGACCGTTGATGCGTCTGGCCTGGTCGGCACCCTCCATCACATCGGGCATGGCGCCGCCTGCGATGAGCTTGATGGACGGATCAACTTTGCGCATTTCCCTGGCGAAGAGGTTGTGCTTCAGTTCGAATTGCGGAAGCGACATGGAGCCCATCTGGTAATCGCCCCACGGCTCATTGCCAACTCCCCAGAGCTTCACCTCATAAGGGTGTGGATGGCCATTCTCGGCGCGCCATTTGCCCATCGGCGCTGTGGCGGCGCCGTTGGTATATTCAACCAGTTCGCGAGCGGACCAGGCATCGCCGAAGCCTGCGTTGACGGTGATGTACGGATCGACGCCTACCAGGCGGCAGAGCGTGAGGAATTCATCGGTGCCCACGTCGTTGGGCTGCACCGCGTGCCAGACGGGATCGAAGATGGGCGGCCGCTTGTCGATGTCGCCAACGCCGTAGCGCCATTCATACGAAGAGACAAAATTGCCGCCGGGAAAGCGAAGGACGCCAAAGCGTAACTGCTTGAGCGCGGCGACGACCTCGGGGCGAAAGCCTTCGATGTTGTCGGCGGGCATAAGAGAGACGGTTCCAACATGAAAGGAGCCGGCGCCAGTCCCCGTAATCTGGAGAGTCGCATCATCGGAATCGGCTGCAGCGATGAAGCGCAACGGGTACTTGTGGTACGCCGGCGCCAGCGTGTGAATCGTTATGGTCTCGCGGTCCGCCGCTTGATTGCCCCATATCAGCGTCACCTTGACCACTCCGCCGGGTGTCCCGGCCAGCACGATGCGGCCCGAGTAGGCCTTGCCTTTGCGAACTGCAATTCCGGATTGCCCAAATCCGTGCGGCTCTTTCGCCGCCAGTTTCACAAGCGGCGACTGATCGCCCGTATATGGCGTTTTCCTGTCCATTGAGACCACATCCGCGCCGCCAATCGGAGCCCACCACCGCGTGGGGATGCGGTTGAATCGTGGGTTCCCGGCAGCATTGCCCATCACCGGCGGCGGCATGGGCGCGCTGGCAGCCACCGAATAATAGAATTTGCGATCGACGAGCATCTCAGACCAGACGCCGGTGTTTACGATGTCACCCCCGTGCTCGAGAAACTGACCGTAGATACACTTCGAGATCGGCGCGCCGGTCTTGGTGGTGTCAATGGTGGCATTGACCATCGCCGCCTGAGAAAGTGCGGGGCATGGTGATGCCAGCAGCACGGCGAATAGCAAACCAGGAATCAATGTGAATGTCTTTGGGGCCGCGGTTTTCTTGATCGACTGCATATTTTTCTCCGAATACTGCCCTGAGTAGTCTGGGCAAGCGATAAGCGCACAGAAAGAAACGTGGACTCTTTGTTCCTGGAAGCGACCGGATCGCCCATCGCCCTCAATGGTTCGTTCGCGGGCACCGCTTGATCGCAACACCAGCACCACCGTCTGAAAATCTAGCTCGAACACAACATTACCCTTCACGAGTTCGTTTCTGGATCAGAACGGTTACTGGTGCAAAGTTGAGGGGCGACGTGACGAAGTCCAGCCACGAAGCATACCGGCCAAATTTTAATTCCGCTTCTGGAACTCCTTGACGTTACAGACTGAACGCAAGATCCCACAAGTCAAATAAATCGCTTTATTTCAATCGATTTTGTCGATACGTTAATCGCCTTCAATAAATCCACGCATAACTGGCCATTTCCATGACCCGTTTAGATCACTTCCGGCTCACGGTTCAATCCCAACAACTCCGCCAGGGCGTTGGCTTCGGAGTTACTCCCGCCCAGGTCCTTGCAGACCAGATTCAACCGCACATCGCGCATCGATCCGGCAGGCAATGGGAGTGCCACGAAATCGCCGCTCTTGAGTTCTGCCTGTATCCGGTACTTCGGAAGCCAGCCGAAACAGAGCCCGCTCCGGACCGCCGAAATGGCCGATTCGATCGTGCTCACTGGAAGAACCCGCTGAATAAGGAGCCTCGGCTGTTGTTTCAGGCTCCCAGATGCAGCGCTCTCGACGGTTACAAGGATGTGTTGCATTAGCTCGGAATGCGACAATCGGCGCCCTTTCGTGGCCAGAGCGTGATCGCGACGCGCAACTGCGATCATGCCAATCACAAGAATCGGCTTGACGAGAAGTTCGCGCGATACCAGTCCCGTCACGCAGATTTGCGCGTTGTTAAGGGAAAACTCCGAGTCGGCGGAGAGAAACGTCCCCTGTCGCAGCTTAAGCCTCGCATATGGAAAATTCTGCAAGAACCTTGCGAGGGCTTCAAAAAGCCGGTCGTCTGGAAAAATGCTGTCGACTGATATGCGCACCTCAGAAGCACCTCCTGACGCCATCACACGGGCGCGCAGTTCAATCTCATGAAAGCCCGCCAAGTGGGGTTCAATATCCGCTAAAAGTACCCTGCCTGCTTCAGTAAGTTGCGCTTTCCTTCCATGAATTTCGAACAGCCGAACCCCAAGATGCTCCTGCAGGCGGCCGATCGCATAGCTGATCGTTGATTGAGACCGATTCAGCTTCTTGGCGGCAGGCGCAAATCCCCCCAACTGCACAACGGCTTGAAGTATCTCCCAGGCGTCAAGTGTCGTATTCATAGATACGAGATTACATCGAATAAATCGATGTAATCTGTGAAGAAATGCGACTATCCTTCGAGAATCTCGGTCACGTAATATGCCGCTGTCCTCGAAACTGCGAATCCTGCGACATCGGAGGATTCGGCAAAATCGTCTCCATAAGTGCTTTCGGTCCTTGGTAGTCAGGCTGGTGGGCCATTGGGTGAGGGTTCCAGGGACGGATTGAGCGATGGAGGAGATTTTGATGAAGAAACTTTTGGCCGCGATAATTCTCGTTTCGAGCTACTGTTACGCGCAAACCTCTGACACATTCCAGCCTGCTTCCACGAACGTGTGGGGGGCGCAGTATCCCCGTGTTGACTCCGCGGGCAGAGCAGAATTCCGAATCAACGCTCCGAACGCAACGGGAGTGAAGCTCAACTTTTGGAGCAATCCGAAGTTGGACATGGTGAAGGCAGCGGATGGATTCTGGACCGCTACCACCCCGCCACTCGTTCCCGGGTTCCATTACTACAACTTTGTCATCGATGGAGTGGATGTGAATGATGCGGGAAGCCATGCCTTCTACGGCGGCGGCAGAGACGCAAGCGGCATCGAGATCCCCGAACCAGGGGCAACCTACTATCTGCCGCAGGATGTTCCGCATGGCGCCGTACGCGAGGTCTGGTATTTCTCCAAGGTCACCGGAGACTGGCGGCATGCCGTCCTCTATCTGCCGCCGGGCTACGACGCGCAGACGAAGATGCAATATCCCGTACTCTATCTTCAGCATGGAGGTGGAGAAGACGAAACAGGTTGGATCAAGCAGGGCCATGCCAACTTCATCCTCGACAACTTGATCGCGAGTGGAACCTCGAAGCCGATGATCGTTGTCATGGCATACGGGTATGCGCGGCGAGCAGGGCACGTCGATCCGGACCTGACAGGAAAGCCGTTCGGGTCACCCGAAATGATGAAGGCCATGCAGGAAATGTCGCAGACGTTTGAAGACGACCTGACCCAGGCCCTTATTCCCTACATCGACTCGAACTTCAGGACAGTCGCCGATCGCGACCATCGCGCCATGGCCGGCCTTTCCATGGGCGGCATGCAGACCTTCCAGGTCACTTTCGATCACCTCGATCTCTTCTCTTACATTGGCGGATTCAGCGGCGCCAGCGGAATGATGATGATGCGCTCCGCCGAGAAACCCGACATGAAGACTGCGTTCAATGGCGCGCTGGCCGATCCCGTGGCCTTTGCCGGGAAGGTTCACTTGCTCTGGATCGGCGTCGGAACTGAGGAACCGCCACAGATGCATGCGGGTATCGTTAGACTGCATGACTCGCTCTCCGAGGCGAACGTCAAGCACGTCTTCTACGAGTCCCCAGGAACTTCGCATGAGTGGCAAACGTGGCGCCGCGATTTGAAAGACTTCGCACCCAGGCTCTTCCAATAATCGAATCTGATCCGCATTCGGCCGCTCGACGGAATGACTCAAAGCCTCGTCTCTTGGGCCCCAGACCACGTCTTGAGGAAAGAAGCTTCATCGCATGATCTCCAGATTCACGGCTATGCGGTCTATAGGCAGTCGCTCGAAGACGGGGTTCGTTCGACGGTCAGCTCGATCCACAAGGAACTGAGCGGTACGGGGACTTGGGGGTCGTGTCCTCAGCCAAATGCAGCGGCTTCGGCAAATCACACGAGGCTAGCTAAGCAGTTGGCCGAGGTCGCGAAGGATGGCGAAATCGAAAAACTGCGGGCCGTCAATTCAGGCAAAGAAAAAGCCTTGGCTCCGAAGCCAGTTCGCGCAGTGGTTTTGGAATTTGCGACAAGGATGCGACAAAGCCGCGGAAGCGAGGTGACGCTAAATGATTGAAACATTTGGTGGACCTGATCGGGATCGAACCGATGACCTCTTCCATGCCATGATAGGAGTCATGGGCCAAATAATAGACGGCACAGTACTTACGAACCGGCACAACCGGCAGAACTGACACCATGGGCGCTATTTGCCCACAAAATGCCCCCAAATTTCTGGGAAGCGGGCCACGGGTTGATCTGTGTGGGATCAGCCCAGCATCTCGTCGGCACTTCATTCCGTTCCAACGTTCGGCGATAGCACGTACAGAGAGACATTTTTCACGAAGGCATGGAACCTTGAGGCTCCCTCCATAAAGCGACGCAGGCCTTCGCGGTCGAAGACCGGTTGCCGTGCCTATCTCTTTGCTGATTTCCATATTGTCTTGCCTTTTTGGTCGATATAGCCCCAGCCGTCACCGGTAAATCCAACCCGTGACAACCCGTTCTGGAACGGCATGACCCACTTGTAGTCTCCCAGGGGGATTACGAATTTCCCGCTCTTATCCACGAATCCCCACTTTCCCCCGATTTTGACGGCTGCGAGGCCCTCGGAGAAGTCCGTTGCCTCGTCGAACTGAGGCT
>Ga0302319_10005495_pt1 | contig 25485 bp, 34 predicted proteins | sample Bog_T0_2_FD_203319 | JGI IMG/M metagenome (GOLD analysis project Ga0302319, IMG submission 203319) | Peat permafrost microbial communities from Stordalen Mire near Abisko, Sweden - Bog_T0_2 | ecosystem: Environmental > Terrestrial > Soil > Wetlands > Peat | place: Sweden: Abisko, Stordalen Mire...
ACCGCCTCCCGCCGAAAGGCCTCGTCGTAGCGACGCCTCGTTCTTTTTGCTTTTACTTCTTCGTGCATAGGTTGATCTTAGTCTTCACCTATCCCAATCCCTGTCCACTTTATCGGGACAGGTTCCAGAATTTTGGGTATGCGACTCAAATTAGGACACTACCCTACCGTCCGCTGCGTTGACTTTCCCGGCATTTGCCATACGCTGATGATGAACGATTTATGGCTACGGCTTATGAAAGCAGCGCTTGGGCGCAGGTGAAGGAGGGCTGGCGACAGCTCTACGGTTCCTTTGCGCGCGAGGGCGTCAGCGTGGAGAACCATGAGTTCGAGGCCACTGCGCCGGTGAACTGGGGCCGTAGTTTTCACCGCAACAGCGTCGAGCTTTGCCTCAATCTGCGCGGCCATGGAACGGTCCACGATGGCCGGATCGAGGCCCGTTACCAGCCCCACACTGTCGGCTTTTACTGCAACCACAACGCCGATCTCCAGGCCTCCCGGAATTCGGGCGAGACGCATTCGTTCATCACGGTGGAGCTTTCCCGCGAGTATGTGGAGACGCAGGTCCATTCGATGGAGGACGACCTGCATCCCGCGCTTCGTCGCTGGCTGATCAACCGGGGTGGTTCCGCCGCCGCGGTCGGTGCGATGTCGCCGGGGCAGGAGGTCACTTTTCAGGCGCTGCGCCAGCCGCCAGTGCCCGTGGGCGCGCACAAACTCTGGTATCAGGCCAAGACGCTGGAGCTTCTTTCCCAAGTCCTCTTCCAACCCGCGCCGCAGGAGGAATTCTTCTGCCAGCGCCAGAAACGGGTTGCGCAGGAGCGGGTCGAGCGGACCGCCGCGATCCTGCGGAGTCATCTGGCCGATCCGCCCGACATCGAGGCGCTCGGCGCGCAGGTCGGATGCAGTTCGTTTTATCTCAGCCGCCTTTTCTCCAAGGAGATGGGCATGACCATTCCGCAGTACCTCCGGCAAATCCGGATGGAACGCGCGGCGGAGTTGCTTTTGGGCGGTCGCCATAATGTGACCGAGACGGCGATGGAAGTCGGCTATTCCTCGCTGAGCCATTTCAGCAAGGCGTTCTGTACGACCATCGGGTGTTGCCCGGCATTGTTCCCGAATGCCAAGGCGCTGGTGGAGAAGTTTAAGGGACGCTCTAGATAGGCTAGGTTGGACGTTATAAAAAATGCGTGATACCAATCAAGCTCTCTGTTTCGTTCTCATTGTTCTGATTTCGTTCCCTATCCCATTCTATCCATTTTTACTGATAGCCAACGTGATGAGCATGGCCTCCGAACCAGCGGCCAACCCCATTCCCATCGGCTTGTCTTTGTCGGCAGATGGTTTTCTTTGGGGTTCCACCCTCTATCCAGTACCCTACACGGCGTCCATGGTCGGAACCGTGATATGGATGATTAAAAGTGACTTTAAGACAGCTCTGTTTTGGCTTCTTTTATCGGCGACCTATCTTTTTATAGTCGGACTTCTTTTTGCAGCTTGGATGATTTTATCTTGATTTGGATAAGGTCAGGGAGGACCTACAACCGGATAAAGTCACCTACCTGTGGCAATGCTTTTAAAGCCGCGACACTCGCCTCATCGGGCCGCTCGGGCCGGTCGCGCTCGACATTCACCAGGCAGAGAAAGCCGAGCGGTTCGCTGGTCGTCGCGCGGAACTGATGCCAGGTCATGGACGGGATGTAGACGAGGTCGTTGCCGGTGATCTCGTAGATCGCGTCCCCGACCAGGCAATGCCCGCGCCCGCGAATGATCATCACCGAATGGATGTGGTCATGACGCTCCAGGGTCGAGTGGCCGCCCGGCTCGATCTCGAAGTAGCGCAACTCCGCGCCGAGCTTCGGCCCGCCCTCGAAAAGCACCTGGCGCGAAATGGCCTTGAAGTGGCTTCCCTCCTCCTTGTAATTGAGCACCGGCACGCCGTTCCACCGGTGCCCGCCCACATGGCGAATGATCGAGTTCATTTTCTGCGGGAGGGACGAAAAAGTTCAAGTTGCCGGATCACATCGCGGAAGAGGTAGAACCAGACGATGACCATTGCCAAGTCGAAGACTAATGAATCCCAAGAGGTAGCGGGAAACAGCAGCGGCATCGCAAGGCTGGTTATGAAATTATTCAGGAAGAGCATGGCGACGAGTGTAGCTATGACATGCCAGAAGCTGGGTCGTTCAAAATAGCGTCTGGCATATTTGCCGCGTACGCCCTTGGAAAAGTCGTACTCAGGAAGCATGTCGCTTTTTTTCACGATAAAATCTTATCATATTCGGAATGTGGGCCAATCCAAATCCAGTAAACATCGTCACCTTCCCTGCGGGCCAAGGTCCGATAGTGAGCTCCGACACGGGCGCTCCACAGTCCACCTACTTTCTTGAATCGAATTGATGGGTGGTTAGGGTTGGCGCTTAGCAGTATAAAATTCTTGTCCGCTAACTCTTGGATCGAGGCGGGCAGTGAGCGATAGAGCGCCCAAAACTCTGCCGAAGCATGGTGCTTCACAATGGAGTGAAGCGCCCCGCTTTAATATCCTCATCGGCCTTGCGTATCAGATGATCCAATTTGCCCGCCGCGACATCGCGCTCGATTTGCTTGTCCCACTCGTCGGCCATGTATTCCTCGAACCATTTGGCAAACTGAGAAAGTTCCTCGGCGGGTAATTGCGAGATGGCTTGTTCCAGTTCAAGAACGCTCATGGAATCAGGGTACTTATTTTGCCCGGAATGGCAAGGCGGAGGCCACCTTATAGGCCAACTGTTCCAGCCGCTGCGCATGCTGCGCGGGGGTGAGCGAATCGGGCGGCGGGCCGGGTTTTTTTCTCGTGCTGAGGGCGGCCATGCGGTCGAAAGGTGAGCGGGAGAGCGGTAAATCGGCCCGGCCGCAGAGCGCCCAGACGGGACGTTTCAATTTGCGCGCCAGTTCGCCAAGCTGCGCCGGAGCCTTGCCGAGGAGCGAGGTGCGGTCGAAACAACCTTCGCCGGTGATGACCAGATCGTGCTGCCGGATCAATGCGTCCAGACCGGCCAGCCGCCGCAACAATTGGAATCCGTTCTCCCTTCTGGCATTGAAAAATACCATCAGCCCGTAACCGCAGCCGCCCGCTGCGCCCGCGCCCGGCGCGTGCGCCAGGTCTTTGCCCAGATCACGCTTCACGATTCGCGCGAGATGGCGCAGGTTCGCATCAAGTCGAGACACCATCGCGGGATCGGCCCCCTTTTGCGGGGCGAATTGGCGGGCTGCGCCTTTCGGGCCAAAAAGGGGATTGCTGACATCGGTGGCAACGATGAAGCGAGTCTTGGGCATTTCTTTAGGAGCGATGATTCGCTCCAAATTGGCCAATCCTGAGCCATTTAATGATATTTCGGCGCTAGCTTTATCGATAAACTTAAAGCCGAGCGCCTGAGCGAGAGAAATGCCTCCTTCTGTTGTGGAGCTTCCGCCCAAGCCGATCAAGAGTTCACGGTAACCGGCCAGGAGCGCCTTTTGGATAAGCGTGGCGGTGCCGAGGTTGGAGGTCATTTCCGGATTGCGCAGGTGGGTGGGCAACTGGGCTATGCCCGAAGCGCTGGTGAGACCAATCACCGCCGTGCGTCCGTTCCCAAGCACGCCCCATTGCGCCCGGCAGGGACGTCCTGCCGCATCGACGGTCCGCGCGGTCCGCAGCTTGCCGCCGGTCTTTCGCACCATCATTTCCATGAAACCTTCGCCCCCGTCGGTCAGGGTGAAGAGGGTCGTTTTCACCTTCGGCCATGCGCGGCGCAGACCCCTGGCGATAGCCTTCGCCGCCGCCCCGGAAGTGAGCGATCCCTTGAATTTATCCGGAGCGATGAGCACGCGATGGGGAGGCGCGTCAGAAAAGGGGGGCCTTTTGCGATTCTTGGGCATGGATGTTACTACTCTTTATGAAGCTTACCGGGCAATAATGACTTTTGCGGCCCTGATTTTTCACGCGACAAACCGCTTTCGAGGGGTAACTTTGCGTTCCGACCATGTCAACTCCACGCCCTTTTCTTTACGTTAAGTCCGGCTGTCCCTGGTGCGATGAAGCCGAGGATTACCTCAAAGAGCACGGCATCGCCTATGGCAAGGCCGATGTCCACGCCGATCCTGCCGCCCTCGAGGAAATGAAGCGGCTCTCGGGCCAGACCAAGGCCCCCACCATGCGGTGGGACGACGAGATTCTCGCCGACTTTGGCGCGGATGAACTCGACCACTTCCTGCGCGAGCGAAACGTGGTCAAATAACGGGTCGTTGGCGCGGACATGACGCATAAGTCACCCAAGATTGACGCGCTGCTGGCGGGCTTGGCGGAAGTGCCGGGGGTCAACCGCCATTACGCCGGCTTTTTCCACTGCTTCAATGCCAAGCTTTACTACGAGGCGCACGATGTGCTGGAGGAGGTGTGGCTGCCCATCCGCGGGCAGGCGCAGGCGAAATTTTACCAGGGACTTATTCAAATGGCGGGCGGTTTCGTCCATTTGCAGAAGCAGCGCCTGGGACCCGCGGCGCGTCTGTTCGCCCTGGCGCTGGCGAATTTCGAGGCTTATCCGGCGCGACATGCCGGGATCGATCTCGACGTCATCCGCGAAATCTGCCGGAGGCATCGTCAGGCCATCGTCGATTCGGGAGAAACGCTCAATCCCTGGTCGAAAGAACATCCGCCGCAGCTGGCCCTTCCGACATCTGATTAATTAGGGTGTATCTGGTGATGGATTCGCCAGCGCCGACATCAGGTTGGTAATGACGGAACCCGGTACCGCGATGACCGTGCCGTGGCGGATGCCCTTCGGCAAAGAAAGCTGCGGGGTGATGTCGGTCCAGTTTTGCATGTCGGTCGATTCACAGGCGCCGAAGTGTTTGGCCCGGTAACAGTCATAGTAGATGATGACCTTGTCGCCGATCTGGATGGCGGTAGGTCCTTCGATCCAGTTGGGCGGATTGGTCGTGATCGGGCCGGTGATGTCCGAATAGGGGCCCATCATTTTGTCGCTGGTGGCGAGGTAAATATCCTTCGCGGGCACGGGCGTCTCGGTCTCATTCTTGAAAATCATGTAGAACGTGTTGTTGAAGGGAATGAGGGTCGCGTCGATCGCGCAGAACTTCGGGTCGAACCAGAGGACGGTGGGGGTGAAGGTGACGAAATCGGTGGTGGTGGTGAGGTAGATGCGATGATTGAGATCGCCCGCGGTGTGGTCAGTGTCGGGAAAGCGGCCCGGAATGGTGCTCGACCAGAAAATGAGGTACTTCTTGCTGGCGGCATCGTAATGGACTTCGGGCGCCCAGGCGTTTTTCGTCGTGGGTTCGCTTTCCATCACGGGGAGGGACTGCTCGTCCGACCAGTGGAGCAGATCTTTCGACGAAGAATAGCCGATGGTCTGGTCATGCCACGAATCGGTCCAGACGAGGCGAAACACGTTGTCAGGTCCCAGCAAAATGCAGGGATCGCGCATCAGCTGGTCCTTGCCGACGGTTGGCTTCAGGAAGGTCTTTTCCCTGGCGCCATCTTTAAAGGCGGTCCACTTGAGGCCATCTTTGCTCCAGGCGAGATGGAGGCCGTCCTTTTGATCGATGAAGTAAGCGAATAAATAACAGGTGGCCGGAATATCAGGCGTGGAGGAATCCTGGGCCGGAAGCAACGGCATCATCAGAAATGAAATGCATGCGACGAAGAGGGGAATTTTCACGGGAGGATTTCAGTTTTTAATTTCAGAAAAATCAGACTAAAAATCCACTGGCGGCGTAATCGTCGATGCCCTTTTCCAGGGTGAATTTCGGGGTGTAGCGCAGCGCGCGGGTCGTCTCGGTCAGGTCGGCTTCGGTGTGGGGCTGGTAATGGGCGTGGGGATTGTCGATATATTCGGGCTGCCACTGGGTGTTGAGCACACGGTTCAAATTCGCCACGATGTCGTTGAACGAGCGGGGCAGGCCGCTGCCCGCGTTGTAGATGCCCGAGACGCGCGCTTTCGCGGCGAGGATGGTGCAGTTGACGATGTCCTTCACGTAGACGAAATCGCGGATTTGCTCGCCGTTCCTGAAGATGCGCGGCGGCTGGTTGCGCCGAATTTGTTGCGCGAGCTGGAGGATCATGCTGGAGGCCGCGCCCTTGTGCGCCTCGCGCGGGCCATAGACGTTGAAGTAACGCAGCCCGACCACAATTTGCGTCGGATTTTCGCGCGTGAACCGTCGGGCGAGGTTGTCGAGCTGCACTTTGGAAAAGGCGTAGACGTTGGCAGGTTTGGGCGGCTGATCCACTTTGTTTACGCCCGCGGCGATGCCATAGGTGGCGGCGGAAGAGGCGTAGACGAGGCGCGTTTTGCGGCCTTCGAAGTAATTGAGAAGATTGCGCCACGACTCGACGTTGTCGCGCACCTGACGGAGCTGATCATGGTCGGTCGTGTCGGTGATCGAGGCGAGATGGAAGACGAGATCGACCTTGCGGCCGCCGAAATAATGCTTCAGGTCGAGTTGCGCCACGTCGCCCGCGATCACGTCGCCCTTGAAGCCCTCGAGATTCTTGAAATAGCCGGAGCGGAAATCATCCACGACGGTGAGTTCGGCCTCGGGATAACGCCGGGCCATTTCGTGGACCAGATTGGACCCGACGAATCCGGCTCCGCCGGTGACAACGACGTGTTTGTACATGGAGTTGGCTTATTGTCGGTATTTAAACCTGTGATAGACAGTATAGAGACCCACGAGACAAAGGGCAAATCCGCCCAGAAAGGACGGAGTGGAAATATCCTTTATTGGAAAAACTTTAGCGAACATGATCGAGTAGCAGCAAACTTTGACACCAGAGGCTAAGCCCACGCAACCTCCCATTATGGAAGCACCTGCGAACACATCTGCAGGCATTAACTTCGACCAAAAGATAAATGCATAGCACGCCATGGTAAGAATGCCGAGACTTACGCCCACCCAAACGAAAACATCATCCATTGGGAGACTAAAGCGCTTTCGAGTTTTTAAGTGATGATGAGCTTTTCTCTTGAGAGTGATGAGCTTCGCTTTTTGGAGAAAGCATCTCGGATGCTATGCCAATACCAAATCCCAAAACTGCACCGGCCACCGCTCCTGCCGGTCCAAGCAGAGCTTCGCCAACCAACGCGCTACCCGATGCAAAGGCAATGGCAGACGCTGTAATGTTAATGGTGGCTTGATCGTTATTCACAAATTTAATGTGCACGCTTGTTATTGTTGCGTCAAGTTTAGGAAAAGATTACCGGCTGATATCGCGCTGGGTCAGGAGCTTGAACTGATTGGCCTGGAGCACAGAGCAGGCGCACTCGCCGTCCTCGACATGGAGGGCCAGGGCCGCCTTGCCCCGGGGACGCGTCAGCAGCGAGTAGGCGGAATGGATGTTGCATTCGGCTTGCAGGAGAGCCGTCAGCACCGCCTTCAAATCGGCCGCGCTGCTGGAGAGTTCCACCACGACCAACGGGACCTCGGTGAAGGCCAGACCATGCTCCTGGAAGAGCGCGCGGGCCTTGTCGGGATCATCCGACACGAGGCGCACGATGGCGGCGTCCGCCGTATCAAGAATGCTGAGCGCGACCACATGCACCTGCGCCTGGGAAAACATCTTCACGATGTCGAGCAGCCGTCCCACCTTGTTCTCCATGAAAACGGAGAACTGTCTGACGTCCTCTTCCTGTCGTCCCTTGGCGGTTTGCAGATCCGGCGTGTCCATATCCATAGAGGACTATAGCATGACTTATCAAACTGGGCATTGTCACGAGATTTGAGTCGCCACCCCGCCGTCGTTCTGGCCTGATTAAAGACAAGATGCCCGTCGTCAAAAAGCTCCCCGCGACAAAATCCCGGACGCCGAAGGCGTTGGTCGCGGTGGCTCGTCAGCAGCTTTTGCTGGTCAACGGCCTGCTGGACGAAGTGGCCCGCAATTATCTCGCCCGGCTGCATCGCGAAATCAACGAATTGATCCGCGCGCTGGAAAAGAAGCAGGTGCCGCCGGGCTTGTCGCGCCGGGAGTTGAAAGTCCTGCATGGGATGCTGAAAAAGATCGCGCTGCTCCAGATCAATCCCGAACGGGGCCGGCGCAAGGACCTGAAAAAAATCGACGCCCTCATCGGGGAGCTTCAGTCGATGGTCGAAAGATGGTAGAACCGCCTCCGGTTCAAGCGAATTTTTGCCATGCGTTACGCCGTTTTCGATCTCGGCAGCAATTCGATCAAGTTCCTGGTGGCGGAAACCCGCGAGGCGCGGGTCCACGTCGTTTACGAAAAAAGCATTACGACGCGGCTGGCTGAACACCTGATCGACACGTGTGAATTGCGCCCGGAGGCGATCGCGCGGACGCTCGCCGCGCTGAGCGAATTGCGGGCGAAGGCGACCGAGCTGGGGGTGGAGCAATTTCGCGCCGTGGCGACGAGCGCGGTGCGCGACAGCCGTAACCGCCGCGCTTTTCTGAAGGCCGCGCGGGAGATCCTCGGCTTTCCCGTACGGCTGCTTTCCGGTTCGGAGGAGGCCGAGACGATTTTTGCCGGCGTGACCGCCGATCCCCATTGGCGCGGCAAAGACATTTTCATTTTGGATATCGGCGGCGGCAGTGCCGAGTGGGTGCAGGGGCGCCACGGAAAAATGGAAAAGCGGATCAGCCTGCCCCTGGGGGCGGTGCGGCTGCGGGAACGTTTCCTGCACGAATATCCGGTTGCGCCCGATACGGCGGGCCTCCTGGTGGAGAGCGTGCGCGCCCAGATCGCCCACCCACTGTCTCATTATCACGTGGGGTCGCGGCGACTGATCGGCACCGGCGGCACCATCACCAGCCTGGCGGCGATCAAGAAAAACCTGGCCGAATTCGATCCGCGCAAAATCGACCACGCATCGCTGACCATCGACCAGATTCGCGGCCTGATGGGGAGATTCACCGGCCTGACCCTCGATGAGCTTCGCGCCATCGACGGTCTGCACGCCAAGCGCGCTGATCTCATCATTCCCGGCACGGCCGTGGTCCTGGCCACGATGGAGCATCTGGGCGTCAAGCGGCTCCATGTCAGCGTGCGCGGTCTTCGTTACGGGGTGCTGACGGCGGCCATTGCCGAAGGTGAATCGGGTTCGCGCCTGCGCAGGCTTCATCCGGCGAAGACGGTGGATCGTTCCTGACGGGAAGAAGTTTATGCACTCGCTGAAGGAAGAATCGCTGGCCTTGCGCGCACGTTATGACGAGGAACCGGGCCACTCCGATCACGTGGCCGCGCTCGCGCTGCAAATTTTTGACGGCCTGAGATCGTGGCACAAGTTGGGCGCAAGGCAGCGGGATCTTCTCCTGAGCGCCGCGCTTTTGCACGACATCGGCTGGTCGCAAACGCCCGACGGCAGGAACCATCACAAATGGTCCGCGCGACTGATCCAGGAACATCCCTGGAAGACCCTGACGCCGGTGGAGATGTCGTTGGTCGCCCAAATCGCGCGCTATCATCGCAAAGCTCCCCCGCAGCCCGAACACTCTGAGTTCCACGAACTGAAGGCCGCCGGGCGAAAGCTGGTCATGGTCCTCGGCGGCATCCTGCGCATTGCGGATGCGCTCGACCGGACGCATACGGCGAAAATCATGAGTCTTAAAGCCTCGGTGAATAAGGAGGCGATCCTGATACGGGTCCAGCCCGCAGGAACGTGGAACGCCGAACGCGTGATGTTCGAGGTTAAAAGCGACATGCTGCAACAGGCCGCGCAACGCGCCGTCCATTGCGAGGAGCATTAAAGGTTGGAGGGCTCGCCCTCCAACCAATTGCTAGCGATTTTTTTCCCACAACTGCCGCCAGGAGAGTGGCGTGCGGTCGACCTCGTGCGAGGCGTAACCGAGTTGCCGGAGCCAGGCGTGAATTTGCTCCGCGGTTTGTGGTGCGGGGAGTGCCTGGGGATGGGTTTCCAAAAGGATGCAGGGACGATGGCGGTGGAGAGTCTGTTCCATTCCCTTCAGCACGCTCCACTCAAATCCCTCGACGTCGATCTTCACGAAATCGGGTTCAAGTTGAAAAAAATCGACCAGCGAATCGATGGTCCGGGTCGGGCAAACGCGTTCGCCGGAGGCAGTTCGCACGGTGGTGGGTTCCCCATTGCCTGCGGGATGAGGCAGGGCGAGAAATTCACGGCCGGGAAAGAGTCGCTGGGCTTCGCCGAGATGGATGAGGAGCTTCGCGTAATAAGCGGAGTCGGGTTCAAGGCAGAGATGGCGCGCGCCGGGTCGCGACTTGGGGGCGAGCAGCAGGGGATAAAAGCCGTTGTTGGCGCCGACATCGACCACATCGCCGCCCCCGTAGGCGTCATAGGCCGCCCAAGCCTCGTTGGTTGATCCCTGGCTTTTCAACCAAGTGTTGAACAAGCGGGAAACGGAACGCGGGGCGAGCCGCTTCTGGCCATCGAAAAAGTAGGTTTCGAGAGGAAAAGTCTGGCGATACCAACGGCGCAAAAGGGAGGGTTCAAGACTGCGCAGATGCGCGCCCGCATTCCAGCCGGGGCGATGTGCGGTGCGGCTGGGGAGAGAAGGGGAGTCGGGAGAGGACGGCGAACTCACGCGCTATCAACTCACACTTGTTCCGGGGAAATCCAGCACATTTTCGGGCACGATTGGCTTTGGCGCTTGGCTGCGCTCACGGTGCGACCGTGGTGCCGATGCTTTCGGGCGCTTCGCCGCCCTTGAGCTTGGCCAGCGTGGCTTTTTCGATTTTGCCGTAGAGTTCCCTGTTCTTCTTGAGTTCCTCCTTGGCGGCGTCACGTCCCTGGGCCACTTGCGAACCCTCGAAGTAAAGCCAGGCGCCTTTTTTGTCGATGACGCTCAGCTCAATCGCGAGGTCGAGCAGCGAGCCCTCCCGCGAAATGCCCTCGTTGTACATGATGTCGAACTCGGCCTCGCGGAAAGGCGGCGCGACCTTGTTCTTCACGATCTTCACGCGGGTGCGGTTGCCGAGCACGGTGCCGTCCGGGGTCTTGATCGCGGCGATGCGCCGTATGTCGATGCGGACCGAGGAATAAAACTTGAGCGCCTTGCCGCCCGGCGTGGTTTCGGGATTGCCGAACATCACGCCGATTTTCTCGCGGATCTGGTTGGTGAAGATGGCGCAGGTTTTGGACTTGCTGATGAAGGAGGTCAGTTTGCGCATCGCCTGACTCATCAAGCGCGCCTGGGCACCCATGGTCACGTCGCCCATCTGGCCTTCGAGTTCCGCCTTGGTGATCAGTGCCGCGACCGAATCGAGCACGACGACGTCGACCGCGTTCGACTTGATCAGGGTCTCGGCAATGGTCAGCGCCTCTTCGCCCGAGTCGGGTTGCGAGACGAGCAGTTCGTTCATGTTCACGCCGAGCTTGCGCGCATAGGCGGGATCGAGCGCGTGCTCCACGTCGATGAAGGCCGCCACGCCACCGAGCTTCTGCGCCTGGGCGATGACGGTCAGGGTCAACGTCGTTTTGCCGGACGATTCCGGGCCGAAAATTTCGATGATGCGTCCGCGGGGAAAGCCGCCCACGCCGAGCGCGGTGTCGATGGCGATCGAGCCGGTGGGAATCACTTCCACGGACAGCTTGGAATGGGCGTCGCCGAGACGCATGATCGATCCCTCACCATACTCCTTGGCGATGGCCTGCAGCGCCAGTTCGAGGTTCTTGTCTCGTGCCGCGTGGGCCTTGGTGTCGCCTTTCGGTTCAGACTTGAGTTCGGGTGACTTGATCTCGGATTTAGCGGCCATAGTGGAACCTGATTTACGCTATTTATACAAACGTACAAGCATTATTTTTATAAATGATGCGAGACTTTTTGACTACACCTCCCGCGCTCCCACGGCAATAGCGATTTTAAATCAGCATCCGCCGCACCAGATCGAGCGCGATTTGGGAGGCGGTGTATTTGAAGGTCTCGCGCTGCGGCGACAACGTGCGTTCCAACACATTCGTACTTCCATCCGCCCCTGCGAGGGCGAAAAAGACCAGTCCCACCGGCTTTGTGGAGGTGTCCCCGGTCGGGCCGGCGATGCCGGTCACGGCGATGGCGACATCGGCGCTGCTGCCGCGCAAAGCCCCTGCGGCCATGGCCTGCGCCACTTCCGCGCTGACCGCGCCATGCTTTTCGAGGAGCGCGGTCGGCACGCCGAGCTGGGTGGTCTTCGCCTCATTCGCATAAGTCACCCAGCCGTAGCGGAAAATTTCCGAGCTGCCCGGGACGTTGGTGATCCGGTTGGCGATCAAGCCGCCGGTGCACGATTCCGCCGTGGCCACGGTTTTGCGGGCTGCCCTGGCCAGACGCACCACCGCCTGTTCCATCGTCTCGGCGCCCTCGGCATAGATCGCATCCTTTAATTTTCCGCGGGCCAGATCGGCAGCCTGGCGCACGAGGGATTCATCCGAGGCGATCAGCCGGAGATCGACTTCGCCGGAGCGCGCGCAATAGCCGACCTCGACCGGCCCGAGCGCCTTCACCTCGTCCTCGACCAGGATTTGCACCTTGGTTTCGCCGAGGCCGAGAATGCGCAGCGTCACTTCATGCACCGGAGTCAGCCGAGCCGCGAATTTCTTCCGCAACCAGGGCAGCGCCTGGTCGTTCCACATGGGATGAAGCTCGCGGGGCGGTCCCGGCAGGAGGAGGGCGACGGTTTTTTCATTATCGATAATCAGGCCCGGCGCGGTTCCGTTGGGATTTTCCATGACCACGCCACCCTCCGGCACCATGGCTTGCGGGCGCTGGAGATCGTTCATGGCAATCTTGCGTTTGGCGAACTTCGCCGCGATGCCATCGAGAATTTCGGGATGGAAAATCAACTTCCGCCCAAAGGCCGCCGCCGCTGCGTCGCGAGTGATGTCGTCGGACGTTGGGCCGAGGCCGCCCGTGACGATGATGATGTCGGCCCGGGTCATCGCTTCGTTCAGCGCCTCGGCAATGGCCGCGCCGTCCGGTACCGTGACTTGTCGCTCCACCCGCAAACCGAGGCCGATCAGGCTCTGGCCCAGAAAACCGAGATGGGTATTGGTGACCCGGCCCAGCAGCAGCTCGGTCCCGGTATTGATAACTTCGACGCGCATTCGGCCATACTACGGCAGGAAGGTGCACTCGTCATCTTTTGCGCTATTGATTCTTTTTTTGAAGCTGGGTAGAATTTCTTATATGCGTTACTTATTCGCCTTTCTTTTAACTGCTGGCCTGCTCTTGCAGACGGCATCATTTGCCCGGTGTGATAATTATCTGAAAAATGCCGATTTCGCCGAGGGTTCGCAGATGTGGAGTGGCGACGGGCAGGCGGCCTTTCTGAAGCCGGACGGGACGGAGGGATCCGATAGCGATCCGGGGGTCATCCCGGTCATGCGGGTGGGGCTTTCCGCGAGTCAGACGCGCACCATTTACCAGGAATTCCATCCGCAGGATGCTCCCGGCAAGGTGACCATCACGGTGCAGGCCTACGCCTCGCTTGATTTCAAGCGCAGCAAGCATGCTGAAGACTATCAGACCGAGGATTATATGGGCATGCCCATTACCGATTTCCTGATCCGTTACCTGCCGGACTACTATCAACAGAGCTACTCCCTGAAGCCCGGCAAATGGGTGACCTTGAAGGCGTCGTTTGGCGGGCAACAGGCAGCCGATGATCGTGCCGTCTATTTCATCGTTCCTCCCGGTGTCGGTGTCGTTTACATCAAGAGTCCCGCGGTGATCCCACAGGGATAGGGATGAGTGGAAGTTTGGCTTAACTTAGGCCGACAGATGGTCTAGCTTGGGGATATGCCGTCCGAAATGATCCGCAAAACGCTCGGGAAACCGCGCGATTTGAGCGTCTTTGAGCGCGTCCGCCGACTGAATGCGGAACTGGATCGTCTCGGTATCCGGCAACCCAAGGATGATCACCTCGTACGAAGAGTTATTGGATCGCCTCGCCAAAGAACAGGTTAAGTTTGTCCTGGCGGGTGGTCTGGCGGTTTGCCTCAACGGATTCGTTCGCACGACGGACGACGTTGATATTTTGGTCGATAACTCTCCCGATAACATCGAACGATTGACTCGATGTCTGGCCGATTTTGGCGAAGGTCACGGAGCTACCCTGACTGCCGACGATCTAACCGATGAACCAGGGGCGATTCGCATCCAAGAAGACTTTGATCTTGATGTTTTTGTTCGGATGAACGGCAAGTCGCTGGCTGATCTGACTCCATGGATCGCTTATCATGCTTTAAAAACCGGCACGCGCATTCCTTTCTTAAAAGCCGAAGGACTGATTGAAACCAAGCGCGGTTCGGCTCGTGAAAAAGATCGGCTCGATATCGGCGTATTGACCGATATCAGCCGCGCGCAACAAACTGACTCATCTCCATCACCTCCCAAGGATTTTAACCTCGACTCGGTGAGAGATTCTTCGACAAGGTCGGAATGACGGCTTTATTAGGGAGATGTCCTTCAAGCTGCACAGTCCCTACCCGCCGCTGGGCGATCAGCCGCAGGCGATCGAGAAGCTGCTGAAGCGGCTGCGTGCCGGGGAAAAGCATTCGACGCTGCTGGGCGTCACCGGATCGGGCAAGACGTTCACCATGGCCAACGTCATCGCGGCGCTCGACCGGCCCACGCTGATTCTCTCGCACAACAAGACGCTGGCCGCGCAACTCTACAGCGAGTTCAAGCAATTCTTCCCCGAGAACGCGGTCGAGTATTTCGTCTCCTACTTCGATTACTACCAGCCCGAGGCCTACATTCCGCGCAGCGATACCTACATCGAGAAGGACTCGAGCATCAATGAGGAGATCGAGCGCCTGCGCCTCTCCGCCAGTGCGGCGCTGCTCACGCGCCGGGACGTCCTCGTCGTCGCCAGCGTCTCGTGCATCTACGGCCTGGGCTCGCCTGAGGACTACGCGAACATGGTCTGCCCGGTGGCCAGGGGGCAGTTCCTGACGCGGGAGAACTTCCTCGCCCGGCTGGTTGAGATGCAGTACGAGCGCAACGATTTCCAGCTGACGCGCGGCAAGTTCCGCGTGCGCGGCGATACCATCGAGCTTTGCCCGGCCTACACGGAGGATGCCGTGCGGGTTGAATTTTTCGGCGACGAGATCGACCGGCTCACCCGCTTCGACCCGATCAGCGGCGAGACGCAGGAGACGCTGGAGCAGATCACCTTTTTCGCCGCGCGGCATTACGTCACGCCCGCGGACAAGATGCGCATCGCGATGGGTACGATCCGGAAGGAACTCGACGAGCGGATCGTCGAACTGGAGAAGCAGGGCAAGCTGCTCGAGGCGCAGCGCCTGAAAATGCGCACCACGTTCGATCTCGAAATGATGGAGGAAATGGGCTTCTGCAACGGAATCGAGAATTATTCGCGCCATACGAGCGGACGTCCGCCCGGCTCGCGGCCCTACACGCTGATCGATTTTTTTCCAAACGATTTCCTCACCATCATCGACGAGTCGCACGTCGCGGTGCCGCAGATCGGCGGGATGTACGAGGGCGACCGCTCGCGCAAGACGGTGCTGGTCGAGCACGGCTTCCGGCTCCCCTCGGCGCTCGACAACCGGCCGCTCAAGTTCCCCGAGTTCGACGCGCTGGTCGGGCAGCGGCTCTACGTCTCGGCCACGCCCGCGAAGTATGAGGTCGAGCAATCGGGCGGCATCACCGCCGAGCAGGTGATTCGTCCCACCGGGCTGCTCGATCCTGAAATCGTGGTCAAGCCGCTGGGCGGCCAGGTCGACGATTTGCTTGAGCAGGCGCGGCTGCGCGTCGGCATGGGCGAGCGCGTGCTGGTCACCACGCTGACCAAGCGCACGGCCGAGGACCTGGCCGAGTACCTGCGCGATCTTGGCGTGAAGGTGCGCTACATCCACTCCGAAATCGATACGATCGAGCGGGTGGAAATCCTGCGGAGCCTGCGCACGGGCGAGGTCGATGTGCTGATCGGGATCAATCTGCTGCGCGAGGGACTGGATCTGCCGGAGGTGTCGCTCGTTGCCGTGCTCGACGCGGACAAGGAGGGCTTTCTCCGGTCGCAGACGTCGCTGATCCAGACGGCGGGCCGCGCGGCGCGTCACCTCAACGGCCTCGTCATTCTTTACGCGGACAAGATGACCGATTCGATCCGGCAGCTCATCAGCATCAGCAAGGCGCGCCGCGAGAAGCAGCTCGCTTACAACACGGCGCACGGGATTACGCCGCGCTCGGTCGTGCGCGCGGTGCAGGAGAGCCTCGGCAATGTGCTGAAGGGGCGGCAACTTGCGGCCAGCGTGGTCGGCGAGAACGGCGCCGACATGGACGTGACGCAGGTGCTGCAGGAACTCGAAAACGAGATGCTGGCCGCCTCGGCCTCGATGCATTACGAGAAGGCCGCGCTCCTGCGCGACCAGATCATGGAACTCAAACAGCAGGCCGGGCTTTCCAAGATCGAACCGAAGCTGAAAACGGTCGCCTATCCAAAGCCCGCGCGCGGGACGGCCCGGAAGCGGGAGAAGAAGATATAGATTTCGTCACGATGGGCTTGTCGCGCACTCATAAGGTGGGAGCATTTCAGCGCACACTTCCAGACAAACAGATTTAATCAATCGATAAAACGCACATGCAACCACAAAATATTTTTCCGTTCATTGTCATTGGCTTTATTGCGCTCACTTTTGGTTCATTCGTTTTCAAGATCATCAAAAATGGCGGATTTAAAGCTGCGATGTTTGGGGCTCCAATCTCGCGAACGGTTGGTGAAATATCAGCCACTAGCCCATCCCGGATGATGAACGTTGTCGTCAGGGTGCATGTACTCGGAGGAGACTCACCGGACAAGGCGGTTGGGCTGGAGTTTGTTGCCAGGAGTTTCGCCAGTTATCAAATGATGCCGGTTGTTTTATCCAAGATGGAGGCGCGAAAACTAATCATGCTTCTTGAGTCTGCTTCTACCAACAACTAGATGAACATCCAGGGTAAAAGGCAAAGTGATCTTCTACCATCCATCTGCTCGCCGGGAGTACGATCGCCAGGTTGCGCGGCTCATGAAAAATCCATTCACGACACGGGTAGTAGCGAATTTCATTGAAGAGATTGAGGCAGCGGAAAAGGCCATACTCCGCGATCCAGTTCGGTTCCCAGTGGTGCGTGGGAAAAGCCAATATCGACGTTTCGGGCCGACAAAAATTTACCGGTTCAATTTGATTTACGAAATAGCAGGCAGCAATCTTCACGTTCTCGCGGTTGCCCATCCCGCTCGCAGACCGCTTTACTGGATCAAGCGGCGGATTTTGTGAGTCCAGCCCGGCGGCGTGCGGCAGAATGAACGATTTCCGCCGGAATGCCCTTCACCTTGCCCGATTTCAATTCGTCCGATCGGCGATCAAGCTCCGCCATCGTGAGCGGTTCCTCGACCATGGTCCGCTCCGCTGGAACGCTGTCCAGCAGGACGCTCGCCAACTTGAGGCGCTGGGCCTTGGGAAGTTTCAGGGCTTCCCGTTTGAGTAGGGTGAGACTCATACCCTCTAAATTCCTCCAAATGCCAAGTCCGTCAAACTTTGATTTCGGGATAATGGCTGATGGTCACGACGAACTGACCGGCGGCGACGTTATGGTAAATGCTGTCGACCATGCAGCGACCGCCGAAGGGCAATCGGACGCCGGCGTCATCGCGAGTGCCGCTGGGCACAGCGTCTCCCAGGTTCAGACTGCGATCTTTCGTGAATACCAAACGATGGGAGGAAGTTTTGGCCATGGCGCAGACTATCCCGAATCTTTGCGTCGGGCGATATATTAATGGATGATTCGTCCCAACTGACCCGAATCAGATGCGCGCCCGGCGTCAGTCGGACTAGTTTTCGACTTCCAAACTATCGAGGAAACCTTTAATGCCTTCGGTGTAGCCGGAGACATGCATGCCCTTTTGAATGCGATCCAGCTTGACCGGAGCGCCATCGAGCGTAATCACCGCGGCAGGGGACATGGTATAGGTGGTAGCCTGGTTAACACCTTCTTTGGGCCGCAACAGGACCAAGGAAATCTGGTTATTGGCCGCGTCCACAAAACCGATGGAAGTGCCCTTCGGCAGCTTCACCTTCTTTGCTTCCGCAGGAGACATCAACATGAGTGCCACCAAGCAAATGAGTAAAGCATGGGAGGCAATTCGCATGGCTTGAATTTTAATCCGGGCAATCACAACCGTCAATTAATATAGTAAAAATGACCCATCCCTGATGCGAATGAAGCACGCGCATTGCTCAGGGGAATCATTCCTGGACGTCGAGGGTATCGAGCACGCCCTTGCTGCCTTCCGTATAACCGATTACCTGCATGCCCTCGTGCAGGTGGCCTAGTTTGACCACGTTGCCGTCCAGCTTAATCACTGCCTTGGGAGAAATGGTGTAGGTGGTCGATTGTTTGACGTCCGCTCCCGGCTGCGTAGCTACCAACGCAACTCTACTTGCCAGCGCGTCGATCGAGCCGATGGTGGTGCCCTTGGGCGCTGGCGCGTCGCCCTTTGCGGCCGGCAAAGACATCAGCGCCAGGGCGGTCATGACGAAAGCTGTTACTCCGATTTTCATCGGATTTCAGTTTAAAGCAGGAGTTCGCAGGGAGCAATCGGATTCCGAGAGCCAGCCTTGCCCTTGCCCGCGATAATTCGTAAGCTGATTTTGGTGTGACGCAGTCAACGCTTCAGACCTCGCATCGGGCTAGTGGCGAAATGGCAGACGCGCCAGATTTAGGTTCTGGTTCCGCAAGGAGTGGGGGTTCAAGTCCCTCCTAGCCCATTCCGCCCGGCCCGCATCGGCTTGACCCCTCTGCCTGATCTGGTATCCTCTCAACCTCATGCTTCGCCTTCGTCCCATTGTCTGCGGCCTACTGGCGCTGGCTTTTGCAACCTCTCTCGCCCAGGCGGAGCTGGTTTGGCGTCCGGGCGAAGGTTGGTCGGATGAAAGCGGAAGCGACGTCTCGGCTTCCAGCTCCCGCGACCAGTTGGAGCTGGCCCACAAGCTCGAGGCCCAGGGGCAGCGGGATGCCGCGCTGAGGGCTTACAAGGGGCTCCTGCGCCGGTGGCCGCTCTCCTTCTTCGCGCCGGAGGCCCAGTATCGCGTGGGCAAAATCCTCGAGGACCAGGCCAATTTCTACGATGCGTTCCAGGCCTTCCAGAAGATGGTGACGAAATATCCTTCCAGCGATTATTTCGAGCAGGCGCTGAACGAGCAGTACCGCATCGCCAATCTCTATCTCGCGGGCGAGCCGCAACGCATCTGGAAGATTCCGGTCGGTCCCTCGATGGAGCGGACCATTGAAATGTATAATCGGATCATCAAGAACGCGCCCTACGGCGACTATGCGGCGCAGTGCCAGTTCAATATCGGCCTTGCGCGCGAGAACCAGCGCAAGTACACCGACGCCGTCGATGCCTACCAGCTGGTGTTGGACAACTATCCGACCAGTTCTGTCGCGGCGAACGCGCAATACCAGATCGGGTATGCGTGGATGAAGTCATCGATCTCGGGTGATTACGATTTGGGCGCGACCAAGAAGGCCGTGGATGCCTTTCAGGATTACCTCGTCCGTTATCCCAACAGCGACAAGGCCATCCAGGCGCAGGAAAATATCCGCAGGCTCGGTCAGAAACAAACGCAGGGTGCCTTTGATGTGGCGAAGTTTTACGAAACACAGCACGACTCACGCGCCGCTTTCATTTATTATAATGAGGTCATCCGCGAAGACCCCAATTCCGCCCAGGCCCAGATTGCCAAGAAGCGGATTCAGGAATTGAGGCCGGTGGTGGAAGCGATGCCCGGCGGCATCGGCGCTGACGGATCGGGCAATCCCGCGGCACCCGTGCCGCAAACCGTGGCCAGCGGAGCGCCGGCGGCGGGAGATAATCCAGGCTCCGTCCCACCCGACCCGACCGGCCCTCCCACCAACAATGCGCCGCCTGATGCGACCAGCGGCGCGCTTCCCGCCGATCCCAACGCCCCGGTGACGAGTTCTTCTCCCGGAGCCACTGCCGCCTCCACGTCGGACGATACGACTAACGCGCCCGTCGCTCAACCTGTGGCGGCCCCGCCCGACAAGACACCGCTCCCGCAATGATCAGTTCCTGGGTCAGACTCGTCCCGGCGTTGCTTCTCTGCCTGGCCCTGAGCGGATGCGCCGGCTATCGCGTGGGCAATACGTCGGGCCGCGATCTGCAGGGCGTGCGCAGCGTTTACGTGCCTGTCGCCAAAAACACCAGCCTCGAGCCTGATCTCCAGATGACGGTGACCAATGCGATCGTCCGCCGTTTCAACGACGACGGCACCCTGCAGGTCTACCAGAATTCCACGGCCGATTCCGAACTCGACGTCACGATCACCAATGTCCAGCAAACGGCGGAAGCCAGCAGCACGACCGACATCCTGATCACCGCCGAATACCGGCTGACGATCCAGGCCACCGCGACCTACGTGAATCGGCGGCTCGGGCGAAAGATTTTTGAGAATTACAACGTGACCGGCAGCACGACCTTCTACACGCAAAGCAATATTCAGGAGGGTATCCGTCAGGCCCTCCCCCTGGCGGCGCAGGATTTGGCCAATAACACGGTCAAGCTGGTCACGGAGGGTTGGTAGCCCGACGCGGGTGAAAATATCCTGCATCCAAAATAGTGCACTCCCGCTGCAAACCGATTTGCCAAACGGCGTCGTTGCAGCTATGACGTGAGGATGGCAGCCGAGAAAAAAGCACCGAAAAAGCGCGTTGCCGCGCATAACATCACGCCGCAGGAACTACTTCGGGAACTTCCCGGTGCCAAACTCATCACCCACGAGGCAGGAGACGTGATCTTTCGCGAGGGGACAAAGGCTGAGAGTTGTTATGTGATCACCCAGGGCAAAGTACGTATTTTCAAAAGAAGCCATAAGAGCGACAACATCCCCCTGGGACTGGTCAAGACGGGTGAATTTCTCGGCGAGATGGCCATGCTCTCCGGCGAAAGGCGGAGCGCAAGCGCCGTGGCGGTGACCCGCGTCAAGGCCATCGTGATCGATCACGCCGAGTTCGTTGCGCTGCTGCGCGAGCAACATCCGTTTGCCAGCCGCCTTTCGCTGCAAATTTCCACCCTGCTGGCCACGCGCTGTCATCGCCTGCTGCGTTTAATTGCGCGCCGTCCAGATGTCGTACCCATGGCCTTGAAAAAGGCCCCCCCCATCGATGTTCGCGCCGTCCTCAACCGAGTTTATACGCTCTGGGCAGTCTGAGCTTTGCGCAGCGCAGGAGACGACTGCCGTTGTCCTGATTCCTGCGCGCAACGAAGCTGCGACCATCGGCGCCGTGGTTGGCGGATGCCGCCGCGCCGGTTTTTCCGTCACGGTCATCGACGATGCCAGCACCGACGCAACGGCCTTCCTCGCGGCGCAAGCCGGAGCGGAGGTCGTCACGTTGGCAGGACCGCACCATGGCAAGACCGCCGCATTGCATCACGCCATGGCCCGGCTAGCCGGATCAATCGACTGGCTCTTCTTCATCGATGGCGACGGTCAGCACGACCCCGCCGATCTCGAGCGGTTCTGGCGCATGCGTTTCCAAGCCGACCTCATCGTCGGCAACCGCATGGGCGATGCGGTCCACATGCCCGTTTTGCGTCGCTGGACCAATCGAGGAATGTCGGCCCTGTTGCGCCGGAGCGGCATTCTCGACAGCCAATGCGGATTCCGGCTCGTCCGCCGCGCGTGGCTCGGCGCGTGGCTTCCCTCCGGACATCACTTTCAATTTGAAACGGAGATGGCGTTGCTCGCCAGTGCGCGTCCCGGTCGTATTCTCAATGTGCCCATCCGTGCCACCTATGCGCGCGAAGAATCGAAAATCGTTCCGTGGCGCGATGCCCTCAATTTTGCCCGCTGCCTGCTGCGCCATCGGATGCCGCGCCATCCAATCCGACTTTCCGCGAGCCCGGCGGCCTCTCTTCCAGCCGAATCTTGAATCCATGGATTCGGCCGCCATCCAGACCCTGCTGCAGGTGACGACCAATTCGCTCGGCCAGCCGATTGAGTATCCCCGCGACGGGGTGCCGGAAGTCACTGCCCTGCTGATCGAAATGGCCCCCGGCGAAGATACCGGCTGGCACCAGCATCCCGTCCCGCTGCTCGGCTATCTTTTGGCCGGGGAATTGACGGTCTATCAGGTCACGGGAGAGAAACGGGTCGTCCGCACCGGCGAGGTTTCCCTTGAATCGGTCCATGTCATTCACCGGGGCGTCAACGAAGGTGCCGTGCCCTGCAAGATGATCGTCTTTGTCGTGGGTCTCAAGGACGCGCCGTTTACCATCGAATTGGAGGGTCGAACTCCGTCCCGACCCTGACTCGTTTAACCCTCCTCCGTTGCGCCGATGCTTGATTGGGCAGAACCCCTAGGTTACATTTGGAGCACTTTGAAAATCAAGGAACCGGAAATGATCTACAAAAGCGGCAAGCCCACGGCAGTCATTTTGTCCCTAGCTGATTACGAGGAATTGCTGGAGCGGGTCGAAGATGCCGCAGACTTGAAGTGGTTGCGTAAAGCGCGGCTTCAAGGCGTGTCTTACCGCCCCTTTGCCGATTATCTTAAAGAAAATAAACGGCGTGTACCAAGTCGTCATTGAGCGTAGGGCGGAAAAGGACTTGGATCGTTTATCTCCGCCAATTCACCGTCGCGTTTGTGAATCGATCTCAGCGTTGGCAAAAAATCCACGTCCGCCGGGTTGCCGGAAATTGGTTGGTGGGGACGATCATTTCTCCTCGCTCGTCCGCAAAACGGGATTAAATTAAAGCCGTGCCCGCGCCGGAAACTTTCGTTCATCTTCACGTCCACTCCGAGTACAGCCTGCTCGACGGGGCGTGCCGCATTCCCGAGCTGGCCGCACGCGCGGCGGAGCTGAAAATGCCCGCGCTGGCGCTGAGCGACCACGGCAATCTCTTCGGCGCGATCGAGTTTTACAAGGAGTGCCGCAATGTCGGGGTCAAACCGATCATCGGTTGCGAAGTTTATCTCGCGCCGGGCAGCCGGTTGGAGCACAAGGCGAACAGCGCGAAGGAAGCCTCGACGCATTTTCTCCTGCTCGCCAGGAACGAAGCCGGATACAAAAACCTGGTCAAGCTCGTCTCCTCCGCCCACCTCGAGGGCATGTACTACAAGCCGCGCATCGACAAGGAAATCCTCGCGCAACATTCCGAAGGCCTTATCGGCACCAGCGCCTGCCTTGCGGGCGAGGTCGCGCGGAACATCATGGCGGGCCGGGCGAAGGAAGCCGAGAAGTCGATTGATGATTTCAAAAACATCTTCGCGCCGGGCGATTTCTATCTCGAGATCGCCGACCATGGCATTCCGCAGCAGCGCGCTGTCGCGGCGGAGTTGCTCAAGTATGGCAGGCAGTTTGGATTGAAAATGGTCGCGACCAACGACGTTCACTACGTGCTGAAGGAGCACGCCTCCGCGCACGATGTTCTGCTCTGCATCCAGACCGGCGCGAAGATCAACGACGAAAACCGGATGCGCTATCACGGCCCGGAATTTTACCTGAAGACGACGGAGGAAATGGCCGCGCTCTTCCGGGACGTGCCCGAGGCGCTGGCCTCGACGCTGGAAATCGCCGCGAAGTGCGACCTCAAAATTGCGCTCGGAGAAAACAAATTTCCCGCCTACGCCGTGCCCGAGGGCGAGACACGCGAGGGCTATCTCCGCCGTCTTTGCTTCGAGGGACTGGAGCGGCGCTTCGGTGGACGCGCCAGCGAACCCGCCCTGCGCGACCGGCTCGATTTCGAGTTGAACGTCCTCACCAAGACCGGTTTCACCAGCTATTTTCTCATCGTCTGGGATTTCATTCACTACGCGAAAAGCCACGATATTCCCGTGGGGCCGGGGCGCGGCAGTGCGGCGGGCAGCCTCATCGCCTACGTGCTCGGCATCACCGATCTCGATCCGCTGAAGTATGGACTTTTCTTCGAGCGATTCCTTAATCCTGAGCGCATTTCGCCCCCCGATATCGACGTCGATTTCTGCTACAACCGCCGTCCCGAAGTGATCGATTACGTGCGGAAGAAGTATGGGGAGAAATCGGTGGCGCAGATCATCACCTTCGGCACGCTGGGCGCGAAAATGGCCATCCGCGATGTGGGCCGCGTCATGGGCCTGAGCTATGGCGAGGCCGATCGCCTGACCAAGATGATTCCGTTCGATCCGAAGATGACGCTGGAAAAGGCGTTGAAGGAGAGTCCCGATTTCAAGCGGGCCTACGATGAAGAGGAGGTCTCCCGCTCGGTTATCGACTCGGCGATGACGCTCGAAGGCGTGTCGCGTCAGGCCGGAGTCCATGCCGCCGGCGTTGTGATCTCCGATCATGACCTGACCGATTACGTGCCGCTGACCAAGGACGATCACGACGGCATCGTGACCCAGTACTCGATGGAACCGCTGGGCGAACTGGGCCTGCTCAAGATGGATTTTCTCGGCCTGAAAACACTCACCGTCATCCAGGACGCCTTGCGGTTGATCGAGCAGACGACCGGTAGAAAAATCACGCCGCTGGAAATTCCGCTCGACGACCCGAAGGCGTTCGAGTTGCTCAGCCGCGCGCAAAACGTCGGCCTGTTTCAGGTGGAATCGCCGGGCATGTGCAAGGCTTGCGTCCAGATCCAGCCGCGGGTGGTCGAGGACATCATCGCCATCGGCGCGCTCTTTCGTCCCGGCCCGATGGAATTCATCCCGCTCTACGCCGACCGCAAGTCGGGCAAGGTCCCGACCGAGTACGACCACCCGCTGCTCGAGCCGATCCTCAAGGAAACCTACGGCATCATGGTCTACCAGGAGCAGGTCATGCAGGCCGCGCAAATCCTCGCGGGCTACACGCTGGGGGGCGCCGATGTGCTCCGGCGTGCGATGGGAAAAAAGAAGCCGGAAGAAATGGCGAAGCAGCGCGCGATTTTCGTCGAGGGCTGCGCGAAGAAAAACAACATTCCCCCGGAAAAGGCGAACCAGCTTTTCGACGTGCTCGATAAATTTGCCGGGTACGGTTTCAACAAGGCCCATGCCGCCTGCTACGGCGTCATCACCTGCCAAACCGCGTGGCTCAAGGCTCGCCACCCGGTTGAGTTCATGGCGGCGCTTCTCTCCAACGAGCTCGACAACACCGACAAGATCGCGCTCTTCGTGGCCGAGGCGAGGGCGATGGGCATTACCGTGCTGGCGCCCAGCGTCAACGAAAGCGGGAGCGTCTTCACCGTCGGTGAAAATTCGATCCGCTTCGGTCTTTCCGCGATCAAGAACGTCGGTGAAGCCGCGGTGCAGCTGATTATAGCCGCGCGGAAAAAGGACGGACCGTTCCGCGACCTGCACGATCTTTGCTCCCGCGTCGAATCGCGCGGGATGAACAAGAAGCTGGTCGAGAGCCTCGTGAAATGTGGCGCCTGCGACGACTTCGGGCCGAATCGCGCGGAGTTGCTGGCACAGATCGACGGTGCATTGGCCCAGGCAAGCGCCAAGGCCCGCGACCGCGATGCCGGGCAGTCTTCCCTGCTCGATCTACTCGGCCCGATG
>Ga0302319_10005498_pt1 | contig 25484 bp, 16 predicted proteins | sample Bog_T0_2_FD_203319 | JGI IMG/M metagenome (GOLD analysis project Ga0302319, IMG submission 203319) | Peat permafrost microbial communities from Stordalen Mire near Abisko, Sweden - Bog_T0_2 | ecosystem: Environmental > Terrestrial > Soil > Wetlands > Peat | place: Sweden: Abisko, Stordalen Mire...
TGTCGACAACGCTCATGGACGGCCGCGGCGAGGCATCCTCAGTAGCGCAGGGTCTGGAGCTCGATGCTGAAGCCGCGGCCCTCGCGATTGAGGTGGGTGAAGGAAAGCAGGTAACGCACGCTCCAGGTGTTGCCGAGAATCTGCACCAGCCCGGCCTCGAGGGTGTTGACCTGGAACTGCCGGGCGCCGTACTCCATCGCGAAGAGGGCCTGGTACTCCTCGTTGATCCGCTGGCGGTAATCGAGGCTGTAGTCGTCGTCCTCGTGGCGGAGAAACGCGCTGTTGAGCTCGAGGCTCCATTGGTCGCCGTCGTGCACCGTCAAGCCCGAATCGTACTCCCGCAGGATCATGCTCTTGGGCGCCACGATGTTCTCCACATTGTAGGTCAGCCACGGCGTCGGCGTGAGCTCCAGCTTGGTGTGCAGGTCCGAGACGTCGGGCGCGCCGGGCGAGCGCGTGAAGTTGAAATCGTCGTCGACGTCGAGCGAGACCAGGTTGCGCGAGCCATAGGCCTTGTCCCGGGTCTGCAGGGTGTTGTCGAGACCCACCCGCAGCGTGTTGCGCGGATTGATCTGGTCGATGCTGCGGAGATCGCCCAGGTCCAGCGGCTGCAGGTAGGTGTTGAAGGTCTGGGCGTCGATGTCGGGAATGAACCGCGCGCCCTGGTTGCCATCGGGAATGTAGCGATAGCTGACGTGCGGCGTGAGCAGATGGCGCAGGCCGTCGATGCCCCAGGTGGGGTTGTCATAGTCAAAGGTCCCGCTGGAGCGCAGTGCCGAGTCGAAGCCGATTTCGCCCAGGGTGCGCGTGGTGCCGCCGGGATCCTCCGCCCCCACCGTGTCCGAATAATTGGTCACCCGACCCCCGGCCACGGGCGTGAACGAGAGCCAGTCGGTGACGTCGATCGGGCGCATGATGCCGTAGAACGCGTCGACCCGCTTGCTGGCCAGCTCCTGCCCGCCGCCGCCGGGCGGCCACTCCGCGAGCGAGACCGCGCTGGTCTCCACGCGCTCGTAAAATCCGCCGCCGATGGCGGTGGGCGCGAGGTCGAAGCTCAGCTCGGGCAGCCGCTCCTGCACCGCCTCGAAGGCGTTGGGCCGGAAGCGGGTGAAGAGCGACGCAAAATAGTCGTCGCCGGTGTCCATGACCTCGACGTAATTGTCGGGCATCTGGACCAGGTTGTAGTCCTTCAGGCGGAAATCGCGGGTGACGTAGGAATCCGACCAGTAGTTGATGTCGGAGTTGATCGAGAGGCTGTCGGTCAGCTGGTCCCGGTTCGACCACTCGAGGAAGGCGCGGTTGGGCTGGATGGGGGTGCCGAGGACGTCGTTGCCCCGGTTGCCGAAGTCGTGGATGTAGCCGGACTGGAGCGAACCCGACACGTCGTCGCTGCCATCAGCGGAGTGATACGACCCGGTGGGACCGAGCATGACCCCGTGGGCCGTGTAGATCCCCAGGTCGCCGCCGAGCTGGGCGCCGGGGAGGACGGTCGGATGATAGCCGATGTCGAGCGTCCCACCCAGGCTCGAACGGTAGCCGACCTCGAAGGTGAGCAGGGCCAGGGCGCTGGCGGTGCCGAACTCCTGGTTGAAGTGCGGGATGGGGAAAAAGTCGCGGTTGCCCACGCCGACCATGGAACTGAGGAAACGGAGGTAATGGCCGGGCTCGAAGATGATGGTCTCGGACTTGACCGTGGGCTGCCACGGGCCCGGCTCTCCGTAGGTCACCCTCGCATGGTGCACCACCACCCGGGTGCGGGTGCCCTCGGCGGCGGCGCCCTGGATGTAGAAGGGATAGCGGCCGACGCGGACGTTGGTCGCCGTAAACGTGCCGTCCGTGCGGTGATAGACCAGGTGATCGGCCAGCAGGCGCTGGTCCAGGCGGGTGAGCACGACCCGCCCGTCCGCGACGATCGTCTCGGTCTTGCCCATGTAGCGGATCGAGTTGGCGGTGAGCAGGACGGGGCCGTCCCGCATCTCGGCGTGGCCGTGCCAGACCGTCTCGCCGGTGTCGAGGTTTCCCTCCATGGCGTCAGCGTTCATGTACGGCTGGCCGGGGATGGCGGCGACAGCCCGCGAGACGGCCAGGGCTAGAGCCAGGGCGGTGGCGAGATGGCGAATCACGCTCGGAGCAAAGCAGGGGGAATGGAAAACAGAAGGATGAAATTTCCCGGCGGACGGCGGAGGCAAATGCTGGACGAGGGGCGCAAACGGCCCGAGATTTGCTGACTCGGATTCCACTTCGAAGTTTCGTCCTCCCGCAAAAAAATCATGCCCTCCCGCTCCTCCGCCCTCCGTGAGATGGCCCAGCTCCGCGCCGAGGTGCGCCAGCTCGGCAGCGCCCTCGGCCGCGTCATCACCCGGCTGGAGGGCAGCGAAACGCTCTATACCGTGGAGACCCTGCGGCGCCTGGCCAAGGCCCGCCGCTCCGGCAATACGGAGGCGGCCCGCCAGCTGGCGGCGGCGGTGGCAGCCCTCACGCCGGCGACAGCCTTCAGCCAGGCCATGGCCTTCACGCTCTACTTCGAGCTGGTCAACCTGGCGGAGGAGAACTTCCGGATCATGCTCCTGCGCCGGCGCCGTGTGGCCCGGTTGCTGGGCACGGCCCCGGCCGGCGAGCCGATGCGCGAGTCGATCGAGGCGGCGGTGATGGATTTGAAGCGCCGGGGCTTGAGCTCCGCCCAGATGCAGTCCCTGGTGGACCACCTCGACATCGAGCTGGTGTTCACCGCCCATCCCACCGAGTCGAAGCGGCGCACCCTGCTGGCGAAGCTCCGCCGGCTGGCGGAAGTCCTCCGCGAGCGCACCTATCCCGAGGGCACACCCGATCCCCGCGCGCTGGACGCCGAGTCCGTGGAGCGGGAAATCGCCTCGCTCTGGCTGACCGACCGCAGCCGCACGGCCCGGCCGGAGGTGTCCGACGAGGCGCGCACCGGCCTTTGGTATTTCGATGTGGCGCTCTGCGCGACCCTGCCGCGGCTGCACGGCGACATGACCCGGGCCCTGGCCCGCCACTTTCCCGAGGTTCGCCCGCCGGCCCGCTGGCTGACCTTCGGCTCCTGGATCGGCGGCGACCGCGACGGCAACCCCAACGTCACCGCCGGGGTGACCGCCGAGGTCCTGCTGCTGAACCGCCGCCTCGCGATCGAGAAGCTTCGGCTGCTCGCCCGCGAACTCGCCCGGACCCTGACGGTGAGCGACCGCCGCGACACGGTGTCGCCCGAGCTGCGGCGGGAGGTGTCGGAAAACATCCAGCTGTCGCCCCATCTCGAGGAGCTGGGGCGCCGCTATCCGCACGAGCCTTATCGGCTGCTGCTCGGGGTGCTGCGCGAGCGCCTGGGTCGGGCGGTGGGGGATATCCGCGCTGGCGGCGGCCTGCCCGCCCGGTTGGCTGCCGGGGCGGCGCCCGGAGCGCCGGTGGAGGATGCGGCGAGCGTTCGGGAGACGCTCGATCTCATCCGGAACAGCCTGGAAGCCGGCCACGGGGCCCTGCTGACCGGCGGAGAGCTGAGCGATCTGCGCGTGCAGCTGGACGTCTTCGGCCTGCACACGGCCCGGCTGGACCTGCGCCAGCATTCGTCGCGCCACGAGGCGGCGGTGGCGGAGGCGCTCGCCCGGCCCGATTACCCCAAGTTGACCGAGGAGCAAAAGTGCCGCCTGCTGGAAGGGGCGATCGCGGGGGCGGGGCCGCTCGACGCCGCCGTCCTGGCCAGATTCTCGACGGCGACGCGTGACGTGATCGACCCGATGGTGCTGGCCGCGCGGGCGGTGGCCTGCCTTGGCGCCGGCGCGCTGGGAATTTACATCATCAGCATGACCAACGGGGTCTCGGACATCCTCGAGGTGCAGCTCCTGCAAAAGCTGGCCGGTGCCTCCCTGCCCATCGCGCCGCTGTTCGAAACCCTGGACGACCTGGATCGGGCGCCCGGCGTGCTCCAGGCGTTCTTCTCCCTGGCGGCGGGCCGGCCGGTCCGCCAGCACGTGATGCTGGGCTATTCCGACAGCAACAAGGACTGCGGCTACCTCACCGCCAACTGGGCGCTCTACCAGGCGCAGGAGGAGATCGCCCGGGTTTGCCGGGCGAACGAGGTGAAACTGACCCTGTTCCACGGGCGCGGGGGCAGCATCGCCCGCGGCGGGGGCCCGGCGGCCAAGGCGGTCCTGGCCCAGCCGGCGGGGCTGGCCGACGGATCAATCCGCGTCACTGAGCAGGGGGAGGTGCTCTCCACGCGCTACCACGACCCCGACCTGGCCCACCGGATCCTGGAGCAGATGGCCTACGGGGTGATGCTGGGGACCCATGCCGCCCAGTCGGAGAGCACGGTGCCCGAGGCCTGGCGGGAGGCGATGGAGGCGATGAGCGCGGCCGGATTCGCGGCCTACAAATCGCTGGTGCACGACGATCCGGAATTCCTCGTGTTCTGGCGGCAGGCAACGCCGATCGACGAGATCAGCACGCTCAATTTCGGCTCCCGCCCCACCTACCGGAAGGCGACGACCAATGTCGGCGACCTGCGGGCGATCCCGTGGGTCTTCTCCTGGATGCAGAGCCGATTCAATTTTCCCGGCTGGTTCGGCCTGGGCAGCGCGCTGGATGCCGTGATCAAGCGGGGCCCGGCCGGCCGCCGCCTGCTGCGGACCATGTATGCGGGCTGGCCGTTCTTCCAGACCCTGATCGAGAACGCCCAGCTGACCATGCGAAAGGCCGACATGGACATCGCCGCGATCTACGCCGAGCTCGTCGAGGACGCACGGATCCGGCGGCGGGTCTTTGGCCAGCTCGCGGCGGAGTTCGCCCGGGCCGAGGCGGCCCTGCTGGCGGTCACGGGACAAAAGCAGCTGCTGGCGCACGAGCCGGTGCTCCTCAAGTCGGTGCAATTGCGCAACCCCTACATCGATCCCCTGAATTACATCCAGGTCGAGATGCTGCGCCGCCTGCGGAAAAACCCCGCGATGCCGCCAGCCGAGGCCCAGGCGATCCGGGCGGTGATCGAGCTGACCATCAGCGGGATCAGCGGGGGCCTCAAGAATACGGGCTAATCCAGAAAGTAGTAATGAGTAAGTCGGAAGCAGGAAGGGAACAGCGGGGGAGGGTGGCGGAGTGAGAGGTTAAATGCGCCTTGCCCCTTACTCCTTACTAATTACTACTTTCCGAGTGGGTTGCCAAAAATGACCGCGGATGACCTCCAGGCGCTGCTGCAGGGGCGCCACGCCACCCCGCATTCCGTGCTCGGCATGCATCCCTACGTGCGCGGGCGGACCAGCGGGGTGGTGGTGCGGGCCCTGCTGCGCGGCGCGGTGTCCTGCGAGGTGGTCGAACCCGAGGTGCGCACGCGGCGCCCGCGCCCGATGCAGCTCCTCGCCCCGGAGGGTCTGTTTGAAGTGTCGATCCCGCGGCGCGCGGAGGTTTTCAAATACCAGTTGCGCGCCACCTATCCCGGGGGCGAGATCCGGCAGTTTTTCGATCCCTATACCTTTCTCCCGACCGTCAGCGACCGGGACCTCTACCTCTTCAACGAGGGCAACGAGCACCGGATCTACGAGAAGCTGGGGGCGCACCCCCGCGACCTCGGCGGCGTGCCCGGGGTGTCCTTTGCGGTTTGGGCGCCGTCGGCCGCCCGCGTCTCGGTGGTGGGCAATTTCAATCACTGGGACGGGCGCTACCATCCGATGCGCACGCTCGGCGTATCGGGCGTCTGGGAGCTGTTCATCCCGGGACTGGGGGAGGGCGAGCTCTACAAGTTCGAGATCCTCGATCAGCACCACCACCTGCGCCTGAAGACCGACCCCTATGGCACCCGCTTCGAGGCGCCTCCAGGCAATGCCGCCATTGTCTGCGACCCGGGCAAGTTCGCGTGGAGCGACGGGGCGTGGATGGACCGGCGCCGCGCCGAGGGCCTGAGGCTCGACCGGCCGCTTTCGATCTACGAGGTCCACCTCGGCTCCTGGAAGCGGAAGCGGGAGGATGCGAACCGCCCACTGACGTACCGGGAGCTCGCGACCGAACTCGCCGACTACGTGATTGAGATGGGATTCACCCATGTCGAGCTCATGCCCCTGGCGGAGCATCCCTTCGAGGGATCCTGGGGCTACCAGGTGACGGGATTCTACGCGCCCACCTACCGCTACGGGCCGCCGGAGGATTTCGCGGCCTTCGTGGACCACCTGCACCGCCGCGGCATCGGCGTCATCCTCGACTGGGTGCCGGCGCATTTTCCGCGCGACACTTTCGCCCTGGCGGAATTCGACGGCACCGCCCTTTACGAGCATGCCGACCCACGGCAGGGGGTGCACCTGGACTGGGGCACGCTCATCTTCAACTACGGGCGCAGCGAGGTGCGCTGCTTTCTTACCGCCAACGCCCTGGCCTGGTTTGAACGCTACCACCTCGACGGCCTGCGGGTGGACGCGGTGGCCTCGATGCTCTACCTCGACTATTCCCGCCCGGCCGGGCAGTGGGTGCCGAACCGCCTGGGCGGCCGGGAAAACCTCGAGGCGATCGATTTCCTCCGGCAGGTGAACGACCTCGCGCACCAGTATCACCCCGGGGTCGTGATGATCGCGGAGGAGAGCACGTCATTTCCCGGGGTGACGCGGGCGACGGCGGACGGGGGCCTGGGCTTCGACTACAAATGGAACATGGGTTGGATGCACGACACCCTCCGCTACTTCAGCAAGGAGCCCATCACCCGGCAGTGGCACCAGGAGGACCTGACCTTCGGGATGCTCTACCAGTACGCCGAGAACTTCGTCAGTGTCTTCTCCCACGACGAGGTGGTGCACGGCAAGGCCTCCCTGCTGTTCAAGATGGGAGCCTGGCACATCCCCGAGAAGGCGGCCAACCTGCGCGCCCTTTACGGGCACTTTTGGGCCTACCCGGGCAAGAAGCTGCTGTTCATGGGGGGTGAATTCGCCCAGGCGCACGAGTGGAGCCACGACGCGAGCCTGGACTGGCACCTCTGCCAGTACCAGGACCACGAGGGGGTCCGCCTGCTGGTGCGGGACCTGAACCGCCTTTACGCCGGCGAGCCGGTGCTGAGCGCCAACGACTTCAACCCGCACGGCTTTCGCTGGATCAACTGCACGGACGCCGGGGCGAACCTGATTTCCTATCTGCGCCTGGATGCGTTCGAGCGGACCCTGTTCGCCGTCGTCGGGCATTTCGGGGGCGCCGTCCGCACCCATCGCATCGGCGTGCCGCGCCGCGGGTTCTGGCGCGAGGTGATCAACACCAACAGCGAGTTTTACGGGGGCAGCGGCCTCGGCAACGACGGCGGCCGGGTCGCCGAGGACGTGCCGGCCGACGGCTTCAGCCAGTCGCTCAATCTCACCCTGCCGCCGCTGTGCACCCTGTGGTTCAAGTGGCAATCTGATTGACGGGGGTCGGCGCGGCGTGCCATGATTTTTATGAAACCTTTCTGACAAACTGCCGTCCAATCGCACCAACCTGCTGAATGAAACATCTCCGCCTGGCCCTGCTCCTCATCCCGGTCATCGCGTTCTGCGCGCGCGCGGCCGACGAGGACTCCAAGGGGGGAAATCCCGACGAGGATATTCCGGACTTCAGCAATCTCGACGAGTTCATCTACCAGCCAAAGAGCAACGCCACCCTCGGGATCCGGTACATCAGCGGCGCCAAGACCTCGTTCTCCGGCAATGGCTATCTCGCTGCGCCTGAGACGATTCCGTCTGTGACTGGAACGACGAGCAACCGCTTTTACCACGACGGGTATGTCGACCCCGACACCCGGTCCGAGACCGTGGCGAACGCCAACGGCACCACGAGCAACGTTCCGATCCAGCCGGACGGCAAGACGAACAACTGGAGCTATGATACCAACGGCCAGCAAAACGCCCAGGGCACCGCGACCACCAGCCAGGTCACGCCGGACGACTACATGCAGTTCCATATCTATTCGGCGCAGAGCGAGGACACCCTGACCCACGACCGCACGGCGAAGGGCACGACCGGGGTGGAGCTGGCGAGCACCCATGACATGGGCAAGCTCGGCCAGCACTTCAGCTGGACGATCTTCGGCGGGGTATCGCTCAACGACATCGAGTCCAGCATGTCCGCCAATGTGACCGCCGCGGTCACGACGTTGACGGACACCTACGACCTGTTCGGCCAGACGGTTCCCAGCGGCCCCTACACCGCCCCGTCCACGGTCTCGCAGAACATCATCTCGAATGGCCAGATCCTGATCAATTCCGGCGGCGACCCCATCACCGAGACGATCGATACGACGACGCTGCTGGGCAACGTCCCGCTCAACCGCACCCAGACGATGGAGACCGACAACGTGAGCGTGGAGGATCACTGGAAGCTGCACGGCGCGTACCTGACGTTCCGGGCCGGACCGGCGCTCACCTACAACTACAACGACCACCTCAAGTTCACCCTCAGCGCGGGTCCCGCGCTGATCGACGCGAGTTCCACCTATACCGTCACGGAGGTGCTGACCCCTCTGACCGGCGCCCAGATCATCGGAACGTTCCAGGACGTCCAGGACAAACTGCTGCCCGCCGCCTACGCGGACGCGACCGTGGAGTACGATATCACCGAGCGCGCCGGCCTCTATTTTGGCGCGTTTTACCAGGTGTCGGGCAGTTATACCCAAACCGTCAGCGGCTACGCCGAGGACAGCACCGACTCCAACGGCAGCTGGCAGACCAAGGTCGACTTCAGCGGGCAGCAGGGGCTCCGGGGCGGCCTGAACTTCCGCTTCTGAAGCGGGGCTACGCCAGGTCGCGCAGGACCGCGTCCATGCTGCGCAGGCGCTCCGGCGGAAAGAAGCTGTTGATGCGGGTGATGACCTGCTGGATGATGCCGTCCGGGCAGGAGGCGCCTCCGGTGATCAGCACCCGCCGCGGGGCGGCAGCGGCGGAACCGTCCCACCAGACCCGGGACTCGGTGTGGCCGGTCCGCCCCTCCTGGCCCTTGGCCGGGAAGACATAGTGCTCGATTTCGCGGGGGCTGCGCACGCTGGCCTCGCTTTGGATGAAATGGGCCCGGTCGCCGAGCAGCCCGGCGCAGAGCCGGTACAGCTGGTAGGTGTTGGAGGAGTTTCTACCGCCGACCACAAAGGCGGCGTCGAGCGGCTCAGCCAGCGCGCGGGCCAGGGCGTCCTGGTTGACCTGGGTCGCATAGCACAGGGTGTCGTTCCGGCCGCTGCCGCCCACCCGCGCCGGCGTCCCGAGTTGGTCCGGCCCGAACCGGCGCAGGTAGACCTCCCGCAGGCAGGCGATGATCTCGCTCGTCTCATTCATGAGCAGTGTCGTCTGGTTGACCACCGCGACGCGCTCCAAGTCCCGGTCGAGGTCAAAGCCGGGCGTGTGCCGGCCGGCGAAGCGGGTGTAAAAGGCCGCCCGGACCGCGGGATCGCGGCTGGCCACGATCGCCCCGAGCGCCCGGGCCTCCTCGAGGTTGCGCACGATCACGGCGGGCGCATAGCGGCGGGTGTTGGAGAAGGTGGCCTTGGTCTCCTCGTGCTCGTGCTTCCCGTGGATCACCACCGTGTAGCCCTCGCGGCCGTAGGTGCGGGCGGCCTTCCAGACCTTCTCGACGAGCATGCAGGTGGCGTCGTAGGGGCATAGGGCGATGCCCTTGCGCACCAGCCGGCGCTTGTCCTCGTCGGTGGCGCCGAACGCGGGGATGATGACGATATCGTCCCGGGTCAGGGTGTCCCAGAGGGCCGGGCTCGTGCCCGGCCGTCCATCGGCCCCAAAGGGTACCCCTTTGTCAGTTTGGAGATAGCGCAGGCCGCGGCGGAGCAGATCCTCGTTCACGAATGGATTGTGGATCAGCTCGGAGAGCATGAAGACGCGGGCGCCCGGATTTTCCGCCAGCGTCTCGTAGGCCCGCTCGATCGCGTTCTTGACCCCGAGGCAGAAGCCGAAATGGCTCGGGATTACGTAGCACACCGGGCCGAAGTCGAGGGTGACGGGACCGGCGGCGGTGCGCTCATGCCGGCGGGCGAGCGTCTTGATGGCGGCGCAGAGGCGGGACTGATACAGGGCGGCGGCGGCGGCGTCCTGCCCGTAGATGGAGGCATTGCGGTCCCGTTCGGGACGAAACCGGTAGATGAAGTCGTTCTCCCCCAGGCTCAGGTACGGCACGTCAATCAGGTGGGGACCGATCGGCCCGAGGATTGCCGCCAGCGCCGGCCCCGGGGACGGCGGACCGGCCTCGAGTTGGTCGAGCGAGCGAAATTCCATGTCCGGCTCGACCGGGCGGCCGCTGACCTGGGCAAAGAACACGCGGTAGGCGGCGCCCTCGGCGGTCGCCGGATAATATTCGGCCGGCAGGGTGTGGGTCGGGAACGAGGCCTCAAGCCGGGCGGTCGCCGTCGGGAGATCGGCGCCGGTGAAGGCGAGCCCGGCCAGGTTGCCCACCCGGCGCACGGCGAGCCGGTTGCCCACGTCGAAAGCGAGGATGCAGATGGCGGCGGGCATGGTGCCAAGGTGACGCCTCCCGGCGCCGGCGGCAAGCGGCTAGGCTTCGGTGAGGGTCTCCGCCAGCTTCGCGACGTCCCGGCCGCCGCCCATGGCGTAATCGGGCTTGCCGCCGCCCCGGCCGCCGAGCTTCGCGCTGAGCGCCGCCACGAGCTTGCCCGCCTGGTGCCCGGCCTGGATCGCCGCCGGGGAGCAGAGGGCGACAATGGTGGCCTTGTCGCCGAAAGGCGTCCCGAGGACCACCACGCCCTCGCCCAGCTTGGCCAGGACCTGGGAGCCGAGCGAGCGCAGGGCCTCGGGCGACTCCGCCGCGGCCACGGCGTAAACAAATTTCAGCCCGGCGCGCGCGGTCGCCCCCGCCGCGAGCGAGTCGGCGAGGCCGGCCGAGGCCTTCTGCTGGAAACTTTTCAGCTGCCTTTCCAACTCCCGCTGGTGGGCGATGAGGGTTTCGAGCTTCCGGGCGACGTCGGCGGGGCCCGCGGACAGGTGGGCGCTGACGGCGGCGAGAGCGCTCTCGCGCACGGCGACGAAGTCGATCGCCGCCTGCCCGGCCACCGCCTCGATCCGGCGCGTGCCGGCAGCGATGGCGCTCTCGGAGACAATCTTGACGAGCGCGATCTCGGCCGCGGTTCCGACGTGGGTGCCGCCGCAGAGTTCGCGGCTGTAGCCGCCGATGTCGACCACGCGGACGATCCGGCCGTATTTGTCGCCGAAGAAGGCGAGGGTGCCCTCCGGCTTCTTGTCGAATTCAGTTTCGTAGGTCTCCACCCGGGCGTTGTCGATGACCTTCTCGTTGACCAGGCGCTCGATCTCCTGGAGCTGGGCATGGGTCACCGCCTCAAAATGGGAAAAATCGAAGCGGAGGCGTTCGGGGGTCTTGTGGGTGCCGGCCTGCCGGACATGGGTCCCGAGCACCTTGCGCAGCGCCCAGTGGAGCAGGTGGGTGGCGGAATGGTGGCGCGAAATGGCCCGGCGGCGCGGGACATCGACGGCGAGCGTGGCGGCGGCCCCGCGGAGCCCGGCGGCGGGCGGAAGCGCGGGCAGGGCCGGCCCCAGCTTGTGCAGGTGCCGGCCGGCCTTGTCCTTGACGGTATCGACCACCGCATAGGCGTGCCCGTCGATCAGGGCGGCGCCGGCGTCGCCGGCCTGGCCGCCCATCTCCGCATAGAACGGGGTTTGGTCGAAGACGAGAAAGACATCCGGGCCGGACTCGACCACATCGATCACCCGGCCGTGGGCGCTGGTGGCGGTGTAGCCGAGGAATTTCGTCGGCGTGAGGTCGGCGGCGGTTTCGCCCGCAGTGGCCGCGACGACCACCTCCTTGCGCAGCGCGGCGCGCCCCCGCTGCCGCTGTTCCTCCATCCGGCGCTCGAACTCCGCGGTGTCGACCGCGAGCCCGCGCTCGGCGGCGAGGAGCTGGGTCATGTCGAGCGGGAAGCCGTAGGTGTCGTAAAGTTCGAAGGCCGCCGCGCCCGGGATCGCGCCGCCGCCCGCGGCGGCGGCGCGCGCGAAGATCTGCAGCCCGCGCTCGAGCGTCCGGCCAAAGGATTCCTCCTCGCCGCGCATGACGCGCTGGATGATGTCCCGGCGCTGTCCGAGTTCGGGGAACACCGGGCCGAGGGACGCGACGACCGGGTCGACCAGCTGCTCGAAGAACCCGTTCGCCAGCCCGAGCTTCTGGCCGTAAAGGATGCCGCGGCGCAGGATCCGGCGGATGACGTAGTTCCGGCCCTCGTTGCCGGGCAGGATCCCGTCGGCGATCGCGCAGGACACGCAGCGCGCGTGGTCGGCCAGGACGCGGAATGCCACGTCGATGTCCTCCTGCGCGGTCAGGCCCTCGCGCCGGACGGGGACCGTCGCCTGGTACGTCTTCCGCGAGAGCGCCGCGATCCGGGCGAAGAGCGGCGCGAAGACGTCGGCGGCGTAGTTGGATGGGTCCCGGGAAAAATCCGTAAAACCCCGCGTGCTCGCATGGATGCCGGCCACGCGCTCGAAACCCATGCCGGTGTCGACATGCTTGGCGGCGAGCGGTGAAAAGGAGCCATCCGCATTGGCGTTGAACTGGATGAACACGTGGTTCCAGATCTCGATGCAGCGCGGGTTGCCCGCGTTGACCAGCCGCCGCCCCGCGGCCTCGTCGTCGTCGGGGAGCAGGTTGAAGTGAATCTCGGAGCAGGGGCCGCAGGGGCCCGTGTCCCCCATCATCCAGAAATTGTCCTTTTTGTTGCCGGTGACGATATGCCGGGCGGGATCGAGGCCGGCCCGGGCGAAGATCCCCGTCCAGATCGCGTGGGCCTCCTGGTCGAGCTCGGAGGGTTCGCCGGCGCCGGGCCGGTAGACGGTGGCGAAGAGCCGCCGGGCGGGAATGCCCCAGACACCGGTGATCAGCTCCCAGCCCCACTCCAGCGACTCCTTTTTGAAGTAGTCGCCGAAGGACCAGTTGCCGAGCATCTCGAACATCGTGTGGTGGTAGGTATCGAAGCCGACGTCCTCGAGATCGTTGTGCTTGCCGCCGGCCCGGATGCACTTCTGGGTGTCGGTGGCGCGGGTGTCCGAGCCCGGCCGGGCCCCGGCCCAGGTCGAGACGTCGGGACGGCGGTCGCCGAGGAAGATCGGCACGAACTGGTTCATCCCCGCGTTGGTGAACAGCAGGCCGGGGGAGTCGGGCAGCAGCGAGGACGAAGGGACCACGGTGTGCCCGCGGGCGGCGAAGAAATCCAGGAAGGACTGGCGGATCTCGGCGGAAGTCATGACGGGGAGGGGCGGGTCAGAGCTGGGCGATGATGGCGTCGGTCATGGCGCGGGTGCCGACGGCTTTCCCGCCGAAGGCGATGTCGCCGGTCCGGGTGCCCCCGGTCACGGCCTTTTTCACGGCCGCCTCGATCCGCGCGGCCGCCTGCTCCAGTCCGAAGCTGTAGCGCAGCATGAGCGCGACGGAGAGGATCTGGGCGCACGGGTTGGCGATGCCCTTGCCCGCGATGTCCGGGGCGGTCCCTCCGGCCGGCTCGTAGAGGCCGAACGGCAGGCCGAGGGAGTTTTTGCCGGCGCCGAGCGAGGCGGACGACAGCATGCCGAGCGAGCCGCAGATCACGGCCATCTCGTCGGAGAGGATGTCGCCGAACATGTTCTCGGTCACGAAGACGTCGAACTGGTTCGGGTCGCGGACCAGCTGCATGGCGGCGTTGTCCACGTACATGTGGCTGAGGGCGAGGTCGGGGGCGTGCTGCGCGACGTACGCGGTGACGGTCTGGCGCCACAGCACGGAGGTTTCCAGCACATTGGCCTTGTCCACCGAGCACAGCTTTTTCTTTCGCGCGCGGGCGGCCGTGATCGCCGTGGCGGTGATCCGCTCGATCTCGCTCTTGCGGTAGACCATCGTGTCCACCGCCTGGATATCGCCATCGGGCAGGGTGGTGGTCTCCTTCGGCTGGCCGAAGTAGACTCCGCCGGTCAGTTCGCGGATGCACACGATATCGATGCCCTGGGGGATGCGCTCGGTCTTGAGCGGGGAGGCGTCGGTGAGCTCGCGGTAGAGCAGGCCGGGCCGCAGGTTGGCAAACAGGGTGAAGTGCTTGCGCAGGGGCAGCAGCGCGGCGCGTTCCGGCTGCTCCTTGGGCGGCAGCTTCTCCCATTTGGGGCCGCCGACCGAGCCGAACAGGATGGCGTCGCCCCGCTCGCAGATGCGCAGCGTGGAGGCGGGCAGCGCCGCGCCCTGGCGATCGATGCCCGCGCCGCCGACATCGGCGGCGGTGGGGGCCAGGGTCAGGTGGTCGGTGGCGGCGACGTGCTCGAGGACCCGAAGGGCCTCGGCCATGACTTCGGGGCCGATGTAGTCGCCCGCGAGGACGGCAAACTTGAGGGTGGGCATGGGAATGGATGAAAGTGGACTGAACCGCTTGCGGTTCAACGCTCTTTTTCCAATGTAACGCGGGCGCTGCCGCCCGCCCTCCCATGAAATTACATATCCTGCCCGCGGGGCCGATCGCGACCAATGCTTACCTGCTGACCGCGCCCGGGCGCGCCGCGGTGCTGATCGACGCCCCCGGGGGCGTCTGGGAGGCCGTCCGGGGGATCCTGGAGGCGGAAAAGTGCCGACTGGGGGAGCTCTGGCTCACGCACGGGCACTGGGACCACACCCTGGGCGGCCCCGAGATCGTCCGGGCCAGCGGGGCGACGGTTCGCGCCCATGCGGCCGACCGGCCGCTGATCGAGACCCCCGACGTGATGAAGGCCTTTCTGCCGCCCGGCCTCAGCCTCGAGCCCCTCACGGTGGATCATTGGCTGGTCCCAGGCGAGCGGATCGCGGCCGTGGGTTCGGAGGCGGAAGTCCGGCACGTCCCCGGGCACTGTCCGGGCAACGTGCTGTTCTATTTTGAAAAAGAGGGCGTGGTCTTGGTCGGGGACGCGCTTTTCAACGGGAGCATCGGGCGGACCGACCTCCCGGGCGGGGACTTTGCCCAGCTGGAGCGCTCGATTCGGAGCCAGATCTACACCCTGCCGGATGCGACCGTGGTCTATCCCGGGCACGGTCCGGAGACGACGGTCGGGGCGGAGAAGGCGAACAATCCCTACGTGCCGCAGGCTTAGTATGAAGGTGGAGCGGGTTGTCGCCAACACCCTGGTCCGACGTGGCACGGGCATCCTGCCCGCGTCGGCGATGACATGGGCTGGAAGCCCATGCTACGTTCCTCCGTCCTGATAAAACTTGGCTAAAAGCCAATCCCCTGTATCCCCATTTTTGTGAACCACGTCAAAAATGACGAACTCTTCATGCGTTGCGCCCTCGACCTCGCGCTGCATGGGTGGGGCCGGACCCAGCCCAACCCGATGGTCGGAGCGGTGATCGTCGAGGATGGAAAGGTGGTGGCGGAGGGGTTTCACGCCAAGGATGGGGGGCCCCACGCCGAGCGCGTCGCGCTGGCGGGGCTGGGCCGCACCCCCAAGCGCGATGCCACCCTCTACGTGACGCTGGAGCCATGCTCGACCCAGGGCCGGACGGGCGCCTGCACGGAGGCGATTCTCGGGGCGGGATTTCGGCGGGTGGTGGTGGGGACGAACGATCCGAACCCGGAGCATTCCGGCCGCGGCCTGGAGATCCTGCGCAAGGCCGGCGTCACGGTGGTGGCCGGTGTGCTCGAGGGCGAGTGCGCCGACCTCAACCTGCTCTACAACCACTGGGTGATCCAGCGCACCGCGCTGCTCGCGGGCAAGCTGGCGATGACGATCGACGGGCGCATCGCCTGCCGGTCCGGCGACTCCCAGTGGATCACCGGGGAGCTCGCCCGCGCCGATGTCCATCGGTGGCGGCGCCTCTTTCCGGGCATCGCGGTCGGGGCCGGGACGGTGATGAAGGACAATCCCCGGCTGACCGCGCGGCTCACCACCGAGCCCGAGTGGTGCCCCATCCGCTTTGTCTTCGACGGGCTGCTGCGCACCGTCGTGGACCGCAACCTGCCGCGGGTCTATACCGACGAGTTCCGGGACCGCACCATCGTCGTCACGACCCCGCATGGGGGCGCCGGTTACGTGCGCAAGCTGCGGGAGCTGGGCGTCCAGGTCTGGATCCTGCCCTCGCCGACCCAGCGGGTGCCGCTGGCCGATTTTCGCGCGCGCTGCACCGAGGCGCAGATCGGCGGCGTGCTGTTCGAGGGGGGCGCCGAGCTGCTCAGCAACCTCATGCACCAGCGCCAGCTCGATTACCTCTTCAGCTATTGCGCCCCCATCCTGCTGGCGGATGAAAAGGCCAAGCCATTGCTGAGCGGTCTGCGGACGGAGCGACTGTCCTCCGCGCTGCGCCTGGCGGAAGTCCGCCGGGAGATCCTGGGTGACGACACGCTCACGCGCGGGCGGCTGGTCTATCCCGAGAAGCTCCAGATCGACGAGGCGACCTTCAGCCTGGGATGAAACTGTTCCTGGCCTCGGGCAATCCGCACAAGGCGCGGGAGTTGCAGGGCCTGGCTGACCGGACCGGCGGGGGGATTGAAATCGTCTCGGCCCGGGAGGTCGGGGGCATGCCGGCCGTGGCCGAGGACACCGGGACCTTCCGCGGCAACGCCCAAAAGAAGGCTCGGGCGCTGTGCTCCCGGCTGCCGCCCGGCGCCTGGGCCCTGGCGGATGACAGCGGGCTGTGCGTCGCGGCGCTGCACGGCGCCCCCGGGGTGGACTCCGCCTATTATGCGGGCCCGCAGGGGGATCCCGCCGCGAATCTGGCCAAGCTGATCCGGGAAATGCGCAGCGTCCCCGAACCGGAGCGCGCCGCGTACTTTGTCTGCGTCCTTTTCCTGGCGGGCCCCGCCGGCCGGGAGGAAGCCTTCGAGGGCCGGTGCGAGGGCCGCCTGCTGGCGGAACCCCGGGGCGCCGCCGGCTTCGGCTACGACCCGCTCTTCGTCCCCGCCGGCCGGCAGCACACCTTCGCCGAGCTGGGCGAATTCGAAAAGAGCGCCCTCAGCCACCGCGCCCTGGCTTGGGAAAAACTGGACGCGTGGCTGGCCGCTCACCCCATCTCATGATGCTTCAGTTTGATCGGAGAGGCTCCCGCAGCGGCCCTTGATAGCCTTATCCCGGCTCTGGGTCCCGGCTTGGCGGGACCGGTTTGCCGGGAGGTCGGGTTTGGCTATCCCGGGCCGCGAAGGGGGCCTCTCCGAGCAAACTGGGAATCTGTCCGGTGCTTCTTTCGGTCGACTTTTGGCCACCCGGGTGTTCAGCTGGTCGCCTTTTTCAGCATGAAACCGTTCTATATCACCACGGCGATCGATTACGCCAACGGGGCGCCGCACCTGGGCCATGCCTACGAGAAGGTGCTGACGGACGTCGTGGCGCGGTTTCGGCGGCTGCTGGGCGACCCGGTTTATTTCCTCACCGGCACCGACGAGCACGGGCAGAAGGTCCAGCAGACCGCGCAGGAGCTGGGGATCGAGCCGCAGCAGTATGTGGACGCGGTAAGCGCCAAGTTCCAGGCGCTGCTGCCCCGGCTGAACATCTCCAACGACGGCTTCATCCGCACCACCGACCCCGAGCACATCCGGGTGGTCCGGGCCGTCCTCCAGCAGCTGTTCGACCAGGGTGACATCTACCTCGGCGAGTACCGCGGGCCCTACAGCGTCCGCCAGGAGCAGTTCCTCCGGGACAAGGACCGCAATCCCGACGGCTCCTGGCCGGAAATCTACGGGGAGGTGATCGAGATCGCCGAGCCCAGCTATTTTTTCAAACTGAAGGTCCATCAGGAGTGGCTGACCGGCTTCCTCGCCGGGAAGGAGGATTTCATTTTCCCGCGGCACCGCCAGAAGCAGGTGCTGGAGTTCCTCAAGGATCCGCTGAACGACCTGTGCATCTCGCGGCCGCGGGAGCGGCTGGCCTGGGGCATCCCCCTGCCGTTCGACGAAAAGCATGTGACGTACGTCTGGTTCGACGCCCTGCTCAGCTACTACTCGGGCGTCCGGCAGCTGCCGGGGATGTGGCCCGCGAACTGGCATGTCATCGGCAAGGACATCCTGGTGCCGGCGCACGCCATCTACTGGCCGATCATGCTGCGTGCCGCGGGCCTGCCGCTGCCCCACGGCATCCTGGTCCACGGCTGGTGGACGCAGGCCGGCGACAAGATGTCGAAGAGCAAGGGCAATGCGCTCGATCCGCTCGACCTCGTGGCGGAGTTCGGGGTCGATGCCTTCCGGTATTTCCTGATCCGCGAGATGAACGTGGGCCAGGACAGCGACTTCACCCGCGAGCAGTTCCTTGTGCGCTACAACGGCGACCTCGCGAACGACCTCGGCAATCTCGTGAACCGCACCCTCAACATGATCAACCGCTTCGCCGCCGGCACGGTGCCGGCCGCGGGCGAGCCCGGCGAGCCCGAGCGGGAGGTGCACGCCCTGTGGGAGACGACCCGCCGCGACCTCCTCGCCTTGAACGAAGGCTTCCAATTCCACACCGCGCTCGAGCGGGTGTTCGTCTTCGTCAAGTCGATCAACAGTTACATCGAGAAGCTCGCGCCCTGGAAGCTGGGGAAGTCGGCGGAACCGGGCGACCAGGCGCGGCTGCGCACGGCGCTGGCCACCATGGCCGAGGCGCTCCGCCTGGCCGCGACCGCCCTGCAGCCGGTGATGCCGGGAACCACCGCCCGGATCACGGAGGTCATGGGCGGCGCGGCGGCCGCGCCGGGGTCCTGGCTGGCCGGTCTCGCCTGGGGCGGGCGGTTGACGGGCGCCCGGGTCGCCACCGCGCTGGTCCTCTTCCCGCGGCCCGGGGATTCCGCCAGAAAGTGACGGCGGGCCGGCGATGATCGTCCTTCCCCTGGATCCCGCCGCCAACCGCAAGCCCGAGGCGCTGCGCGCCTTCCTGGGAGATTGCCGGGACGCGGCGGCCCGGGCGGGCCAGGCGCAGCTGGTCAGCATTTCCCTGGAGGTGGACGCGCTGGATCCGCTGGCGGTGCTCGAGTCGATCTTCGAGCCGGGCCAGCGGCATTTCTACGCCGAACGCCCGGACGAGCAGATGGCCATCGCGGGCGCGGAGGCGGTCCTCGCCTTCTCGGCATCCGGCCCCGCGCGCTTTTCGGCCTGCCAGCGCTTCATCGACGACACCCTGGCGCGCACCCTGGCGGTGGGCGACCTCGCCGCGCCCTTTGCCGGGCCGCACTTTTTTTCCGCCTTCGCTTTTGCCGATGCGGTGGAACCCGGCGAGCCGTTTGCGGCCGCGAGCGTGCTCGTTCCGCGCTGGCAGGTGGGCCGCCGGGGCGAACGCACCGTCGCGGTGGCGAACTTCATGGTGGACGCCGCCTCCCCGGTCGCGGCGCTGGCCGAGAAGGTCTGGCGGGCTCACGCCAAGTTTGGGGCCTTCGACTATTCGGCGCCGGATTTTGCCGCCCGCCCGCCCGCCAGCCCGGTGTCGGTGGCGGAGGTGGGCGGGGAGGGGGCCTATCTCGAGGCGGTGCGCGCGGCGCTCCGTCGCATTGCGGACGGAAGCCTCGAGAAGATCGTCCTGGCCCGCGCCAAGGACCTGGTGGCGCGCGACGCCTTCCATCCGCTGAGCGTCCTGAACGGGCTGCGGCAGCGATTTCCGGACTGCTGCGCCTTTTCCGTGGCCAACGGCCGGGGCCAGAGCTTCATCGGGGCCAGCCCGGAGCGGCTCCTGCGCGTGCGGGGCGGGGCGCTGCTGACCGATGCGCAGGCGGGTTCGGGGCGGCGCGGGGCGACGGCGAGTGAGGACGCGGCCCTGGCCGCCGGACTCCTCCGCGACGAAAAGGAACTGCGGGAACACCGCCTGGTGACCGCGGCGGTGGCGCGGAGCCTGGCGGAACTCGGCATTGCGCCGGAATTCCCGGAGCGGCCCGCGATTCGCCGGCTCGCCAACGTCCAGCACCTCTTCACTCCGATGCGGGCGGAGCTGCCGCCGGGGCGGCGCCTGCTCGACGTGCTGGCCCGGCTCCATCCCACCCCCGCCGTCGGGGGCATCCCCCGGGCGGCCGCGCTGGCGGGCATCCGCGCCGGGGAGGCATTCCCGCGGGGCTTATATGCCGGCGCGGTCGGCTGGATCGACGCCCGGGGGGAAGGCGAGTTCGAGGTGGCGCTCCGCTCGGCCCTGATCGACGGCGTCCACGCCCGGCTCTACGCCGGGGCCGGGATTGTGGCGGGCTCGCAGCCGGAGAAGGAGTGGGCCGAGACCGAGCTGAAGTTCCGGGCGATGCAGGAGGCCCTGCTTTGCTGAAAAGCGGAAAGCGAAAATAGGGCATTCCTGCGGCAAAGCCGTTTCCGCTTTCCGCTTTCCGCTTTCCGCGTTTGTATTGCGCCATGGCCCCTCTGGATTTCCGGAACGTCAATTCCCTTTGGGGCAGTGTTTTGGTGGAAACGCTTTCTCGGCTGGGGTTGAGGCAGGCCGTCGTTTCGCCCGGGTCGCGATCGACGCCGTTGGCGATCGCGCTGGCGCGGCATCCGGGGATCGAGGCCATTCCCGTGCTCGATGAGCGCTCCGCCGGATTCTTCGCCCTCGGGCTCGCCCGGCGAAAAGGGGAACCCGTGCTGCTCGTGTGCACCAGCGGAACGGCGGGCGCCAATTATTTTCCGGCGGTGATCGAGGCAAGCGAGAGCGGCGTTCCCCTCCTGGTCATCACGGCGGACCGTCCGCCGGAGATGCGCGCCTGCGCCTCGGGCCAGACGATCGACCAGCAGAAGCTGTTTGGCGGCTACCCCGATTTTTATCACGAGCTGGCGCTGCCCGGGGCCGCCGAGCCGCTCCTGGCCTATCTGCGCCAAACCCTGGCGCACGCCTTCGGCCGCACCCTCCATCCGACGCCCGGGCCCGTGCACCTCAATGCCCCGTTTCGCGACCCCCTGGCGCCGGTCGCCGATGGGACCGCGGAACCGGCGGCCGCGGCCGTGGACTGGGACGCGTTTTTTGATTTCGTCGCCCCGCCCGCCGGGATCGAATGCGCGGCTCCCCTGCCTTCGCTGGGCCCGGACGTTCACGGCATCATCGTGGCCGGCCCCGCCCAGCCGGCGGATCCGGCCGGTTATGCCGCGGCGGTGGGCGAAATTGGGCGGAAGCTGGGCTGGCCGGTTTTGGCCGACGGGCTTTCGCCGGTGCGGCAGCATGCGAATTTGATCCCGCACCTGGTCACCGCCTACGACGCATTGCTGCGCAACCCGGCATTCGCCGCCCGGGTCCGGCCGGAAACCGTCCTGTGCCTGGGCGGCTGGCCGACGAGCAAGGTCCTGCGCGACTGGCTTCAGGCCGGCGCGGCGCGGACCTGGCTGGTCGGGACCCGCCCGGACAATCGCGACGCGCTCCACGGGCGCACCCGGCCGCTGCCCGTGGCGGTCCCCGCGCTGGCGGCCGGCCTGCCGGCGGCGGGGGCCCCCAACGGCTACACGCCGCTCTGGACGGACGCGGAGAAGCGCGCCCGCGCCGTCCTGGACCGGACCCTGGCGGACGAAGCGGCGCTCTTCGAACCGAAGGCGGCCTGGTTGCTCGACCGCCACCTGCCGGCGGGCACCCCGATTTTCATCGCCAACAGCATGCCGGTGCGCGACGTCGAGTACGTGTGCGGCGGCGGCGAGCGCCGCTTGCGCGCGTTCGGCAATCGCGGGGCCAACGGCATCGACGGCACGCTCTCGACCGCGATGGGCGTGGCCCACGGCGGTCCGCCGGCGGTGCTGCTCACCGGAGACCTCGCGCTGCTCCACGACGCGAACGGGTTTCTCCTGCGCCCGCGGCTGCGGGGCAGCCTGACCGTCGTGCTGATCAACAACCGGGGGGGCGGCATCTTCGAGCACCTGCCGGTCGCCCAATTCGACCCGCCCTTTGAGGAATTCTTCGCCACGCCGCAGGAGGTCGATTTCGCGGGGCTGGCCTCCGCCCACGGCGCCGCGCACATTCTGGTGCGCGACTGGGACCATTTCACCTCGCTGATCAGCGCACTCCCGGCCGCGGGTGTCCGCGTCCTGGAGGTGCGCACCGACCGGAAACGCGATGCGGCCGGCCGCCGCCGCCTGTTGGTCGCCGCCTCGTCATGATCGTCCTGGACCGGCTCACCAAGCGCTTCGGGTCGCAGACGGCGGTCGACGAACTCTCGTTTGCGGTCCCGGCGGGCCAGATCGTGGGATTCCTTGGACCGAATGGAGCCGGCAAGTCGACCACGCTCCGGATGCTGACCGGCTTGATCGAGCCGACCAGCGGGACGGCCCGGGTCGCCGGGTTCGACCTGCAGCGCGACCCGATCGAGGTGAAACGGCGGGTGGGCTTCGTGCCGGAGTCGGGGGCGGTGTTCGAGTCGCTGTCTGGCCTGGAGTACCTCGAGATGGTCGCGGCCCTGTACGGCATCCCGCCCAAGGCGGCGCGAGCCCGCATCGAGCAGTTCATTTCCTTCTTCGACCTGGGGTTCGACACCCTGACCGACAAGCTGCTCGGCGCCTATTCCAAGGGCATGCGGCGCAAGGTCGTCATCACCGCGGCGCTTTTGCACAATCCGCCGGTGGTCTTTTTTGACGAGCCGCTGGACGGCCTCGACGCCAACGCCGCGGTCGGTTTCAAGGCGCTGATCCAGGCCCTGGCGCGGGAGGGCAAGACCATCGTCTACAGTTCGCACATCCTCGACGTGGTGGAGCGGGTGTGCCACCGCGTCATCATCATCGACCGGGGCCGGCTGCTGCTCGACGGCAAGCCCGAAGAATTGGTCGCCGCGCACCAGGCCGGCTCGCTGGAGCGCCTCTTCACGCAGGTCACCGGCGGCGCGGAGCTGGAGCGCCGCGCGGAGGATTTTGGCCGGACGTTCCGCTCGTGAGCGACCCCGCTGCAGCCGGTGCCGCCACCGCCGGGGACGCCCGGATCGCGAGCCAGGCCCGGATCCTGCGGCGGCTGTTCCTGACCCTGTTCCTGCGCGGGCGCGGCGCGCGCGGCCTCCGGCGGGGCACCGCGCCGAAGTCGATCGCCCAGAAGCTGTGGGTCACGCTGGCCCTGTACGCGTTGACCGGCTGCCTCGCCCTGCTCTTTCGGCGGCAATCGGTCTTCGCGCTCGGGGTTTACCTCCACGCCATGACCTTCATGTTCCTGGGCATGTTCGTCGCCTCCTCGGCGGGGGAGGTCCTGTTCAACCAGGAGGAGGGTGACATCCTGCTGCACCGCCCGGTCCAGCCGCGCACACTGCTGTGGGCGAAGGTCCGGGTCCTGGTCGAGGTCTCGCTCTGGGTGGCGGGCGCGTTCAACCTCGTCGGCTGCCTCGCGGGCGCAATGGGGCGGGGCGGGAGCTGGCTCTTTCCCCTGGCCCACGCGCTGTCCACGACCCTGGAGGCGGTGTTTTGCACGTCCTCGGTGGTGCTGGTTTACCAGCTCTGCCTGGGCTGGTTTGGACGCGAGCGACTCGAGGGGCTGATGACCACGACCCAGGTCCTTTTTACCATCGTGACCGTCATGGCCGCCCAGTTGGTGCCGCGGCTGGTCATGCATCCCCACGCGATCAGCGGGGTCGGGATCGGGGCCGGGTGGATCGTGCTGCTTCCGCCCGCCTGGTTCGCCGGGCTGGACGACGCGCTGGCGGGCACGGGGGCGCCGAGTTCCTGGCTGCTCGGCCTGGTTGCGGTCGCGGCTTCCGCCGCCGTGCTGTGGAGCGCCTTCGGGCGGCTGGCGCTCACCTACGAGTCGGGGCTGCGCGCCCTGAACGAGCGCGGGTCCGGGCGGGGCCGCCCGCGGGGGCGGCGCCGCTGGCTCGACCGGCTGGTCAGCGCCCCGCCGCTTTGCTGGTGGTTTCGCGATCCGGTGACGCGCGCGTCATTTGTCCTGACCAGCGCCTACCTCTTTCGCGACCGGGATACCAAGCTGCGGCTCTATCCTGGAATCTCCCCGATGCTTATCATGCCGTTCGTGGTGCTGTTTCAGGGGGGCACCCGCGGCGGCTTCCGGCACGGCGGCTTCAGCACCGCGTTTGCCAGCGGCTATCTGGGGCTGATTCCGCTTTTCAGCATGAGCCTGCTCCAGTACTCGCAGCACTGGCAGGCGGCGGATGTTTTCCGCGCGGCTCCGCTGGCGGGGCCCGCCGCGATTTGCCGCGGAGCCCGGCGCGCCGTGCTGTGCTTCCTGACCTTCCCGGTGCTGCTGCTCTTCGGCCTGGTGATTGGGTGGTTCATGCGCGGGACGCCGGATTGGGTCCTGCTGCTGCCCGGCGTCGTGACGATGCCGGTCTACGCCCTGATCCCCAACCTGGGTGGCCGGGCGGTGCCATTTTCCTCGCCGATCGAAGGGGCGAAGTCCGTCGGACGCGGTTTGCGGATGTTTGGGGTCATGATGGTTGCCGTGGTCCTCTCGGGCCTGGCGGGTTGGGCCCGCCATCTGGGGTGGTTCTGGCCCTTTCTGCTGGCCGAGTGCTTCGGAGTGCTGGTGGCATGCGCGGTGATGACCCGTTCGATCGGCGCCGAGGTCTGGGCGTCCCTGGAGTAGTGGCCGGGGACTGATCGCCGGCGTCCGAGGTTAGCACTACACCCCATTTCGGGCGGAGCCGCCGGCCTGTAGTCTCCGCGGCGCCCCCATCAAAGATAATATGAATTCGACCTCGACCCTCAGCGGTTCCCACCTGCGGACCTACCAGACCATCTTCCAGCACCCGATTTCGCACAATCTGAACTGGCGCGATGTCCACGCCCTGTTCCGGCATCTGGGCGAGGTGGTGGAGGAGCGCAACGGCAACCTGAAGGTGACCCGCAACGGGCACGTCCTGGTGCTGCCCCCGTCCCGGACGAAGGACGTCAGCGAGTCCGACGAACTGATGACCCTGCGGCATTTTCTCACCCAATCGGAGGCGGTTCCGCCCGCAGCGATCCCGCCCGGGACCGATTGGTTGCTGGTGATCGACCACGACGAGGCGCGCATTTTTCGCACGGAATTGCACGGCTCCCTCCCTCATAAAGTCGTGCCCCACGAGCCGAACCGCTATTTTCGCCGCGCGCACAAGTCGAAGGACTTTCCCAAGGGCGAGGAGGATCCCGAGCAGGCCAGTTACTTCGGGCCGGTCGTGCAGGCGCTGGGCACCCACGGCCGGATCCTGGTCTTCGGCTCGGGCACCGGCCGGAGCAGCGAGATGGACCAATTCATCGGCTGGGCGACGGCCCATCACCCGGAACTGGCCCGGCGCATCATGGGTTCGGTGGTCGTGGACGAGCATCACTCGACCGAGGGCCAGCTGCTCGCCCGGGCCCGGGACTTCTACGCGGGCCTCGCAAGGTCCTGATCGTGCAATGTCAACCAGCGGCTGACATCGGCGGCACGGCGGTCCTGTCGCTTCAGTCGGCGAGGGGAGGACGGCGATGGGCTACTCAACCGTGACTTCGGTCTTCACCGAATTTGCGATGAAACATTGTTCGCGGGCCTGATGGCGCAGCTGCCGTCACCTCGGCCGGCGTCGGCGGATGTTCGCCCCCGTAGGCGGAGCGCGGCCTTTTCCCTTCCCCCCGCGACGATTGGCGAGTGGGGCGCCGGCGTTTTTCACGATCACAGCTGCAGGGGCAGGCCGATCTCGATGATCTGCGAGGGGGTGATCTGGTAGTAGTCCTT
>Ga0302319_10005499_pt1 | contig 25484 bp, 27 predicted proteins | sample Bog_T0_2_FD_203319 | JGI IMG/M metagenome (GOLD analysis project Ga0302319, IMG submission 203319) | Peat permafrost microbial communities from Stordalen Mire near Abisko, Sweden - Bog_T0_2 | ecosystem: Environmental > Terrestrial > Soil > Wetlands > Peat | place: Sweden: Abisko, Stordalen Mire...
CAAGAAGGTGCTGGAGATGATCGCGAAGGCGCCCGGGGCGGTGCGCGAGTTGTTCAAGATCGGCCAGGAAGACGGGAAGATCATCTGGTACTGGCGGCGGCTGACGCTGATCGCGGGGAAGATGTAGGCGGCCTAGTTCTGCGGCGAAGTAGACGCGGGCTTGGTCGCGTTGGCCGCGGAGGTTACAAGCTCCGCGCTTCCAAGTCGCTCGGTGGAATAAGTACCGCCCTGCTGGTCGGCGAGGCTTTGCATGAGGGGTTCGGCTTTCGCCTCGGCCCGCGGGGCGATGCCGACGATGCTCAGGCTGGGGCAAAGTCCCTGGGGACCAAGGATGCCGGCAGCCTGGCTCAGGATGGTAAAGGCGGACATGTTCCAGTCGCCGTCGCTGACCAGGACGAGCGCGCCGGTGTGGAGCTGCATCGCGGAAGCGAGCCCGGCGGGTAGGTCGGTGCCGCCGCCGCAGTCGACTTCGCGCATGATGAAGCGGACGGCGGCCTCGCGGGTCTCGTTATTGGCGGCGACGAGTGGACCGCTGTTGAGCGCGCTTTTGGCGTAGAGCGTGATGGCGAAGGGTGTGCCGTCCTTCAGCGCGAGAAGGCGGCGGCTGAGAGCCTGGCGGGCAAAGGCGAGGCGGGTCGAGCCGGCGTAGGGCTCGTACATGCTGCCGGAGACGTCGAGGAGGAAGACGATGCCGTCGGTGCCGTTGAGTTTGGGCGTGGGGCTGGGCGACAAGACCGATTCGGGCGGCAGAGCACGGACGTTGGCGTTGGGGTTTGCTTCCAGCGCGAGCGTGGCGGGCAGGGGCGTGACCGGGGCAGGCATCGCGGGCGCGGGTTGAATCGGAGCGGGAGCGGGAATCGTCGCGGGCGTGGCCAAGGCGACAGGGAGCGGCGCAGCTTTTAGGGAAGCGGGTAGGGAGGCTGAGGTCTCGGGTGTGCCTTGCGCACGAAGCAGAAACACCGACGGGCTGATCGAATCGGAGAGCTCTTTGGCAGGCGGTGCCGATGCGCGGAAACAAGAGATTGCGACTCCCGCAGCAACGCTGACATGGAAGGCGAGCGAGACCGCCAGCATCAGGGAGAAGTTTCCGCGCACAAGGCGAACGCTAACTAATTATTACGGGAAGTCAGGTAAAAACTAATTGGCGTGGGTTGTGGATCAAACGATTTGTCCTTGATCACGACAAATATAGATACATAGTGTAGATATGACAACGGCCAAGCTTTTTAAGCACGGAGGAAGTCAGGCGGTGCGCCTGCCGAAGGCTTTTCGCTTTGAGGGGGCTGAGGTGATTATTGAGAAGAAGGGCAGATCGGTCGTTCTTCGACCCAAGGCGGTAACCTTTGGTGACGTTGTGCGTGAGTTGCAGGAAAAATTTCCCGATGCCGGTGAATTTCCGGACATCGACCGTCCCAAAAAGCACGAACGGCCCATTCTCGAGTGGTAGTTCCGGGCCATGCATTACCACCTTGATAGCAGTGCCTGCGTATCCGCGTTGCGTCTCCCAATTGGAAAGGTTCCTTCCGTCCTGGATAAATGGAGTGCAAGCGATATGGCGATCTCCTCAATTGTCGCGGCTGAGCTGGAAGTGGGCATTCACAAATTCTTCAGACCGGAAATTCAAAGGGCCAGGCTCAGCTTGTTATATGCCCGTTTGCGGATCGATTCATTCGATGAAGCTGCCGCCCGGCATTACGGAGAAATCCGGGCTGATCTCGAAAAGAAAGGCACCCTCATCGGCCCTCTCGATCTGCTGATTGCGGCACACGCCCGCAGCCTGGGGGCCACGCTGATTACAGCGAACGTGGGTGAATTTAGGCGGGTCAAAGGGCTGAAGGTGCTGGTGTGGAAATAAGTGTTTAACGATTGGCGTTTGGGGCATCTCTTGGCAGTTTGGAGCGTGCTTGATCGCTGGTTTGATTCGTATCGTTGGTGGTGGTGCCTGCTGTCGGGGGTGTTGCTGGTGGCGAGCTTTGCGCCGTTTTCCTGCGCGACGTGCGGCTGGATCGCGCTGGTGCCGGCGTGGTGGGTGGTGACGCGGAGCGAACGTGTGCGGCTCCGGCCGGTGCGCCACGGGTACCTGGTTGGGCTGGTTTATTTTGGCGGGGTGTTTTGGTGGATCAGTAATGTCACCGCGATCGGCGCCTTCTTTCTCATTCTTTACCTCGCGCTTTATCCGGCGGTGTGGTTCTGGCTGGTGGCGCGGTTGGTCGCGTGGCGGGAAGGGGCCATGCCTGTGTTGGTTCAGGCGCTGGCGGCGGCGGCGCTGTGGGTGGTGCTGGAATGGTGGCGGAGCTGGTTTCTCACCGGCTTCAACTGGAACGAGCTGGGGATATCCCAGGCACCGAGCATTGTCTTCCGGCAACTGGCGGCGTACGGCGGGGTGCACCTGCTTTCGTTCGTGCTGGTCACGGTGAACATCCTCTGGGCGGAGGGGGCTCTTGCAATGCTCAAGACGCTGCGGGAAAAGCGGGTCGTGCGCGCGTCATGGCCGTTCGCGGCGGCGCTTTTCATCGTGGCGGTTGGCTTTGCGCTTGGCTCGCTCCATCTGCTGCGGCATACGGCTGATCGATTTGGCGAGCTTAGCTTCGCCTGCATCCAGCCGAACATTCCGCAAATTCCCTACGACAGCAGCAAGCCCTACGACGATTTTCAGGCGACGGAGGTTGCCGCGCTCGGCAGGACGGAGAACCTTTCGCTCGACGTCATTGGCGGAAAGGATAAGCCCGATCTGCTCATCTGGCCCGAGGCGATGATTGATGAAGGCGTTTTCCAGGACCGTCCGCTGAACGAGGCGGTGCGCGATATTTGCCAGAACTACGACGGCTATTTCCTGCTCGGTTCGCAGGATTTCGATCTTAGCGGCGGCCCGAAGAGGCAGAATGCACAGGGAAAATGGGTGACGGTGCCGCTGCTTTATAACTGCGCCTATTTCTTCACGCCGCATGGGGAGCAGTACGACGAGTATCGCAAGACGAAGCTGGTGATCCTCGGCGAGTTTTTGCCTTTCGGCGATGCGTTTCCCAGGTTGCGTCGCTGGCTCGGCGTGGGCGGCATGGATTTCACGCCGGGGCCGGGACCGAAGGTGTTTACGATGAAGAAGCCGGTGATAGAACAGCCCACGGTGTCTTTCGCGCCGCTGATTTGCTTCGAGGACACGCTGCCCGCGGTGGCCGACAAGGCGGCGCGTTTGGGGCCTGACTTTTTCGTCACGATCACCAACGACGGCTGGTACACGGGCTGGTACGCGGCTTGGGGCGTGCGGCAGCATTTGAATCACGCGATCTTCCGTTGCATCGAGCACGACCGGCCCATGATCCGCTGCGCCAATACGGGCATCTCCTGCGTCATCGATAATAACGGAAGTGTGGTTGACCGGTTCACCGATGCGTCGGGCAAAGAGATCGACGTGGGCGGTGTTTTCGCGCGCAAGCTCAACATCAGCCTCGTGCGCGGCACGCTTTATGAAAGATGGGGCGATTGGATCGTCTTGATATCTTCCCTCGTCAGCGTCATGCTTGGTGTTCGGTTTTTGGTTCGCAGCCGGCCATCCTGAGGATGGCCGCAATAGTTCGCACCAAAGACCGCAAAGACCGTTTTCCTATTTGAAGATACCGCTGCTTGATGAATCCTGATCCCATCTATTCCGTCGTTGTGCCGTTTTATAATGAGGCGGAAAATCTGCCCCGGCTGATCCGCGAAATCGATGCGATGCTGCGGGTCATGGAACAGCAGGCCGAAATCATTCTCGTCAATGATGGGAGCACCGATACCTTCGCGCAGCCGGCGGGCAGCCCGGCCTACCCGGTTCGCTGGCTTCATATCAGCCAGAACAGCGGCCAGAGTGCGGCGATGTATTACGGGATGCAAGAGGCCCGGGGCGAGTTCATCATTCTGATGGATGCCGACCTGCAGAACGATCCGATGGACGCGCCGAAGATGCTGCGCAAGCTGAACGAGGAGAAGCTCGACCTGGTGACCGGCGTGCGGCTTCATCGCAACGACACTTATATTCGCCGCCTTTCCTCCAACATCGCGAACTCGGTGCGCGGCGCTCTGCTGCAGGACCGCACCAGCGACACGGGCTGCACGCTCAAGGTCATCCGGCGCGAGGCGGCCCAGCGGCTGCCAGGCTGGAACGGGATGCACCGGTTTATCCCGGCCCTGGTGCTATCGGCGGGCTATCAGATCGGCGAGATGCCGGTTGAGCACCGCGCCCGTTTTGCCGGCGTGAGCAAAGTGGCCGGAGGCAAGCGGGCGCTGCGGGCCACGGTGGATCTTCTCGGGATGCTCTGGTTTTCGCGGCGTCAGTTCAAGGGGCGGCTGCTAAAGGAGAAGCCGTGAATTCCCTGTGCTCATTTTGTGGCTAATTTTGTATGACCTCAGTACCTCAACTTGACGCTCTCGGCATCATCGCGGGCAATGGTCGCTACCCGATCCTGCTGGCGGAGGCGGCGCGGGCGCGTGGCGTGAAACGGATCGCCATCGTGGGGTTTTCGGGCGAGACGGCGCGGCAGGTCGAGAAGCTGGCGGACCATTACACGAAGCTGCGGGTGGGACAGTTGGGCGGGCTCTGCAATTACTTTCGCGAGCAGAAGATCACGCAGGCGATCATGGCGGGGCAGATCGCGCCGGGAAATCTTTTCGAGCTGCTGCCCGACCTCAAGGGCGCGCTGCTGCTGGCGCGGTTGAAGGAACGAAACGCCGAGACGATTTTCGCGGCCATCGCCGACGAACTCAAAAAGACCGGGGTCGAGCTGTTGCCCGCCACGACTTTTCTAGAGGACTGCCTGCCGGAACCGGGCCACATCGCCGGGCCGAAGCTGACGGCGCAGCAACTCGACGACGTCGCGCTCGGTTTTCGTGTGGCGAAGGAGGTCAGCCGCCTCGACGTCGGCCAGAGCGTGCTGGTCAAGCAGGGTACGATTGTGGCCGTCGAGGCGTTCGAGGGAACGGATGCCGCGATGGAGCGCGGGGGTCGCCTCGGCAAGGGCAATGTCGTGCTGGTGAAGGTCAGCAAGCCCAATCAGGATTTTCGTTTTGATGTGCCGGTGATCGGCACGCGCACGCTGGAGCAGGCGCGCGATTCCGACGTGAAGGTGATCGCCTGCGAGGCGCGGCGAACACTGCTGCTGGATCGGAAATTGGTGATGGAACAGGCCGCAAGCTGGAAAATCAGCCTCTTCGCGGCGGATGAATCGCTATTGAAAGAATAATTATGAGCAACCTAAGAGTCGGTGTAATCGGTGTGGGACATATTGGGCGGGAACATGCGCGGATTTATTCGCAATTGCCGGGCGTGGAATTCGTCGGGGTTTATGATCTCGACAACCATGTGGCGGAGAAAGTCGCGCAGCGCCACGACGTGAAGGCCTTCGCCACGGCGCAGGCGCTGGCTGAGGAAGTTGATGCGGTTACCATCGCCACGCCGACCAGCTCGCATTACGAACTGGGCACGTTGCTTCTGGGTCTTGGCAAACACGTCCTGGTGGAAAAGCCGATCACCGACAACACGGACCAGGCCAAGGAGCTGGTCGAGCTGGCCACGGCAAAGAAAGTCGTGCTGCAAGTGGGGCACATTGAGCGCTTCAATCCGGCGCTGAACGCGCTGGAGGAAAAGCTGACCCGACCCCGCTTCATCGAGGCGCACCGGCTCTCGACTTATCCCGGCCGCAGCACGGACATCGGCGTGGTGCTCGACCTGATGATCCACGATCTCGAGGTTGTGCTGCACCTGGTCCGTTCGCCGATCCAGTCGATCGACTCCGTTGGCACGGCGGTCTTGAGCAAGGGCGAGGACATCGCGAACGCGCGCATCCGGTTCGAAAACGGCTGCGTGGCCAACATCACGACGAGTCGCATCAGCTTTGAAAAGGTAAGGAAGATCCGGGTGTTCCAGGACGACGCCTATCTCTCGCTCGATTATTTTGACCAGAGCGGCGAAATTTACCGCAAGGTGAACTCGCAGATTATCAAGGAGACGATTAAGATTGAGAAGGACGAGCCGCTGAAACTGGAGCTGGCGGCCTTTGCCGAATGCGCGCGCACCAGTCACCAGCCTCGCGTGGGCGGTGCGCAGGCGGCGGTGGCGCTCGAGCTCGCCATGTTTATCACGGAACAGATTGCCAAACAAAATGCACCGCAGACTTGAGGAGTTGCCCGTTTCCGAGTCCAACGCCATGCGCGCGCCCGAATCCTCCACGCCCCAGCGGTCGCTGGTGATTCTCATGGTCGCGGGCGAAGCGAGCGGCGATGCGCATGGCGCGGAACTCATCCACGCCATCAAGGAAAAGCAGCCGAAAACGCGCGTCATTGGCGTGGGCGGTCCGCGCATGGCGGCGGCGGGGCAGGAGCAACTGCTCGATTTGTCGGCGCACGCGGTGCTTGGCCTGGCCGAGGTGCTGAAGCAGTATTTCAAATTCCGGCGGTTTCGCGACCAGATTCTTGATCTGGCCCGGCGGGAGAGGCCTGACGCGGTCGTACTGATTGACTGCTCCGGCTTTAATCTTCGGCTCGCGCCATCGCTGCGCCGGGATCTGCCGGGCGCGCGGATCATCTACTACATCAGCCCGCAGGTCTGGGCGTCCCGGGCCGGCCGGGTCAAGGCGATGCAGCGTGATCTCGATCTGCTGCTGACCATTCTCCCGTTTGAAAAAAACTGGTTCGCCAAGGCGGCGCCGAAATTCAACGTCCAGTGGGTGGGGCATCCGGTGCTTGATCGCATCCGCAAAGTCGATGTTGAGACGCCGAACCCAAACTTCGTCGCGCTGTTGCCAGGCAGCCGCAGGACGGAGGTTGAGTCCCATTTGCCCGTGCTCTGGGACGCGGCCCAAATTATGAGCCGCAACCGGCCGGGCTTGAAATTCATCCTGCTTTCGCCGAACGAGGCGATCCAGAAATATTCGCTTCAGATGCTGGCGAAATTTGCCGCGCCGAATTTTACCTTCGAGTACAATGTTGGCTACGCGATTTCCCATCTCTCTCGCTGCGCGCTGGCGCTGGTCGCCTCGGGGACGGCGTCGCTGGAATGCGCGCTGGTCGGCATTCCGCAGATCGTGGTCTATCGCGTTCATCCGCTCACCTACGCGGTGGGTCGCCGCGTGGTGAAGGTGAAGTATCTCAGCATCGTCAACGTGATGGCCGACGAGGAGATCGTGCCCGAATTTCTCCAGGACAAGCTGGAGGCGAGCGCGGTGGCGCAGGAGGGCCTCGAATTGCTTGGCAACCCGCAACGCCGGGAGACGATGAAGCGACGGGTCGAGGAAGTTGTCGCGACGCTCGGCGAGCCGGGCGCGAGCACACGCGCCGCCGAGGCCATTCTCGTCGAGGCTGCCCTTGCGAAGGTCGGCTGATTTTGTCATGGCCGTGTGGACCTCCATTTAATTCTCGTCCGGCAAAAATCGCCGGCCTACTTTCAAACTTCGCAGACATACTATGAGACCCGTTAAAAATATCGCCAACCTATTGCTCCGTCCCTTCAACTATGAAACGGTCCAATTGGGAAATCGGCAGAAGACGAGTCCCTTCTGGGTCCAGGAACAGTTGGTGACGAAAAAGAATCCCGTCATTCTCGACGGCGGTGCGAACAAGGGCCACACCACCGCGCGCTATCTGAAATCATATCCGGAAAGCGTCCTTCATGTTTTTGAGCCATTTGCGGAATCGTTCGACGCTTTGAAGGAACGATTTGGCGGCATCACTTCCGTCAAACTCAATCAAACCGCGCTGAGCGATGTCGAAGGCACGGTGTCACTGAATTCCAACCAGTCGAGCTACACCAATTCCATCTTGAAGTCCGATCCGCAGGCTGGTGATACGTGGGGAGAGGGCGTGCTCAACACCCAGTCGACGGTGATGGTTCCCACCACGACAATAGCTGCCTATTGCCAGACCAATTCAATTTCGGCCATCGACATCCTGAAGCTTGATATCCAAGGCGCCGAGCTCAAGGCGTTGCAGGGCGCGCGCGCGTTGCTGGAAAGGAAAGCAGTCGGGCTGATTTACATGGAGCTGATCCTGGGCCCGACTTACCTCGGGCAGCCGAAGTTTGAGGACTATCTTCACTTTTTCAGCGAGCTGGATTACGTGCTGCTCGATATGTTCAACCCCTTCCGGAAGGACTTCCGACTCATCCAGGCCGATGTCATCTTCGTTCCAGATCCGGCCCGCGCAACCGGTAAATAGTCCGGCATCTGCTCCGGGAAGATTATGTCGAAAGCAGCGCAATTTGAGATTTAGCTCCAGATTTAGGGTGAACAGGCTCAGGAGGGTGTTGCTTGAAAAATGCTGTTATGGATTCTCCGCTTTGCTGTCGGGTTTGGAATCGGAGGGCAAGCCGAGAGTGTCTTCCTTGTCGGCGAGCGCGAGGTTCGGTTCCTTTTCGCTGAGAAGCGCGATGTCGAGCTGGGCGAACGAGAGGTTGAGCTTGTCCTGGATCGCGGTGAGCGAGGCCTTCACTTTTATTTTGGCGTAGAAATCCTCGTCCGATATGCCGGCGTCTTCCCCAGCGGCGGCGGCAGCCTGCCCAACGTCCCAGAGAAGGTTGGCCTTTTCGATTTCGGCTTCAAATTCTCCGATGCCTTCCGAGACCTCCTTGTACTTCTGCTGGCGCAGGGCGTAGAGCTGTTTCATCTTGTCGAGGCTTTCCTCGAACTGCGGGGCTTCGGCTGGGAATTGTTTTTTCAAATTGCCGACTTTGTCCTGGAAGGTTTTGACCTTGCTGCCGAAGAGGATGATCTTCTGTTTGAATTGCTCGAGAAGTTGCTGGCGGCGCTGAAGTTCGTTTTGCATCGTCTCGACCGGGTTGTGCGCGGCTTCCTGCTTCAGGAGCTTGAGCTTCCAGTTTGCGGCGACGGTGCCGAGCCAGGGCAGCGTTGCCCAGCCGACGAGGGTGACGACCGCGGCTATGGCCAAGGCCAGGGTCAGGCCGACCAAGCCGTAGATGGCGATGAAAATGACGGGGGCGACGATGAGGCCCAGGACGACGACACCAATGCAGATGACCAATGTGCGCCAACGGTTGGCCAGTTGACGCGGCGTGTGCTCGGTGGAGAGGGTTTCAATGGTAGTCATAATTGCGATGGGGGGCTGGCCAAGTATGATCCGAAGAGGAGTTACGTCAAATGCGCAGCGTACCAGGCGGCACCCTGAAGCGCGGTCTTGTCATTGAGGATGACGTAGAGTGGCATCGACTTGAGGAGGGGACTCATCCGGCCTTTGTGGTAAAAGGCATCGAGAAAAATGGCGCTCTGCATTTTGGACAACATCTTGGGCGCGATGCCGCCACCGATGTAGACGCCGCCGAGGGCGAGCATTTTCAGGGCGAGGTTGCCTGCCTCCGCGCCGTAGTTTCGCGTGAAACAGTCGAGGACGTCGACGCAAACGGGGTCCATGCCGGCCAGCCCGGCCTGGGTCGCCACGGCACCGAGATCGCCCTGGATGAGCTCCGCGGTGAGCCACGCCGGTTCAGGCACGCCGGAACGTTCGCGGAAAAAACGGTAGAGATTTTTCATGCCCATGCCGGAAAGAACGCGCTCCCAGCTGACGTGGCCGTGCTCGCGGCGCATGAACATGAGGAGTTCATCGCCGATGCTGTCGTTGGGCGCGAAACTGGCGTGGCCTCCCTCGCTGGCAAAGGGACGATGACTCAGGCCGTCCCATAACATCCCCGCCTCGCCGAGCCCGGTCCCGGCGGCAATCAACGCGCGGTTGCCGACCTGCGTGAAGTCGGCGTGCGGGTTGAGGGAGAGCAGTTCGTGCGGAAGCAGCGTGTTGATGCCATAGGCATTGGCCTCGAGGTCATTGAGCAGGCTGACATTCTTGAAATGCAGCTCGGCCTGCAGCGCGGCTGCGTCGACAGTCCAGGGGAGGTTGGTCACCTCCACCACGCCATTCTTGACCGGGCCGGCGACGCCGAGACACGCCTGGCGGATGTCGGCGAATTCGCTGCCGAGAAAATCGCGGATGATTTCGCCCAGCGAGGCGTGTCCCTTGCTGGGATAGGATCCTATTTTTCTGACGGCGAGCCGCTCGTCGACATAAGTGTAGACCGCCAGATTGGTTTTGGTGCCGCCGATATCGCCTGCGAGAAACATATGGGGGAAGAGTGCTGGTAAACGATGGGAATGTGGAGCTGTAAATTGATTTTCCGCCTCGCTTTATTGCCATGATTTCGACCGTAGTGGTTTCAATTTCGTGAGTGATAAACAGCGTTGAAACAGCGATTGAAAAAATAGTGAAACGTTGCAATATGGACACTCCATGTCACGGAATGAACTGATTTTGGAGGAGAAATCTTCACCGCCGACAACAAAAATGCCCGGCAGGTTGTGCCGACTGACCACTTTTGAGATTTCACAGACTTGCAGGCTGACTTTATCCTTATTATCTGGATATAAGCGACTTAAGACATTGCTAAAGCGGTAAATAGACGCGATACAACTGGCGGAACGGTAGATATGGCATTTATGATGCACAATAAGAAGGAAAAAGACTTGCTTTTAAACATCTCTAAACTATAAATCGGTACGCAATGCCAGCTGATATTCCAGAACCATTCCCTGCTGCGGGGAAAGCTACCTCGTCCGACAACCAAGAACAGGTTGAGGTCGGGTGCTCGCTGGACTATGCCCTGATCGAACCGGTGCAGTGCCAATGCTCGGTCGCGTTGAAAAATCGGTTTAAGGATTTCTTTTACGACCGGCCTTCCCGTTTGATCGCGATTCCCGGACCGCATCGGCAGCTTCTTGTGCTGAAGGAGCACAATCCTTACGTGGGCCAGATTCTGCAGCGGTTGAATTCGAATCCGATCAATACGTTGAATTTGAATGAATGGCTCAGCGATCCTTCCGGAAGGCTGGCCCAGTTGATCCAGACGGTGAACTGCGCCTACAAGAATTCGCGCGCGTTCCTTTCTTTTCCCCAAGCGCTGTGGAAAGCCGGGCTGGTGCCCGCGCCCGGCTCGATCCATCACTCGGACGGCGACGAGAAGCGGACGGTGGTGCTCATCGCCGGCGCCGGTTTCCTGGAGATTTGGCGCTACGACACATGGTCGAACAGCATCTTCACCGAATTGCTGCCGCGCTTCTGGCAGGATCTCCTGACGTCGGAAGAGTAAGAGTTAGGGACGCGAGTCTCCTCGCGTCCGTCGAATGGTCTGCCCAGCTTACGCTCCGGCCAAACTCGCCGCCTTCGGCTGCAGGCGCGGTTCGGTCCGCAAAATCTCATCCAGCGCAGGCCATTGCGTTTCGTCGATCTGGTTGAACGCGCGCAAGTAAACGCCGACGATCTGCGGATCGAACTTCTCCAGGAGAATATCGACGCCCTTCTTGAGCACGGTCGCATCGGGCTGGGGCGGGAAAGTATCCGCACAGCCATTGTCGCCATGCTCGATGCCGAGCGCATCCAGCCACGCGCAGAGCATCGGCCGCTGCGTCTCGATCAGCCAGGTGGAGAATAGATTGAAACCCAGCACTTCCATCTCTGGGCGCCCGAGAATCTGAATCCAGGTCGCATGACGCTGAGTCTTCGGCATCTCGACCAGCGTCGGTACGCGAATGCCCATGCGCGGGGCCATGACCTCGAGAGCAGTGCGATAGAGCTTCTTGTTGCCTTTCTGGACGGCGAGGAGGATATCGTTGGCAAGTTGCGGCGGCAGGGTGGTCCAAAGTGTGTGCGTAGGGGAGGGCATAAGGAGGGATAAAATTTTTAGACAGGATTAGCCGGAATAACACGATTTTTATAAGCCCAATCAGTCCTGGTCGTCCCATCCGTCCCGTTCTGCTAAAAGCAACCAATGCCAAAGAGCAGAATTCTAACCCGCGCCGACTACGCCGATCCCAGCCCGACGCAGGCCGCCCGTTATTTCCTCGGTAAATTCCTCTGCGTCCAGGCGGCGGACGGCTACGCGGAAGGGATTATCACCGAGACGGAGGCCTACTGCGGGCCGAAGGACAAGGCCAGTCACGCCTTCGGCAACCGCCGCACGGCGCGGACGGAAGTCATGTTCGCTCCGGGCGGTACGGCCTACGTCTATTTCTGCTACGGAATGCACCGGATGTTCAACATCGTCACCGGCCCGCAGGATTCACCCGAAGCCGTGCTGGTCCGCGCGGTGCGGATCACGGGCGGCCACGATCTTGTCCGCCGACGCCGCGAAGGCGTTTCGGAAAAGGATTGGGCGAGCGGTCCGGGCCGTGTCTGCGCCGCGCTCGGCATCGAGATGCATCATAATCGCCACGATCTTCTCCTCGGCGAGTCGATCTGGATCGAAGACCGCGGCGTCCAAGTCCCCGCCCGCGAAGTGAAGCGCACGCCGCGCATCGGCGTCGACTACGCCGGCCCCTGGGCGCTCAAACCCTGGCGGTTTGTGTGGGAAGCAACCGAATCGATTTGATTGCCCTAACGCGGGATCGAATCTGACATCCCGGAAATGAAATCAAACATCGGCGCGGCGCATCCGATCCAAATCAAAATAAGCTGGAGTCCTATCAAAAACATTATGACCGCAGCGCCGACCATCCAGACCAAAGGCTTGGTACCAAAAACAATATTAAGAATGCCAACCAGAGGCCAAATGAACGTCAAAATTATTAGAAGAAAAGAATTCTTTATGATGAGAACCGTCAGCAGAGGCAACGGCTTTCCAGGCAAAGCTTCAACAAAAATTTGCGCAAAAATGACTGATGTTTAGAGACGCACAGAGATTGGGAATCGAAAGAAAGAGGATGAGTAAACATGACATCCATTTCATCCCATGGATCATGCCGTCGATTTTTCGACAGTGCCTGAACCGAATCTTCAGGAGCAGGCTCGTTCATTTAAGCCGCAACTTCGCAGTACGAGGCCAATGAACTCGGGGCAGGCACCTCATCGCCATTGAGGCGAAGGCCCTCGATATGAAACTCGATCGCATCCTTCATCTCGCACTCGGTTTCCTCCCGGGTTTTGCCGGTGGCAACGCAGCCCGGGAGATCAGGAGAATAAGCCGAATAACCGGTGCCGGTTTTTTCGATGATGATCAGATATTTGCTCATTTCAGGCCTGCCTGCTTAAGAATACTGTTTTTTGTTCCCGGAGCAAGATCATCACTTGGTTAGCCGGGAATGGTCACAACGCCTCGTTTGACCGGATGTTTGAACTGTCGATGACTGCCCCGCGTGCGATCAAGATACCAGCCATCTTCCTCGATCAACCGAATGGCTTCACGGACTTTCACCGCAGCACCGGCTCGGCATAATACGTAAACCCGGTCGACTCCGTCAGGCGCACGGGCAGCAACTGGCCGCGCCAACGTTCGTTGGCCTCGATCAGGACGAGGCGGTTCGTGCGCGTGCGGCCTTGGAAGCGTGCGGGATTGGTCCGGCTCTCGCCCTCGACGAGGATCTCGTCCTCGCGTCCAAGCAGGCCCTTCAGGCGCTCGGCGGCGATTTCGTCGAGAATGCGCAGGAGAATCTGGTTGCGCTGCATCTTGACCACCTCGGGCAATTGACCCTCCATCGTCGCGGCAGGCGTGTCGCGGCGAGGGGAGTAGCGGAAGATGAAGGCGTTGTCGAAGGCGATTTCATGGACCAGGTCGCACGTCTGCTGGAAATCGTCCTCCGTCTCACCGGGGAAGCCGACGATGACGTCGGTGGTGAAGGCGATGCGTGGCTGCGCGGTGCGAAGGTTCCCGACCAGTTGGAGATATTTTTCTCGCGTATAACCGCGATGCATCGCCTTGAGGATGCGGTCGCTGCCCGATTGCAACGGCAGGTGGACGTGCTCGCAAAGCTGGGGCAGTTCGCCGAAGCACGCGACCAGGTCGTCCTTGAAGCCGATGGGGTGGGGCGAGGTGAACCGCACGCGCTCCACGCCGGGAATGGCGCAGACGGCATGGAGCAGTTGCGCAAAAGGCGAGCGCCCGCCGAGCGTGGGAAATTCGTGGCGACCGTAGAGATTGACGATCTGCCCGAGCAGGGTGATCTCTTTCACGCCCTGGCCGGCGAGAGATTCGACCTCCGCGACGATCTCCGCGATGGGCCGGGAACGCTCCGCCCCGCGCGTGCTCGGCACGATGCAGAAGGTGCAATGCATGTTGCAACCCTGCATGATCGAAACGAAGGCGGAGACTTGGTTCGACGCGAGTAGATGGTCGCGGATCGTGTTCTGCGAGCCGTTCTCCTCCGCGACATCGACGATCCGTTCGGGCCGCTTTTCGGGACTCTCGCGGCGTTGGCGGAAAAGGTCGTCGATATAGCGGCCTGCCTCGTGGAACTTTTGCGTGCCGATGACCAGATCGACGTCGGGCAGGTCGTCGAGGATCGACGCGCCTCGGCTTTGGGCCATGCAACCGAGAAAGCCGATCACCTGGTGCTGGGCCTTGTTCTTGCGACCTCCGAGCGTCTGCATCTTGCCGATGGCTTTTTGCTCGGCCATGTCGCGCACCGAGCAGGTGTTGAGCAGGACAACGTCCGCACGCTCTTCGTTTTCGACCAGGTCATAGCCGCGCCGGGCGAGGTCGCGCGCGACCTGTTCCGAGTCGCGGACGTTCATCTGGCAGCCATAGGTTTTGATAAAGACGGAAGGCATGAGCCGGCAAAGCTACCACTGGAGTGGCTGAATTTCGAGCGAAGATCGCCCAAATTCGTGCTGTTAAGGCGTAATCGCGATAAAGTCAAGGCAAGCTATGAAGTGCGTGTATCTTCATGATTTATAAGGCGATCGCTAAACAAAAAACCTCTAATAATATTTTTAAACGTAACGGTTTATAAGTTGAAGTTCCAGTACCCATTTGTTATTTCAACGCTATGAACCACGCCGAGAAGCGGGAACGGCGGACATTCCGCAAAGGGCAAACGCTGGTGGAATACGCCTTGGTTTTGGCGCTCATTTCATTCGTCGTGATCAGTGTCATGTTAAATATGGGCAAGCAGCTTAACGGCCTCTATTCGTCCATGACTTCGAAAATTACCACGAGTATCTCCAGCGCAGAGGGCTCCTGATCCCATTTAAGCACGCGTGACAGCCCGGCATCAGGCGGCATAACGTTGGCCAATGTTTGAGTCCCCGACGAGACAGGTTTGGTGGCTGCCGAGCTTCGGCTTCTGTCTCTTCGTGGCGATCGAGTGTTGGATGTTCTCCAACCCGAGCCACATTTTCGAGGACCCGGGGGCGGGCCGCCACTTGCGCATTGCCGAGGCGATTCTCGAGACGGGCCAGGTTCCGCGCACCGACCCGCTCAGCTTTAGCCACGCCGGCGAGCCGTGGATCGATTTCGAGTGGGCATTTGAAACGACGATCGGGGAACTTTATCGCGCCCACGGTTTGCCGCTGGTCTGCGCCTTTTGCTACGCGGTTTTTGCCGCCACGGTCCTGGGCATCTACCGGACGCTCCTGCAATCGGGTTTTTCGCTGTCGGTGGTGCTTCTCGCCACGGGCGTCGCGTTCCTCACGTTGCAAATTCATTTCTCGGCCAGGCCGGTGATTTTCACCTATCTCTTCCTGGCCCTCGTCGTCGAAGTGTGGAGGCGGCGCACACAACCGCTCCTGCGCGACTGGCTCTTCCTGCCGATCATCTTCGCCGCGTGGGCCAACCTGCACGCCGGATGGATGGCGGGCCTGCTTTTTCTCGCAATCTCGATCGGTGGCCGACTGCTGGACCGCTTCACCTATCGGGTCGACGGCGAGGATGCGCCGGTGATTCCGTGGCTCGGGTTGACGCTCCTGTGTCTCCTGGCGACGGCGCTCAATCCGTGGGGCTGGCAGTTGCACCGGCATATTTTTGGCATGATCACCGGCCTGAAAAGCGCTGCGCTTTGGGACGAATATCTACCGCCGAATTTCAGCGTTCCGTCCATGTCGGCCATCGCCGTGCTCTTTATCCTCGCGGTGGTTTTCTGCTCGAGAATCACGAAAAGAGCCCAGCCTTGGACTTGGGAGGCGGCCCTGCCCATCCTCTTTTTTCTCTACGAAGGGCTGAAAGCGCAGCGCCATGTGCTGCTGCTGATCGAGATCGCTGCCGTGCCGATCGCGCGCGACCTGGAAGTTCTCTTGCACGGAACGTTATTGCCGAGTCTGCGGGAGCGTCTCCAGGAATTTCAGGCCCAGCAACGGCTGGCGGGCGGCGATGCCTGGCTGGCCATCATCGCGGTACTTGCGCTGACGAATGTTTTTGTGCGAGCGCCGATTGCGCAGGAGATCCGCGTCGGGCGCTCGCTCAAGCCGCAGCTCGTCAGCTTTTTGCGCGATCACCCGGACCGTTTTCATCGGCCCCTGACCACGACGGCAAATGCCGGCCCGTTGCTCTGGAACTTGCGACCCGATTTCCGCGTCAGCATCGACGATCGCGGGGATTTTTACGGCGACGAAGTTGTGTACTCCTTCGTCAATATGACAACTGGATCGGCCGGCTGGGAAGATAAACTGGAAAAAGGAAACTACGATTCGCTGATCATCGAACCCTATCTCCAAATCAATCAACTGCTCCATTACCTACCCGAATGGAAAGAAGTCTACCGCGACGATCACGTCGTCGTTTATTGGCGAGACTGATTTAGACGGAATTAACGGAATTATTTCCAAATTTACCAAATTATTATGGGGGAAATCTCCGAAGAGGATAAATGGAAAAGGTTATCCGGTTCTTCCCCATCCCAATTTCATTCCGTTAATTTGGAAATAATTCCGTTAATTCCGTCAAGAATCGGCATCTATTTCGGCAAGTTGGGCCAACGCGAAATCGATTTCCTCCTCCGTGATCACAAACGGCGGCGTAAAGGAGAGGACGTTTTGCCCGACGCCGCCGCTCAGGAGGATGATTCCCCGCGCCAGCATGGCTTCGACTACCTGACCCGCCCGGGCCGGGTCGGGCTGGCCTTGGGCATCGACGACTTCCAGGCCGCGCATCAGGCCGAGGCCGCGAGTCGAGCCCCAACTCCACTGCTTCGTCGAGTTCTTTAGCTTGTGCAAACCGGCGCGAAGATGCTCTCCCAGTTTCTCGACCCGCTCGCTCCACGGTTCCGCTTCAAGCAAGTCGAGCGACTCGAGCGTCATGCGGCAACCGAGCGGATTGCCCAAAAACGTGCTGGTGTGGAGCGCCTCGCCGGTCGATTCGGGCCACGCGGCGTCCATGATCGCGGCGCGGCCCACGCAAGCGGCGAGGGGAAAGCCGCTCGTCAGCGCCTTGCCGAGGCAGATCAGATCGGGTTGCACCTGCCAGCGGTCGCAGGCGAAGCGGCGTCCCGTACGGTGAAATCCGGTGTAGATTTCATCGAAGATGAGCACCGCGCCGGTTTGATTTGCCAGCGAACGAAGCATGGGAAGAAACCAATCGGGCGGGGCCACTTCGCCGCCGCGGCCCTGGACCGGCTCAACGAGAATCGCCCCGATTTTGCCCGAGCGCAGCAGCGTCTCCGCGCGGGCGCTGAAGGTGTTCATGCAATCGGGCCGGCACGAGGAGGGCTCGCGGCCGGTCGCGCCGAACGGGCAATGCTGGCAGTCGGGAAAAGGCATGAAGGTGGCGAAGTCGGCGAGTTGCGCCGCGAAAGGCTGACGGAAAAGCTCACGCCCCGTCACCGTGAGCGCGCCGTAGCCGAGTCCATGGTAGCTGCCGGTGAAGGCAAGCACGCCGCGGCGCCTGGTCGCGAGCCAAGCCGTTTTCAGCGCGGCCTCGACCGCCTCGCTGCCCGAATTGGTGAGAATGGTTTTGCCGGGGCCAAGATTCCACTGCTCAAAAGTGAGTTGCGAGAGACGCCGGCAGAGCGCGGCCTTGTGCGGGCTCGGATGCACGTCGCCCATCGCATGGTAGAGGCGCGCGGTTTGGTCCAGCGCGGCGGCGACGATTTTATCCGGCGTGTAGCCGAGGCTGGCCACGCCGAAACCGCTGGTGAGATCGAGGAAGCGATTGCCGTCGGCGTCCCAGACGTTGACGCCGTGGGCTCGTTCCCAGAAAACGGGAAAGCCCGGCGAGACATAGGTGACGTTCCGCGATTCGTACGCGCGCAATTCCGCGGTCAGCTCACGCGAACGGGGACCGGGAATGGGCGTGAAGAGGTCGGGGAGCATCCGCCCACAATGTTCCCTGTTGCCTAGCGCTTGTCCAGCAACGTGACGTTGTCACGGTCGTAGACAGCCTGCCGTCACAGACGCGCCGTCTCCTTGATGCGGAGATATTCATTGATCGCCGCCGTGCTCAATTCCTGCGCGGGCACGCTGACCGTGGCCACGCCCCGGCTACGTAAGCCGCGCAACGTGCGCTGGTAATCATTCCAGATTTCCATCGCCGCGACATGCCGGTAAACCTCGAACTCATTTTCAGGCGCCTTGCGCGTCACGGCGAGCACCTCGGAATTGCTCACCGTGACGATGACCGGCAGATGCCGCGGCATGAGCGGTAGCGTGGCCTGGAGCAGGCTGGCCGCAGAGGCGGCATCGCCCAAATCGGTGAAGCAGACGATGAGCGTGCGCCTCGAACAACGTCGCATGGCGTGATTGAAAACGGCTGCGTAATCCGACTCGAGACGCGTCGGCTGGAGCGAAGTGAGATTGCGCACCAGATGCGACATTTGCGCTTGTCCCTTTTTCGGCTCGGCGAAGGCGCGCAACTCGTCGTTGAAGATGGCGTAGCCGACCATGTCGCCCTTGTGCAGCGCGATCTGGGCCAGATGTACCGAGGCGTTGACCGCGTAATCGAGCTTGCGATAGGAGCCGATTTTCGGACTCATCAGCCGTCCGGTATCGAGCAGGATCATCAGGCGCTGGTCCCGTTCCGTCTCGTACTGGCGGCTGATCAGCTTGCCCCGCTTGGCCGAGGCCTTCCAATCGATGTGGCGGAAATCGTCGTCGCGCTGGTGGTCGCGCAGCGATTCGAACTCGCTGCCTTCCCCGCGCAGCGCGACCTTGCGCCGTCCGGCCTGGATGGCCCCGGCCAGCGCGAGCTGCAAATCGTGCGAGCCTTCGCCGGTCAAGTCAGGAAGAACCTGCACGCCCTGCGGCAGCTCAATTTTTCCCTGGCGCTGAATAAGCCCCAGCGGCCCGGTAATGCGATAATAAACCGCGCCAAAACCGAAGCTGCCGCGCCGATAGCTTTTCAGGCTGTACGTCTGGACGATCTCGCGCTTGGGCGGCAGGAGGACGGTGATCATTTTTGGCGAGCCGATGAAATCGACTGGTGGCGAGTCGACGATGCCAAACCGGGCGGCGGTGTCGCCCTGGTTGATGAGCGTGAGCTCAACCTGGAAAAGCTGCGCCTGCCTCAAAACCGGCGGCACATTCCGCGAAACACGCAGGGCATCGCGGGGAATGAGGACAATATCCGCCAGCACCGCGCAGGTCAGCAAAAGCGTGAGCAGCAGGCTCGCCGTCATGCCGTTGGGCACAAGGGTCGACGCGAGAGCGAGCAAGATCGCCACCACCAGCGTGAAATAGAAGCGAGGCAGGAAGACCATGTTGGAAGATGAAATCGCGTTCGATTTGTGCCGGCTAAGCGCAGCAGGTCGCGCGCCGAAGACCTAAAAAAAAAGTGACTATTTCCGGGAATTCACCTCGGTACCTCGACGGAAGCGAGAAGCTGGTCAATCACCTGTTCAATGGTCGTGCCCTCGATTTCCGTTTCCGCCGTGCGCACGAGACGATGGCGCAGGACCGGATAGGCCAGTTCCTTGATGTCGTCAGGTGTAATGAATGCGCGCTCGCGCAACGAGGCCAGTACCCGCGCCGCCTTGATCCACCCGCGGCCCGCGCGCGGACTCGCCCCGAGGGCCAGCAGCGGACTTTGCCGTGACGCCGTCAGCAGCCGCAGCGTGTAATCGTATATGGTCTGGTCGACGGTAATCGCCGCGATCTCCTGCCGAATGATGGCGAAGTCCTCCGCGCTCGCCACCGGCTGAATGATGTCCTCGACCTTCCCGGAGTAGGGGCTGGTTTGCAGCAGGGTCATCTCATCCGCGGGCGTGGGGTAATCGACCTTGATCTTGAACAGAAAGCGGTCCGTCTGCGCCTCGGGCAGGGGAAAGGTGCCCTCGTATTCGATCGGATTTTGCGTGGCGATGACGAAGAAATGTTCCGGCAACGGGCGCAGGGTGCCGTCAACCGTGGCTTGGTGCTCCTCCATGGCCTCGAGCAGCGCCGACTGCGTTTTTGGCGGCGTGCGGTTGATTTCGTCCGCGAGCAGGATGTCGCAAAAGATGGGACCGGGCAGAAATTTGAAGGTGTGCGCATCGGGCTGGAAAACATTCGTGCCGATCAAGTCCGAGGGCATCAGGTCGGGCGTGAACTGGATGCGCTTGAAGCTGAGATGCAGGCTCGCAGCCAGCACGCGCGCGAAAAGCGTCTTGGCCAGACCCGGCACGCCTTCGAGGATGACGTGGCCCCCGGCCAGCAGCGCGATCAGCGTCATCTCGACCAGAGTTTCCTGGCCGATGATGACTTTTTTGATTTCCCGCCGGATTTCGGCGGCACGAGTGGCAAGAGTTGAATTCATATCAAAAAAAGTTCAGGCCATCGCGGATTTGATTTCGATGAGGTCCTTCGCCACACGGAGCCAGCCGGAGGGCGGAAGGCCTTCCATATAGTCACGGGAATCAAACCGCTGCGCCAGTTTTTTCCATTTGGGCAGATGCGGGTTGGCTTGTTGCAGGCGCGAGGCGATCAGTTCATGCGACGCTGTCGGGGGCAGGTTAAGCCGCTGCAGCACGCGCTGGTGCGTTTCGACGAAAAGATATTTCATCGTGTCGTTGCGCAGGTCGGCCCGCAGGTAGAGATCGGCGATGGAATCGACGAACTCAAGCGTGGAGCGCCCCGTCTCGCGATGCAGCGGAATCACCGGGCCGAACCGTACCAGCGACGACCCCAGAAAGGCGAGTGCCCCAAGCAGGGCCAGCATCCCGGCAAAACGCACGCCCGGATGGCCGAGCAGCCGCACGACAGCATACACGGCGGAAAAGCCATGGTGACTTTCCTCGAAGAAGAGATGGTGCGGCATCTGGCCGGCCGGCATCAGTAATTGCAGGACAATCGCAAGATTATCACCCTTCGGAATAAAGGCATTGCTCAGCAATCGGTCCGATGCGCCGCAGATGACATGCCCCGCGCCGTGCGGAACGTCGATGACGTAAGGCCGCCCCCCGTCCCCCCAAAGAATCTTCGAGTTCGCCGGAAGGAGTGAGGGCAGCGGAGAAGTTTTCGGCAGGACCAGCGTTCCCGTCTGGTTCGTACCGGGGGCTGGCGGCAGGTCGATGGTCTGTCCGTTTTCGCGTTCAAACGGCTCCAGAAAATTCGTCACTGCATTCGGTCGTTCGCCGACGATAAATCCAAGCTGCCCGAGAAAATCGCGCGTGTCGTCCCACTCCCCGAGCGCGCCGAAAAGCAGCAGCGTGTTGCCTTTTTTCACCCAGTCATCCAGGAGCGTAATTTCCTGGTCGGTGAAAATGACTCTCGCGCCGCTTTGTGAGCGGGTGATGATGAGCACATTGCCCGTGCCGTAATTCGAAAGGCGCTTGAGCGGCTCGCGCCATCGCTCCACCGGCCAGTTCAAATCCTTCAGCGTCTGAAACAGCGCCATGTTACCCGCACCGACAGGGTTGAAGCTCGAGGGGAGCCATGTGTCGTGCGGTGTGCGTTGCGGCGAACGATTGGTGAACGCAAGCAGGATCACGATGGCCAGCACAACCAGCAGCACTCGGATGTAGACGACGTTCCTGTTTTTCATGGCGTGGTCGCCTGGGTTTGCGCGCCGGACCGCTTCTCCTCCAAGTGCAGCAGCAAGGCCGTCTCGCTCAGCTGTTCCCGAAAAACGGTCCAGTCCGATTCGCCGATCGAGCGTCGTCCGTAAATGAAGCTGTCGTAGGCATCGACCATGGCGTTGAGCAACACCAGCGCGGAAGCGGGGAGCGATCGTCCGCGCAGTTGCACCAGATACTCGCGGTTGGTGCGAGTGCGGTCGGCCTCGACCAGGTTACGATGCTCCAGTCGGGAGAGAAACTGCCTCCACGCGGCGAGCCACGCCGAATGCCAATCCCCCGCACGAACCGCCTCGCGAATCTCCTCGTCGTAAAACTCAGGCGGGCGGAACGTATTGCGGACGGACAGCCCCACGGCAGACTCCGGCTCCATTCCGGCGCGCCGCCGGGTCAGCCGCACCATGATATAGAGAAGCACGGCAATCGAAAAGATGACGAGCAGAGTCATCAGCAGCGACTCGAAGGCGGGCATATTGCTGGAATAGGTAAGCTCGCCGAACCGGGCCCCCAGGCGCTTGAACCATTGGGAGAGCCAGTCCTGAAGGCGCACGTTGACGTTCGCATCGTCGGTGTCCGCAAATTCGGGCCGGGCGACGATTTGGCGGTAGTGCGCACTCACCTGCGCTGGGTCGGTGATCGGTGCGGCGGTGACGTTCGTCGCGGGCGAAGCTGCCGCGGAGTCGTCAGCGCGAAGGCAGGTGACGACGGAAAGCAGGACGAGCGCGAGTATCCAGGCACGCGCGCGAAAGGTGGCTTTCATCGACGACCCCCGAGCTGTTCCGCCAAGAATTCGAGATCAAAGCCTTCCCTGCGGATGCGAATGTCGTAATAAAAGAGCGTCGTGGCGATGACGTAGAGCGGCAAAATGAGTGAACCCGCGAGAAAGGTCAGGATCTGGCTCAGGATCATGATCGAATCGGGCGGCGCAGCGATCTGCCCGCCGGAACCGTGGCGCATGACCTCGCCAAACTGGTGCAGCGTCACCGGCAGCGAGGTGAGCGACAGGATCAGCAGTTCGATGATAAAAAGCGGCAGCAGCAAAAAACTCAGCCGCATCTCGCCCCAATAAAGGAAGCCCATCCCGGGATCGTACCTCACAAGCGTGGCGGCGCGCCGGATCGCCTTCCATCCGGTCAGCCCCTCGAATGCGATGGCGGGAATGGTGATCATCAGCCGCCGCATCGTGACGACGAGCATTGGGATGAGCGAGATTACGAGCAGTAAAACCGCCGCGCCTACGAAAACCAGCAGCGGAAAAAAAGTGGTTGGCGTATCAAACTGCCAGTAAAAGTAGATGGCGGCCGCAGCCAGCAACGGAAAGATCAGTGTCAGCGCAAAAAGCAACCGGCTCAGGATGCAGGTCCAGATCGACCCAAAAACCCGGCCCGTAAATTTGCGCAGGCACTCCTTCACCGACGGAATTTTACCCAGGTAGGCGTCCGCGACGTAAAACGTGATTACCACCTCGAAACAAAACACAGCCAGTTGCGCCACAAGCGCAATGCCGGTGAGAATTCCCAATTTGCCAAAGTAGGTCGCTGGCCTGTCGATCAGCTCACTTTGGGGCGGGTTGAGCTTCAGGGCCGTGATCAGGAGCTGGCTCATCAGCGGCGCGCTCTGGCAAAGCAGGGCCAGAAGCAGGAATCCGGTAAAGTGCGCGCGGTAAAGGGAGAACCCGCGGTCAATCAACTCGCTCGTCGACAATGGACGCAGATCGACCCTGGCCACAGGCTCGTTCCCCGTGAAGGCGGGCGGCACTGCCGTTGAAGTAAGTGAACCGTCGGCCATGGGTTGGTAAAGCCCTTCCTTACACGGCAAATTTCTTTTCCGCCCGATCAATGCGCCCGAGCACGCGATCCTTCCCCAGCACCTCGAGCAGATGATAGAGGCTCGGCCCCACCGGGCGGCCCGACACCGCCAGCCGCGCCGGATGAATCAACGTGCCGACTTTCTGCCCGCTCGCCGCAGCCAACGTCTTGAATTCGGTTTCCAGATCCGCCGTGGTGAATTTCGCCGCATCGAGCTGGCCCAGCCGTTCGCGCAGCTTGCCAAGATTGGCCAGACCCTCCGCTGTGAAGACCTTCTTCACCGCCGCTTCGTCGTAGGGAAATTCCTCCGTGAAGAAGTACGACATCCATTCCGGCAACTCGCGGCCCAGCTTGATCTTCTCCTTCACAATCGCCAGAGCGGCGCGGAAATAAGCCGGGTCCTGGTTCGCATTTGTCACGCCGTGCTTCTGCAGAATCGAAAGCGCCAGCGGCTCAATTTTCTCAACCGTCGCGGCGCGCATATACTCGCCGTTGATCCAGAAAAGCTTGTTCAGGTCGAAGTGCGCGTTGGAACGATTCACCTGCGGGAGGTCAAAGAGCGAGACGACGTCCTCGATGGCAACGATCTCGCGATTGTCCTTCGGCGACCAGCCGAGCAGGCAGAGATAATTGCGCACCGCCTCGGGCAGATAACCCTGCTCCTCGTAATCGGCGACGGACGCGCCCGCGTCGCGCTTGCTCATCTTCGAGCCGTTCGGATTCAGGATCAGCGGAATGTGCGCGTAGTGCGGCGGCTTTGCCCCGATGGCCTCGATCAGCGCAAGATGCTTCTGCGTGTTGGAAAGATGGTCCTCGCCGCGGATGACATGCGTCACGCCCATCTCGACATCGTCGACCACATTGACGAGATGAAAAACCGGCGATCCGTCCTTGCGCTGGATCACGAGATCGGGCTCGTTCGTCCGGTCGAACTGGATGTTGCCGCAGATCAAATCGGGCACCGTAATCGGTGTCTTTGGCGTGCGAAACTTGATCGCACCGTCGGACTCGTAAGCCTTGCCCTCCGACAAAAGCCGGTCCACATAGCCCTTATAAATCGCCGCGCGCTGACTCTGGAAATAAGGCCCCTTGTCGCCTTTCACCGCGCCGCCCGGCTGCGGGCCCTCGTCCCAATCGAGGCCCAGCCAGCGCAGCGCGTGAAAAATCACCTCCACGTATTCAGATTTGTTCCGCGCCGCGTCGGTGTCCTCAATGCGCAGAATGAACGTGCCGCCGGTGTGGCGGGCATAGAGCCAGTTGAACAGCGCCGTGCGGGCGCTGCCGATGTGAAACATTCCCGTGGGGGAGGGTGCAAAACGAACGCGGACGGGGGAAACTTCCATCTCCGAATTTAATCGGCCTCCGCCCGCATGACACGGATAATTTTGTGTTTATGCGCTGCTCCGATTATCCTGCGTCCATGTTGCGTAGCTCCCTTTTCTTCCTGCTGGCGTTGCTCCTGCTTCTGCCCCGCGAACTGCCCGCGCAGGACGACGGCCCGCCCATTTCCATCACGAGCCCCGACGCGGGAACCACGTTCGCCTACGGCACGATCAAGTCGCACACGCTCCTCTGGAATCCGGGCCAGCGGATTCTGCTGGCGCGCGTGACTTTCACCGACGCCGAGCTGAATTTCGGCCAGCCGCAGGAGGACACGCATGAATTCCGGCTGCCCGGTGTGACCTACGATGAAGCGAAAGGCCTGTTCGTGGCCACGAGCGCCAAGGGCGAGATCATTCCTGTCGCGCACTTCAAGAAAGTCCTCTTCCTGAAGACCATCGAAACAACGCGCAATGCCGCGATCCGTATCCTTCACCCGAGAGGTGACCTCACGGTCATCCTGGAAGCCATCAGCCCGAACGATCCCGCCTTGCATACCGGCTCCGCGGCCAACAACCCCGATGGCACTCATGAAATCGATATCAGAAAGCTCTTCAATTAGGTAGCCTGCGACCCCCCG
>Ga0302319_10005500_pt1 | contig 25478 bp, 18 predicted proteins | sample Bog_T0_2_FD_203319 | JGI IMG/M metagenome (GOLD analysis project Ga0302319, IMG submission 203319) | Peat permafrost microbial communities from Stordalen Mire near Abisko, Sweden - Bog_T0_2 | ecosystem: Environmental > Terrestrial > Soil > Wetlands > Peat | place: Sweden: Abisko, Stordalen Mire...
CTCTATAAACTGCCACTGTTCATCGGTCAACAGCTTCTGACGCTTCTTCATGACAGAAGCTCATCAGCTAACCCGCCTCACACGTAAGTACTTGATCTGAGGCCGAACCTATTTATGAAACACGCTCGAGGCAAAAAGGGGTAAATAGGGACATGGAAACCGTTACACGTTTCTCGCCAGTTCTCTTTTCTCCATTCCCCTCACGGTTCAACTTGTTGTAGTTCATTCGGTTTGAATCTCCGTTTCATCCATGCGATGAATCCGCTGTTTCTCTGTGGCATTCTCTTCACGGAAACTTCTGTGCTTCCAACTGATTAGCGCATTTGTTATTGCAATATGTTGTTATGATGTATATTACATCAGATGAGGACAACGACGTGGCTCCTGAGTCGAAGACCACAACCCGACCGAAGCGCAGAGTCGTTGCTCCCGCAGAAAAGCGCACTCAACTCCGGCTTACCGTCGATTCCAGATTCACAAAGAGCCATTTCAATCAACTCTTTGCGGTGCTCAAAATCCGGAAGAAAAACGCACTGGCTGAACACATCATCATGAATTTCAAGAGCAAAGCCGCTCAGTCGCAACTTCTTGCTTTCTACAACAACCAATGGCTGAACATTCCATTTCAAAGTATCGACACAGCCTTCGTATTTCCTTTGACCTACGAGATTGCCGATGAGTTGGAGAGAGTCGGTGGAGAGATTCTCGGCGGCGTGAATAAATCCAAGACATTTCGCGTGATGGTGGCCTACTTCGCGGCCATCTACAAGCTCAGGGCTCCAGTTCAATCCACATTCGCATAGTCCCGCCAGGACAGCTTGCAGACCCCGACGGCAAACACGCGATGATCGCCGTGAAGAGCTTGCCCCCAATGGGCCATTGCGCATTGTTCACGCACTTCGCAGTTGATGGCGGATTTCCTCAGCTTTGAACTATCTGCCACCACGTTCGTTGCTGTTTATTCTGAAGTTGTTGCGCGATGCCCGATATGCTGTCTGCCGGAGTTGAGCAATTCGCTTGATGATCTCTCGCCGCATTCCCTCGTGAATCGATACTTTGAAAGCCTGTTGGCCCGTGGAAGACATGACAAGAGCAATTGTCAGGTCGCAGCCGACATTCGCCTTCGGCTCTGGTTGTTGCGATGCTTTCAGGATTTCGAGAAGCTGTCGGGACTGGGCGGCGGGCTGGAGGCTTGAGAGGAGCAGGCGCGCATCCGTTTCGTCGGTGAAGATCAAATCCTCGGTTTCCTCAGTTCTGAGCCTGGTTTCGATGGAATGCAGTCGCACAGCTCGGAGTTGGAGAGGATCCGCCAGGAGTTGTTCCTGGTGGAAGGCGGCTTGCATCTCCGGGTCCGTGAATTGGGCGAAGATGCCGTGCTTGATCGCACACATGGTAACCATCCGCTTCCACTCTTCGCTTCCAGTACATGCGATCTGCGATCCATATTTCTGGACGGCCATCTCCAACCCGAAGACGATTGCCGCTTCGTCCTGGTTGAGTACGGTCACAAGGCGACCGCGGTCGATGACGGAAACTCTCCCGTTCAGCATGTACGATACATCGCCGGTCTTCCGGTTGATCGTCCAGATGCGTGTCGTGGCGATCTGTTGGGCAAGATTCTGTTCCTTTTGTTGAGCCAAAAGCCTTTGCTGCACGAAGCCTGCCCAGTCGGATTGTTGATTGTCCTCGGGCGGCGCTCCGATATGCAGCGCGTCTGATTCCAGCCTCGCGTTGAGCCGCCGCTGATTGCGTTGGTCGGCATAACGCCATCCGCGAAGTTGTGCGGCCGCTCGCGCGTCTCCTTCTTCGGCTCTGTCCGCAACCCATGAGCGGAGATCCTTTGGAAATGCTTCCTGCCGCCTCTGTTGAATGGCCAGCTTCAGGGAGCGCACTTCGAGGACGGATTGAACCGTTGCCTGTGAGAGCAGGAGCTTCTTGTCCGGCCACGGCAAAGCGGACGCACGAATCTCCCGCTTTTGTTGCCGGAAGACATCGAGATGATATTGTCGGCCTTCCCTGCCGTCTGTTGTGAGGGCTTTGCACACTTCCCGCCGCCGACTACGATACTGGTTATAATCCGCCATCAGGGCACTACGTTCGGCGTGTCGTTGCGCCTTGCGTTCTTCCCTCAATGAGCTATTACGAGCATCAGGTTGAACGCTATGTTGATCAGCGTCATATCCGGATGTTGAGGCGGGTGTCCAGGTCCCAAGAGCCGCCTCAGTGTTCTGACGGTTGATCTTTCCCGCAAAGTTGTGCCGGAATACGTCGGATGCTTTCACCCGGATGTTGGAGTCGATGGCAAGGGTTGTATATCCGCCCAATTCGCCTTTCTCAAGCCTGAGACGAACCCTCGAGAGAAGACGATGAAGGTCATCCCATTCGATGTTCCGCCTTGTAAGGAGAGAACGTACGCTCGGAGCCACTTCCCGCCGCACGTAGGATTGGAAGGATTCCTGATCCTGATAATGCTCAAATTGTGCAGCGGCACCGGATGGTTGTTGCCGGGCGCAGCGAAGCGCATTGCGTTCGGATCGCGACAGAGGTACAGCCTGTTTCGATTCCTCATCCCATCGAGTCATTCCCGGTGTATGTGCCCAGCCATACTTCGCTTCGAGGAGACGTGCTGCGGCATCGAGAGCAAGCCAATTGTTATATCTTGTGGGTGCTCTGAGCGTTACAGGATGAACTTTGTTCACCATGATGTGAATATGGAAGTGCTTCTTGTCGTCGTGCGCGACGACCATATATTGATGATGTTCATAGCCGAGTGCCTTCAATGTTTGAACGGCTGAGTCTGTCCACTGTGGTCGAGTAGGACGCTCTCCTGGAGGCCATGCCAGTTCATAATGGCAGACTGCATCCTTGCAGCGATCGTTGAGAGAAGCAACTCCTTGCATTTCTCCTGCCGCGGTGTCGAAGCTTAGAAGATTCCACGACAGAACCACATCGCCTCGCAAAACAGGTTCTCCAGTCTCGGCATCACGCTCTTGCGTAAGGTATTCATGAAGCCGCTTGAAGCTGCTGGAGTGCTTCCGGGATGGTTGTACCTTGACGATCATGTTTATTTTATTGAGGCAGTGTTGAGCGTTCTCACTGCGCCAAGAACTGCGGACAATGTCGAATTCAGTTCCCGGCGAAGGCCTTCTTCATCAGGAAGACCCTTGATCTGCATGAGCAGGTACTTCTGAAGTCCACCGAGTCGTGCGAGCTCTCCTAAAGCCTTCTGGTCCACCTTCGAAACGATTCGCTTGTTGAGTGACGTCCTTCGCATGTACTCGCTCATGGTCAGGCCAGCTCTCTTGGCTTGGGCTTTGATGACGGCTTTCTCTCGATCCGTTGTTCTGATGAAGAGCCGTAGTGTGGCGCCCTCGGTTCGCTTGGGTCTTGCCATTTCCTTCTCCTGTTCTGTGGGGTCTCGGGGCGTAGCCCTGAGCAAGATGCGCAACTATTTCTCCGAGTAGCCGCAGGCGGATTGGAGAGATGGTGGTGGGTGCGCGGAACCCAGAAGGGGTTTCGTGCGCACAGCGCATTTCTTGCCGTGCCTCTTAACAACTCTGACTTTACTATCATACATATCTGCTGTCAATAATGTGTTATTATGTTTTCGACTCGTTGTTGGCAAGGAAAAGAGGAAGGCAGATGGAAAAACGCCGCCGCAACCCGCAAACACTCACCGCGGAGCAATTTGAGGCCTTTCGTGCTCGCCTGGATGAGAGAGGGAGTGTACCTCCCCCGCAACCTGAGTCCTACATGATGGGGGAGATCGTACGGGGCGTATACCCGCAGTTGAAAAAGTTGCGGGAGAACGGCTACACGCTGAAGATGTTGGTCCGTGTTTTTGAAGAGAACGGCGTCGTTATCACAATCCACGCCCTTTCGACCTACCTGAAGAACCTGGGGCTACCAAGGGAACAAGCTCCAGTAAATGCGGCCATTAAGGGGACGGTGGGGTCACCAACCGTTGAAGTAAGGCCTGGGACATTTCAGATGAAAGCGGACGTAACGCTGTAAGAAAGAGGCGATGTAAGGTGCGATTGACTTTCGTGACGAGCAATAACGGTGGCGTTGAGAGTTTGGAACATAGGGGAGCCGTACTGGATCAAATGGTAGCGTCACACTGTGCTCAACAATTCGTTGATATGGCTACAACGATGCCCGTGCCGAGTGACGATCTGCATAACGTCATTTTTGCGGATCGATTTAAGCCTGTTCCAGACAAGAACGACCTAACCGTGCAGGGCATTATGGAGAAAAGTCCAACGCCGTCCACGGCTGGACGCAGTTGGGGATTGTTCGTTCGCCGGCAAACGTGACGAAAGCTGTGGTCGGTGCGCTCGGTAAAGCCGAGCGTAATTTACGTGCAACTCAACCATGTGAAGTTTAGCAATTGTCAATTCTTCGTTCGAGTGTCATCACGTCCAATGAGGTAAGAGGATGCCGAGAAAGATTCTGAGACTGCCAGTCGTATTGGATCGCACCGGCCTGTCACGCAGTACCGTCTATCTGCGCGTCACCGAAGGAAGGTTCCCAAGGCCAGTGTCGCTGGGGGCCAGGGCTGTTGGCTGGATCGAAACAGAGGTAGAGGAGTGGATTGCCCGCCAGATAGAGGTCAGCCGCGAAATCAGAGGGCAACGCACGGCTGTGAGTCCGTTGTCGTCAAGATGACGCTGGAGCGGGATTCCGGCGTGGCAGCCATCTGGGGTTGGATTGCTAGGCATGGCCTGATTCTCTGCCGGCCGAGTTGACCGAATGGCTATGCCGCTGTTCCACGGAAGGGCAACACCTTACCTCCGCGCTGCGTCCGCTCCAGAAAATCGGCCCAGTCCTGCATCATCTTGGCGCGGGGCTCCAGGTAGAGGGCGTGATTGTAAGCGGCACTCACGGCATTACGCGGGGCATGGGCAAGCTGCAATTCGATGTGCTCGTGCGCATAACCTTGCTCATGCAGGATGGTGGATGCCAAACCGCGAAAGCCATGACCAGTCATCCGGCCTTGGTAACCCATGCGCTTCAACGCCAGTAAAATTGTGTTATTGCTCATCGGCTTATCAGGGTTGCGGTCACCAGGGAAGAGGAACTCCTCGCTCCTTGCCAACGACCGCACCAATTCCAGCACCTCGATTGTTTGTGAGGACAGTGCGACAATGTGCGGGGTTTTCATCTTCATGCGCCATGCAGGGATATTCCACCGGCGCGCCTCAAGATCGAATTCTTCCCAGCGCGCGTCTATCAGTTCGGTGGTACGAACAAACGTCAAGACGAGCAGCTTCATGGCCAGCCGGGTAATATGAGTACCCCGATAAACCTCGATGGCCCGAAGCAGAGCGGGCAGTTCTTTCACATCGATACGGGCAAGATTGGTCTTTTTCGTTGGCCGCAGAATGTCGCTGGGCTTGATCTCGGCAGCCGGATTGCGTTTCGTATAGCCGTGGGCAATGCCGAACCTAAATATCTGCCCGGTCGTTTCCAGCGCCCTTTTTGCAAGATCGCCTACGCCTCTCCCTTCTATTGACTTGACCATTGTTACCAATTCCGGCGCCTCAATCTCCGTGATGGGGCGCGCACCTAACAGTGGAAAGACATTTGCCTCAATGCGCCTTCGTGTAGAGTCAACGTGCTGGCCGCTCTTGCCAACGCGCCAGTGTTCGAGCCATAGGCCAGCGATGGTTCGGAAGGAGTTCTCGGAAGTGGCCTTGCGCGCGACTTTCTCGGTCTTCCGCACTTGCATCGGGTCAACGCCCGTCGCCAACAGTGCGCGAGCCGCAGCATGGCGCTCCCGTGCCAAGGCCAGAGGCACATCTGGATATTGTCCAAGCGCCATGAGCTTTTGCTTCGCGTGATGCCGGTACTTGAAGCGCCAGAGCTTGCCACCTGTCGGGGTGATGAAAAGAAATAGCCCTTTGCCATCGGGCAGCCGATACGACTTGTCTGTGGGTCTGGATTTGCGAATTTCCGTGTCGGTCAGCAAAATACCACCTCCTCGAATACCACCATGCGTGGAGAAAACTCCCCTCCGCTGTTTGTCAATCTGCTAATCCATCGCCGAAAAAAGAGGCTAACGGGAGTTCGAGTCCCGGCCGTCAATCGAACCCGCGGTGGAATACCACCAGAGCGCAAATGAGCGAAAACCCGCATGGATATTGGGGATGATGGGCTTTTTCTGAAAATACCACCAAATAGCGGTTGCGAGTACCCCAGAAATAGCACCAAAATTCCTTGGCTTCCATAATACCGCTTAAGACGGTAATGAACCTAATATCGTTGATTTTATTGGGTGTTTCGAAGGAATACCGGTCGATCTAGGACGGCATAAAACAGGTTCGTGGTGGGCAGTGAGGGACTTGAACCCCCGACTTCCTGCTTGTAAGGCAGGCGCTCTAACCAACTGAGCTAACCGCCCACTCCGCGCGCTCGGACAGCGTCTCAAGTCATGATAACAGTGTATTCACCATGCGAAAGGCGCCCCGGCACAAGTTGATAAACTCACGGAGTGCGCCGTCTCATCGTCAACGCCGACGATTTTGGACTGACCTCGGGCGTGAACCGAGCCATTATCGAGTTGCACGCAGCAGGCTTGGTCACAAGCACGTCCCTGATGGCGCGCACCGCTGCGACAGGCGAGGCCATCGAACTTGCCCGCGCGACAGCGTCGCTCGGTGTCGGCTGCCATGTGGTTCTCGTCGATGGCGAGCCAGTGCTTCCGCCGGAAAGGATTTCCAGCCTCGTGGATGCGCGGACCGGTCGTTTTCCGAATTCGCTCGCGACATTTCTGCTGCGCCTATTCGCGGGTCGCATCCGCGCAGAAGAGATCGAGGCCGAAGCCGCTGCGCAAATCGCGTATTTGCAGCAACGCGGCGTGCGGCTGACGCACATCGACACGCACAAGCACGCGCATATTTTCTCCGCTGTGCTTCGTCCCATGCTGCGCGCCGCCCGCGCCGCTGGGATTCGCGCGGTGCGTCATCCCTTTGAGCCGGAATGGGCCGTCCGCGCCGCGATTGGTGCTCCATTGGCGCGCGCGGTGCAGATTGCGGCCCTGCGCCCGCTTGCTCCTCGCTCCAGGCACGTCATTGAACAGGAGGGATTCATCACAACCGACGGGACCATTGCTGTGGCCGGCACGGGCACCCTGAATGAGGCGACCCTGCGTTCTCTGTTCGAGCAGCTTCCAGCCGGCACATGGGAACTGGTGTCGCATCCCGGCTACAACGACGCGGATCTCGCGCGCGTGCGCACCCGCCTGCGGGCTTCGCGCGACGTCGAGCGCCTGGCCCTGACTGCGATCCGCGAGGTCCCCGGCATTGAGCTCATTTCCTTTGCCGAACTCGAAACTTCTGCCCCGTCCACGCCGGCGGGCTTGCTAACTTGCTGACTTGCTTTTTCCCTGCATCTTGCGCAGACCCGCGCGCGTCCGTAACGTTGTAATATGTAAAAATAACTAAAAGCTTGCCGTCCCAAGCAAAGCCTTGCCATTGCTAAATCGCATGCAATCAGACAATTGCAGATATTCCAAAATCTGGATTTTCGGGCATAACTCTGCCGATTTTTCCAACTGGGCGAATTATTTTTGGAATCTTCCGGAACCCTCTCATTCTTAGATATCTACGCGAGTCGCCGCTGACGCTCCTCTTTGCTCAATCAGCGGCTTTTGCTTCAGTTCCCTACCCTCCAAAACATGATCTCAAACAACAAGGGTACGTCCTCGCTGCCCATCGCCAGTTGCACTCCTGACGGAACCGACATTCCCGCCTGCGTCCCGCCAATACACGCAGTTCCTTGATCGAGAAAAGGACCTCTCCATTCGCCGATCGGGACCGAAGCGGAACGAGTGCGCCAGGTTATTGTGCAGGTTGGCTAGATCGCCCCGAGCATCGGCAGGCAGTCCCTCTAAGGCCAGCTCATACTGCTTGAGCATCTTCATCGCTTCGGTGTCGAAGGCGTGCTCAAATCCGTGGTGCAAGGTTGCCGTGGCGGAACTCTAGACGATTGCATCGCCGAGCTACGTTTGCTGGCCAAGTTCTTCCGTTCCCAAGCGATGGCCTAAGTGACTCGCCCGGAACCGCGACAATTGTCACCGCGTCCCACGCTTTGATACCTGGCAGTCTTAGCGCGATTCCAGAAAGATTCGGAGCGAGAACATTTTCGAGGACTAGTCCGCAGAACGACGCCTAACCTGCGTTCAAGCAATTGCTCGCGTTACTTGCAGAAGAAGCAGTCTTCCGTCTCAATGCCAATGTGCAGATGCGAGCCTATCTGCTCTCTATCAGGATCTGGCATGGAAACATTGGCGTGCCACTGGCCAGGATGCCACGAGGAGCACGCTATGTAACGGGACCCATCTGTGGTTATGGCGCGGTCATTAGGCCAACCTGATCGAGATGGCTGTCGCGTGGGACAGGCAGTTGATAGGGACGCCGCAGCGCGCTGCGGAGCACGACACCAAGCACGATCATCACAAGGCTCACAATCTGAGCCTCGGTCAGCCCCCAGGCGATTTCTATGTTTCGGGAGAGGAACTCGGTAAGAAATCGGCAGGCGCCCATCATCATAAGTAGCCTGGCAAAGATTTCGCCCATGGGCCTGTTGCCATAAACCCCGCGCCGCCCCATGGGCCACAACAAGAAAAAAATCGCCGTGGCGTAGGCTGCTTCATAGAGGGGCAGCGGATGAACGCGCGCGGTTGTCGGCACCAGACCGTGTGGAAAGCTCATTCCCCAGGGAAGGCTGGTGGGAATGCCGTAGTCGCCGTCGCCGGAGAGCAGACAGCCCATGCGACCCACCGCGTAACTGATGGGAACGATGTAACAGCAATCGAGTACGCGCAGGAAGGGCACACCATATCCGCGGCACACCACTGCCATGGCAATTGCGCCACCTATGAGCGCGCCAAAGAACGTTTGGCCATGGCTGAAATCGAGAAGCTCATGAATGTTCAACTGATCGTGGTGGCTTGAATAAACGATCACACTGTCGAGATGGCTGCCGATAAGGCCGCCAATAATGAGCGCAGGCATCATAACGCTCATCGACAGGTTGAAGCCCGCGCGCTTGATGTCGATTTCGCCCAGAATGTATGCGGTGACCAGAGCGAGACCGACCATAAGGCCGTAGGTGTAAAAGGCGATTCCGCCAATGTGGAAGACAGGCAGCATGCAGAGCGTCTCCTCTAATTGCTCGTGTCGCAGTTAATGTAGGCTGTGATGTGCTGGGAACCTCCGCCACCGTTTACTGCGGGTGCCGCCGTAATCGTGAAACTCTCGATGGATGGGTTGCAGCCCGCGAGCAGGATGCTGGCCGAAACCACGATTGCGAGCAGGCAGAGGACAGTGCCGGCCTGGAAGATTCCGCGCTTGCGCCATACCAGACCAAAGAAAAGCAAAGCAATCGCGCTGCCAATAAAGCCAAGGGACGCGCCTTTAACTTTCGCCAGTCTCCTGGGGCCGGCATTGATCCTCGCGGGGACGGCGCCCGAAGTCCTTGTTTCAATGAATGTGATGTAAGCAATGGTGCCCGCCGTGGTTGGCGTGACGGTGCATGAAGCTGTGGCTTTACCAGTAGCGTTCGAGCAGTACCAGGTCCCTCCATCTGACGAAGTAAAGTCCGACGAGATCGTGACCGGCGCGTTGTAGCCCCCGGCAGATTGAATAAGCAGGGCCACGGTCGACGGATTTGAAGTGGTATCCAGCGGCGAACTGGACGAGCTTCCGATGGTTGTGGTCCATCCTGAGGAAACTGGAGTGTATGTGTTCCCCCCCCCGGCGGGTTGGCCCGTGAAGGTGAAGGTGCCCGTTGTGGTGTAAGTAATGGTGTAGGCCGCCGTGGCAACGGTGCTGTTGATATAGCCCGGCGCGGTGGCGAGCGCATTCAGGGTCTCACTCGCGGTAACTCCGATCGGAGTCGAATATTGCGTCGACGAGGTTGTCGGCGTAGAGCCGTCGGTGGTGTAGTAAATCACCGCATTGGGAGTGATTGACGACATCGCAACGGTTTGGCCGCCGTTATACGTGCCTGCCGGGGGATTGAAGGTCGGCGCCGCCGCCTGCTGCTGGGCGCCTCCGGTTCCGCTCAGCTGTACAGTCAGCGTGGACGAACTGCCGCCCGGGGTTTTTGCAGTGAGCGTTAGCGTTGCATTTTCGGCACCGAGCAGACTGGGCTTGAAAGTCGCGGAAAGATCGCAGCTTCCAGCGGGCGGTAACTGCAACTCGCATTCTTCACCCAGCGTAAAGTCAGCCATGTTTACGCCGCCCAAAACGTCGCTGGTGATCTCCACGGTGCCGGCCCCGGTGTTTAGCAGTATCACCCGGGTGGGGCTGCTGGTTTGGCCCGAAGGCACGCTACCGAATACCATGTCCGCCTGCGTGCCGTTGATCTTCAAAATCAGGCCGCCATTGGCCGCAGTTTCTGAAGAGTCGGCAACGTACACGTTGCCCGCGCCATCGTATGCCACGCCGAGCGGCGAAGCGATTCCTGCCAGCGCGGCCGGCCCCGAATCGGCGCTGTCGCTGGCCGCGCCGCTGCCGGCAAAGGCTAGCACTGTGCCGCCGTTCTGCACCAGGCCGAGCGTGTGTGCGCCGAGGTCACTGAAATATAGATTCCCCGCCGCATCCACTGCCAGCCCCTGTGGATTGATTAGCCCGGGAATGTCGAGATCGCTCACTCCACCCGAGAAGCTGACCTCGAGAATTGCTCCGCCGCTGCTGGCACCGTTGGCGATGTACACATTGCCCGATGGGTCGACAGCAAGGCCGAGCGGCGAAGTGAGCTCGGTGTTCGAGGAACTTATGACAGTGGATTGATACGCACCGGTGGAGCTGAGCTTGATGACGCGGTCGTATCCGGTGTCGGAGACATAAATGTTGCCAGCCGAATCTTCGGCTAGACCGGTCGGCACGCAAAGCGCAGTTCCCGCAATCACGTTCGAGCAAATGGAGGTTGCCGCCGGAATTCCCGCCAGCGCCAGGGCCGTAGCCGTTACGCTCGTGCCCGGCGTAATTCGTACCAGGCGATTGTTCTTCGTATCGCTGACGAGCAGGGTCTGCGTTGACGACTCGTAGACGATTGCGCTCGGTTGGCTGAGAGCTACAGGGCCACCGCTTGCCGGGAGTACAGTCTGCGGGCCGCCTCCACCGGCCGGGTATTCAACGACTGTGTTCAATCCGTGGTCAAGCACGAACAAGTCGCTACTGGCATCGACGGCAACCGATGCGGGGGCCGATCCTGCCGTGCCGCTGGTGGTTGCGAAGATGCTGACGACGCCGGGGATCAACTCTGGAGTTCCCTGCGGCGGCGGAGCCGTTGCCGCACTCACCGTAACTGTCTGCGGCTGCGACGTTGCCGCAGCGAAGTTGGAATCGCCTGCGTAGGCCGCGCTAAGAGTGTACGTGCCGGCGGACGGGAGCGTGATCGACACCGTGGCATTGATGTTGAGGGCTGAGGACGCTGGAACCGCAGCCACCGTGGTGGCCGAGCCTCCGCTGGGGGTGGCCGTGATGGTGACATTGCCGGTCGGAGCGAGAGTGCCTGGACTGGTGAGTTGGACGGTCGCCGTGAACTTCGTCCCGACCGTCGCAGTTGCTGGCGCCGTCAACGGAAGCGAGTCAGAGAAAGGCCCAACCTTAACGGAGTATGTTGCAGAAGTGCTGGCCGAGGCAAAGTGGCTATCCCCGCCATAGGTTGCGGAGAGCATATAGGTACCGGGATCCGGCAAGGACAGTGCGACCGAAGTTCCACTGGGACCGGCTGCAAATGCCGTCCCTGCGGGAACGGTCACCACCACAGGCGCGCCGCTGGTGGGCGTAGCAGAAATCGTAATATTGCCGGTCGGCGTGCCGGTCCCGGCACTGGTAAAGACCGCGTCGAAACTGAATCCTGTTCCCGGCAGGGCCGTTGACGGAACACCGGAGAGCGAGAGTGAATCTGCCGCTGGCGGCGTCCCGGAGGCAGCCGGCTGGAGGTAGTAAACCGCTGGACCGCTAGGTGTGCCGGAGGGTGTAAGCACCGATGGAATGTATATGTATCCCGTCGTTGCGTTGTACGCCACACCCAGCGGATTGAATGAAGTGGTGGTAACGGCGCTCATCTGAGGGTTTCCGCTCGAAAGCAAGGTTGAGATCGCCAGCGTCCCGGTTCCGAAGTACCCGTTGTAGAGCAGCACCTCGTTGGCGAAGGTATCGAAGGTCACCTGTCCCCACGTTGTGTAGGTGGCTGCAAAGTTCGTCAACGGCTGGGCCACGGAGTTGTCAACATCGGTTTCGGCCCCGGTTGCCAGGCTATAACTAATTAGCAGCCCGGTCGCTGCAATCTTGGCCGACGAGTTTTCGTCGTAGGCCGACACGTAAACCAGCCCATCCGTAAGGTCGATATCTGCGGCGCTGATGCTCGAGTAAGTGGCAGTAGCCGTGAAAACTTTGAGGCCATTCGACGGCGGCTTAATGTACACGCCGGAAGGAAAGCCGGTTCCCGCCTGGGTACCCGAGAAGAAACTGAACTTTGTGGTGTCGAATTCGTAGAGCGGTGTCGTCTCCTGCGTGGTGCCGGCGGTCGGGTTCGCGTTTACCACCACGATCTTTCCGTTCCCGGCGATCAAGATCTGCACGCTATTAATGTTCACTTCGCTGCTGCTTACCGGGTCCACGTAGCCCAGCACGCGCACAATCTTGTTCTGTGTTGGATCGAACACCCAGAACCCGGGGCCTGTCGTGCCTACGGCTCCCGCCGCCAGCTCCGGAATATACACAAGGTGCGACGTGGGATCGACCATCACTTTTCCATAGGTTCCGCTGTAATCCAAATCGTAAGACGGAACTGTCGTGGCGCCGTTTGGCGGGTACGAAGCGAACGACCCGGTATTGAGTACGTAAAGTGTGTCAATATTGACGCCCTCGTGCTCGTCGACCACATAGAGATTGCTCTCGGCCGCGTCTGAAGCCATCGTGAGCAAATAATTCTGCCCGCCGATCAGATCCACGGCCGGCGAAGGATTACATCCTCCCGAGGCATTGGGCGTCTCGGCGACGATTCCCGGGTCGTTATCCGACAGTGGGCTCATAATGTAGAGGTGGTTCGCGGTCGAATCGTAAATCAGATTCTGCTGCAAGCCCGTGCCGGAGCGGAAGGCCGTCGCATCCAGCGCCGCGCATCCTGCTACCACGATGTTGCCCTGTTGAAGATAGGAAACCGACTCATCGCGATTCAGCACATAAGTTGTAGTGGCGGATGACGTGGCTGCCGCGACCACGGGAATGTTCGCATCGGAGACATTGCCTGTGGGCGCCGTTTGTGCTTGGGCCACTCCAGCAAGAACGGAAGCGAGGGCCACTGTCATGGGGCCACGGAGTGCGCGCCGTAGTACGCCTTCTTCTCGGATGGCGGAACCGAAATCGCTTCTCTTCGAAGACCGGATAACCTTCATGGCTGACCTCGGGTAGGGAGTAGACGATCCTGGCCCTAAAGCTCAAAAACCAATGCAAATCTGCGGAAGACCTCTATGCAAGGCCCGAGACGAGGCCCGAACAACCGCGGCGGTGGAATTCTGCCGCCTTGAGGAAGCGCCGCGACGGAACAGAACACTCGATCGCACGAACCTCATGAGAGACACTGCTGGGGTTCGCGCACGGCCAGAGGAAACGGGGCCCTGCTGCTTGCAACGTAGGGGCCGCTGCTCCGGGAGTCAATAGTACGAACCTTAAATATGGCTTAAATGTTCTAAGCAGTCTAAAATGCTGATTCTGATAGCCTAAACAAGAAGACCCTTTCATGGGAATTGGCGCCGACTGTGCTATGTTAATTGCTACCCGGCGCGAAAATCGCCCATATCCCCGTTCCACACCGGTTACACACGAATATGGCAACCGCAACTCCTTCTAAGGCCGGTTACCGTTTCGGACCATTCATGTTGGATCTCCGTTCCGGAGACCTGACCAGGAATGGCCGCCCCGTTCGTCTGTTGGGAAAACCTCGTCAGGTCTTGATGGCACTGGCCGAGCGGCCTGGTGAGCTGGTTACCCGCGCGGAGCTGCACGAGCGCCTCTGGCCCCAGGACACTTTTGTTGATTTCGAAAACAACCTGAACGCGGCCATGAGCCGGCTTCGCGAAATTCTTCAAAACAACAGGCAGTCGCCGCGCTATATCGAAACGGTGCGCGGCGTTGGCTATCGCTTTGTGGTTCCTGTGACTGCACTTGACGAGGCCGCAAGCACGAACGACTTTCACCCTTCCGCGGCTGCGGCTTCGCCGGGAGAGACTGCGGAAACTGCCGTCGACATTGCAAATTCGAGTGCAGAGAGAATCCCGTCTGTTGCCTCTGGCGCCATGGCGCGCCCGGGCCGGTTGCTTTGGCCGTTTTTCGTTGGCTGCTTTGTGGCGGCCCTGGTGATCTTGGGCGGATACTTTTTGATTCATCGCCGTGCCGCGCTGGACATAGCCGGCAGCCAGACGCTGGTTGTCACTGATTTTGATAATCAGACAGGTGATCCGCGATTCAATCGCGCGTTAGAGACCGCGCTTACGGTCAGCCTGGGCCAGTCACGCAGCGTGAATATCTATTCACGCCTGCAAACTGAAGATACTCTGCGTCTGATGGTTCGAACAACCGATGAGCCTGTAACCGAGGCGATCGGCCGCGAGATTTGCCTGCGCGAGAATCTGCCCGCACTTCTGGTCCCCAGTATCACTCGCCTGGGGCGCGAGTATGTGCTTAGCGCGCAGCTCTTGAATCCATCGACCGGTGCGGTTGTGCGTTACTACTCACAACGTGTCGACGGCGAAGATCGGATTCTTGTTGCGCTGGATACCATTTCGAGAGCCGTGCGGCGCGACCTGGGAGAGTCGCGTCTCGAAATCTACCGATCGCATCGTCCCCTGCCCGAAGTCACAACCACCTCGCTCGCAGCTCTTGAGGATTACGCCAACGGCGAGGCCAAATACTCTCAGGGACAGGCCGAGAGTGCCGTCCAGCTCTATCGCAAAGCCATCGCGGCAGACCCGAATTTTGCCATGGCGCACGCGGCTCTGGGTCTCGCCTACTACAGCTTCTATTTCAACGAAACGCAACTGGGCGAAACGGAATTCCGCAAGGCGCTCGATGTTGCGTCGCGAACCACAGAACGGGAACGCGCGCTAATTGAATTGCATTATGCGGAGAGTCAGGGAAGGATCGAAGATGCGCTGCGCCTTTACCAGGCTTATCTCCAGAAATACCCCGGCGATTGGGGCGCTCGCCTCGGATACGCTCGATTGTTGCGCATGCACGGCCATGCTGCGCAGTCTGTGGGCATCTATCAGCAGGTTCTAAGCGTCAAGCCTGACTACGCAGCCGGATTCGTTGAGCTGGCAATCGCCTACGATTTCCTGGGTCAATGGTCGCAAGCAATTCAATCCTACGAAAAGGCATTCTCCATCGATCCCGGGCAGCTGGTGGCGGGTAACATCAACCGGGAATATGGCTTCACTCTCGTCCGCAACGAAGAGGATGAAAGGGCGGCGCAGGTGTTCACAGCCTTACTCGGCGATCCCAGACAGTATGCCAATGGTGAACGCTCCCTGGCGTTTCTCGACCTTTATCACGGACAGTATGCGAGCGCTCGCAGCCGTCTGCTTTTGGCGCTGCAACAATCTACTGATCCTTTCTCCGCCGCGCGCATCCACTTTATGCTGGCGGTCGTCGCCGCTGGGCAAGGAAATCGCCGCGAGCAGATTGCACAACTCGATCAGATCGCCGCAAACTTTAGTTCTCTGAGCCAAAAGGTGCTCTATGGTTCGCTGGTTGGTCAGGCTTATGCGCGCGCCGGCGAAGTTGCCAAAGCCACGCAGATGCTTGCGGTCATCGCCCCCCTGGTGAACGAGCGCGCCGAAGAACAGGTGGCCTACGCACAACTTCTAAAGGCTGAGGTCGCCGCGGCCAAGGGAGATTATCAAACCGCATTGCAGTTTCTCAAGCCTCCGGGTCCAAACGACAGCAACGCGTCGGTAGTCCTCACGCGTGAATCGCTCGCCTACATCTATCAACGGCTCGGCAGGACCGACGAAGCCATCGCCTGGTACCGGCAATTCACAGATAGTCACGACACGGAATCGCTTGCCTGGGAGCCCCAGCAGCAACTTTTCCAGGCGTGGTACACTCTGGCACTGGATTATCAAGAGCGCGGTGAGGGGCCGCAAGCCGTCGCGGCAGTTTCCAATCTTCTCGACCACTGGAAGACTGCCGATAGCGGGCTGCCGCTATTGAAAAAGGCGCGCGCGTTCCGCGATCGACTGCTTGCTGCTCCCTGAAGGCACGCACACGCAATGCTCCGTGAGCCGCAGGCGCGAAATTCGACCTACAGATTGATGCACTTAAGGTCAGATCCATTTCCAGCTTTCTTGATTCAGATGTCGGTTCGCAATCGGCCAATCTGGGATGTTAACGAAGTAGTGAGATTCGGACAAATTCGGATACGATTCCGACCACGCCGGGTTTGAGGTGCTCCGCGCAGAAACTGTTAATGTTGGAACACGACGTTCAGATCCCTTCCGGGCTCCAATAGGAATCTGGAAGAGTCTACAATTCTTGGAATCAGGCAACAGGTTGCCGTTTCGGCAACCTGTTGGTTGTTTTCTCATAGAGATCGAAGTTGAAGAAGGCACCATGCGCATCGGGATTACGTGTTATCCCACTTACGGAGGCTCGGGCGTTGTCGCGACGGAACTGGGCATTGAGCTCGCCGCACTCGGTCACGAGATCCACTTTATCTCCTACTCCCAGCCCTTCCGCCTGAGCGGGCGTGACGATGGCATTTTCTATCACGAGGTTCCCGTCTCCAGTTACCCGCTCTTCGAGTTTCCGCCGTACGATCTGGCGCTGGCCTCCCGCATGTCCGAAGTGGCCGAGTATTACGGACTCGATCTGCTTCATGTGCACTACGCGATTCCGCACTCGGTGTCGGCGCTGCTGGCACGCCAGATACTCGCCGCGCGCGGCCGCCATCTGCCATTCGTGACCACCCTGCACGGGACCGACATCACGCTGGTCGGACTCGACCGCAGCTATCTGCCCATCACGCGCTACGCTATCCAGGAAAGCGATGGTGTCACCAGCATCTCCAACTACCTGCGCGAGAGGACCATCACGGACTTCGACATCACGCGGCCCATTGAGACCATCACGAATTTCGTGAATTGCGATGTGTATACACCTATCACGGATTCAGCCCAAAAGGAAAAGGCGTGCGAGCGCCATCACTTCGCGGCGCCCGACGAGCCCATTCTTATGCACCTTTCGAACTTTCGCCCCGTGAAACGCGTGGGCGACGTGGTGAAGGTTTTTGCGCGCGTGGCGCAAGCGCGACCGGCACAGTTGGTGCTGGTGGGCGACGGGCCGGACCGCTCTTCCGCGGAGTGGCTCGCACACGACCTCGGCATTCAGAGCCGCGTGCATTTCCTGGGCAAGCAGGAGCGTGTGAGCGAATTGCTCGCGCTAGCCGATCTGTTTCTGATGCCGAGCGAGCTTGAGTCGTTTGGCCTGGCCGCGCTCGAAGCCATGGCTTGCAAGGTTCCCACCATTGCCACACGCGTCGGCGGCGTTCCGGAACTCATCGACGACGGCGTAACCGGCCTGCTCTACCCTGTCGGCGACGTGGAAGGTATGGCTGCGGGCGCCCTGAGCCTGTTGAACGATCCGCCACGCCTGAAGGCCATGCGCGAAGCCGCCCGCCAAACCGCGCAAAAACGCTTCTGCGCGAATCTTGTAGTTCCGCGTTACGTACGTTATTACGAGCAGGTGCTGGCAGGAAAAGGCAGAGAAACTTCTGCCTAAACCGCACCTGCCTTGAGATTCCGAAAAAACTCTTGTCAACCCCCGTGCGGTCCGTCATATCCTGCTTGCACCGGAGGTCGATTTGATGATCCCATTCCGCCCATTCTTCCCCGCGCTCGCCGCCGCTGCCCTGGTAGCTGCATCCACCGTGATTTTCGCACAGCAGGAGTTTCCGCCGCCGCAAGGCAAGGGCCCCGTAGTCGTGGTGGCCAGCGGCCTCTCCGGCATGTCGCATTACGTGCGCGTGTCACGCGATATTGCCGCCCTGGGCTATGACGTAGTGCTGTTTGACGGCGAGGCTATGGAGCACACGCAGGGCCAGGCGGTGCATGCCGCCATCCTTCAGACGCAACAGATGCCGCACGCGCTGCCCGGTAAGGTGGTTGTCATGGGCTTCTCGGCCGGCGGCGGCGAAGCGATGTACTACGCATCGCAATGGCCGGACCTTGTGGCGGGTATTGTGGTGTGGTTCCCAGCCAACTCGTTCATCAGGAATGTGCCCGGCTTTGCCGATCGGCTACAGGTCCCGGTGCTCATGTTTGCCGGGGAAAAGGACCACTACCGCGGCAACTGCTGCACTGCGGACGGTGCGCGCGGCCTCGCAGCCGCTGCCAAGGCCGCGGGCAAACCCTTCGAACTATATACCTACGACAAGGCCGACCACGACTTTGTGCGGGACGGCGCGCACTATAACGCCGAAGCCGACACGGATGCCTTCCAGAAGACTGCCGACAAGCTGAAGCAGTGGTTACATCCGGCCCAGTGAGAAAGACAGGTTCCAGGTTTCAGGGATTAGGGGTCAGAGAACAGCTAACCCGCATTTCTCACAGTCCGGTTGACGAGGTCGGTGAGTTGGGTTTGAAAAAGGTTGGGAAAGGCCGTCTTTTCATGGCATAACTACGTTGTCGAAGCGTAGTTGTAGCCGTGCGGAGGCGGCCTTTCTGATGACAGAGTGTAATCAAGAAGTCTTCTCTTTTACAGCACATTTTTCGCGCCGGGTGGAGGCCCGGTTCACGGCTGGACAAGTGACCAGCGATGGCGGGGCGCTGCTGTTGCGGCAAGCGGATCGCAAGATCAACCTTCTTGCGCGTCTGGCCGCCTGCTTCTCTGACGGCCGCTCGCCGTCGTTGATCACCCACCAGTTACCGGAGATGCTGGCGCAGCGCATCTACGGGCTGGCGCTGGGCTACGAGGACTTGAACGACCACGAGCAATTGCGATCCGATCCGCTCATGGCCGTGCTCAGCGGCAAGCGGGAGCTGGACGAGCCGCTGGCCGGAAAAAGCACGCTGAACCGGCTGGAGCTGATAGGGCGCACAGGGCGCTATCACAAGATCGGCTACGCGGCGGAATCGATCGACCGGCTGCTCGGCGATCTCTACATCGAAGCGCACCGAGCCATGCCCACCGAGATCGTGCTGGACCTGGACGCGACCGATATCCCGCTCCACGGCCATCAGCCGGAGCGCTTCTTCCATGGCTACTACGACAACTACTGCTACTTGCCCTTGTACATCTTCGCCGGCGATCAACTGTTGTGTGCGCGGCTCAGGCCGGCCAACCAGGACGCAGCTGCCGGCGCGGTCGAAGAAGTGAAGCGCGTCGTGGCGCAGTTGCGTCAGCGCTGGCCCAAAGTGAAGATCGTGCTGCGCGCCGACTCCGGCTTCTGCCGCGAGGAACTGATGGCCTGGTGCGAAGCCAACCGCGTTGACTACGCCTTCGGCCTGGCGCGCAATCAGCGCCTCGCGAGGATCGTCGGCGCCCAGATGCAACAGGCGCGCATACTGCACCAAAGCAGCGGCAAGGCGGCGCGCGTCTTCACTGAGTTCGCGTACAGAACTCACAAGAGCTGGTCGCAAGCGCGGCGTGTCGTGGCCAAGGCGGAGTTCCTCGACAAGGGCCAGAACCCGCGCTTCGTGGTCACTTCGCTCCCTGCCGATGAGTGGGCCGCGCAGCAGTTGTACGAGAAGTTCTACTGCGCCCGCGGCGAGATGGAGAATCGCATCAAGGAGCAGATGTGCCTGTTCGCCGACCGGCTCTCCATCGACGAGATGGCAGGCAACCAGCTGCGCCTGTACTTCTCCGCGCTCGCCTACTCACTGGTCGAAGCACTGCGGCGTCTGGCTCTGAAAGGCACCGCGTGGGCCGAGGCACAGGTCTCAACCATCCGCCTCAAGCTGTTCAAAATCGGCGCCCTGGTGCATATCAGCGTACGCCGCGTCGTGCTCCAGATGAACTCGGCCTATCCGTGGAGAGACATCTACGCGCATGCCTTCCATGCCCTGCGCTGCTGAACTCTACCCGCTGCTGCTAAAAACACCAACTTCACCCGCACTCAACGGATCGGCTCGCGGAGCCTTGCCCAAAATCGCGATCTGTAGCCGGACTACGCCGCGCCATCACCGATAAAATCTCGCTCCACGACTCCTGGAGACAACTCACCCCATCCAAACAGTCCTTCGCCCCCTGGAACTGCAGGCTCTCTGACTAAGTGTGAGAAATGCGGACTAACTGAAAGCAACGACACGCACTGGTCGCTGTGTATTGCGAGCTGATACCTGAAACCTGCTCTACAGCGTGCGCTTGAACAGCGGCGTGGCCACCAGCAGCGTGGCGATTCCAAAGATGACGAGGAACAGGAGGTCACCCTTGATAGCGACCCAGCCGCCATCTTTGAGCAGTACCGATTTGAAGCCGTGGATCACGTATGTAAAGGGATCGATCACGGTCAAGACCTGCATCCACTTGGGGAACGACGCTGTGGGATACATGGCGCCCGAGGGATATAACAGCAGGACATTGAGCACGCCGAACATGGCGCGGGGAACCAGCGGATCGTCGACCCGCACCATGAGCAGAAACATCATGCCGTTGAAGGCAATGGAGCCGGCGATGATCAGGCACAACGTCTGCATCATGATTATGGGATGAAAGATAATTCCCAGCCCGGCGATGAGCGACCCGATGACCACGATAGATATTCCGCTCAGCGTCGCTTTAATGGCGCCGGCGATATTCAGCCCGAAGACCAGCTCCAGTTTCGTTATCGGCGTAACCAAGTAGCCCTCGTGCACACCGCGCGCCTTGTCGTCGATGTAGAGCATCCCGCCGCCGATCATCACCGAGATATACATCGCCAGCGCCACCGTCATCGGCAGAAGATACTTCAGATAATTCACGTACGGGTAAAGCTCGACGACTTCGAGCGCGATGGTCTTTGCCAGACGGTCCTGAACCTGCGGTGCGTTCATAGCCTCGACCAGCAACTGCATCTCGGCTTCAAGCGACGAGGACGTGAACAGATCGGAGTTGTCGACAACAAAGCCAAGCCTGGGCGCGTCCTGTGCATAGACACGACGGGAGTATTGCGCCGGAATAATCACGGCCGCATCGATCTTGCCGGTGCGCACATCTTCGCGCGCCTGCACTTCACTTGTGTATTCGATGGTGGAGAAGGTCTTGATGTTGGCGGCGACAGCGTCGAAGGCCTCGCGCACCTTCACGGCCTGCGGCCCGTGGTCGTAATCCACCACGGCCACGTGGGTGCCCACGATCTTGCCCCCGAACGCGTTCCCGATGATGACCAATTGAAGAATCGGCATCATGAGCGACATGATCATGAGCGTGGGCGAGCGGAAGAACTTGCGCATTTCGCGCTCGATGATGGCAAACATCCGGTTCATGGGCGCGCTCCCGGCCGCGGCGGCATCGTAAATACCGGCTTCACCTGCTCATCGCGCAGTTGCCGCCCGGTGTAGTGGATAAACACGTCGTCGAGCGTGGTATTTTGCACGCTCAGCGAGGTGAGCGTTTCACCCAGGCTTGCCGCCAGTTCCACAATCTCCATGGTGGTCTTCGATCCCGACTTGGTGATGACGCGGTAGAAGCCTGAGCCCTCGGGTTGCACGCTGGTCACGCCCTCCATCGCCTGCAAGCGCCCCGGCCACGCATCGTCGTCGCGGTCAAAGTGCACTTCCACTACATTCGCGCCGGCTACGCTGTTCTTAAGCTCCACGGGAGTGCCCAGCGCCACCAGCTTGCCGTGATCCACAATGGCGATGCGGTCGCAGAGCTTGTCGGCCTCATCCATGTAGTGCGTGGTGAGGAGCATCGTGAGATTGCGCGTTGTCTTGAGCTTGTTGAGCATCTCCCATACCGCGATGCGCGAAACGGGATCGAGACCGGTGGTGGGCTCGTCCAGAAAAAAGATGCGCGGATTGTGCACCAGACCGCGCGCGATCTCGAGCCTTCGCCGCATGCCGCCAGAAAGCGTTTTGGTCTGCGCATCGCGCCACTCGGTCAGATCGACGGCTTCGAGCACCGCGTCGATGTTCTTCTTGCGCTGCTCGCGCGGCACGCCATAGAGCTTGGCGTAAATCGACAGGTTTTCCTGCAAGGTCAGATCCTGGTCGCTGGTGAGCGCTTGAGGAATCACACCAATCGCCTGCCGTACGTCGTCCGGGTCTTTGCTCACGTCATACCCGGCCACAACAGCTTTGCCCGCGGTGACGGGGATGAGTGTGGTCATCATGCGGATGAGCGTGCTCTTGCCCGCGCCGTTCGGTCCCAGCAAACCGAAGATCTCGCCCTCGGTCACGCTGAAGTTCACGTCCTTCACAGCCTCGAAGTCGCCGTAGCGTTTCCAGATGTGCTCCACCGCAATGGCCACAGGACGCGGCGCGCCGTTGCCATTTGCGGGCAAGCCGTTGCTGGGCGCGCTCACTGCTTCACCAACTTTGCCTTGGGAATGTAGACCTCGGCCGTCATGCCGGGCACAAATTTCTCGCCGGGATTGGGGATGAGCAGCTTCAACTGAATCGTCTTGATGTCGCGCTTCATGCTGTTCACGTCGCGCTGCGTGGCAAAATCGCTCTCGGCCGACTTGGCGATCACGTAGCCCCAAATCGTGGCGCCGCTGGGCATTACCACGCGCAAGCTGTCATGCAGCTGTACGGCATCGGCCTGCGTTTCGGGCAGCGGCGCGTAGACCCAGGTCTGCGTCAGGTCCATGATGGTGACAATGGGTGCGCCCGCGGACACCACTTCACCCTGCCGCGTTGCCCACACATCCACTTTGCCGTTGATGGGCGACACGATCTGGGAGTATCCTTCTTCCACTTGCGCCTGTTCCGCCAGCGCACGGGCATTGGCAGCATCGGCGCGGGTCTGGTCTACCGTGCGCGCCGAGACCTCGGTTAACATTTCATGGGCGCGCGCTTGGCGAAGATTGGCCTGCGCCGCAGCAAGATTGTCGCGCGCAGCATCAACCGCGGCCTTGGCTGCCCGCAGGGCCGTTTCCATTTCGTCGCGCGTCTGTGTGCTATCAATTCCCTGCTCGGCCAGAGCCACGGCTCGGCTGGTATCGGCCTGCTGATGCTCATACTGCGCCTGGGCCTGCGCCAGAGCGGCCTGCGCCGCCTGCACCTGCGCCTCCGCGCTCACTACTGCGCTCGAGGTCTCGCCCCGGTTTTGCTGTTCCGTATCCTCAGTGCTGTTCACCTTATAGCGCTGACTCGCCTCAGTGGCCTCGGCAGCCTTCAGCTCAGCCTGCAAGTCCTGGCTTTCGATAACCGCGATCAGCTCGCCTTGCGTCACGTCCTGTCCTTCTTCCACGGTCAGCGTCTGAATGCGCCCCGGAATTTTGGAGCTGACGATAACTTCGTTCGCATCTACGGTCCCGATCAGTTGCAAATCGGTGGAACGCCGCGTGGTGGTGAGATACCAGATCAGCGATCCCACCAACAGCAGTCCAAGAATCAAAAAAACTCGATTTCGCGCGCTCACTCCCTCGTCACCTCAAATGATCGATTTCTGCTTGAATTCGGAGGTCTCCGGCATCGGCATATCCGACAGTACCTTTGCCGCCAGCTCCGCGCCGTGCTTACGATCCTGGAAGAGAGCCTGGCCAAGAAACTCCACCGTGGTCGCCCTCCGTGCCCGCAGCACTTCGGTGTCGAATGGCTCAAAAGGCATGATCAGCCGCCACACCGGCGCGCTGAGGAAATAGAAGACGTTGCCGCCAAGGGCTGAAAGCACAATCTGTAGCCATTCAACCTCGATCAACTCGCCTGACGCGATACCTTCGCGCACCATCGACTGAAACATGGCATGCAGCGGCGCGAAGATCCGCTTCGCCAGAATGGGCAACTCGCCATCTTCGCCCTTATGCAGCCGGATCATCTCCTGCTGCATCAGGCTTTGGAATTCGCGCTGCGTCAGGATCCGGTCAAAATGCTCCAGCGCCGCGCGCAGCAGCCGTTCTCCGGGGCTGGCATCGCGAAGAAACACCGCCATCGAGCGGTCGCGCACCCGGGCCGAGACCATTTCGAGTGCGGCGGCGTAGAGCTTTTCCTTGCTCTCGAAGTAGTAATAGAGCAGCGCCTTGTTGACGCCAGCCGCGGCGGCAATCGACTCGGTGCGCGCCCCGGCCAATCCGCTCGCGGCAAACTCGGTCAGTGCGGCATCGAGAATGCGGCTGCGCGTTTCGGCGGAACGGTCGGCTTGGGTTTCAGTTTGGTTTGGCGGCGTCATTTTGAATTAACTAACTGGTTAGTAAATTAACCCAAAAACAACACTCTTGGCAAGCACTTTCCCTTGCTTCCTCCCACAAGCTTCTATAAGCATCTGATATACCGAGACTTACATTTCCCGTAGGCGCTCAAGTTCTCCGCCCTAATCGAAGACCACCGTCTTGTTGCCGTAGCAGAGGATGCGTCGGTCGAGGTGCCAACGCACGGCCCGGGACAGCACCATGCGCTCCAAGTCCCTGCCCCGCGCGACCAGATCTTCCACCTGGTCGCGGTGCGAGATGCGCGCCACATCCTGCTCGATAATCGGGCCGTCATCGAGAACCTCGGTGACATAGTGGCTGGTGGCTCCGATGAGCTTGACGCCGCGCGCATGCGCCGCGTGGTACGGCCGCGCGCCGGTAAACGCGGGCAAAAACGAGTGGTGCACGTTGATCACCCCGGCAGGATAACGCGCCACAAATGCCGGCGAGAGGATTTGCATATACCGCGCCAGGATGACGAGCTCAATTTCGTTCTGCTCAAGAAGAGCGACCTGCCGTGCTTCGGCTGCGGCGCGGGTTTCTGCCGTCACCGGCACGTGCTCAAATGGCACTCTGTAATAGGCGGCCAAGTTCTCGACCGCGCGGTGATTGGAAACGATGAGGGGAATCTCGCAGACCAGTTCGCCGGTGCGCCAGCGATGAAGTAGATCGGCCATGCAGTGCAGATACTGCGAGCAGAAGAGCGCAACCCGCGGCTTGCGCGCGCTCGAAGTGAGCTTCCATGTCATGTCGAGGTCGGATGCGAGCGCAGCAAAAGCGGCGCGAAAGCCTTCGAGGTCGAATCCTTCCAGCTCAAACTCGACGCGCATGAAAAACAGGCCCAAGCCATGGTCGATGTGCTGATCGGCGTGCAAGATGTTGGCGCCACGCTCGAAGAGCAGGCCCGACACACGCGCCACCAGGCCCTTGCGATCGGGGCAATCGATCAACAGAACGGCCGAATCTTTCATGGTTCTTTCAGATTACGCCATCCGGTGTAGCGCCGGTCTCCAGACCGGCTGTACTGGCGGCGTCCACGCCGCCAGCAGCGATGTGCGGGTCAAGAGACCTTTATCGCAGTCGACCCGGAGGTCGGCAATACCCTTTTACGGGCCAGTCTCAGTCGTAATAAT
>Ga0302319_10005502_pt1 | contig 25472 bp, 13 predicted proteins | sample Bog_T0_2_FD_203319 | JGI IMG/M metagenome (GOLD analysis project Ga0302319, IMG submission 203319) | Peat permafrost microbial communities from Stordalen Mire near Abisko, Sweden - Bog_T0_2 | ecosystem: Environmental > Terrestrial > Soil > Wetlands > Peat | place: Sweden: Abisko, Stordalen Mire...
CCCTGTCCGGGCCGCTTTCATCCTGCAACCAGCTTTGCACAGTTGATTTGTTCTAGGCATAATGCTCGAGATGCGCAACGGAGGCCTGACTCGGAATCCAGTCCTGTTCTCCCGGCGCCGCTTCCTCCTGGGATCTCTTCTTGCTGGCAGCTTCCCCTTTCTAAAATCCCCGCTGCTGCAGGCGCTTTCTCCTGCTTATCCCTATGCTTTCGAAGAGATTCCTCCGTCAGTCAGCGGCATTACGTGGCTGCATACCGCGGGGAAATCCCCGCAAAAATATCTGCCGGAAACCAGCGGCGCGGGCTGCGCTTTCTTCGACTACGACAACGACGGCTGGATGGACATTTATCTGGTCAACAGCGGCAAGTGCGATTTCTACGATCCCCCGCATCCCTTGCGCAATGCGCTCTATCGCAACAATCGCGACGGCACATTCACCGATGTCACTGAGAAAGCTGGCGTAGCCGGTGGCGGCTACGGCATGGGCGTGGCCGCCGGCGACTACGACGGTGACGGCTTCCAGGACCTCTACGTTACGCAATACGGACGCAGCATCCTCTACCACAACAACGGTGACGGCACTTTTACCGATGTTACGGAGAAAGCCGGCGTGGCTGCACCGGGCTGGAGTTCCAGCGCCGTCTGGTTCGATTACGACAACGATGGCCGGCTCGACCTGTTCGTCTGCCAGTTCTGCGAGTTCAACCAAACGCTCAGTTGCGGCGTCGATAAAGACGGCATGCATCACTACTGCATCCCCCGCATCTTCAAGCCGCGGCCCAGCTGGCTGTTTCACAACAATGGCGATGGCACTTTCACGGATGTAAGCCGCGAGACCGGCATCGCCGATCATCTGGGAAAAGCCTGGGGCGTGGTCGCTACCGACCTGAACAATGACGGCCGCATGGATCTTTTCGTCAGCAACGACACGGTGGCGAACTTTCTGTTTATGAACCGTGGCGGACGCTTCGAAGAAACCGGCCTCGCCGCCGATGTCGCCTACAGCGCCGAGGGCAGGGCCCGTTCCGGCATGGGCGTCGATTCCGCCGACTTCAATCAGGACGGCTGGATGGATCTCTTCGTCGCCAACATCGATCAGGAAATTTTTTCCTTGTATCAGAACAACCACGACGGAACTTTTGACGATGTTGCCATGCCCGCAGGCATCGGCATGGCCACCCGCTGGTTGAGCGGCTGGGGACTTAAATTCTTCGACTACGACAACGACGGGAACCTGGATCTGATCCTGGCCAACGGTTTCCCAGATGATCTAGTCGAGGAGCTGTCGCACCAGGTTACCTACAAGCAACCACTTCTACTTTTTCAAAACCAAGGCAAAGTGTTCAAGAACGTGAGCGAGCAGAGCGGACCGGTGTTTGCGAAAACCTTCGCCGCCCGGGGCCTAGCCATTGGCGATTTCGATAACGACGGTGCAGTCGACGTGCTCATCTCGAACAATGACGGCGCTCCCCTGCTATTGCGCAATCGCGCCGCCGCCCAGAATCATTGGCTGGGTCTGCGTCTGGTGGGCCGCAAGTCGAATCCCGACGCCGTCGGAGCGCGCATTACCTACCAGGCGGGCGACCTGAAGCGTGAACGCATGAAAGTTGGCGGCGGCAGCTTTCTCTCCTCGCATGATCCCAGAGTAGTGTTGGGCATTGGCCAGCGCTCGAAAATCGATTGGCTCGAAATCAAGTGGCCAGCACCTGGCGGCTCGGTCGACCGCCTTACCAACCTCCCCTTGGATCGTTACATCACCATCCTCGAGGGGACCGGCGCGTGGCACTAACCCGCGCGCCTGCTTTCTGCGTCCAGTCGTACTCGGCAAAGATGTGATCCCGAGGGCAAATTCCTGCTGAAGCGCTCGGCATTACCAAAAAGGTACGCCCCGCGCGACCGCGACCTTCCACCTTGCAGACCGTGCCGGAGGCCGATTATCCAAAAATCATAGGCGACTGAGCAGTCCCATTCGTCCGCCGCAGACTGTAAGTTATTGTCGAAACAGGCGAAAGCAGCGATGGCGCCAATGCAAATTGCCGATCTTCCATTCTTCATAGGCTCGTCAGGCCTCGCCCGTGACAATGTCTCTTCCCTTACTTTCCCCCAGTTTTTACAAAACCCATTTTGCTTTCTACAAAATCGTTATTTTTAGCTTGACAAAGGGAGGTCCTGCGACTAATACTCGCGGGCGCTAGTTCTTTTGCACTAATACGAAAGCACTGTCTCGTTCGTAGTTTGTGGCTCGGAGCAAGGCTCGGGTTCAGGTTTGGGGTTTGATCTCAAAGGTTTCGGAGGGTGGGCGGATGAAAGCTTTACTGGCGGAAACGAAGCAGATGATCGGGAAATCAGCGATGATTCGCGTGCTGTTTTGCGTGTTGATTCTGGCTCTCCCGCTGACTATGTACGCGCAACAGTACTCCGGCACCATCACCGGCACGGTGACTGATGCTTCGGGCGCCGCCGTACCTGGCGCCTCGGTCACGGCCACCAACAAGGGCAACGGCTCGGTCTATACCGCGACCACGAGTGAACAGGGCGTGTACACCTTCGCCCAGTTGCCCGTGGGAACGTATGACGTTTCAGTCAAGAAGGCCACTTTCAAGGATTTCCTGGCCAAAGACGTTGAGGTCCACACCTCCACCACCACCGAGGCCAACGCCAAGTTGGCCGTCGGCTCCGCTTCTGAGACCATTACCGTCGAAGCCAGCGACGTGCAAGTAGAAACCACCCAGGCATCGGTCGGTGAAGTCATCGAAGGCACGCAGGTCCGCGAACTGCCCCTCAACGGCGAAAATTTCATGGGCTTGGTTGTGCTATCGCCAGGTGTCTCCGAGGCCAACAGCTTTGACAGCCGCGACAAGGGCCTGCTCGGCGGCAGCGACTTTTCCGTCAACGGCAATCCCTACACGAATAACCTCTTCCTCGTCGACGGCGTCAACAACAACGACGTAGGTTCGAACCGCACCATTCTCGTCTATCCTTCGACCGACGCCATCGCCGAATTCAAGATGGTGCGCAACTCCTATGGTCCGGAGTACGGCCAGGCTTCAGGCGCGATCATCAGCATCACCACCAAGAGCGGCGAAAACCAGTTCCACGGCGGCTTCTTCTACGCTGGCCGTAATGACAAGCTGGACGCCAACGACTGGTTCTCCAACCACGTCCCGAACCCGGTCAAGGCGGAACTCCGCCGCAATGACTGGGGTTACCATATTGGCGGCCCGGTGATTAAGAACAAGCTATTCTTCTTCTGGGGCCAAGAGTGGGACCGCGAAATTCGTGGCAGTCCACAGTCTGCCTGCGTCCCGACCGCGGCCGAGCAGGCTGGCGACTTCAGTCAGGATTTCGCCGGGGCCGCTGCGCCCAACAAGCTGGCCACAGACCAGTGCGGTGCCAATCAGCCCGCTGCGTGGGTTGGAGGAGTCTATACCTCGACCATCCCGCTCGCATTTCAGACGTCGGGGAACCCCTTTAAGCTCAACGCCATCGACCCGGCCGGAGCGTTGCTCGGCCAGTTTTATCCGCTCCCAAACATTCCGCTCGCAAATGGTGTTAACTGGTTCGACTCCGAGCGCGTGACACCGCAGTGGAGCGAGATCAACGGCCGCGGCGACTACGACGTGACCCAGAAACATCGCATTACTTTCCGCTGGACCCAGGATACCTGGAAGGCTCCCGGGCCGGATCCCGGCGAGTTCTGGGGAGATAGCATCTTCCCGACGGTGAGCTCTGATTGGAGCCAGCCTTCGAAAAGCGTCATGGCGAAACTGACCTCTCAATTGAGCAGCAGCATGGTCAATGACGCTGAGTTCGGCTACGGCCACAACGCCATCATCACCACCGTTTCCCCGCAGTCCGTTGCCTTGGTAAACGCCACCAATGCCGCCATTCCGACGGCATGGCCCGAATCTCTGAAGCAGCCGGTCGCCTACATCGATGGCGGCGGCGCATGGGGAGGTTTGAACCCCTACGGTAGCGGACCTGCCGGCGCCCAAACCATGTGGACGATCGCTCCCTACGGCAACCACGAAGATCTCTACGCGCTGCAGGACAACATCTCCAAGGTGCAGGGGAACCACCTCTTCAAAGCTGGCGTTTACTACAGCACCAACGCCAAAATCGAATACAACAACGGCGGCAATGACCGTCCCGATGTTCCCGTGGGAGGCAGCAGCGTCCGGGACCAGACGAACAACCCCCTCACCAACATCCTTATACCGGGACTAAACACAACACTCGATCCCACCGGAGCCGGGCAGACCTACAACACCAGCGAAAACAGCGTGAATGGGCTGGCGCAAGTGGGCTGGCACGATTTCGAGTGGTATCTCGGCGACACTTGGAAGTTCCGCCACAACTTGACCTTAAGCTACGGCTTCCGCTGGTCCTTCTATCGTGAGCCTTTCGGCATCGACAACAAGTGGGCCTCGTTTAGCCTGGCCGACTGGAGCGCCTCCGAAGCCGCGGCGAACCCCTCCGATGCCTGCAACGGCATCGTGATTGTGCCCGGAACCACTCCCTGCGCTTCCCAGGCGGCCCTGCTCTCGTCGCTTGGCGTTACTCTTCCGCTTTCCAACGGAACACCGGGGCCGGATCGCGCCCTTGTCAACAACAATAACCATGCCATCGCTCCTCGTCTCGGACTTGCCTGGGACGTGAAGGGCGACGGCAAAACCGCCGTCCGCTTGGGTGTCGGTCAATTCTATCAACGGGAACTCGTGGGCATCGATGAGAGCCTGGCCCGCAACGCCCCCTTCGTCATCAACGCTGCCGATACCCGCAGCTTGGAGGTGCCTACGCCACTGGCCAATCCATCGGTCTCGCCCAGCGCGGCCAAGGATCCGCGGGCTGTCGTACCGAACAGTTGGCAGTGGAACTTCTCGATCGAGCAGGAACTGGCTCGCAACACCTCTCTGCAGATCGGCTATGTCGGCAACATGGGCATGCACCTTACGTCGATGGAGGACCTGAACCGCGTTCCCAGCCAAGACTGGATCTACTCCTCGTTCTTGGGAGGAACCCAGATCAACGGTCTGAACAACAGTCCGACGGACATCGACTCTTACCGCCCGGCCTCGAACTTCGGCACCATCGGCGAGTTCGCCCGCGAAGGTCAGGCGTCCTACCACTCCCTGCAGGCGCTCTTCCGTTCGCGTGTCGGCGCCCGCTCCAGCTTCCAGGCGTCTTATACCTGGTCGCACTCCATCGGCGACGTGGAGCTGGATAACTCTTCCGGCAGCGTCAATCAGGAAGCGTTCATCGATCCCGGCCACTCCGGCCTCGATAAGGGCAATACCAACATCAACCGGCCGAATATCTTCGTGGCCAACGAAGTCTTCGACCTGCCAAAATTCGCCGGCAAGAACGGCTTTGTTCAGGGCGCGCTCGGCGGATGGGAACTCAACAGCATCATCAACATCCAGTCCGGCGCTTCGTTCAGCGTCTTCACCAACGGCGTGACGGACGCAAACCATGCCGTCAACCCGGAGCAAATCCCGGGCGCTCCCGCGGGGAATTATTATCAGTTGAACACGCTGACCGGAACTGGCTTCGGGAACAACCAGCGCGCCAACGGAACGGGGATCGCTTGTAACTCCGACCAGAGCGGCGACCAGCTCCTCAACCCGGCTGCGTTCACCTTAATTGGTTACCAGATCGGCACGGTGGGTACGGTCCGCCGCGGATCGTGCTCGGGCGCCGACTCCCGCAACGTTGACATGCAGCTGGCGAAGAACTGGAAGTTCAAAGAGCGGTATGGCATTAAATTCAGCTTTGACTTCTTCAACCTCTTCAACCACCCCAATTTCAACAGCGGCAACCTTGAAGGCACAGGCTATAACCCGAGCAGCGTCACCTGCGGGGCCAACGCTTGCAGCCCGCTCAACAACGTCATCCAGACCCAAGCAGGGACTCCTGGTTTCGGAACCGCCGGCTCGGTGCATCCGGGACGTGAACTGCAATACACTCTGCGGTTCTCGTTCTAACGCAGAAGCTGACAACACTCACTCACCCGCGGCGGGGCTTGAAAATTCAAGCCCCGCCGTTTACTTTTACCAAGAGACGCCGGGGATCCGTTCATCTGTGAATCCGAGAATCTTCATGCAGTCGCACCCGCGGCGCGAGATAGCGGTCGGGCTCAAGGCACTTTCATTTCTTCTGCTCCTCGGCTGCGTGAGCGCCATGGCTCACGCCTCAGCTCAATCGGCTTCGTCCCGGCGGCCTCCCGCAAAACCTGAGCAAGCCCGTCCCGCCCCCGCTGAGGATCAACTGAACCAGGGCATCGCCGCCGCTCAAAACGCGCGCTCATCCGGCGATGCGTCTGCCATCGCCCTCGCTAACCAACGCCTGATTGCACTGGCCCTGCGCGAGCTGGCGCAATTGCGCCTCATTCAATCAGCCTATCCGCAAGCCGTGGAACTCTACCGCCGCTCTTTGGATTTTGAGGAAGTACCGGACACCCGCATCGACCTCGGCATCGCCCAACTGCAAGCCAATCATCCCGATGAGGCCGTCGCGGAATCGATCCGGGTTCTGGCAGCCGACCCGAAAAATGTCCGCGCCCTACAGCTCCGCGGCCAGGCGTGGATGAAAAAAGAAGAATATGCCAAGGCCGCCGCCGCCTTCGACCAGGCGGCCAAGCTCTCTCCTGACGTAGGAACCTTCTATTCCCTGGGCATCTGTTTATTGCAGACCAAGAACGCGATCGACAAACAGCGGGCCGCCGCCGTCTTTCAGCAGATGATCCAACGGGCCGGCGACAGCGGATCTTTGCACGTCCTGTTTGGACGAGCCTACCGCGATGCCAACGATATGCCTACAGCTATTCGAGAATTCAAGCGGGCAATCGCTTTGGACCCCTCAACGCCCCATGCCCACTACTTCCTGGCGCTCGCTACCATGGCTGTCAATGAGTGGAAGGCGACGCCGGAGATCCAGGCCGAATTCGAAAAAGAGCTGCAACGCTATCCCCACGACTACCTCGCCAACTACATGCTCGGCTTCATCGCCTCCAGCGAACGCCGCTATGAAGTCTCCGACAAGCATTTAGAGGCTTCCGTCGCCGTCAAAGCCGATTGGCCCGAGCCCTGGCTCTACATGGGCCTGAACGCCTACGCGCAAGGCGACATGAAGCGCGCCGAGCAGACCTTGCGCAAAGCCGTGGAACTCACCGGCACCGACGAATCCCGCTCCAACTTCCAGATTCGCCGCGCCTACGTCGACCTGGGACGCATCCTGACCAATTCTGGCCGCACCGAAGAAGCCGATGTCTACCTCGCCAAGGCCCGCGACCTGCAAAACAAAATTCTGCAGCAGAGCCAGCAAAACATATCTGCCATGGTGTTAGCGGGAGGCGCCGGCTCGGCCGCCGCGATTGTCCCGCTCAACCCGAAAAGCGAGGCCGAGGCCGCTCCGCCGCTGCCGGAAGACACCGACCCGTTCGCCCGCGTGAACGCTGCGGTGATGGCCCGCGCCAAGCTAACTGACCAGCAGCGCGCCGCGGCCGATGCCCAAGAAAACCGGCTGCGCTCAGTTCTCAGCCTGAGTTTGAATGACCTCGCCACGTCTGAAGCCGTGCGGAAAGAATATTCGCCGGCGCTCAATCATTATCAGGAAGCCGAGCGCTGGGACCCCGACATTCCCGGCCTCTCCAGGAACCTCGGCCTGTCGGCATTCCGCGCCGGCAACTACCCCGAGGCGATTCGCGGCCTGGCGCGGGCGGTTGCCGACAAGCCTGACGACGCTCCCGCGCGCGCGATGCTGGGTATGGCCTACTTCGGCGCCGAGAAATATGCTGACGCGGTAAGCACTTTTTCTCCGCTCGGCGTGCGCGGCATGCAAGACTCCACCGTCGGTTACGCATGGGCCGCTTCGCTCGTCCACACCGGAGACTTGAAGAAAGCCGCCGACGTTCTTGCCGAATTCGAGAAAGAGAATCACTCCACTGCTGACAGCCTCCTCCTGATTGGCCAGCTCTGGATTGAAATTGGCGACTACGCCCGCGCCGTCGATGGCCTTCATCGCGCCCTGCAGTCCGATCCCTCATTGCTTAAAGCTCACTACTTCGCCGGACAAGCTGACATTCGCTGGGAACATTGGCCCGAAGCCGCCGACGAATTTCAGGCCGAGCTGAAGCTCGATCCCGTGGACTCCGACGCCAGGTACAATCTTGGTTTCGTCTACCTGCAGCAGTCGCGGGTTGACGACGCCGTCGATCTCTTCCAGCAGGTATTGAGCGCAGATCCCAATCACGCCAACGCTCACTATGAACTGGGAAAGATTCTGCTGGACCGCCGGCAGTTGAACGAAGCAATAGGCCATCTGGAAGCCGCAACCCGCCTCAGCCCGCAGACCGATTATATGCACTACCAATTGCAGGCCGCGTATCGCAAAGCGCAGCGCACCGCCGAGGCCGACCGCGAACTCGATGTATATAAAGAGCTGAAAGCGAAAAAACGCGCGAATGCAGGAACGCAGCCCATGCCGAGCCAGTAGCCTGTATGGAAGGAAATGGATTGAAGGAAAAACGATTGACCAAATATCGAAGTCGGCAATACCTCAGGATATTCCTCGCGATCTTTATGGCCGCGAATCTTGCCACTGGACAAGAGGGCCATCCCACCCCACCACCCCCGCCTTCCGGCGCCAAGTCCTACAAGTGCGCCGGCCGCGCCATCCCCCAACTGGAGGACGTCACCGCCCAGGCTGGCATTAGCTTCAAGCATACCTCGGACCCGGCCAAGAAATACATCGTCGAGTCCATGAGCGGCGGCGTCATTCTCTTCGATTACGACCGTGACGGCTGGCTCGACATTTACTTCACCAATGCCCCCAGCGTCGATATGGCCGTGAAGGGCCAGAAGAGCCGCGGTGCTTTATACCACAACAATCACGATGGCACTTTTACCGATGTCACTGACAAGGCCGGCATCGCCAGTCCCTGCTTCGCCATGGGCGGTGCGGTGGGTGACTACGACAACGATGGCTGGCCTGATCTCTACATCACCTGCCTCGGGGGTAACGTTCTCTACCACAACAACGGCGACGGCACCTTCACCGACGTAACGGCCAAGGCTGGCGTGGCCGACGGCCGCTGGTCGACCGGCGCCGCATTCGGCGATTACGACGGAGACGGTTTCGTCGACCTGATGGTCGCCAACTACGTTGACTTCCACCTCAATGATCTGCCCGGTTTCGGCAAGTCGCCCAATTGCAAATATCGCGGACTCGACGTGCAGTGCGGCCCCCGTGGCCTGAAGGGCGCGGGAGATGCGCTCTTCCACAACAACGGGGACGGAACTTTCACCGATGTTTCGAAGAGCGCTGGAGTCGACGATCCCAATGGCTATTACGGGCTCGGCGTCTTGTGGGCAGACTTCAACAATACGGGGCGGCCCGACATCTACGTGGCCAACGACTCCACTCCGAAATTTCTCTACAAGAACGAAGGCCACGGGAAATTCAAAGATATTGGCCTCGAATCTGGTACTGCCGTGAGTGAAGATGGTTCCGAGCAGGCTTCCATGGGCATTGCCATTGGCGATTATCTTCACACCGGCCGCCCATCGCTGTATGTGACCAACTTCGAAAACGAAAACGATTTGCTCTACCGCAACGACGGCAACTGGAACTTCACTGAAGTTTCCTATCCCGCGGGCGTGGCCCTGCCCTCGCTCCCCTGGGTGAAGTGGGGAACGGCCTTCGTTGATTTCGATAACGATGGCTGGCTCGACCTAATCGCCGTGAGCGGACAGGTTTATCCGCAAGTGGACACCCTGCCCTCCGGCGCCGGCTATCGCGAACCCAAACTGCTGCACATGAACCAGAAGGATGGAACGTTTTGCGACGCCAGCGCTTTGGCCGGCCCTGCCCTTCAGCAGAAGCGGGTTTCGCGCGGCCTTGCCGTCGGCGATCTTTTCAACGACGGCAATGTAGACGTCGTGGTCAGCGACCTCGATGGAAGTCCGATGGTCTTAAGGAACCACGGCATTCCGGGCCGCCATTGGGTGAGCTTTGAACTTGCGGGAACCAAGAGCAACCGCCTCGCGCTCAACGCGCGAATCAAGGTCATCGCTGGCGGAATGACGCAGACCGACGAGATTCACAGCGGCGGAAGTTACCTCTCACAAAATGATTTGCGCGTCCACTTCGGTTTAGGTTCGGCCACCAAGATCGACAAGGTCGAGATTCACTGGCCATCGGGCGCCACCGAGACCTTTACCGACCTCGCTGCCGATCAGTTCTATTCCGTGCTCGAGGGAAAAGGGATCGTGCCTGCAAGCCAAATCCGTCCGGCGCTAAAGAAGCCTTAACTCCTCCTCCTCCTCCTACCCAGACAATCCAACGCAAGTTATCCCTTGTATCTCGCGTGAATTTGCTTTAGGCTTACTGCCGCTCGGCAAACTGGAGCTACTTATGCATGGTAAGGCTGCCGCTAACAACTCCGCAAAAACCCGCATCGTTCTTATCCATGACGCAGCCGTGGACGAATACATTTCGACCATGGTTCTAACTTGCATGCCAGAGTTCGAGCTGGCCGGAGTAATCATCGTCAACGCCGATTGCATCGATCAGCCCGCCATGGACGCGGCTTCCAAGCTGCAGCAGTTCCTCGGCCTGCCCGATGTCCCTCTCGCTCTCAGCCGCGCCCGCGGCTGGAATCCGTTCCCCTGGGAGTACCGCGGAGACTGCATCGCGTTCGGAAATATTCCCAGCCTGGCGCCGTACCAATCCAAGATCTCCTCACCCCCACCGTCGGGCGAAGATTTGCTTTACAAGCTTCTTCTCGAAGCTATCTCCACTCAAAATCCTATTACCGCTCTGGTCACCGGCCCGTTCACGCCTCTCACCGATGTTCTGGTTCAGCATCCCGAACTAAGAGGAGGCATTGGGACTGTGGTTTGGATGGGCGGTGCCATCCATGTGCCCGGTAACCTCGACCCCGATACGATCAGTCCCGAGGTCGCCAACAAGCATGCCGAATGGAATGCATTCTGGGACCCCTTCGCCGTGGAGTTGGCGTTGCAGATGGACCTTGGCGTCAATATATTTCCGTTGGATATCACCAATAGCGCCAAGATAACCCCAGCATTTCTTAGTGCTCTAAGTCAGCAAGGCAAAACTTCCCGCTACTCGCAACTGGCTTACGAAGCTTACAACTTGGTAATACAACAACCTTTCTATTGTATGTGGGATGTTACCGCCACTTATTGGCTGCAGGATCCCGCCATTTACACGCCGGCCGTGCCCATGCCGCTGAAGATCGATACTTGGGGCTTTGAGCAGGGATGGATTCAGCCCGATGGAAGCCGCGCTCCGGCACCCGGATGCCCGCAAGTATTTCTGAGCTTTGCCAATGTGGCGGCATTTTATTCTGGCGTGCTGGCTCTGTTGGCATAACTCCCGGGCGGATATCTGAAGTTTGCAGGCTGTCGGTTGGAAGAGTCTCTCATTGCGCGGAATCTTACCGAATTTTCGAAGGAGCTTTCGCATGACGATCAAAATGCAGGGCCAAACCTTAACGGATCAAAGCTTAACGGATCGGAGAATAAGTCCCTCCGCTGCCTCGACCATCATCATAGGGGCGCTGATTCTAATGTTCTCCTATGCCGCAGTCGCCCAACAAGGCACCGCCGCACCGCCCAAGCCATCGGACTCCAACCACGATGCCGCATACTATGCGTTCCGAAACAACGTAGATACCGGGGTAACCACCAAAGATCCTTCGATCCCAAGATTTAAGTTGAGCGCACAATATCCAACCGCCTACCCCGGCGCCTGCGGCCCCGACGTATGCCCCTGGCTCAACCAGAAGGTGGACTTTACCGCGCATTTTCCTAAGAAGGGCATCACCCAAAAAGAAAAAGAAGAGCGGCGGAATCAGGAAACCCCTCCTCCCGATTGGCATGCGGACCATTGGGACGCGTACGTGCAATCGATCCTCGATTATGTGAAGCAGGGTCAGGATGACAACCTGGCCGACAACGTCGGCTTTCGCGCTCGCGTAGGCGGCAAGACCCGCTGGTTCAACGTGCCGTGGATGGCCTACGACCCCACCGCCGGCCGCGAGTTTGTTCACGGCACCACCAACGAACGCACCGCGCACGTTGCAGAGCTAGCCCCCGGCAACGAGCGGCCGCTGGCGAACACCACCGCAGCCGTGGGAGCTAAGCCGCACCACAATGCAAATCCGGATTTTCGCGGAACTGGAATGCTGGCCGAGGTGGTCAGCATGGATTGCGAAAAAGAATTTCCCTACGGTTTCGAAACCTGGTCGGTGGGCTACTACAACGAGTGGGGCGGATACGCCATTGGAAAGTCCTTCCCGCGCAATGGCCTGCCTCATCTGGTCGACTTTATGGGAAGCAAAATACCGGATGGATTGCCGTTTCCTGAAGGCACCGTGGTGGTGAAGGTGTTGACCACCAATGCTCCCACCCGCTGCGTGAAGGTTCTGGAAGGCGCTCCCGAATGGCACGTCAACCGGCACAAGCTTGCGGCTGACGGCTACGATTGCGAACGCGAAGTTCAGACCTCACGCGTGCTGCAAGTCGATGTGGCCGTCACTGACCGCCGCTCGCCCACGCATTGGGTCTATTCCACCTTTGCCTACGACGGCCAATCGACGGGCAAGACGTTTTGGGATCGATTGGTTCCGCTCGGCGTGCAGTGGGGCGCCGATCCCTGGTCCTTCCCCGCCGTCACAGAGAACACCAGCCTGCCCCTGCAGCAGACCGTGTTGAATCCAGAAAGCCACAGCATTGTTCAGCACTATGGCTGCCAGGGACGCCTTGCCGGACCGGTCGATAATCCTCAGTCTTCCTGCGTGTCATGCCATGGCAGCGCCTACGCCGCGCCCAACGGCGCTCCCTCGACCATGGCAACCAATGTACCGCCCTCGTTCGGCTTCGATGGCATGTGCATTCAGTTTTCGCTCGACAACGCTGCCTACTTTCAGAATCAGCAACCGCCGCAGCACTTCCCCGGCGGACGCTTTCCCGACGCAATTTCCCTGGATACATCCCTGCAGATGGAAGTCGCTTTCGATCAGTATGGCCGCTTCCACACTGACCATGCGCCGCTGGCATGCACTGACCCCAATCAAATCGTGCCGCATACGCATACGGCCGGACAGTAAAAATGGGGCGCGCGTAAGTGGATACGGATAATAACTAGGCGCAAATCTCCCCGCGAGCGCTGAACCCAACGGTTCAGCGCTCTGCCGGGAAAAACTCCCACGATTCGCTTCTGTGTCTTATTTCGCGCTGCGGCCGGGCTATGCGGCGGCGGGAACAGACTGCTGTGCCGGATGCAGGTCCGCCGGAGTTCCGCCATTCTGCCAGTTCGATACCGCTTTGCCATCGACAAACGTAAGAATGTTGGTGCCCGTGTTGGTCATCAACACCTTGGTCGTGGCTTCCGTGCCCACCAGAGTCCAGCGGATCGCGACCTGGTTTCCGTCCTGCAGCAGGTCATTGACGCTGAAAGTCAATCCCTCCAACGCGCTTCGCAGATACGTGACCCATTGCTTGATCTGGTCCCCGGTCTGGGCCTGCCCGTTGAATGTGTAGTTGTCGCCAATCAAATCATCGATGGGGACAAAATTTCCTTTATTGAATACTTCTAAGAAAAACCAACGAACACTGTCCTTCAAAGTTTGCGACATAGAGCCTCCCGTCCTCGACTTAACTAAGCGTCCTCCGTGCAGAAACCCAACAATTCTACCCCTTTCCGCCGCAGTTGCAACTCCTATTCCCGCTCCGCGACGGTGTGCAAGGAAATGCATAGTGGGCCGTCGTGCTGGTATACTCGACGCCTAATGACCCTCGCGGCGGGCACAAATTTGGGGCCGTACACCATCCTTTCCACCCTCGGCAAAGGTGGCATGGGAGAGGTCTACCGCGCCCGCGACACCCGCCTCGACCGCATCGTAGCCATCAAAGTCCTCTCCACCGAGCTCTCCGGCAACCGCTCCTCCAGGATCCGCCTGGAGCGCGAAGCCCGCGCTCTTTCCAGCCTGTCCCACCCTAATGTGTGCTCGATCTTCGACGTCGGCGAGCAGAGCGGCATCGATTATCTGGTCATGGAGTACCTCGAAGGGGTCACTCTATCCAGCCGCCTGGCCCGTGGCCCGCTGTCTCTGGGCGAAGTGGTGCAGTATGGCAGCCAGATCGCCGCCGCTCTCGAGAGCGCGCACCATCGCGGCATTGTCCATCGCGACTTGAAGCCGGGCAACGTCATCATCACCAAGTCCGGCGTAAAAGTGCTCGACTTCGGACTGGCCACCCGAACGTCCATGGGCGACCCTGCCGAGAGCAGCAGCGACCAGCTCACCATCGATGAACCGCTCACCAAAGTGGGAGCCATGGTCGGGACCCTGCAATACATGGCGCCCGAACAGCTCGAAGGCAAAGAGGCCGACGCCCGCAGCGATATTTTTGCCCTCGGCTTGGTCATCTACGAAATGGCGACCGGCAAGCCCGCTTTCGCCGGAAGCAGCCAGGCCAGCATCGTGGCCAGCATCATGACCTCCGATCCGCCTCCAGTCTCGGGCCTCAACCTTGAGCTTCCGGGCGCGCTCGATCGGCTGATTCGGATTTGCCTGGCCAAGAAGCCTGAGGACCGCTGGGAATCCGTGCACGATGTGAAATTGCAGTTGCAGGGAATTCTCGCCGGCTCGCTCGCCGAGGAAAAAGCTACAGCCCCGGCGCGCACCAGTTCGAAATGGAAACTCGCCGCCATTCTCAGTGCGGCCGTCGCCCTCATCCTGGCCGGCGCGCTGTATTTCGCGAGCACGCGCGCGAGCGAAGGCCGCATGGTCGCCAGCACCATTCTTCAGCCCGAGGGCCACATCTTTTTGTTCATGGGCCCCTTTGGTCCTCCGGCCTTTTCACCCGACGCCAAGACCATCGCTTTTGTCGCCGCTAGTGCAGGAGAGCCGCCGCAACTCTGGATTCGCCCCCTCGACTCCGCCACCGCCACCAAGTTGCCCGGCACCGAGGGCGGCTACTATCCTTTCTGGTCGCCCGACGGTCGCTACGTGGCCTTCTTCGCGGGAACGAAACTTAAAAAAATCGCCATCGCCGAAGGCTCTCCCATCACCATCTGTGACACCGATTTCGCCCGCGGCGGCAGTTGGAACCAGCAAGACCAAATTATCTTCGGCAAATTTCCCGGCGGCATCTACCGCGTCGGGTCCTCCGGCGGAACTCCCGTGGCCTTGACCACGCTCGACGAAACCCGCCACGATGTGACCCATCGTTGGCCCGTCTTCCTGCCCGACGGCAAACACTTTCTCTACATGGCCTCCAGCTTCGGCCCGGAGAGCGAGAAGAACGCCATATTCATGGGATCGTTGGAGGGCGAAAAATCCAAGCTCGTCCTCAATGCCAGTTCCAACGCGCTCTACGCCGCGGGACATCTTTTCTACGTCCGCGAAAGTACGATTGTGGCGCAAAGCTTCGACCCCACTTCCGGCGCGGTCAGCGGGGAGGCGGCCGCACTCGTGCAGAACGTCGCCTATGACGCCACCACCAGCGATGCCGCCTTCGCCATTTCACAAGCAGGCGATCTCGCTTATCAACCCGCCGCCAATCCCGCCGACTTTCAGTTGATGCTGCTCGATGCCAAGGGAAAGCCCGCGAAAACTCTGGGCGACCCGGGCGTCACCTTGAACCCCCGCATCTCGCCCGATGGCGCTCGCGTTCTCTTAAGCATGATCGACCGCCGCTCCGGGCAATCCGACGTTTGGAGTTACGACCTCGACCGCACGACCCGCACCCGCCTTACCTTCGGCGGCATTCGCGACGATGACGCCATCTGGTCTCCCGACGGCAGCGCCATCGCCTATTCCTCCTACCGCAACGGGCGTTGGACCATTCTTGCGCGCTCCGCCGACGGCTCGGGCCAGGATACTACTGTCTATGAAGGCAGCCCGACCTCGATGAACATCGCTACCTCGTTCGAGACCACTCACTTCGTCCACAACGAACCGATCAGTCCCACCAGTTGGACTCCGGACAGGAAGCAGATCGTGTTCAGCGAACGGCTGGCCAGCGGCCAGTGGATCATTTCCCTCGCGCCCGCGGATGGCCACGGCCAGCCCACCCCGTTGCTGAAATCCAGCGACACCAATTATCGCGATGGAGAGCTTTCCCCCGACGGAAAATGGATTGCCTACGAGTCCGACGAGTCCGGGCACGACGAAATTTATATCTCCGAATTTCCTAGCCTCAAACAAAAGCTGCAGGTTTCGCTCAAGGGAGGCTCCGTACCGCGCTGGCAGCGCGACGGCAAAGCTCTCTGTTACGTCCGTGGCGATAAAAACATTACCTGCGCCGCTCTTTCCGGCGCCGGACCCTCCCTGCATGTTTCGGCAGGGCAACCGCTTTTTCCTCTCGCCTTCCTGGTTCCTTTCGACGTCGCCGGCGATGGCCAGCGCTTCGTCCTCTCCACCATCACCAACATGCAAAACCCCGCCCCGCTCGCAGTTATCACCCACTGGACCTCCCGCCTGCGAAAGTAGTTTGGATCCCGGACGGAATGGGGCCCCGGACGCCCTCGTCCGGGGAAAACCGGATCTCCCGCGAAAATCACACAGGGGCGGACGCATTCGTCCGCCCCGCGAGCGAAGCGAGCGTGATGTCGTTTCTCATGCAGAAATCTGCACACTCGTTTACTATCAAACTTCACTGTCGCAAATATTTGTTAGAACAATTTCCACAGGCGCGATCGCCAACTGCATTACGCACTACGCCACTCGCGTCTCATCCTGGTTTTTTTTGAGTCGGGCCCTTTGCAATTTCAGGAGGCTTTTCATGAAGTCTCGCCTGATGTTTGCGTTATTGCTTCTCACTGCGTTGCCCATTGCGGTTCACGCCGCGGATTCCTCCGGAGGAATCGTAGGCACAGTCCGCGATTCCACCGGGGCCGTAATTCCCGGCGCAAGCGTGACCATCCGCAATAGCGCCACCAACGTCGAGCGTCAGACCGTGACCAACGCGGCTGGCGAGTACGCCGTGACGCAATTGCCGGCGGCGCTCTACACGCTCGCATTCGAACAACGCGGCTTTCGCAAGTCCGTATTGCCCTCGGTGAAACTGGATGTCGATCAGGTCATCCGCATCGACGCCACACTACAGGTCGGCGCGGATACACAGCAGGTCACCGTCACCGCGGATGCCGCTCTGGTTCAGCAGGACACCTCGGTGAGCGGTCAGGTCATGGAGCGCGGCACTATCACTCGCCTGCCGCTGAACGAACGCAACTTCCTCAACTTCACGCTGCTGGTGCCGGGCGCCGTCGTCCCGACCGAAGGCTCGCAAAACTCCAGCCAGGGCGGCTCGGTGAATGTAGACGGCGCGCGCGAGCAGATGAACAATTTTCTGCTCGATGGCACCGACAACAACGATCAGTACATCAACCGCTATACGGTTCTGCCCTCGGTCGATGCGCTGGAAGAATTCAAAGTGCAATCCAGCACTTCCTCCGCCGACTACGGTCGCGACGCCGGAGCGCAGATCAATGTGGTGCTGAAGAGCGGAGAAAACAATTTCCACGGCAGCGTCTACGAATATTTCCGCAACCGTGAACTCGACGCCAAGAACTACTTTGACCAGCCGGATTGCACGGCGGCGTCCGTTCCCGGCACCTGCGGCCCCATTCCCGGCTTCCAGCGCAGCCAGTACGGCGCGACCCTGGGCGGGCCGATCGTGAAAGACCGCACCTTCTTTTTTCTGTCGTTTGAAAACTTGAGGCTGCGCCAGGCCAGCACGCGCCAATCGACCGTCCCTTCGCAGCAGGATCTCGCGACCGCCTACGCCACAATTCCTTCCTTCCTGCAAAATCCCGCGGGCATCGCCGCGCTCCAGCTTTATCCCGCGGCCAATGTGGGCAGCGATCTGACAACATCCACTACCTACGTGGCCGCGCCTGATATTCGCACCACCACCTACGAAGCCTCCGTGAAGCTCGACCATCAGCTCAGCCCGAGCGATTTTCTTTCCGGCCACTACGCCGCGTCCAACCAAAACACCTTCAATCCCTATGACCCGTTGTTTTCGGTCACGAACCTTCCGGGATACGGCACGAACGCTTTTTATCGCGGCCAGAATATTGGCGCGCAGTGGCTGCACGTTCTAAACCCGCGGGCGCTCAATTCTTTCCGCTTCGGTTTCAACCGCGACGACCTCGCCTACGCCCAGCAGAACCAGGGCATCAATCGCAGCGCGCAACTGGGATTTCCCGGCCCTACCGACTCCGCCGACCTCGGCTATCCGTATATCCAGGTCACCGGCTTCGATAGCCTTGGCGAGCCTGACACCGCGCCCGAAAACAGCACCATCGACACCCTGCAGTTCAGCGACGACTTCTCCTGGGCGCCGAGCTGGAATGGCGGACGCCATCACTTCAAGTTCGGCGGAGAATACCGACACGTCGGCGATCAAGGTTATTTTTCTCTCTACACGCGCGGCCAATGGCTCTTCACCGGCGCCGCCACCGGCAATCCGCTCGCTGACTTGCTGCTGGGCGCTCCCGCCGCCACGCTCTACGGTCAGGGTTCGCCGAGCGCGCAAATGAGCACGTCCTCGTGGGACTTCTACGGCCTCGACGATCTCCACCTCACTCCCAACCTCACTCTGAATTTAGGCTTGCGTTACGAACACAACGCTCCCATTGTCGAGGCGCACAACCTGTTCAGCATTCCGGATTTGTCTTCTGCGGCGTTGACTTGCTCGCCCATGCCCGACTGCGAATTTCTTCCCGTCGGCGTCAATGGAGTGCCCCGCTCCGGCTACAACACGGGCAGCCGCGATCTTGAGCCGCGCATCGGCTTCTCCTTGCGGCCTTTCAACAGCGACCGCTTTGTCATTCGCTCCGCCTACGGCATTTTCTATGATGTCGAAACTTTTGCCGCCAGCGATTTTCTCCACGACAACCCTCCGTTTTTCAACTTTGGATATTTCATCAACTCGGGCACCAACGACATACAGAATATTCTCAGCTCACCCATCGATCTCACGGTGGCCTCGCGCTTGTCATCGCACTATCCCGATTCCTACCTGCAACAATGGAACCTCAATTTTCAATATGGTTTTACTCCAAATTTGGTTTTGGAAACCGGATACTACGGCAGCAGCGGCACGCACCTGATTGGCTTTCGCGATTTGAATCAATCGAGCGTAGGCGGCTTCCCGCCGTATCCCGAATACGCGCTGGTTCTCAGCCAGGACAAAGACCGTTCCAGCAACTACAACAGCCTGCAAGTGCGGCTGGAAAAGCGCATGAGCCACGGCTTGTCGCTGCTCGGCGCGTATACCTGGTCGAGGTCGATCGATAACGGATCGGAATGGATCGGCAGCGCAGTGGAGAGTGAAATCCCGCAAAACTCCTACGATCTGGCGGCCGAGCGCGGGCTGTCGAGCTTCCAGACCAAGCACCGGGGCGTGGTCAGCTTCGTCGATGCGCTTCCGTTCGGCGCGGGAAAAAAATGGTTGAATCAGCCGGGCGCCGTTGGCCACATCGTCAGTGACTGGCAAATCTCCGCCATCCTCGAGGCGCAATCGGGACAACCCTTCACCGTCAATCGCGCCGGCTTTCAAAGCGATACATCTCTCTACCCCGGCCCGGACCGCCCCGACCAGATCGCGAATCCGTTCGTGGCGGGGCCGGTGCCGTCGAACCCCGATCCGGCTTGCCAGTCGACGATTTCGCAGGGGGGACGCGCCGCCGACGCCGTTCACACAACAGCTTCGTGGTTCAATGCGTGCGCCTTTTCCGATCCCAATCTGTTGGGTGAGTATCGCTTCGGCACCGCGGGCCGCAACAGCGTGATCGGGCCCAGTCTGGTGGATGTGGATTTCAGCTTGGTAAGAATTTTCAAGTTGAGCGAACGGCAGACTTTGCAGGCGGAAGCGCAGGTATTCAACATCTTCAATCATCCGAACTTCGACGTGCCCGTGCGCATATTCGATTCCAGCAACTTCGGCGCCCTCGATTCCTCGAATGCTTATGGAAATCGCCCGCCACGCCAGGTTCAGGTTGCGCTGCGCTATCGGTTCTGAGTCTCCGGTAGTGGCTCAGAAAACCGAAAACCACCAAGGGCACGAAAGTACACAAAGTAGAGCCACGAATTCCTTCGTGTACCTTCGTGTGCTTAGTGGTTCAAGGTTTTCTGAGCCGCGTTTTCAAACTGTGTGACCACCGAACCTCTCGCGTTCACCCCTGCACTTCGTCACTGACCACGTAGAAGCCGACCAGCTTCGCCCTACCGAACGACGTTGTGATGGCGCAGTCGGTGGCGTCGCGGCCGGTTGCCATCAGCACGCGCCCAATGCGCCGGGCGTTATGCCTGGCGTCGAACGTCCACCAGCGGTCGCCTAAATACACTTCAAACCAGGCGCTGAAGTCCATCGGGCTGGGGGCTACGATCACGCCGATGTCTCCCAGATATCCGGTGGCATAACGCGCGGGGATGTTGAGGGCGCGGCAGAAGGTGATGGCAAGGTGCTGAAAGTCGCGGCAAACTCCAACGCGCTCGGTATACACGCCCAGCGCAGTGCGCACGGGATTGGAAAACTCGTAGCCAAACGTGACCTTGCTGTGCACCCAATGGCAAACCGCTTTCACGCGCGCCCAGCCTCGGGGAGCGTTCCAGAACAATTCCGCAGCCGTGCTCGACAATAAATCCACTTCGCAATAGCGGCTGTTCATGAGGAAGGGCAGCACGTTCACCGGCAATCGATCGATGGGCACCTCGGCTGCATCCGGATCTTCGGCGTCCAGCAATCCCGAATCTTCAATCAACGTGGAATTCTGCAAACGAATTTTGCCGGGAGGAGCCACAAGACGGCAAGCCAGGTTGCCAAATGTATCTTCGTAACTTTCGACATTCACCAGGGGATCGGTCTGGAGTTCATCGGCCTCACGCAGATCTTTCGTGCGCGAGGGATGCACGTTCAGCAGCGTCACGATCGGCACTTCCCCAAACGTTTCGAACTGAATGTCGTAGCCCAGCCGAATCAGCATGAGATGCCGTGTAACGTGAAATCAACGAAGAGCCAGTGAGATGCAAAAAACTATCACGGAATCGTTACATCTTGCACATTTTTTCTTGCTAACCTGCATTTGAAAGTCTGGATTTCAAATTCGGCTTCAGCAATCGGTGTATGATGCGGTAGCTTCACTGCCGAGGGCAAAGTGACCTATTGCTTGGGAATTATGACGCGGGAAGGCCTGGTGCTGGCCTCAGACTCCAGGACCAATGCGGGTTTTGATCAGGTCAACACTTGCCGCAAAATGTATCGCTTTGTGCAGCCCGGCGAGCGGGTGTTTGTAATTCTCACCAGCGGCAGCCTCTCCATCAGCCAGTCGGTCATTACGCTGCTGAGCGACGATTTCGATTCCGGCCGCGGCCTTGCCCAGGCTAATTCTCTCTACGACGCGGCCCGCATTGTCGGGGACTGCGTGCGCCGAATCTCCGATATTGACCGCGCTTCGCTGGAGCGCGATTCTTTCAGCTTCAATGTTCACTTGCTGCTGGGCGGGCAGGTTCGGGGACAGGAGCCGAATCTGTATTTGATTTATCCCCAGGGCAACCCGCTTGCGGCCACGGAAGATTCTTTGTATCTGCAACTGGGTGAGTGCAAGTATGGCCGGCCGATTCTCGACCGCGGCATTCAGGCCACCACCTCGCTGGAGGTGGCGGCGAAATATGCTCTGCTCTCGCTCGACGCAACCATGCGCTCGAACGTTACCGTTGGCCCTCCGTTCGATCTTCTGCTTTACAAGAAAGACAGCCTGCAAATTACGCGCTACCGCCGCGTTTCCGCCGGAGATCCGGACCTGAATCTGATCCACTCCAGCTGGGAGCAGTCTCTACGCCGGGCGGTGGAGCAGTTACCTGACATCGAATTCCAATCTGCAGACAACGAAAATCCCGCCGATAGCACCAGAGAAGTCGCACGATCGAGAGGATAGGGACCCCGTTCCCATGGCGCCGTTTCTTCAATGGCGCTAATCGTTTTTCCCGATCATCACATCCCCTTTGAGTGCGCTATGCTAGCGGGGCCATGCTAGCGTGGCATCGAGTCGCGGCACTATGATCATAGAGATGGACACCTCCGATCATAGCGGTGCGGAAGCCCTGCATCGCTACGAACTGAATGGCGCATACGACGAAATGTATAGCGCCGTGGACCATCCGCGCAAACAATACCGCCCACTGCATAACTTGCTTTTGAACCTGGGGCCGGACGAATTGCGGCGCAGTAAACATGAGGCCGACCAGTCATTCTTCAATCAGGGAATCACTTTCACGGTTTATGGCAACGACAAGGGCACGGAGCGGATTTTTCCTCACGACCTGCTGCCCCGGATCATTACGGCGGCGGAGTGGGAGAAAATTGAGCGCGGCCTGACGCAGCGCATTACGGCGCTGAATCTTTTCCTCAAGGATGTTTACCACGAGGGGAAGATCATTAAAGATGGCGTGGTGCCGGGCAGCATTATCTACACTTGCAAACACTACCGGCGGGAAATGCGCGGCATCAAAGTGCCGCGCGATGTTTACGTTACCGTGGTCGGCACCGATCTGATCCGAAACCCGGAAGGAAATTTTGTGGTTCTTGAGGACAATCTGCGCGTGCCCAGCGGCGTTTCCTACATGCTTACCAGCCGCAGGGTGATGAAGCAGATATTTCCGGGATTGTTTCAGAAATGCCGGGTGCGGCCGATTGAGCAATACAGCCAGGCGCTGTTATCGACGCTGCGCTCGCTGGGCCCGGAAGGCCGTTCCGATCCGACTGTGGTTTTGTTGACGCCGGGAGCTTACAACTCCGCTTATTTTGAGCATACGTACCTGGCGCGTCAGATGGGCATTGAACTGGTTGAGGGGCGCGATTTAGTGGTGCACGACAATGTGGTTTATATGCGAACCACGTTCGGCTTGCAGCGGGTCGATGTGATCTATCGGCGGATCGATGACGATTATCTCGATCCTCTGGTGTTTGAGCATGGGTCGTCGCTGGGTGCTGTGGGCTTGTTCAATGCGTATCGCGCCGGGAACGTGGCTTTTGCCAACGCCTTGGGCACAGGAGTTGCCGACGACAAGGCGGTCTACGCGTATGTGCCGAAAATTATTCGCTACTATCTCGACCAGGACCCGATTCTGGAGGGCGTGGAGACGCTGTTGATGTCCGATCCGGCGCAGCGCGATCACGTCTGCCAGAGGCTGGATGAATATGTTGTGAAAGCGGTGGGCGAGTCGGGCGGTTATGGCATGTTGATTGGCCCGCACAGCACGGAAGAGCAGCGCTTGGAATTTCGGGATAAGATTTACGCGCAGCCGCGGAACTACATCGCGCAACCGACCATCAATCTTTCGACGGCGCCCTGTTTTGTCGACGGGACGATTGAGCCGCGCCACGTTGATCTGAGGCCGTATGTGCTGTATGGAGAGCAAGTTACCATCATCCCGGGCGGGCTTACGCGAGTGGCCTTGCGCAAGGGGTCGCTGGTGGTGAACTCGTCGCAAGGCGGCGGCTCGAAAGATACGTGGGTCCTGCAAAATTAAAGTTTTAAGAAACGGGTGAGGAAGTCCATGCTTTCCCGCGTTGCTGACAGTTTGTATTGGATGAGCCGCTACTTCGAGCGCGCGGATAACGCGTCGCGCGTGCTGAAGGCGACGTATAGCCTGATTTTGAATCCCGCCAAGTTCTCGACGGAGGAGAGGTGGTTTCGCGCGGTTTCGTCGCTCGCTCCGGGCGCCGCAGCGGGCAACGTCGATCCGCAGCGGGCTCTGTTTCTGCTGGTGGCGGACCCGGAAGGGGCGTTCTCGATTGTGAAGTGCATCAGCGGGGCGCGGGATAATGCCCGGCAAGTGCGCGAGGAAATCAGTTCGGAGATGTGGGAGCACCTGAATCGCCTTTTCCATGACGTGACGGGCACGGTGCTGCAGCCGGATGACGATGCCGGGGCCATGCGCGTGGTAACACTGGTCCGCGAAGGCTCGTACCGGTTTAGCGGGGTTACCGGGGCGACCATGAATCACGACGAGGCCTGGCACTTTATCCAGTTGGGAAAATATATCGAGCGGGCCTGCAACCTGTGCGTGCTGCTGGACGCTTATTTTGTGCCCGACAAGCACGCCGACGATTTGGATTGGGTGGGACTGTTGAGCAGTTGCGCGGCGTTTGAAGCTTATTGCAAGGCATGCACGGCGGAACTGAAGCCTGAGCGGATCGCGAACTTTCTGCTGTTGAAGCCGGAGTTTCCCTACTCGGTGCGTTATTCGCTGGACCGGATGTACGGGGCGTTGACCGCGATCAGCAACCTCTCGTTGAGCCGCAGGACAGAAAAAATCGAAAGGCTGATCGGGCGTTTGCGGGCGATGGTGGCTTATGTGCAGGTCGCGGAGGTGATTCGGAATCTGCACAAGTATCTTGCCGAAATCATTGAGCAATGCCGCGCTCTGCACGCGGCGGTGCACGAAGTTTATATCGATTATCCGATTGAGGTCGCTTTCGAAAACTGATGTTTTACGCCATCCGCCATTTCACGCGCTATCGTTACAGCCAATTCGTCTGGCAGAGCATGATGGAAGTTCGCATGCATCCCAGAAGCGAAGGCAACCAGCGCTGCTTCGTATTTCAGTTGTCGGTGAATCCGCGGGCGCGCATTTTCGGCTACACCGATTCCTACGGCAATCTGGTGCACCACTTCGATTTGCCGGCGCGCCATGGCCAGCTCACCATCATCACGGACGCGCTGGTAAATATTGACGACCAGCCGCAGATTCCAGAATCCATGGAGTACGACGCGTGGGCGGAGCTGGAAGAGCTGGTGGAGAAAAACGATTACTGGGACATGCTGATGCCCAGCCATTTTGCGCGCTCCTCGCCGCAACTGGAGGAGTTGGCACGGGAGATTGGCGCGGCCGAGAGGCAGGGGCGCAGCCCTCTGGCATTCCTGCGGGACATTAACTCCGGCGTGCATCGCAGTTTTAACTACGTGAAGAAGAGTACGGCGGTAAATTCTCCGATTGAGCACGCGCTGGAATCGCGCCAGGGCGTTTGCCAGGATTTTGCCCATATCATGATCGCGCTGGTGCGGAACGCCAGAATTCCGTGCCGTTATGTCAGTGGGTACCTTTACCACAGCAGCGGCGATGCGCACCCCGCCGCGGACGGCGCGACGCACGCCTGGGTGGAGGCGCTGCTGCCGGGCGCGGGCTGGGTGGGATTCGACCCGACGATCAACCGGCTCGCGGGCGAACAGCACATTCGAACTGCGATCGGCCGCGATTATGCCGATGTCCCGCCCACCATGGGCGTGATGAAGGGGAAGGCTGAGACGCAGCTGCAGGTAAGGGTTCGAGTGACGCCGTCGAAAGCGGTATTGCCTCCCGACGAAGAGTTTGCGGCCGATGAAGAGTGGTCACAGTTTCTTGACGAAACCCAGCAAACGCAGGCGGTTGA
>Ga0302319_10005503_pt1 | contig 25471 bp, 23 predicted proteins | sample Bog_T0_2_FD_203319 | JGI IMG/M metagenome (GOLD analysis project Ga0302319, IMG submission 203319) | Peat permafrost microbial communities from Stordalen Mire near Abisko, Sweden - Bog_T0_2 | ecosystem: Environmental > Terrestrial > Soil > Wetlands > Peat | place: Sweden: Abisko, Stordalen Mire...
ATCTCCACCGCGCCGAAGAAGTCCTTCGCGACCTTGTAGCCCCAGTCGCGGAACGCGCCTTCGGTGAACTTCATGATGTTCCCCTTGTGGACCAGGGTGACGCTCTTCTTCTTGTTCGCGATCGCGTAGGAGATCGCGCTGTGCATGAGCCTCACGGTTCCGGAGTAGCTGACGGGCTTGATGCCGATGCCGACGTTGACGTCGCTCGGGAAGTCCTTGGCGCCCACCGCGGCCCAGAACTCCTCGGCCTTCGCCTTCGTGCCGAACCGGATCTTCTCGAAGGACTTCGGGAATTCCTTGGCAATGAAGTCCAGGACCTTCTGCGCCTCGGGCGAGCCGCCCGCAAACTCGATGCCGGCATAGATGTCCTCCGTGTTCTCGCGGAAGATGACCATGTTCACGAGTTCCGGGCGCTTCACGGGAGAGGGAACGCCGGTGAACCACTGCACGGGGCGCAGGCACACGTAGAGGTCCAGCATCTGGCGCAGCGCGACGTTGAGCGAGCGGATGCCGCCGCCGACCGGGGTCGTGAGCGGGCCCTTGATGCCGACGATGTACTCCTTGAACGCCTCGACCGTGTCATCCGGCAGCCAGTTGTTGAAGCGCTTGAAGCTTTCCTCGCCCGCGAAGACCTCGAACCAGGAGATCTTCCTCTTGCCGCCGTAGGCCTTCTCGACCGCGGCATCGAGCACCCTGACCGAGGAGGCCCAGATGTCCGGGCCCGTGCCGTCGCCGCGGATGAACGGGATCACCGGATTTTCCGGGACTATCAGCTTGCCGGCGGTGATCGAGATCTTGCCGCCTGCGGGCGGTGTTATGTCTTTGTAGGCCATGGGATGCGGGTCTTGATTGTGTGACGTTGCCTCAACCTTTGAGGCCTTTGCAGAAATTCGCGAGCCTCGCTATTCCTTTCGCGATGATCTCGTCGCTCGTGGCGTAGCTGAGGCGCAGGTATCCCTCGGCGCCGAACGCCGAGCCCGGGACGGCGGCCACCTTCTCGCTCTCGAGGAGCTTGTCGCAGAACTCAAGCGAGGTCAGGCCGAAGGAGGAGATGTTCGGGAAAAGGTAGAAGGCGCCCTGGGCGAGCACGCAGGTGATCCCGGGTATAGAGGTCAGGCCCTCGTGGAGCTTGCGGCGGCGCCTGTCGAAGGCCGTCAGCATCTGATCCAGAGCGGCCTTCGTCTTCTCCTTCTCCCGAAGCGCCGCGACCGCGCCGAACTGCGCGAAGGTCGTGGCGTTGGAGGTCATCTGGCTCTGGAGCTCGGCAACGGCCTTCGCAAGGGCTGGCGGGGCGACAAGCGTGCCCAGGCGCCATCCCGTCATGGAGAACGTCTTTGAGAACCCGGAGGCCGTCAGCGTGCGCGACTCGGCATCCGCGCTCAGTGTCGCGAGGCAGGTCGTGGACTGCCCGTCGTAGACGAGCTTCTCGTAGATTTCATCGGAGAGGACGTAGATGTTGCGGCGGCACGCGACGTCCATGATGGCCTGGAGCTCGGCGCGCGAATAGACGACGCCCGTCGGGTTCGAGGGCGAGTTGAGGATGAGCAGCTTCGTCTTCGGCGTGATGGCGGCCTCGATCTGGTCGGGCGTCAGCTTGAATCCGGTCTTGTCGGTCGCGAGGATCGCCTTCGGCACGGCTCCCGCCAGCTTCACCATCTCCGGGTAGCTCACCCAGTAGGGGGCAGGGATGATGACCTCGTCGCCGGGCGAGCAGGTCGCCATGATGGCAAGGTAGCACGAGAACTTGCCGCCGGGGCTCACGACCACCTGCGTGGGCGTGACCTTCAGGCCGTAGCTTGAGAGGTAGGACTCGCTGATGGCCTTCCTGAGCTCCTCGATGCCGTTGGTGGCCACGTACTTCGTTTTGCCGCCCTGGAGGGCCGAGATGGCCGCGTCCTTGATGTGCTGCGGGGTGTCGAAGTCCGGCTCGCCGGCCGCGAAGCTGCAGACATCCTCGCCCTTCGCCATCAGCGCCTTGGCCTTGGCGTCAACGGCGAGTGTGGGCGAGGGGGCTATGTTCCGGGCCCATGTGGATAGCGTTGGCAGGGGGGTTTGTGACATCGTGTGCAAAGGATCCCATCAAAAGGAACCGATGGCCCGGAACGCAAGAGGGTAGCTCCTCAAAATTCCCCCCGCGCCCCCAGGGGCCAGCGGTCAGCGGGACTTGGATTTCTTGGCCGGAAGGCCCTCAAGCGCGAAGCGCAGCAGCTCGCCGACGCTCGCGTTCTTCTTCCTGGCGTAGCGCTTTAGCATCGCGCGCTGGTTGGCGCCGAGGCGAACCGAGACCTGGCGGTGCGGGTCGCGGGCGGGCTTGCAGCCCTCAAAGTCGAACTTGTCGATGGCCAGCCGCACGATCTCGCTCGCCGTCTTCAGCCCATATTTCTTCCGGTGGGCCTCAATCTTTGCGATCAGGGAGATCGGGAGATCGAACGTGAGCGGGGCTGATGCTGAGCGGGTAGCCATGACCGAAGGGGAATCGAGAAGGTACTCCAGACGGCGCGTCGGCAACGAAATTCTGGCTTTTTGGCCTAAGGATTTATTCGCAAAAGGCCCGGTCCCGTAACGGGGGTCGCGGGCGCCCCCAGCTGCCCGGGATCGAAGGTCGCCGGATCCGGGGCCGCGCCAATGGAGACGGCCGTCAGGGACAGGCGGGTCTTGTCCCTGCTGGCCTCGTTCCTGACCTCCACGTCCTTGGGTATCCAGCGGTCTCCTACCTTTCTTAGCTCCAATAATGAAAGGGTCTTAGCCACTTTTCCGGCGGGGTCCGTCGCCTCGGACTGGACGAGGGCGTCGTACTGGGTGTCCAAGTACGCCCTTACGGACCTGACTGTTAAAAATTTGTCTGAAAAGTCCGCGGACGGGGTGAAGACGAATATGTACGCCGGCCGGCCCCGGATCCGGTCGATCGCCGCGAGATCGTAGTCCATCCAGTAGAGATAGGGCATTGGCAGGAGGTCGAACGCCGTCATCTCCACGCCGGGCACGAGTGGCGCCAGCAGGAGGTCGTCCGCGGGCTTACCAGGCCCAGGGCCGTCCGAGACCCACATCGCCCCATCGGGCCCTCCCTGGATAAGGAGGTGCCTGGTCATCCCACCCTTCCCCACGTCGAGCTCGACACGGGTAACCGGGCCGCGGTCGTTGCGGGCACCCCAGAAGCGGCCGTGGAAGTCCTTCTCGTCGCCCCTTCGGGGCAGCTGCCTCAGGTCGAACTCGGCGTAGATGGGCTCGGCCCAGATCGACTGCCTGAAATGCTCCAGTATGGCGCCCGCGGCCGCGTGGTCAGGGAGCGATGCCTGCTGGGGGCCCGCCTGGAGCGCCGTGCAGGCCAAAAGGGAAAACAGAACGGCACGCAGGCCGGCCCATCGAAGCGAAACCTCGGACGGGCTCTTCAAGAGCCGGTCAGGGCTTCGTCGCCGGAGTCGGCGTCGCGCCCGTTTGGACCGGCACCGCGATGCCTGCCGGAACAGTGGAGGTCTTCGCCGAGACGGGCACCGAGATCGTCGGAAGCGCGCCGCCCGAAGGGGTCGAGTGCTTGGCCTCGTAGATCCTCCCGAGGTAGAGCGTGATGCTCATCACGAAGAACACGATGGCCGCATTGATCGTCGCCTTGCTCAGCACATTGCCGGTGTCGGCGCCGAACGTGGCCTCAGCCATACCCCCGCCCATCGCCGCACCCATTCCGCCGTCGGACTTCGCCTTCTGCGCGAGTACCAACAGGATAAGAACAATGGACGTCAGGATCAGGATTGCCGTGCAAAAGCCAAGTAGGATGCTCATGTCGAGGAAGGGTCAGCCAAGCAGACCCGGGAGGGCCTTGTCAACGCCGTGGCGGAGGGGGTAATGTTCCAAATGGGGCAGTACACGAAAGGAGGACGGTTCGCATCCACCGGCCTTTTCTTGTCCGATTCGATGGACGACGGCAGCCTATAGTATGCAGTCGCAATGAATGAAGATGCCACACTCCTAAGGGCTTACGTCGTCGAGAACTCCGAAGAGGCGTTCGCCGAACTTGTAAAACGCCACGTGGGGCTGGTCTATTCTGTCGCTCTGCGGCGCCTTGCTCACGATTCGCATCTTGCCGAAGACGTAGTGCAGGTGGTTTTCAGCGCCCTTGCCCGCAAGGCAAAGACCCTCGTGGGCCGTCCAACACTTTCGGGTTGGCTCTACCTGAGCGCGCTTGCCGCCTCTGCGGAAGTGGTGCGCAAGGAGCGTCGCCGCAGAAGGCGTGAGGAATCCTCGATTTTCATGCAGGCAATTCAGGATTCCGGAAAGGCCACGCCAGAATGGGACGGGATTCGCCCCCTCTTGGATGATTTGATCGTCAGGCTGGAGGCGGTGGATCGGGAGGCGGTTGTCCTTCGGTTCTTTGAGAAGCGCTCCTTTGCCGAGATAGGGGCATCGCTTCAGCTCACCGAGGACGCTGCTCGGAAACGTGTGGAGCGAGCCTTGGTCAAGCTGCGCTCCAGGCTGGCCAAAGCAGGATTCGCCTCAAGTGCCGCTGCCCTTTCTGAATCGTTGGCTGGCGAGGCGGCATTTCCGTCCCCACCCGGGCTGGCGGTCAAGGTCGCCAGCATCGCGATTTCGGAATTTGCGACTGCGGCTGTCGGCACGTCATTCGTCATGTTGCTCCTCAAGGCCGTCCCACCCATGGCAGTCGCTCTGTTTGGCGTCGGGTTGGGACTCGGGACGCTGCTTGCCTGGCAAAATCGAAAGATCGATGGCCTGCGTTCAGAGATCGCGGTCCGGGAAAGGCAGGTATCGGAGGTTCGCGTCCTGCGCTCGGAAAACGAGAGGAGCGCGCGCGCAATGGCGCAGGCGCGGGATGCCTCCCTTCCTAGAAACTATGCGAAGATGCCCCAGGCGGATCCCTCCGCAGATTCAACCGGCACGCCGCCTAAGGGCTCCTTGCCCGTGTCCGCCGTCTGGATCACCCCGGACGGCCGGATACTCTGGAACGGAGATCCTGTCACGCTGGACGAGTTTCTGGAGCGTTTGAAGGCATACCGGTCGGCCGATCCCAACCGCGGCATTGTTGTCCTAGGACAAACCGGCACACCTTTTTCGGCCTTCTCCTATGCCGTCGAGCAGGCAAGCAAGGCGGACATCAAGGACATAACCCTTAGCACTCCGCCCAGTCCGGCCTCGACCGACATTGGCTGGTTGTCTCCGAGGATGCCCATCGCGGGAATCTTGGAACAGCTTCCGCCAAGTTTGCCCGATTCTCCCTCCAAGAATTGACGTGAAACGGGCCCACTACCTGCTTTTTGCGATGAGCACAGTCGGGGGTGTCTGTTGGGCGATCCAACGAAGCACCGAGAACGATCTTCGCGAACGCCTCGCATCACTGCACGCCGATGACGGTACCTTTGCGCGGTTGCGCGAAGAGCACGCAAGGATTCATGCCTCGGGGAACGACACGGACCGATCGTCATCCGGTGCTCCCAATTTTGACAGCCCACAAATCGTTGAGGATGGAGCCCCTCCACGGCAAAGTGGCCCTTCACTCAAAATCGGAAGCTGGGCGGCGCCAGCAGATTGGAGACCCTGCGGGAACGCCACGCCGGACGCGGCAATTGAAAGCACGCTGTGTGCTGCGGCCCATGGCGACCTCAGTTCCCTAAAGACGACCGTTGAATTCAATGGCGAAGCGCTCGCGAAGGCACAATCGATCCTGGCCGACCTTCCCGAATCGTCGCGGAAGCAATATGCAAGCCCAACGGACCTTCTTGCAGTAATTGTCGCGGGAAGCATCCCATTGGACAGCACCAAACTGGTCGCACGCCAGGACGATGGAGCGGGCAACGTGACGGAATACCTGCGACTCAGGAACGCCGACGGTGCCACCCGCCAAGTTTCCATTTCCCTGCATCAAGGCCCAGAAGGCTGGCTAGTATCGATGCCAGCCAATGTCACAGACCTGATCGGGACGCGATAATTCGGTTCACTGACCCGCGGCTGGGAGACATGCGACCGAGATACGGCCGGACCTCTAGGTTCGTGGCGATCTGCCGAAGTGACCGGCACGTCCTGTCCTCAGGACTCATGTCCATTCGGCCTTACTTGGTTGCGCAGGGGGTAAGGCAGGTCGTCCGGGACCGCCTCGGGGTGCGCAAGGAGGATCAGCCTGATCGAGATGTCCTGCTCGCGCAGGATCCTTCGCTGCCTGGGCGTGTGGCCCTCGTACTGGAAGGGCCGGTAGTTGAGTACGTTCTCGACCCGGAAGAGCGTCCGTCCTTCGGGATAGCCGATATAGTCCTTTATCGGGTAGAGCACCTGGTCGTTGACGAGCGCCAGCTCCGGGCGGCTCACCGTCGCCTCCAGGGGTATGTATATGGAGCCGGAAACGCTCAGCGTCCGCTTGGGGTTTCCAAAGTTCTTCAGCACGTAGACCTCGACGTCCCTCGGGAAGACGAAGGTGAAGTGCGGTATCGCCATCAGGAAGCCTCCCGCCACGAGGCCCGTGGCGACCATGAGGCGCACCGTGCGCCTCTCGGCCACCAGCTGGCCGAGTGCGCAGCCCCCGGCGATGCAAAGGAAAGGCACAAGCGGCTTCACAGTGCGGCCGTAGACCACGAAAATTTTCAGGGCCACCGAGAAAAGGACCATGAGGGCGTAGATCAGGCCAGCGCCCGTCAGCCCAAAAGCGAGTCGCGGCCCGGGCTGCCGCCCGTCCCGCGACGAGCGAAACCACGCGTAGGCAATCAGCACGAGGACCGCGGCCCCGAGGCATCCCTCCGAATCCCAGAGGTAGGCCCACGGCAGCGACCATCCCTCCGTGTACACGCCCTGAGTCACGGTGCCGCTGAATGCGCGCATGATCTTCCAATACTGCGATCCACCCGCCCAGGTCCCGACGAGGAACACCGTCCCGGCGAGGGCCATGGCGCCAAGGGCGAACGCAGCCACACGAGAAATGACTCGCGAGTCGCCCTTCCAGGAGCAGAGGCAGAGGAAGGCGATGACGGGCGGCAGAAACCAGTATCCGTTGTAGAGGCAATACACGGCGGCCGCGAGGGCGCCCGACAGGAACACCCGGGGAAGCGAGCGCGGCCCGAGGCCGATGAGCAGCGACGCGAGAGCGGCGCAGATCGCCGTGTCGTACGGCACGAGGTGACGCGAGAAGTAGAGCGCAGTGTTGGATACCGCCATGAGGAGCGCGGACCAGAGCGCCTCCGCCCAGTCGGCGCCGAGGGCACGCGCGATCAGGGCGACAAGGAGGATGTTGAGCGCCGAGAAAATGGAGAGGATGCAGGCGGCGATCCAGATGCCAAAGGCGATGTTCTCCGGGTGGTGACCCCAGTCGCCGTAGGGCGTGAAGGCCGCCACGCCCCGCTGCACCTCGGTGATCGCGGCGCCAAGCCAGGCAAAGAGCGGGTGCTCGGGAAGACCCAGGACCTGGCGCATCGCGGCCGTGTCCCCGGCCGCGACGGAATTATAAAGGCTGACGCCGCGGTCGTAGCGCTCCTCGTCCCCAAGGAAATACTGGCCGCCCCGCAGGCACAGCGCGAACCGCAGGGCCGCGGAGGCGACAAGGATCGCCATCAGCAGCAGGCACTGACGGCGACTCGCGGCCACGGGAGGCTTCAGACCGGATCCGTCGGCTCTAGCCCCAGCTTTTCGAGGACCCTCTGGAGGTCCTCGTTGCCGCGGTACTCGATGACGATCCGGCCCTTCTTCGGCGTGTGGATGACCGCCACGCGCGCCCCAAGGTGGGACGTGAGGCGCCTCTGGATGCTCTCGACGGCGGCCGCGTCGCGCGTGGCCGTTGCCTTTCCGCGCGCCTTCATGGTTCCGGCGGGCTTGGAGGATTTCCCCAGCTTCTCCGTCGTGCGGACGCTCAGGCCCTCCTCGATGACGCGCCGGGCAAGGACCGAGCGGGAGCCCGTGTCCTCGACGCCGAGAAGCACCTTGGCGTGGCCCACGCTAAGAAGGTCCTTCGCAATGTAGCCCTGGATCTCGGCATCGAGCGCAAGGAGGCGGAGCGCGTTGGCCACGGAGGCGCGGCTCTTGCCCACCCTCTCGGCGGCCGTCTCCTGCGTGAGGTCGAAGTCCCTGACCAGACTCGCGAAGCCCTGGGCCTCCTCGATCGGGTTGAGCCCCTCGCGCTGGAGGTTCTCGATCAGGCCGATGGACGCCGCCGAGGCGTCGCTCGCCTCCACGATGCGGGCAGGGATCGTCTTTATCTTCAGCTGCTGGAAGGCGCGCCAGCGGCGCTCGCCAGCGATCAGCTGGAACTTTTCGCCGCTCTTGCGGACGACGATCGGCTGCAGGAGTCCCTCGCTGCGGATGCTCTCGGCGAGCTCCGCCAGCTGCTCAGGGACAATCTCGCGCCGCGCCTGGTAGGGGCTCGGCTCGACGAGACTCACCTGGATCTCGAGGTATCCCGTGGCCGGTGCGGCCTGGGGCGCCGCGGCCGGGACTACGGGTGCAGACGGCTTGCCTGCGGAAATGAGGCCGCCTAGTCCGCGGCCCAGTCGTGATTTTTGTGGGGTTGCCATGAGTCAGGGTGCGTGCGGCTCCTTGCCGCCTGGGATGAAGAGGACCTGGCCCACCTGGATCTTGGATGGATCCGTGAGCTTGTTCGCCGAAATGATGTCCGCGGACTTGGATCCGGTCTTGCGGGCGATGCCCCCGAGCGAGTCGCCCTTGGCGACCGTGTAGCTGATGCCCTCCTTCGGGAAATTGTCGCTGAACTCCGTCTTCGCGGGCGCGGGTGTTGTCGTCGTGTAGGTGGCCGACGAGCCCTGGGCCACCACCGGCTTCGCGATCGAGTCCAGGGCGTTGTTGGTCTGCTTCGCCAGGTTCTCCATCTGCGTCGCGACCTTGTCCAGGATCTCGGTCCTGGAATCGGCGACGGCCGAGTGGATCGAGGCGTTAAGCTCGGCCACGGCGCTGTTCAGCTGGGGCGTCGTCACGAAGTCCTTCGTGCCGTCGAGCCCCGCCACCTTCGAGCGCAGGGTCTCGTTCTCGTGCTCAAGCTGCTCGACCCTGAGGGAGAGCTCATTCACCCGCTGGGTGAGGCCCCGGATGTCCTCATGCATGTCTGCGATGTCCGTCTGCGCATGGGCCGCGGGCGCCGTCATGAACGGCGCAAGGGAAGCGCATAGGAGCATTAAATTTCGGAAAACTGACCTGCCAGGCATCGGGCAAGAAACTGGCCCAACGGTCCCGTGAAAACAAGCGGCATGTGGCCGCTTTTCCTAGCGCCTGATAGGCTGCGGGGCGGAGAGGACAGGCAGGGGCTGGGAGGCCAGGAGGGTGCCTGCCGGGATGGGAAATCCCCTCAGGAACTCGGCTGCCTCCAGCATCCGGCCGCCGGGGCGCTGAAGGCGCCTCAGGCGAAGGGTCCCGGCGCCGGTGGCCACCAGCACGCCGTGGGCGTCACTCCCGGAAACGGTGCCGGGAACTCCGGCGGCCGTCCCCTCGACGGCATCGGCAAGGCCCAGCTTCACGGCCACCCCGGTGACATCCAGGGTGACGGAGGGCCAGGGATGAAGGCCGTTCACCCGGGCCGCGAGGACTGAGGCGGGGGCGCTGAAGTCGAGGACGCCGTCCGCCTTGTCGAGGCGCCTGCAGAATGTCGCTCCCGCATGGTCCTGGGGCACGAACGCAAGGCTTCCCGTGGCGAGGAGCGGAAGGGTCCGTGCAAGGAGGGGAACCGCCGCGCTCGCGAGAGCGTGCTCGATGTCCAGGGCCGTGTCGAGCGGACCGATCGGGACCTTCTCGATCGCGGCGACAGGACCGGCGTCGAGTTCGCGCACGATGCGCATGAGCGCGAACCCGGTTTCCCTCTCGCCCTCGGCCACCGCGGTCTGGATGGGCGACGCCCCGCGGTACTTGGGAAGCAGCGAGGCGTGGAGGTTCAGGGTGCCCAGGCGCGGCACCGCGATGAAGTCCTCCTTTAATATCTTGCCGTAGGCGACGACGAGCACCACATCGGGAGCAAGCGCCTTCAGCTCCTCGAGGGCCTTGGCGTCCAGCTTCAGCGGCTGGTGGGCCGGGTAGCCGTTGGCGTCGGCCCATGCCTTGACCGGGTTCGGCTTCACCGCCTGTCCCCTGCCCGACGGCCGGTCGACGCCCGTAAAGATGCCGACAATGTCCGCCGTCTTCTTCCCCTCGCCCGCCAGCCAGTCCAGGAGGCGCAGCGCCACCGGGTCGGATCCCATGAATACGAGGCGAAGGGGATCCGCCATGGGGGCTACTGCTTCCAGTTGCTGCGGTCGACCGAGGCGCCGCGGGCCTTGCCCACGAGCTCAAACTCGATCGGGCATCCCTGGAGCTCGAACTCTTTCACAAGTCCCGCCTCAAGGTACCTGCGGTAGCTCTCGGAGAGGGACTCCTCGCGGTTGCAGAAAATCTTGATGCGGAAGGGCCGGTTCCCGGTCTGCGTCGCGTAGTAGATCTTGAAGCGGCGGTTGCCGATCGCCGGGGGCGGCGTGCGGTTGGTGAGGAAGGTGAGCGTGTCGTTGAGGCGCGAGGTCGGCAGCTTCTTGTCCAGAGTCCTGTGCAGCTGCACGGCAGCGTTGAGCATGCGCGAGACCTCGTAGCCCGTCATGGCCGAAACGAAGATGAGCGGCGCTCCCGGCGTGAAGAAGAGCCGGTTGAAGAGCTCCTTCTCGTACTTCTCGCGGTACTCGCGCTCGCTGGTCGAGCCGGAGATGCCACCCTTCTTCCTGAACGCCTCGTGCACGAGGTCCCACTTGTTGACGATGATGGCGATCGGCTTGCGTTCCTTGACCGCCTCGCCGGCGATGGCCTTGTCCAGCGATCCGACGCCGTCCAGGGCGTCCAAGACCAGGAACACGACATCGGACTTCTGCATCGCCTCGATCGAGCGCAGCCTCGCGAAGTACTCCACCGAGGACGCGAGCTTCGTCGAGGCCTTGATTCCCGCCGTGTCGATCAGGCGGAACGGGTGCATCTTCTTGTCGCGGCCCTTGAACTCGAACGGCACCTCTATCGCGTCGCGGGTCGTGCCAGCCAGGCTGTTCACGATCAGGCGGTCGCTGTTGAGCAGCCGGTTCGCGAGCGAGGATTTGCCCACGTTCGGCCGTCCGATGAAGCAGATGCAGATGGGACCGGGAGGGCGCTTCTGGTGGGGCTTCTCTTCCTCAACCTTCACGGGGCCCGGGCCGATGATCTTTAGGATCGCGTCCCGCAGCTCGCCCTCGCCGCGGCCGTGCTCGGCGGAGACGAAGATGGGCTGGCCGAGGCCCAGGCGGCTCACGCCCTCGTGGTCTGCCTTCTCGTCGCCGAAGTCAGCCTTGTTGACGACGAGTATAACGGGCTTCTTGCCGGTCCTCAGCCGCTTGGCGATCTTGTCGTCGAGCGCGGTGACGCTGCCGAGGCCGTCGATGACGAAGAGGATGAGGGCCGCGGTATCGATCGCGAAGCCGACCTGCCTCTCGGAGGCGGCGACGATCGCGGCCGACGAAGTCTCGTTGTCCTTCAGGCCCAGGCCGCCCGTGTCCATGAGCGTGTAGCCGCCGTCCTCGACGGGACCGGAGATGACGTCGCGCGTCACGCCGGGCTGGTCGTGGACGATTGAGATCCTCGAGCGGGTCAGTCGGTTGAAGAGGCGGCTCTTCCCGACATTCGGGCGGCCTACGATGACGACGGAGCGGAACATGGTGTCGCGGTGTTCACGAACCGTTCGATCCGGTCGCAGGCTTCAACGAGTTGATCATAACCGGTGGCAAAGCTGGCGCGGACAAAACCGCTGCCGTTCGCACCGAAGGCGGTTCCAGGCACGACCGCGACCTTCTGGGAGTCGAGGAGCCCGTAGGCAAAGTCGCGCTCGGAGAGGCCCGTGGCGGCGACGCTCGGGAAGACGTAGAAGGAGCCCCCGGGCGCCCGGCAGGCCAGGCCCGCCGCGTTCAGGCGGCCCACCACCAGGTCGCGGCGGCGGTGGTACTGCTCGCGCATCGCCTTCACGCTGTCCTCACCGTGCCTCAGGGCCTCGAGCGCGGCCTCCTGGGCCAGGATCGGTGCGCACAGCATCGAGTACTGGTGGATCTTCATCATCGCGTCGATGAGCTCGGCCGGGCCGCACGCGTAGCCGATGCGGAATCCCGTCATCGCGAACGCCTTGGAGAAGCCGTGCAGGAAGATCGTGCGCTCCTTCATCCCGGGGAAGACCGCGATGCTCGTGTGGGCGTTGTCGTAGACCAGCTCGGAATAGATCTCGTCGCTGAGGACGATCAGGTCCTTCTCGACCGCGAATCGGGCGATCTTCTCCAGGCGGGCGGGGTCGCACGTTCCGCCGGTCGGATTGCACGGCAGGTTGATCATCAGCACCTTGCATCCGGGCTCCCAGGCCTTCTCGATGTCCTCGACATTGAGGGCAAAGCCGTCCGCGGCGCGGGTTGGCACCGGGATCGAGACGCCGTGGGCCAGGGTCACGCTCGGGTTGTACGAGACGTAGCAGGGCTGGTGGTAGAGGACCTTGTCGCCGGGGTTAAGGAGTGCCCGAAGGGCCAAGTCGATGCCCTCGGAGACGCCGACCGTCACGATCACCTCGTCGTCCGGGCGGTAGCTCACCGCGTAGTGCTGCTCGACGTAGGTGGAGATGGCGCGGCGCAGCTCGATCAGGCCGAGGTTCGAGGTGTAATGGGTCTTGCCCTTCTCGAGGGCGTAGATCGCCGCCTCGCGGATGTGCCAGGGCGTGTCGAAGTCGGGCTCGCCGATGCCGAGCGAGATCACGTCCTTCATCTTCGAGACGATCTCGAAGAAGTCGCGGATGCCGGACTTGGGCAGCGTGGAGACGTGGCGGGCGATGAAGCGCTTCATGGCGACACCTTCAGGCGGTCCGCCTCGCCGGACGGTACGCCAATAAGGAACGATCCCTCCTTGTACGAGCGCAGCATGAAGTGGGTGCTGGTCGAGATGACGCCCTCGAGGGTCGAGAGCTTCTCGGAGACAAATGCCGCGACCTTCTGCAGGCTCGGGCCATTGACGAAGATGAGGAGATCGTAGGCGCCGGACATGAGGTAGCAGGACTCCACCTCGTCGAACTTGCTCAGCCGCTCGGCCAGGCGGTTGAAGCCGCCCCCGCGCTCCGGGGTCATCCTGACCTCGATCACAGCCCTGACGGCGCCGGCCGACTCGCGGGAAAGGTCCAAAACCGGGCGCCATCCGAGGAACACGCCCTCCCTCTTCAATTCCTCAAGGTGGGCGCTGACAGCAGCCTCGGGGATGCCTGCAACCTGCGCCATTTGCGTGGTTGTGAGGTGGCCGCCTTCGACGAGGAGCTTCAGGACAGGGTTCATAAGGGAGGTCAGATTCGCATAATTGCCCCGGGATTAGCCATCCCAAAAGCAATCCAAGGGGTTGCGTCCGGGCCCGGGATGATGCATCCGGTGGGGTCGCATGTTTGAATCCCTGACCGACAAACTCTCCTCCGCCCTGCGCAACCTGCGCGGCGTCGGCAAGCTGTCCGAGGAGAACATGGCCACGGCCCTGAACGAGGTGCGCACGGCGCTCCTCGCAGCCGACGTCCATTTCAAGGTGGCCCGCGAGTTCACGGAGCGGGTCCAGGCGCAGTGCGCGGGCCAGGAGGTCCTGAAGGGCGTCACGCCCGGCCAGCAGATCGTAAAGATCATCCACGACGAGCTGGTGAAGCTCCTGGGCGAGGGCACGACGGAGCTGAACCCAACAAGGCCGCTCCGGATCCTGATGGCGGGACTCCACGGCTCCGGAAAGACCACATCGACGGCGAAGCTCGGTAAGCTCCTGAAGAAGCGCGGCTACAAGCCCTTCGTCGTGGCCTGCGACATCTACCGCCCGGCCGCCATCGACCAGCTTGAGATCCTCGCGCGCCAGGAGGACCTCGGTTTCTACGCGGACCGCGTCTCCAAGGATGTCCCGGCAATCGGCAGGGCCGGACTCGCCGCCGCCGTGGCCCAGGGCGCCGACGCCATCATCTTCGACACGGCCGGCCGTCTGCAGATCGACGAGGCCCTGATCGAGGAGGTCCGGCGCCTGAACGAGGCCGTCGACCCCCAGGAGGTCTTCCTGGTCGCGGACGGAGCACTGGGACAGGAGGCCGTGAATGTCGCCAAGGCGTTCCACGACGCTCTCAAGCTCACCGGGCTTGTCATGACGAAGATGGACGGCGACGCGCGCGGCGGCGCCGCCCTCTCGATCAAGTCTATCACGGGAATCCCGATCAAGTTCATCGGCACGGGCGAGAAGACGGACAACTTCGAGATATTCTATCCCGAACGCCTGGCGTCCCGCATCCTCGGGATGGGCGACGTGGTGTCGCTGGTCGAGAAGGCCCAGGAGTCCATAGACGAGAACGAGGCCGAGCGCATGGCCGAGAAGATGCGCAAGTCCGACTTCAACCTGGAGGACTTCCTCTCGCAGCTCCAGGCGGTCAAGAAGATGGGCTCCATGCAGAGCATCATGGGCATGATCCCCGGGATGAGCGGCGTACAGCTGGGCGATGGCGCCGAGAAGCAGCTGGTCCGCACCGAGGCCATCATCAAGTCGATGACGATCCAGGAGCGCCGCAAGCCGGACCTGCTAAACGGCAGCCGCCGCCAGAGGATCGCGAACGGCGCGGGCGTGAAGATCTCGGACGTGAATGGCCTCATCAAGCAGTTCCAGCAGATGCAGAAAATGATGAAGATGATGAAGGGCGGCGGCTCCAAGAAGATGATGCGCCAGATGGAGGCGATGCAGCGGAGCGGCAAGGGCGGGTTCCCGGGGATGTAGGCACGGGCTGGAGGAGCGGCGGCGCTCCATCAATGATTTTGCTTTCGGTCCCCGGCCCTCCACATTGGCCGGTAGCCAGAATTCCCCCGTCTCCTTGGAATCCACCACCCACTATCTGACGCTGGTTAACAGGTTCATCGGGAGCCGGCAGTGGGACCGGGTACTCGAGACCGCGAAGGAGTGGATCGGGAAGAATCCCGAGAACGCGCAGGCGCAGCGCGCGACGGCCCAGGCTCTGGTGAACTTGGGAAGGCATGCCGAGGCAGAACCCTTCATAATGACGACGCTGCGCCTGAGGCCGGAGGATGATTTCGCCCTCTACATCGCGTCGCTTATCAACTTTAAGCTGAAGCGATTCAGCGTGGCCGAAGACATGATCCAGAAGGCTATCGAAATTAAGCCTCGCAACTCGAGCCACTGGCAGCACTTGGCCTGGATGTGCTATTCCCAGGGCGACCCCAAATCCGGACTCAGGTGGGCGGAGAAGGCGCTCGAGCTTTCGCCGAGGGACACGGGAGCAATAAACATGGTTGCGATTTGCCAGCCGAAGGACGAGGAGGGACGCGCCACAAAAAGAAGGCTTATCGGCGAGGCGCTCGAGATCACGCCGGACAACCCTGTCCTCCTCAATAACCTCGGCATCGAGCACCTCAACACCCCGGACTTCGCGGCCGCCGAGGCTTGCTTCCGGCGGGCCCTGACACTGGACCCCACCTCAAAGATCTACAGGAAAAACCTGTTCATCTCGCTCAAGGCAACGGACAGAATTTACAAGGCGCTCTGCGCTCCACGCGATGGCATCCTAAAATTCATGGCGGCGCTCCGGAACAAGGCCAAGCGGACCATCGTCTTACTGCCCATCATCCTCTTGTTCTGGTTCGGCGCGTCCCGGTATGTCTTGGCGATCCTGGTGCTCTGGTTCATCCTGGTCTGGCCGATGCTCAAGGTGTACGAGTACCTTACACTCGCCGACCTGTCGAAGAAGGCCGGTGAAATCGGCGCGAACCGCGGCGGCTTTCTCGGGCACCGGGCTTGGTCGCCTCGCATAAGGCTTGGCCTCTTCACCGTCATCCTCGTGTCGTTCTGGTCAGCCGTGGCGCTCGGATTCAAGGCTGCTACGCAGGGCGAACCCGTCGAAAGGTACCTGGTTCTCTGCAGCCTCATCGCGTTTTTCTTCGCCATAACGGCCGTAATGGTGCGCAGGCGCGCGAGATTCTTCAGGTCGCCCCTTCACGCATGGAACAGGACCAGGAAATTCAACAAGCTTATGGGCAACGGCGCGTAAGAACACACCCGACTCATGAATGAAACCACAATCAAGCTGCTCGAGAAGGCGCTGGCCGCCTCCCCGGAGGACTGGGAGACGCGCGAATACCTTCTGACCCACTACCTCGACTCGGGCCTCGCCGAACTCGCCGCGAGGACACTGAGGGAGGCCCCCACCCCGCCTGAGACCGAGGGCGGCCGGCTCGCGGCTGCACGGGCTGAGATCGAGCTCGGATCCGATTCCGCCCTTGGGTTGCTCGAGGCCGTGCTCGCTTCGAACAAGGCCTGCGCCAAGGCGTGCCTCCTTATGGCTAGGCACTACCTGTCCAAGGGCCTCATCGACCAGGCCAGGGCTAAATACGGCGCGGCAACTATAATTGATCCCTCGCTCGCCGATGCCGCCATTGAGGCGAAAATGAGTGGCGCTCCGGCGGCGCCAAAGGCCCCCGATTCAGGTGACGGCGAATTCTCCCCGGAAGAAGCCGCCTTGTCAGGTGACGGTCTGGCGAGCCCGGGCGAGGTGGCCGCGGCGCTCAGGGAACTCGAGCAGGACCCGCGCATCGCCAAGAAGACATTCGCCGACGTCGGCGGCATGACCGACGTCATCGAGCGGATAAAGATGAACATCGTTTACCCGTTCAAGAATCCCTCGGTATTCCAGAAATTCAAGAAACGCTCCGGAGGAGGCATCCTGCTTTATGGGCCGCCGGGATGCGGCAAGACGCACATCGCCCGGGCCACGGCCGGCGAGTGCGAGGCGACCTTCATATCAATCGCGATAACGGACGTCCTCTCAAGATGGCTGGGAGAGAGTGAACAGCACCTGCACCAGATCTTCGAGGTTGCGCGCAGGCGCTCCCCCACGGTGGTCTTCATCGACGAGATCGATGCCATCGGGGTGAATCGCGGGGATGCCAGCGGGTCCATGGCCCCGATCGTGAATGTCCTCCTTACCGAGATGGACGGCATTGCGGCGCAGAATGAGAATCTCATGATTCTCGGGGCGACGAACGTCCCGTGGAGGGTCGATTCCGCGCTTCGAAGGCCCGGCCGTTTCGACCGCGTCATCTTCGTGCCGCCGCCCGATGAGGAGGCCCGCATCGCCATCCTGAAGATTCACCTGGGCGACCTCCCTTCGGAGCCGCTTGACCTGGTGAAAGTCGCCAAGGCGACGGACCGCTTTTCGGGCGCGGACCTGCGCGCGGTCGTCGAGCGCGCCACCGAGACCGTTATCGCCCAGGAGCTGAAGGGTGCCACCGACTGCAAGCTGACCCAGCGCATCGTCATGGATGCCGCGAAGCAGACCAGGCCCTCGACCGCAGAGTGGTTGGAGACGGCGAAGAGCTACGCCTCCTACTCGAACCGATCAGGGCTCTACGACGACCTCGCCCAGTATCTCGAAAGCCACTGACGGCTCAAGGCGCCTGAAGCCAGACGAGAACGGCGGTCTCGAGCGCAATGCGCGAGTCGCCGAATGGGTGGTCTGTGCTGAAGGTTACTCGAACAGAAGCGTCACTTGGATCTCGACCGTCGAATTCCTGGGGAGACCGGCCACGGCGACTGCCGCCCGGGCGTGCTTTCCCCTCTCTCCAAATATCTCAACGAAAAGGTCGCTCGCGCCATTGATGACCTGGGGGCTCTTGTCAAAGCCGGCTACAGCGTTCACGTAGCCCGACAGAAAGAGGATCTCGCTGACCCGCTCGAGGCTGCCGAGGGCGAGCTTGGCCGAGGCAAGGGTATTGAGCGCGCATACCCTGGCGCCCGCGTAGCCAGACTCTACTGTCTGGCCCGCGCCGACTTGGCCCACGTGCGTCATGTTCCCGTCCAGGATGCAGATGACTCCTGAGAGGATGAGCGTCTTCCCATTTACCTTGAAGGGGACGTAGTTCGCGGCGGGGACCGACGCGATCGGCAGCTTCAGTCCCAGCTTCTCGATCCTCTGTTCAACGTCGTCCATTCTCGGAATCTACCGGCGGTGCCTATCGTCTCAATCGAAAATGGCCTCGGGCAGGTAGGCCGAGATCGTGGTGATCGGCGCATTCACCATCTGGCTCACCTTCAGGTCGAGGACGACGCTGCAGAGGATGAGCGCCAGCTCCCGCTTGAGCCCCAGGCGAGCCTGGAGGTACGAGATCGCCTTCCGGACGGCCGCCCTTGCGGCCTCGCGCGGATCCTCGTGCGACTCGATGAAGACATGGAAGGGCTTCGTCAGGTACCGCGGCGGAACAAGGGTCGGGAGTGCTACGGCATAGGGGCCGTCCAGCGCGTGCTTCTTGTGGAGATTCAGGCGGAACGTGGCGGTCATCGGGGCCTCCATGCCGTTGATCGAGACCTCGCCGTCCCCCTGCGCCCCGTGGGCGTCGCCCGCGCAGAAGCCGGCGCCCGGGACGGAGACCGGCAGCCATAGACGCGCCCCCGCGCCGAGGTGCTTCACATCCATGTTGCCCCCGAATTTCCCAGGGGCCCTCGTCCGAAACTCCCCGTGCTCGGCCCTTTGCACGCCGATGATCCCGCAGAAGGGATGCAGGTCGAGTGTCACTCCCGGGATGCTGCGCGTGCAGGTCTCCTCGAGTTTCCAGATGTGCAGGTAGCTCTCCGTGAACTCGTCGCCCAGGGCGCCCATGCCCGGCATGATGCTGGTCCACGCCCAGCCCTCGTGCCTGTAGTCGAGTATCTCGATCTCAAGCGCGTCGCCGGGCTCGGCGCCGTCGACCGCGACAGGTCCCGTCAGCGCATGGACGCGCGTCTTGTCCATCGCCGCGAACTCCGAGAGCGACATGTCCGCGCGGACCTGGCCGTCGCTCGCATCCTTCATCTGCATCGAGACTGTGTCGCCCGGGGCAACGGTCAGGACCGGGGGGTAGTCCCTGTTCCAGCGATTGCAGGTGCGCGAGCGGTCGAGGGTGTGGTGCACGGGTGAGAGCTAAGTGGAGGGATTGAGGTCCGCCGACTTGTAGAGGGGATTCCCCATGCGGTAGGTCCCGAGAACGTCCTCGGGCGTGACCCTTGTCACGACGGATGCCGGGATGTGCCGCGTCGAGCGAAGGTGCGGCTTGTGGAAGTCCAGGACGACGAACGTGGCCGGCTGTCCCTTCTCGAGCGAGCCACTGCGGTCCTTGCCGAGGACGGCGGCGACGTTCGAGGTCGCCATCCTGAGGATCGCCAAGGGATCGGGCCGCAGGGCGTCCCCGTACTGGCTCTTAGCCATCTTGTAGGTGAAATCGAGCTCGGCCAGCATGCTAGGGCTATTGAGGAGTCCGTTGTCGGTGCCGAGGACAAGGTTGGCGCCCGACTCCATGAGGGCGCGAATGGGCGGGATGGGCAGGCCGAGGTTCGCGTTGGCCCTCGGGTTAAGCGCGGCCGTTATTCCGGACCTCGCGAGGAGGCCGATCTCAGCGGCAGCCGCGACCGTCATGTGGACGATCAGGTGCGGGTTGTAGAGCTCGATGGCGCGAACGAGGTCGCCGCGCCCCGTCCTCTCGAAGCTCACGTCACGGTAGCCGTCGTTCTCAAGGCAGTGGATCGCCCTCAGCTTCCCCAGCTTGTGGGTGAGCGAGCGTATCTGGCCCCAGGCGGCGTCTGTCAGGTCGTTCATCGTGCTCTCGCTGAAGCCGTCGGCCACGGCGAGGATCGCCTCCAGCTCGCTCATCGACTCCGCGGGAAGGCCCGCGTTGTTCGCGGAAAGGGCCTCTGCGTCAAACGGCACGCCCGAGAACTGCCCGAGGATCACGGAGTCGATGCCGGTGATGCGCGAGGCCTCGCGCAGGAGCTCGGTCCCATAGGGACCCTGTTCCCTAAAGTCGATGTGCCCCACGGTCCCGGTCCGCGCCATGTAGCGCAGGTGGTTCACGACGTGCGGCAGGTGCTCCTCGCGCGTCAGCGCCGCCAGCTCCCTGTACTTGAACCCGTTCGGCCTGAAGAAGCCCTGCTCCAGCGTGAGGCCGGTCGCGCCGTCGGGGATGCACGAGTCCCCCATGTGGGTGTGGCTGTTGTAGAGGCCCGGGATGATGACGAGGGAGCCCTTCTCAAGCTTCATCACCTTCTCCTTGCGCTCAATCGCGGTTATCGTGTCGCCGCTCCATGAAAAACGGCTGCAGCGCCAGGGCTCGAGCGAAGTGCCGCAGAGGACAACAACGTCGTTAAGCGTGTGCTCGGCGCTCATCGGACGAGCCTCACCTTCAGTGTGGTGTGCGGTGCCGCAAGGTAGGCGGCCCGGAACGAATCAAGGCTCGGGAACAGCTTTCCGGTCACGGTCCTGCACGGGAGCTCAAGGGCGACACCGTCGAGGTCCAGCGGGTAAGGCGACAGGCGATAGGTGTCCTCGCCGAGCGGCGTGACGAGGATCTCGGTCTCGGTGCCATCCCTCATCGGGTGCGTGTGCCTGAGCGCCTTTGGCTCAGGGTACCTGACGCAGACGCCGAGGGAGAGGCTGTCGCACGCCTGCAGGAACTTGAAGGCCCGGTCGAGCGCCACCGGCCGGACAGACTCGGCCCCGCCCGGGCCCTCGGCCACCTCCGCGATCAGTTCCGCCTGCCGCCTTCTCTGCCTCTCAATGAATTTTCGGTGCAGCTCGAGATCCCCGGCGCTGAGCCCCGAGAGGTCCGCGTGGGTCGTTAGCAGCGAGACCGTGTGCATCGAGATCACGATCGCGGCATAGGGATTGTCGGCCGCGACAACGTCCGCCGCCCTGCCCCGCACGGACAGGTAGTCCGCCATGTCGATCTCCTCGAAGGCGCTGTACTTGCCGACGAGTTCCCTCGAGAACGCGCTTGGGCGTCCCTCGCGTGTCAGGAAAGGGAGCGCGTCCCTCGACGCCCATGCGTCGTCGTGGCGGGCCACAGCCGTCATGATGTCGGCCCTCGGCTCCGGGGCCGCGAACTCGGCGTTGCCCCAGTGGACGGCAAACTTGCCGGCGAGCCTGGCATGATCCGGGTGCTCCACGAGGATCCAGCCGGTGTCTGTCTCGATTCGAATCATCGCGTAGAGGATGCAAGGCATGTGCCAAGGCCGCTTCGCCGTCCAGTCGATTGGAGCGCGGTGGCATCGTAACTGCTCAATGGGGCCAGACCCATGGCTGAAGCCCCAACCAACCCCAAGGGGGGCATCGTCCTTAGGGGCGATTACCTGAACGCCCTTGAGAACGTCGCGCAGTCGATCGGCACGATGGGGCCGGTGGCGACCATCGGCACGGTGCTGCCGCTCCTGATCTACAAATCGGGCAACGGCACGTGGCTTCTTTTCATCGGGATCCTCGGCGCCTTCTGCCTGATATCGACCAGCATCAATGTGTTCGCGTCGCGCTACGCGACGGCGGGCTCGCTCTCGGCATTCGCCGAGATCGGGCTCGGCAAGTGGGTGGGAAGCCTCACCGGCTGGTCCTACATCGTCGCGATGGCCTTCGTCGTCATCAGCTCCGCCGTCTCGAGCGCCTTCTACCTGGCGATGGTAATCACCCACTTCACCCACCACCCGGTGGGTCCCGTGGGATCGGTCGCGTTGACGGTGCTCGTCGTCGCCGGGGCGTGGTGGCCGGCACACCACGACATCAAGCTCTCGACGAAGATCATGCTGGCCGTCGAGCTCGCCTCGGTCCTCGCGGTCCTCCTGATCCTCGGCCTCGCGATGAACAGGAGCCACCACTGGGTCGACCACGCCCAGGTCCACCTGGAGGGCGTCACGTTCTCCGGCATAAAGTTCGGCTTCATCCTCGCCTTCATGGTCCTCGCCGGGTTCGAGAGCACGACGACGCTCGGCGAGGAGGCCAAGGCCGCGACGCACACGCTGCCGCGTGTCATGTTCCTCTGCATTGTCCCTATCGGGATCCTGTTCATCGCGACTCTCTACTGCCTGACGGCGCTGTCCCACAGCCAGAACCTGGCTCTCGACCAGACCGACGCCCCGCTCGACATGATCGCGCAGTCGATCGGGCTGCCGGCCCTAGGCTTGCTGAGTTCGATCGCCGTCGCCTTCAGCTGCTTCGGGTGCGCGCTCGGGGGCTTCAACGCGGGATCGCGCGTCATCTTCTCCATGGCGAGGAGCCGCCACATCTGGGGATACTTCGAGGCCATCCACCCCGTTAACGGGACGCCAAGCCGCGCGGTGGCGCTCCTCGGCTGGATGTCGATCGTGGTCCCGAGCGCGATGATCCTGGACGGCGTCAGGATGGCCGACGCCATCGATTACCTGGTCCAGATGGCAACGTTCGGCTTCCTCGGCGCATACCTCGCCGTGTGCATCGCGGCGCCCGTCTTCCTTGTGCGCAAGTTCAAGCTCGGCCCAGGCCGCCTCGTGATCGCGGCCCTCGCAGTCACAATACTGGGCGCGGCGTTCTTCCTTAGCGTCTTCCCGATTCCTGACGCCCCCTGGCGCTACCTCCCCTACATGTTCGCGGGGATGCTTGCCGCGGGGATGCTGCTTTCTTGGAGACTTGATCGCCTGAGACCGACGGCGGCAGCCGCGCGAATCTGATTGCGCCGAAGCGCGAATATTAAGGCATTGGAAGCATGGGATCCAAATACCAGCCGAGGATAAAGGACCTGAAGGCCAACCAGCGCTTCCACGCGAATGCGCGCCGCAAGGCGGCCTCGGGCCCGCTCAAGGGCTCCCTGTTCCTGACGGCAAAGCCGAAGGAGATTCCACCCAAGAGTGGCACCGAAATCCCAAGTAGCGGTCGGTAGGTTGGCCGCAAGCTAGGTGCAGGGTTTTTGTTGGGGGAAAGGGGAGGCGGCGCAGCTACCGGTTCAGGTCCACAACCCGGTCGACTTGCAGGCGCAGATTCCAGATTTTCCACTTGAAAGAGCGTATCCCTCCAAGATACGAACGTTATTGGCTTACAATACCTTAGCCTTGTGATCCATATACCATTCTCCCGATTCAGGGACGTGTTCCGGTGGCCCTCCCGGCAAGCGATGCTTTTTTTGTCGGCCGTTGGATTCCTGGGCGCCAGCGCCGCAGCGCAGGCCCAGGAGGCGGCTCCCGCCAACCCGGGCGATATCGAGGCGCTCAAGCAAATGAGCGTCGAGGACCTGGTCAACGTCGAGGTCACCTCCGTCTCGAAGGAACCCGAGAAGCTCCTGGACGCGCCCTCCGCCATCCAGGTCATCACGGATGACGACATCCAGAGGTCGGGGGCCACAAGCATTCCCGAGGCGCTTCGCCTGGCGGACAACCTCGAAGTGACTCAGAAGGACACGAACGACTGGGGAATCAGCGCCCGCGGATTTAACACCAACCTCGCCGACAAGCTCCTTGTCCTCATGGACGGGCGCGCGATCTACTCGCCCCTCTACGGCGGCGTCGTCTGGAACGTGCAGGACTATCTCCTGGAGGACATCGACCGCATCGAGGTGATCAGCGGCCCCGGAGGCACGCTCTGGGGGGCCAACGCCGTCAACGGGGTGATCAACATAACGACCAAGAGCGCGAAGGACACGCAGGGCGCCTACGTCATGGAGTCTGCAGGCAACTACCTCGAGGACCAGACGGCGGTGCGCTACGGAGGCATCATTGCGCCGAACGTCTTCTACCGCGTCTACGCGGAGTACTCAAAGCACGGCCACGACGACCTCAGTGACGGCACGAGCGCCGGGGACTCGCTCGACATGACGCGCGCGGGATTCCGCGTGGATTCCGAGGCGACGCCGCAGACCACCATGACGCTCCAGGGCGACCTCTACAATGGCACGCAGGACGTGGGCGCCAGCGGCTCGGGCCGGCTGAGCGGCGACAACATCCTCGGCCGCTATTCGCGGACATTTTCCGACGACTCGAGCGCGACGCTGCAGGTGTACTACGACCACACTTACCTCTCGAATCCCTACCTCGCCGACCCGGCGGGTCCCTATTTCAGCGGATTCCCGGCCTCGGCCCTGACGGACCGGCTCGACACCTACGACGTCGACTTCCAGCACAACATCCACTTGGGCTCCTACAACAGGATCGTCTGGGGGCTCGGCTACCGCCGCACCCACGAGACGGACGAGGACCTCTCGATCGTCACCTTCGCGCCGCCGACCCTCGACCAGAACCTCTACAGCGGCTTCGTGGAGGACGAGATCGAGCTCAGGCCCAATTTCACGCTCACGCTGGGATCGAAAGTGGAGCACAATGACTACACGGGATACGAGTATGAGCCGAGCGCGCGCATGCAGTGGAATTTTGCGGACAAGCAGATGGTCTGGGGCGCGGTCTCTCGGGCGCTGAGGACCCCCTCGCGCTACGACCGCGACCTTGAGGTGCTGACCGGGCTCGTCGACGCGCCCCCGGGCTACGTCTTCCCGAAGGACTACCTGGACGGCTCGAGCACCTTCAAGTCCGAGTCCGTCATCGCCTACGAGCTGGGATACCGCGCGCAACTGACGACGAAGGCATCCTTGTCGGTGTCGACGTACTACAACAACTATGCCGACCTGAGGAGCACGAGCGTCACGCAGACGACGGCGACCTACCCCTTCCCCTTCCCGATCTATTTCCAGAACAACCTGGCGGCACAGACCTATGGCGTCGAGGTGAGCGGCAACTACCAGGTCCTCGACTGGTGGCAGCTGCACGCGGGCTACGACCTCCTAAGAGAGAACGTCCATGTTGTCCCGGGCGGCCAGGACACGACTGGCGGGCTGGACGACACGGCGGACCCGAGGAACCAGTTCTCGGTCCGGTCCTCGATGGACCTGCCCCATTCGCTCGAGTTCGACGCGGCATTTCGCTGGGTCGACAAGCTGATTGTGGATGACGGCCCGACGAACGGCGTCCTCCAGGGCACCGTGCCCAGCTACGCCGAGCTCGATGTGCACCTCGCGTGGCACGCGACCAACCACCTCGAGGTCTCGCTTGTCGGCCAGAACCTGCTTCACGACCACCACCCTGAGTACGGCTACCCGTCCGCGACCCGCGAGGAGCCCGCCAGGGGGGCGTATGGCAAGGTCGAATGGAGGTACTGAGCGGCGCACGGCGGGCTGCGGTTAGAAATTGCCGCTGCAGCGATTGGCAGAGAGGGTTGGGCCGGGCCTGGGCATCCCCGGGGCCCCTACCCAAACCCGAATGGCGCTCTCCAGGATCAGACAACTGATATGCGTGGCCTTGATCGCCTACGCCGTTGTCCTCATTAGGCACGTCGGGGCCGTCCCCGGGGGATCGGACACGTCCGGGTATTTCAACGAGGCACACCTGCTCTCGCACTTAAGGATCCACGAGCTGGCACGCGCGCTCCCCGGGTTCCCCGCGGAGGTGGCCCCTCCCTACCTGTACGTGCCCCTGGGATTCAGGCCGGCGCCGGGATCACCGGCGGTCCTTGTGCCGACCTACCCGCCCGGACTGTCCCTCATGATCATTCCCGCAGAGTGGATCGTGGGGTGGCGACACGCCGGCGACGTCGTCCTTGTCCTTCATTCCCTTGCGGGACTCCTGCTTCTCTACGTCCTTGGCCGCGAGTTCGGGCTCCCGCAGCTGTGGTCCCTGGCGGGCGCCGTGCTCCTGGCGGTGAGTCCCC
>Ga0302319_10005509_pt1 | contig 25447 bp, 14 predicted proteins | sample Bog_T0_2_FD_203319 | JGI IMG/M metagenome (GOLD analysis project Ga0302319, IMG submission 203319) | Peat permafrost microbial communities from Stordalen Mire near Abisko, Sweden - Bog_T0_2 | ecosystem: Environmental > Terrestrial > Soil > Wetlands > Peat | place: Sweden: Abisko, Stordalen Mire...
TAAAGGTGGGGTATCATCAACGCGGGAGATGTCGCCCGGAATTGGGAGATAGTGCCTCCAAGCCGTCCACAGGTTGCACGGACCGAACGTCATTTGACGTGAGCAGCGCGTTCCGTGCGATGCCGCCCTTTGCATGGAATGCCGAAGGGAGCATCGCGCACCGGGTTTTGACCTGAACTTTCGTTGCCGCGAAACACTCGCCAGAACGGAAGGCCCACGATGAACGCGGTCAATCGCCTGGTAGCTTTATTCCGCAAACGATGCTTTGCAACACGCCGCCGCGCCCGAGGGAATGGGGCGACCCAGCGACCGCTAGCCGGCAACTACGCATTTGAGCAGCTCGAAACGCGTATCATGTTGTCGATGGGGCTTACCGCAGTGGCATCTTTCGCCGGGTCTTCTGGCCCGAGTCCCTCTGCGGGACGCAACGACGCCGGCCGAACCGTGTTGGCCGCGTCGAGCGAGGATGGCGCCTTGCCCGCTTTTACCGCCTGAACACCAGTCCCGGCCGCGTGTTTTTCCTAGCAATTGTGCCAGCCGATGCGGTAGGCTAATTCGCGAGTGCCGGACGAGCCGGTCGCCGGAGACGTTTCGCCGCGCTCAACCACGAGGGTATCCGCTTGACCCACTTCGCCGTTTGCCCCATCCCCCGCCCACTCGCGGCCCGTTCGGCCCGGCGAACGCGCCCGGCTGGAACCGCCCCACGCGATGCCCGCAATGCGCGACCCCTCGAACAGCGCAATAGAACCACTCGAACGCTGGGGTGCCTCCAGCCACGCCAAACGGTCGCCATGATCCAAGACCTAAACTGCATCGGAGCAACGGCTTACGGCAATTGTCCCGCCGCTGTTGCCGTTTTACCGTGTACGGTGATTTGGCTGTTCGACGTTCGACTGTTCGACTCGGCAGGAGGCCGGTGCCAGGCGGCAGGCGGCAAAAATCCAAAATCCAAAACGAATCCCGTCCGCCGTCCACCGTCTTCTCTCCACGGTTCGATTGCTCCCCTCCCGCCCATCCGTTGTGTTAAGATAGGCTCTTTCACCTGGAAAGGAGTGCCCTCATGCCGAAACTTGCGTCGCGCGTGGTTTGTCATGCTCTGATGTTGTCGCTACTGTCGATCGCGGTGTCCGTCTCGGCCGCCGAGCCTACGACCGGCGCAAAGCTGCCGGCGGCGCCCGCCAAACCGAGCGGCTGGGGCGTGCGGCAGGTGCTCGTGGCCGAGGGGAAGGCGCCGCGGGTGCTGCTGATCGGCGATTCGATCCTCGGCGGCTATCACGCCATCGCCGCCGAACTGCTCCGTGGCAAGGTGAGCCTCGACGTGTGGGTCACGCCCAAACACATCGGCAGCAAGGACCTGCCCGCCGACATGAAGGCCATCTTCGCCGCGCATGCGTATGACGTGATCCTGTTCAACGACGTCGGGCTGCACGCCTGGTCGCCGGGGCGGATTCCCGAGGGCCAATACGAGCCGCTGACACGGGCGCACCTGGCGAACCTCCGCAAGTTCGCTCCCAAGGCCAAGCTCATATTCGCTTCCACGACGCCCATGACGACCAAGACCAGGCCCATTGCGCTCGATCCCGAGTTCAACTCCTTGATTGTCGCGCGGAACCGGATCGCAGCGAAAGTGATGGCGGAAAACAACGTCCCGGTCGCCGACTACTACGGCATCTTGGCGACGAAGCTGGACCTGGCCGCCGGCGATCGTTTCCATTGGACGAGGCCCGCCTATGCGCTGCTGGCCGAGTGTGCCGCCAAGCACGTTGCGGAGGCGCTGGGAATCTCGCTGGCGGCCGCGCAGCCCGCGCTCGCCGCCGAGAGACTTTCCCTTTGGCCGAACCAGGCTCCGGTCGGCGACGGGAGTTTCCAGGCCGCCAACGCCTCGATTACCGTCCATCGGCCGGACGCCGGCCGGGCCAACGGCGCGGCGGTGGTGATCTGCCCGGGCGGTGGATACGGCCGGCTGGTGGTCGGCCCCGAAGGGCACGGCATCGCCCAATGGCTGGTCGGACATGGCGTGGCCGGGGTGGTGCTGGAGTATCGCCTTCCGCACGGCAAGCCGCTGCTGCCGCTCTTGGATGCCCAGCGGGCGATTCGCACCGTGCGCGCCAACGCCAAGCAGTGGCATATCGATCCCAGCCGCATCGGCATCATGGGGTTCTCGGCCGGCGGGCACCTTGCTTCCACCGCCGCCACGCACTTCGACGGCGGTGATCCCGGCGCGGCCGACCCGATCGACCGCGTGAGCTGCCGGCCGGACTTTGCGGTGTTGGTCTACCCGGTGATCACGATGGGCGAGAAGACCCACGGCGGGTCGAAGACCAACCTGCTGGGCCCCAATCCCAAGCCCAAGATGAATGAGCTGTTCTCCAACGAGAAGCAGGTGACCGGCGCGACCCCGCCCGCGTTCCTCGCGCATGCCCTGGATGACAAGGCCGTGTCGCCGGAGAACAGCCGCATGTTTTGCGAGGCCTTGAAGGCGCACGGCGTCGCGGCGGAGTTCTTGGAACTGCCGAGCGGTGGCCACGGGCTCAATGGGTATAAGGGGCCGATGTGGGACGCCTGGCAGCGCCGGTCGCTGGAGTGGCTGGCGGCGCGGAAGTTCATTCCCTAGCGCCATGAACCGCCGAGGCCCGGCAAAAATCTCGATCCCAAGCCAGGAGCACGCAGATGTTACCCAACGATCAGGCAAAGTTATCGCGGCGGGGCTTCTTGACCGCCACGACGCTGGCCGCCGCCAGCGCGGCGTTTCCGGCCGCCGCAGAGAAGCCCGCGGCGTCGGCCCGGCGGCCCCTCTTCGCCTATGTGGGGTCGTATAGCTCGCCGCAAGGCCCGGAAGGGAGCAAAGGCCGCGGGCGGGGCATCTACTTGTTTGAAATGAACCCCGAGAGCGGGGCCTTGGTCCCGCGCGAGGTGTTCGACAATGACGCAAACCCGGCCTGGCTGGCGCTGAACCCGGCGCGAACGCGTCTGTACTCCGCGAACGAGACCACGACCTATCGCGGCACTGCTTCCGGTTCCGTGAGCGCATACGCGATCGACCGCGGCACCGGGCACCTGACGCTGCTCAATACGGTCAGCTCCGAGGGCGCCGGGCCTGCGCATCTGAGCGTTCACCCCGCCGGCAAGCACGTGCTGGTGGCCAACTACGCCGGTGGGACCGTGGCCGTGCTGCCGTTGGGCGGCGACGGCGAGCTCGGCCCGGCGACCGACGTCAAGACTGGCCATGGCGCCATTGGCCCAACCCGCGCGGACAGCGCGCCGCCGGGAAGCTTCGCCATCAGCGGCCACGAACGTCCCCATGCCCACATGATCGAGGCGGACCCGGCCGGACGATACGTGCTGGCAAGCGACCTCGGCCGGGACCGGGTCTTTATCTGGAAGTTCGACGTCGAGCGGGGCCGGCTACTGGACCACGATCCGCCGCTGGCCGCCTTGCCGCCCGGCGATGGGCCGCGGCATTTCGCCTTCCACCCCAGCGGCCGCTGGCTCTATTCGCTGCAGGAGGAAGCCTCGACGGTGGTGGTGTTCTGCTACGACGCCCAACGTGGGCGGCTCACCGCGAAGCAGACGATTTCCAGCCTTCCGCAAGGCTTCGCCGGCACCGACTTCACGTCGGAGATCGTGGCCACGCCGGACGGGAAGTTCGTGTATGCCGCCAACCGGTTGCACGACAGCATCGCCTGGTTCTCGGTGGCCGCGACGGGCGACCTGACGCTGCGGGGCGAGCAGTGGACGCGGGGCGATTATCCGCGGAGCTTCGGCATCGATCCCAGCGGCGGCTTTCTCTTTTCCTGCAACCAGCGGAGCGACGCGATCGCCGCCTTCCGCCGCGACCCGCACAGCGGCGCGCTGGACTTCACCGGTCAATACACGCCCGTCGGCACGCCGGGCATCATCGTCTTTCTGGCGTAGGCGGCGGACGTCCGTGATCCACTATGGCCCGGTTTCGCCGCCCTTTCCGTCTTCGTCGCTGCGTTTCCGTGTCGGCGATGGACGCACTTCATCGCTCAGGATGTTCGTCCCCATCATCTTCACGCGATTCTCAGTGCCCACCGCTGCACCGCCTACTGCCGCTGGAAGAGCAGCACGTAGTCGTGATCGGTCGCGCCCAGGTCGAGCGATGATGATGCGGCGGCGACGCGGGTTTCGACCGCTTGCGTTTCCAGATCGTAGAGCTGGATGCGATAGGATGGGCCGGGCAGGTCCCAACCGACGCGCAGCGGCTCGGTGTGGCAGCGACGCAAATACTGCTTCCAGACGGCTCGATCGAAGTTGCACGTCCACAATTCGGCGCCCGCGTAATTGCGGACGTAGACCAGCAGCTCGTCGTAATTGGCACCGGCCAGATAGCTGAGCTGCCAGCCGGGCGCGAGGTCGAAGCGCCGCTGCGGCGGCGCAGCAGGGGCGAATCGTTGCAAGTCGGCCCGGAAGGCGTACTTATCGGGCGTGAGTGTGAAATCGAAGTCCACGCCGGCCGACAGGTAATACTGCGTATAACGCCCCATCATCTGCTGGTCGGCGCGGCCTTGCGGCGAGCGGAACCAGAGATCGTTGTCGAGCGGGTGGCGCACGTCGATACCGATGGCCGGCTCCGCGCGGCGGAACCGCGTCCAATCGATCTGGGCCATGACTTTCGCAGCCGGGCCGAACTCGCGCACCTCCGGCCCGCGAGCGTTCCAGAAGAACACGCCCGGATTGCCTTTGGTCAAGGCGAACCAAATGATGTCGCGCATCACGCGGCGGCGCTGGGCCACGCTGGGATGCTTGACGAACTGGTCGCCGGACGACTCGCCCAGCAGCGACGGCCCGGCCATGCGGCCGTAGCGGGCCAGCAGGTCGACGGCAGCGCCGTAATCGAGATCGGGCGAAGTGGTTCCGTCGTGGGGATACAAGTGATAGTTGTAGAAATCGATGGGTGTTTTGCGATGCCACCACAGCGGATCGGCGGTGTTCACCCCGCCGCCGCCGTGGCTCACGCAGATCGGCGTCTGGCGGTCCTCGCGGCGAATCGTTTCCACCGCATGCGCCGCCCAGGACGCCGGGCAGGCCACCATCTCGTTCTCCAACTCGTAGGCGAACAACTGCGGGCAGTTGCGCAAGGCGGGCAGCAGCTCGCGAATGTAGCGGTCCTGGCAGGCGATCGCGTCGCGATCGGTGTACCTCAACCCGGCCGGGGCGATCAGCCGTAAATCGCGGAGGAAGCGCAACTGCTCCGGCGCCAACCCGCTGAAATTGCCGTCGAGATCCGGCAGCGAGAACCGCCGCAGCGCCTCCTCGTTGTGATACACCGGCTTGTCGTAGTCCTCGTGCAGCACCAGTTGGAACTTGAGATCGAAGCGCCGGGCGAGGTCCATGTAGTGCAGCGTCTGGGCCAGCAGCGATTGGTTCACCCAACCGCCGAGGTCCATCGGCTCCATGCCATGGTCGCGATGCGCGCGGAGCATCAGCCGCATGGCCGTGACGCCGTTGTGGTGGAGAAACCGCATCCAGCGGCACATCTCGTCGTCGGTGGCGTCGGGGAACGACTTCTGCACGGACCATTCGCCGTCGGGAGTCTCCACGTGCACCATGTTGGCGTAGAAGCCGCCCAGCGGAATGAAGGGCCGGCCGGCAGCAGTGGCGAAGTAGCCGCTGGGACCAAGGCGGATAGGGGCGGTGCGGGGCTTTTCCAGCGCCAGGTTGATCGCGCCCGAGCGGCCGCTGAGGCCCTCGGCGTCGATCGCCTCGACCACGTACACCCAATGTCTGTCGGGATCGACGGAGAGCGACGCAGTGGCACGGCCCTGGGCGTCAGTCGTCACCTGGGACGGATCGAGAGTGGCCCCCGCCGCGGCCGACAAACGCACGCGGCGGCCGGCCACCGCCAGCGGATTGCCGTACTCGTCAACCATTTGCACGGCGAGCGAAAGGGGGAATCGGCTGGCGGCCACCGTGCAGCCGCGACGGGGCTCGAACTGGTAATGGTGCGGCGGACCGGCCAGTGCGGCCACGGCAACGCTTGGCGCCTCGATGCCGGTGAAATCGGCCGCGGCGTGCAGCACGTCGGCCGTGGGGCCGGCCCGGCGGCTGGCTTGCAACACGACGCGGAGTTGGCCTTCGCGATCGGTGATGCCGCGCCGCTCGCAGCGATCGATCGGCAGGCTTCGCGACGCTTCGTGGGCGAGCAATTGGCCGTCGCGGTTGGTGGCGAGCCGGACAGTGACCGGCTGGCCCGCCACGGCCGCGCCCGACGCGTCGCGGACGCGGACCGTCACGGTCTGCTCCGCGGCGCAGGCGATCTGGGAGCGCTGGGCGGCCATGGCCAGCGCGGCAACGGCGCGGTCGGGCCGGCCGAGGATTTCGACGGGAGCGCGCTGGGCCAGCAACTCGTTGGTCAGTTGAATCCAATCGATTTCCACGTGGGCGTCGGCCACTCGCCACGTGGGGTCGATGCGCAGCGCCTGCAACACGCCGCCCCAGCGCGCGGTGCGCTCCAGGTCGATGCGGATGGTTTGCCAAGCGGTGCCGGTGACGGGGAACTTGTAGTTCATCAGTTGCGGCGAGCCGGCGCGGCCATAGAGTTGCCATACCGCGGTAGGACAGCTTTGCCGCACGCGCATTTTCAGCAGCGGATACTTGCCGAGATCGATCGCCACCGGCCGCCTGGTCTTTCCCTTGTCGGACCACATGTTGCCCCAGATAAAATAGGGGTCCTCGCTGACGTCGAAGCTCATTACGCCATTCTTGACTTGCCGATTGCGAATATACTCGGGGCGGTTTCCCCAACCGTCAATGCCTTCGAAATCGCCGTCGCGATTGAAATCCCAGGGCTTGCCGTAGGTGTCGCGGGCGTAGTCGGGCGCGACAAACCGCGCGCTTTCGGGCTTGGTCCAGGCCCGCCGCCGGACGTTCACCCAGAGGGGCGCGGCAGTGTCCAACTCGGCGACGTCGAAATAGACTTCGAAGAGCAGCGGCTGCCGAGGTTTCGCGACGCCGGGCATCTGCCAGGACACGGCGTCCGACTCGATCATGGCGGCCAGCGGCTGGGCCGTGGGCCGGCAGCGGCCGGTCTGCGGATCGCAAGGGACGATCCGCAGGCTCGCGGGATCGACCGGCCCGAGAACGCCGAGTGCCGCAATGTCGGACTGCAGGTCCAATGGTAGCCGATAGACGGTGCGGGCGTCGGTCGAGTCGCGCGGCACGACCGTGACGCGGCTGCGCAGCGGCCAGGCGTCGTTCCACCAGTCGTCGCGGGGCCGGCCGGCGGGGACGGGCCGCGGAATGGTCGCGTCAGCCTGCCGGGCCAGTTCGACCGCCCGGCGGACGTCGGCCGCGGAGAGCGCGCGGCCGTAGATGTAGAATTCGTCGTAATCGGCGTCCGCATGTTGGGGCGACTGGTCGCTGTCGCGACCGAGGTCGAGAGTGTCGGCTACCGGGCCGACGTCGATGCGCATTCCGCTCTTGCGATCCACGCACTGCCCGTCGAGATACAATCGGCCGCACGCGTCGGGACGACCGCTGTTGACGCCCGACCAGCACACGGCCACGTGGCGCCACGTGCCCGGCTGCCATGCGGCGATGGGGCCGTGGAGCGTGAGCCGCTGATCGGCGCGGGCACCGGCGATCCAGAAAGTCAACTGGCCGCGGCCGGCCGTGATGCTGTAACGGTTGAAGAGCCACGGTTGCCGCAACTCGTGACCGCCGTAAAGCGAAAACAGGCTGCGGGTGGTTTTGTCCGCACCGGACCAGTCCGGCCGGAGCCAGAAGGCGATTGTGCCCGAGGCCCGGTTGAAGCAGCCCGGCGTGCACCAGCGCAGGTCGCCGGCGAGGAACACCGCGCTGCCGCGCAGACCGGGGTGGAACCGCATGTGCTCGTCGGCCTGCCGGGCAACCCCGGCCCCGCCGCTGACCGCGGCCTGGAGGTTGCCGTCGAAGGGAAGATAGAGCAGCGGCGCCTCGGCCCGGACGGAGGCCACAGGCGAAAAGAGAAGGAGCGTGAAGAGCGCAAAACACGAGGATCGCATGGCGGGATCTCCAGCGGCGTACGAGGGGCAAGGACGAAACCATTATAGAACGGACTTCGCTGCATTGCATTATCCATGGCCAGGGAACGGGCATAAATTCCGTTCTGCGCAATGCAGGCGGAATGAATTCCGCCGCGCGGCCGCGCGCGACTACGGCGATGCCGGCAGCCGTGGCCGGGAGACCGTTTTCGGGGTGCCGTTGGGCCAGTTCCAGCCTGACGCCGCACGCTTAGATCGGCTTGCCCTGAGCGCGGGCGTCGTTGATCTGCGCGCGGCTGCGGTGGCGGTACTCGCGGAGCGTTTCAATCTGATATTGCTTACAGAGATCGCGGACGCGGACGCCCGGCCGCAGCGCGCGGAGCACGTACCACGACTCGACGTCGAGAAATTGTTCCGCGACAATTTCTCCACGGTGCTCCCGGAGCAGCCGAGCCAACTTCTCCTTGTTGAAGTTGGTATGGAGCAGCGTGCGGTCGAGGTCGAGCGTGACGATCGACTGTTGCGGCCGCGGCTTTTCCACGTTGTCGATGGTCCGGCCCAGGTTGTCGATCATGTTCCCACGGCCCACGGCTACCACGTAGTAGTTGTGAATCATGGCATAGCCGTTGAGAGGGCTTCCCCCACCGTAGGCGCTGGGCCAGAAGACAATCTCGGCGCCCTTGCGCTCGGCCTGTTGCCAGAGCTCGTCGAAATTGAGGTCGAAACAGGTGAGGATTGCGATGCGTCCGAAATCGGCGTCGAAGACCGGGACGTCTCCCTGGCCGAGATGGAGGCCTTCACCCCAATAGACGAACAGTTTGCGATAGCGGCCCTGCACTTTGCCCTGCCGATCCAGCAGCACGGCCGTGTTGTATTGCCGGCCGTCGGCCGCTTGCTCGCGGATGGGGCAGACCACGTACATGGAGTACTTGCGGGCCAAGTCGGCCACGGCGTTGACGGTGGGGCCGGGAATCGTCTCGGCCGTGGTGCCGGCGAATTCCTCGGGCAGACAGGCGATATCGGCGCCCTGTCGGCCGGCCGTCTCCAAGTGCTCGATGGCCAGACTTAACTTCTTGTCGTGGTTGCCGCCGAAACCGATGGCGATGGCCGCCACCTTGACTTGCCGGCCCGGCAATGCGGCGCGGTCGACCGCTGCGCCGGTTGACGGCGAACCGGCTGCGACCGCGACCAGAAAAACGACAATCCAGGCACGCAGCGATGATGTCATGGTATTCCCCCTGTGCCGCTAACGATAGCCGCGTTCCGGCACGCCGTCAACCGCCGCGGGATCGGCTTGACCTGAAAACCCGTAAGGCCCGGACGGCGTGAAACGCGATCCCCGTTACGATCCCGCCGCTACGGCGCCCCTTGGGGGAAGAACGAACAACACGCGGAAGCCGTAGGAGTCGAAGCGGGCTGTAGGCTCATTATGGAAGCGAAACGCGGAGCGGCAGTCGGAGGCGCTGAAGTTCCAGGCGCCGCCGCGCAAGACGCGGATGGTGCCCCGGAGAGGGCCGGTCGGGTCACTGAGAGGGGCGTGGCGGTAGTAGTTGGCGTCAAACCAGTCCGCACACCACTGCCACACGCTGCCGTGCATGTCGTACAGGTCCCAGGCATTGGGTTTCTTCTGGCCCACCGGATGCGTGGTTCCCCCGGCATTGTCCCAGAACCACGTATGGGCCTTTAGCGACGCCTCGTCGTTTCCGCAGTACCACTGGGTGGTACTTCCCGCGCGGCAGGCGTATTCCCATTCGGCCTCGGTAGGCAAGCGGTACGCCCGCTGGGCCGCCCGCTCTTTAGGCAATGCGGAGAGCCTGCGGCAGAACTCGGTTGCATCGGCCCAGGAGATCATTTCCACCGGATGGCGGTGGGTGTCCTTGCCGGCCACTTTCTTCGCATCACTGGCACGGGTCTTCATCTCGTCGGGTGACAGGGGCGGGGTGAAACGGAGATCGTGCGGGCCGGCAGCCGAGAAACTGCTGGGATTCATCCCCATCACCTCTTGATACTCGCCTTGCGTAACGTCGAACGTAGCAAGATAGAACGGCTTGCTGATCTTCACCGGATGCCGCGGTCCTTCACTAGGAACGAGCTTGCCGCTCCAACTGTCCCCTACTAGCTTCTTGCGACTTTCGAGATCCCTCACGATTTCCTGGTCGGTAGAGCCCATCGCGAACTCACCGGGCGGGATCAGCACAAAACGCATGCCGATGGAATTGGTCTGGTTCAGGGGGGTGCCCAAACCGGTGGCCCACATCTGTTGATATTCCCGCGCTCTGTCCGCGCTGACCGGGGCGAGGCCCAGAGGCGGCACTACCGTGGAGACTGCCGGGCTGCCGGCCGACACGGCATTCGGTTGCAAGGTGGCACAGATCATCACTTTCTCGCCCCGTGCCAGCGTAAACTCCTTGGAGAAGACCTGCATTCCAGCCTTTTCCAGGCGCAGCAGATGTTTACCGTGGACTACGGCAATCGCGAGAGATTCGCCGCCCGCCTTGCGATCGACCTCGACCTTCCCTTCTTTGTCCAACACCTTCACGGTAACGTCCGCGTCGTTGACCTCTACGACCAAGGTGCCTTCCGGGGTTCGCAGCTTGACGATCAGCACTGAGAGCAACAGGAGAAAACCGAACCCCATCGCGGCCGCGGCCACGATCTTCCACCTTCGCGTCGTCCACCACGGAGGCGCAGGCAGACGGGGCGGCCGAGCATCGGCGGCCGACGCCGTCTGACGGATGACCGCCGAGGAAGGAACCGCGGCGCTCGCGGGACGCTTGGTGTCGAAAACGGACGTATCGCAGGCGGTGACCGGAGCGGCCGATTGCGCGGCGGGAGCGGTGCCCGGCGGCACCCGGCAGGCCTCTAATGCCGTGACCACTTCAGCCATCGATTGCTGCCGCTCTTCCGGCTTCTTGGCGAGCATTTTCTGGAACACCGCATCGAGCGCTTGCGGCGCGTCGGGGCAAACCGCTCGCAACGAGGGAATCGGCTGCTCGCGGTGCAGGAGGATCTGTCCGGTCACGGTTTGGCCGCCGTAGGGGGGCTGGCCGGTGAGCAAATAGTATAGCGTGCAGCCCAGGCTGTAGATGTCGGACCGCGCATCGGCGCGGTGGGCGTCGAGGGCCTGTTCGGGCGACATGTAAGCGAGGGTGCCCATCACCTGGCCGCCGTGCGTAAGGCCGTTGTCGGCCGCGCCTACAGAACCGTCGATCCGCGCCAGGCCCATGTCGAGGATCTTCACTGTGCCGGTGTTGTCTTGAAGGAAATTCGAGGGCTTGATGTCGCGATGGAAGATGCCGCGCCCGTGGGCATACTTCAGCCCCCGCGCCGCTTGGAGGATGCAATCGACGGCCTCTGGCACCGGCAGCGGTCCGGACTGCTTGACCCGGGTGTGCAAGTCCTTGCCGTCGACGAATTCCATCACCAGGAAGTGGACGCCGAGGGCCTCGTCGGCGTCGTAGGCGGTGACGATGTTGGGATGGGAGAGCGTCGCGGCCACCTCGACCTCGCGCTGAAAACGTCGCACCGCGTCCACCGACCCTGCCGGAGGCAAGACTTTCAGCGCCACCACGCGATTCATCTTCTTGTGGCGGGCTTTGTACACCCGGCCCATTCCCCCCTGGCTGATCACGCTGAGCACGATGTAATTGCCAAGGACCAGTTCCTGGGTGTGGTGCTGGCTGATCGCCTGGGCCTGGAAGCCGGTAAGCTTGCCCTCCTGAACCAGACGCTCCAAAAGCGGCTTCGGATCATCGCCAAGGGCCGACGAAGGCAACCGCTGACGAATGGCGTTGGATTCGTCGGCGGTCATCAGGCCGCTTTCGACGAGCAGCAGCAGCAATTCGCCCGCTTTTTGCGGTCCGGCGGTGCGCGGCCGGGACTGATCGACGCTGCTCCCCCCGACCGCCAGCCTCAAAGTCCGAGCCTTGTGCACCGCCGCGGCAAACGCCTGGTCGGTGAAAAAGTCCTTGAACCGTGTCGCGGCGGGCTTGCGCAGCGCTGTAATGAGCGGATCGTTCGACTCGGTAACGCTGTCCAGCGAGCAAATGGCGGTGTCACATGCAGGGCAAGTCAGAAGATGCTCTTCCAGGGCCGCGTCGCGGTCTTCGGCAAGCGTGCCCAACGCGTATTGGCGAAGTTCTTCTTGGCCGGGACAGTTGCTTCCACTCATCCGATTTTCCTCCGCCTCAAAAGATCGCCGGGGTCGCACGATCGCTGGCGCAGCGATCCACCGAGGACGATCCAGAATTGACACGGCGCCGCAATATTATTGCTCCAACATGTGGAATGCGCTAGCGTTACGCGATCTTTTCCCCCGCTCGATCTGCTTGCCGGACGCGTGCTATTGCAACAGTTCGCCCAATTCGCCGCGAAGACGTCGGAGCACCCGGTGTTTTGCCTGGCGGACCGCCACGGGCGTCATTCCCAGGCTGGCGGCGACTTCGACACTGGAGCGTTGCTCCACCGCGCACATCCAAAATGCCTGCCAAGTACGCTCTTCGATCGAACCGCGGACTAACTCCACCCCCCAGTGGATTAAGTCGCGGAACTCTTCCGTGTCGTCAACCGTTAAGGGGGCGCTCTCGTTGAGCGGCTGATCGGCCAAATGCTGGATGTGAATCTGGGCGGCGGTGCCACCGGCCGCCTGCGGCCGATCTGCTTCGTTGCGGAAGTGCAGGTGGATCTTGTTGCGGGCGATCACCCGCAGCCAGCCGCGAAAGGTATCGCCGGGACGCTCCCGGTGGAAGCGGGCGATATTGCTGACCACGGCGGCAAACACCTCTTGGACAATGTCGCTGGAGTCCTCGCTGCCGAGTCCACTGCGACGGCACCAAGAAAAAACCAAGGGGCTATAGAGATCGACCAGTCGCTGCCACGCGCCCTCGTCCTGCGCCTTGACCCGCTCCAGCAGGCTCAAAGATGTTGCGTCGGTGCTGCCCGCGACCGGCCCAAAATCGTGCAGGTTCCCCATGCCCATCGTTCCCTGAGCCTCCACGGCCGCTCCCCACGTTTGGTGCAGGGCTTCCTCCACCAGGCACATTCATTCTGCCATTCCAGCTGATGCCATGCAAGTGGCCCCCAGGGGGGTAGCGCGTCGCGATTGATAAACGGTTGGCGTAACGCGGGCGCATTCTATATAGAGGCGAACTATCGACAGGCGGCCGGCAGGCGAACTTGGACAATGTTTGCGGCGGGAGGAATGCCTCATGGACCATGACTGGCGAAATATCAATGCCTGCGTGGTCTGCGGCAACGCGGCGGACCTCGAGTCGCTGCTTTGGCAAGACGGGGGCGCCTGTGCCTTTTGCGAGGATCATCCGCCTTATCTGCGGAAGGTGGTCGACGGGGTGATTGTGCTCACGTTCCTCCCCGAGTTGCCCTGGAAAAGCGGGGCAAGATGCCTGGAAGGGCTGGCGGCGACGATTCAAGAGGGCGTTGACCTGGTGTTGAACCTGTCGTGCGTGGCGGTGCCATCGAGCCTGCTGCTGGGAATATTGATCTCCGCGCGCCGCAAGGTCCGCACCGCGCACGGCACCCTGCGGCTGTGTGGATTGTCTGCGTCGGCCGCGGAAGTTCTCCAGACCATGCAGTTGCGGAAGCTGTTCGACATTTACCCCGACGAACTGACGGCGATCAAGGCCCCTTGCCCCAGGGAGACCCAGACGTGCATCGCAGCAGCAAGCCCATAGTCCCACGCGAACAATTCCTGGGCGAACTCGAAAGTGAACTGGCCTGCCGCGAGTATTACCATGCCGAAATCCGGCCCGGCCAATACGTTCATCTTCAACGCGAGCCGGAAAACCCATTTGATCCAAACGCCATTCGGGTGGACAAGGGCCGTTTTCAGCCGGTCGGTTACGTATCGCCGTCGACGGCAACCTGGCTGACGCCATTGCTCGACGGCGGCAAGATCCGCGTCGAAGGCTATGTCGCAGCGCGGTGCCGCCCGGCCGAGACGGCCGACACCACGAAACTCCCACTGGTGCTGATGGTATTTTTGCAAGCTTCCGGCCGGGGTATCCTGGACACGAAGAAACGGCGGGGCGAAAGCGACGCGAACCACCGTTTGGCCCTGGAAGCCTTCCGCAAGGCCCAGACCTTCGACAACGCGGAATTGCTGCGGGATTATGTCGAGAGCCTGGAACCCTTGCGGCGGCAGGACCTGCTGCCGCAGTCGCGGCTGTTGTTGGCCTTGATCCCCAGCATGGTGAGCGAGTTGCGTGCCGCCAAGGGCATGCAGACCCTGGCCGCGTTGCAGGCGGTTTTGAATCGGCTGTCGATCGGCGAAGCGATCCATCATGGCGGCCTGACGCTGCACCCCCTTTCCTGGCCCAGCGACAGCGAGCCGCCTTATCTGCTCTTTTCGCAGGCGATTGAGCGCAATTTAGCCGCCGCGGAGGATGTCCGCGAAGGGCGTAGCGCGCATCGGCTTCGCCTGTACAACCAAAGCGACAGGCCGATCCTTATTCCCGAAGGCGAAATCCTGGTCTGTGGCAAGCGAAACCAGATGGTCAACGCTACCATTTTGGCGGCGCCGCGATCGGCCGTCACCCTGCCGGCCGAACCCACCCAACCGGAGCGGCCGCGTCACGCATCGTCGCCGAGCACGGCGGTGGCCGGAACGGCCATCCCCGTTTCGCCGGTCGGATTGCCGCGCGGCTGTGCCGGCGTCGCGACAAGCTCTGCGACGGGGATGATCGGCGTGGATTTGTTCGACTGCTCGAACACGTTCCAGGCATTATGGGGGCGATTGGCACGGGCGCGTCTGAGCGTGGTGTGGCCACAGGAGCACGCCGCGCCCAGCGGTGCCGATGCGACGGGGGTGCGGAGATTCTTCCAGTCGGTGGCCAGCCACGCCCGAGTGCGAGCGTCGGCATGCGGATTGAGCGAGAAGTTGGAGATCGACGGTCCGGGGTTGAGTGGAAGCGCGCTGCTCTACGCCGATCGGCTTTGCCACCTGGCGGCCTTCCACTTTGAGGAACATGGGGCACGATAAGGCGGTCGATGTCCGGCGGCGCCGTCGAGACTGCGGAGGGCGCAGCCGCCGCTTTGACGTTCCCTCACTCCATCCCGCGCAGCTAGCGGTAGTGATTCAGCATTGCGTGGAATTCAAGAATTAGAGAGAGTGGCATGCCGTCACTCGGCGCAGCCGTGAACGGTCGGCATGCCGTTGAAGCTGCCAGACATGCCGAGCGCGACGCTTCGCGTCGTGACGGCATGCCACGCGCGAAATCCCCGTCAGTCTGAATCACCATACTTGCCGCCGTCGGAGCCGAACACGTCAAACACCAGCCAGCCGGATTGGACCTGCCGCAGTAAGGCCGGAATGGCCCGGGTGGCGTCGACTGCAATCTCTTCGTCGCATCGCCCAGAGTCGCTGTCGGCCCTGACGGAAGCGCGCAGCACTCCCACTCCTGGCTGCAGCGGCACCAGGCGAAACTCGTGCGTGACGCTCGCTTGCGAACCTATCAAGGCCACCCGGCAAGCGGATCGATTGTGTACGACTCGAAACGTCCTTCCTGTCGCTGGCCGTCGAGATCGACGGGGGCATTGAAACACGAGCGGCAGTGCGACTTTGCCTCGCCAGTGAGGATGACAGGGCGTCGTAGCGACTGGCCCGCCTCCACGCGAAAGGACTTACCTGCCGCACCGCGTAGACCCCACCGCCTGGCAACGGGACTGGCGGTCCAGTTGTCGACGACCAACTGGGCGTCGGCATCGCGGCCAACGGCGCTTGCCGGTGGGGCCCTTGGCCAACGCCTCAGGATAGTTCTCGCCGATCCACGGTTTTCACGACTCCGTCGGGTTGAAATACATCAGAGCGAACGTGCCGTGCGCATGCAGCCGGTGCAGGTGGTCATTGATCTGAGCCACGGATATCCGCGCCGCCGATTTACGGCTCACGTAGCCGTGGAGCACTTTCCAGGAGGACTCCTCGGGCGGCTTCGCCGCGTCGGACAGTTGCCGCAGACGGTGCCATTGATCGTCGGCGAAGGCAGGCCACGGCTCGCCCAAGGGCAGATGTTGCCCGTAAATTGGTTGTGGAAGGCTCCTCAGCACCGAGGTGACCAGGCTGATGGCCAGCCGAGAACTCATCGAAGGCGAGTGGATCAACTGGTTTAGCCTGGACGTGGTCCATGAGATATGGTGCGACCCGTCAGAGCCCGATTCGATGCCCGCTCAATCATGGCGGCGATACCACGAAGGTCAATCTTCCGCGATACAACACGTCACTTCGCCGCCGCTGCCCCGATCCGTAGCAGGCGATATTGCCAACGGCCGATGTGCAGCACCCGTGTCGCGTCTGTAAGCGGAATGGGCATCTGGCTCAGTGCGTCCCACGCCGACAGCCGCCCAGTGAGGCCCAGTCGCCGCAGGTCCAACCGCACACGGGCCGAAACGTCTGTCTCGCCGAGGTTGCTCACGAACGCCAGCAGCCCATCCTGAGACCGCTGGTAGCCCGTGGCGTAAACGCCGGGGGCTCGCAGCGCAGCGGACTTTCGGGGTCCCAATAGGGATACATCGCGGCCTGGCTGAAGGGAAAACGGTCGTAGACCTTCCAAAGCGCGGCCGTCCGCGAAAGCTCGTCCGCGCCGGTGGGGACGCCTGGCGTAGCCCGCGTCGATCCACGCCCCCACAAGCATCGCCGGATCCCAGGGAGACCTCTCGCCGGGCCGAGGCACGAAACCCAACGACATGTCAAGGCGTTACTTGGGCCATTGGCCGCCGGGCATGAGCCGTAACACGAGTTTCGCCGGATCGAGCACCACGTGTTTGATGCTCTTTCGCTTCCAGCTATACGTGATGTGCACCAACCGGTCGGCAGTCTGGATGACGGCCGGGTAGGAAAACTCTCCCGCCTCGTTCTCCAGCACCAACGCGGCTTGCCACTCTCGGCCATCGGCGGAGATCGCCACGTTGAGCGGCGAGCGATGACCACTCCATTTGCCCATGATCAGACCCGAGTGATTGTAGACCAACAGGTGGCGGCCGTCGGCAAGCGTGAGGGCATCGGTGCCAGAATTTGGGTTGGGCAGATCGGTGAGCGACATGCGGCCCCAGGTCTTGCCACCGTCGGCGGACCAGATCTCGAAGATCCGCCCCTGGCCCGTGCGGCCAATCGCCTGCAGTCGTCCCTGGGGGTGAACGAGAATGCTCGGCTGGATGGCGGCGATTTCCTGGCCGTCGTTCACCGGGCCGATGGTCTTCCAACTCCGGCCCAGGTCGGCGGTCACTTCGAAGTGCACCCGCCAGCCGGCGTGCTCGGTGCTGGAGGGGCACAACAATTCGCCGCCAGGCAGTTCGAGCGGCTTGTTCTTCACCGGACCGATGATTCCCGCGGGCAGACTGCGGGGCGCGGACCAGCTTCGGCCGCCATCGACCGAGGTGATCAACCGGCCCAGCCAATGGCTCGGGCCAGGGCCGGCCTTCCGCGAGCTCGCCTTGTAAAACAACAGTAGCGGTCCCGATTTGGGTTGAAACAGGACCGGATTCCAGCAGGGATAGCGCTCTTCGGCAGACACGACGCCGTTGGCCACCTCGGCCGGCGCAGACCATTGCCGGCCATCGTACCGCGAGAACCAAATGCCTACGTCTGGACGCCCTTCGGCCGTGCCGCCGAACCACGCCGCCGCCAGGCCGCTGGACGTCTCGACGATCGTCGACGCATGGCACTGCCGGAACGGAGCCTCGTTGAAGATCAATTCGCTCTTCACGAGGCCCGGCTGCAGTTCGTCCGCGACGGCTCCGAGAGTGGCGAAAAACGGGGGGAAGGAAACCAACATCAAAATCTTGACACGGAGATGGATATTCATCGCAAAAAACCGCCTAATCCGCATTTACCGAAGGGATTTCCCCTTCACCGCGACGTGTAGGGAACCAAGACCAGCCCGCTCACAGGCGGCAGGCTCACCTCGCCGGAACGTGGCGTGCCGGCCAAGTCGCGCCACTTTCGGCGGCCAAGCCGGTAGGTTACGGAGGCTCCGCGGGCGGGGTTCACCAGCGCGAGCGCCTTCTCGAATCGACGTCGAAACACTTGTCCATCGCGAACAAACGCCTCCAGCGGCCGGCCTATGGGCAGGTAGAGTTCCGGGTATTCGTCGAGTCTGCCGTACCTGTTGTACATCGGCCACGCCACGTAGGTGCGGTCCCCTTTCATCAGCAGATAGTTGGCCAGCGCCCAGTTCACGACCGCCGGCGTGACTTGGGAGCGATCGCGAGCGAGCTGGTCGATCACGATCACCGGTTTGCTACGGGCGAGATCTGCGAACAGGGAAAGGTATTGCAGCCACTTTTGATCCGTCAGCAACGGCTTGCAATCGCGGGTGTAGCCGTGTTCGTCACAGATGATATCCAGCTTGGCGGCCACCAGACGATAGCCGGTCTGATCCTCAAGATGACGGTAATGGTTGGCGACCAAACTCATTCCCGCCGCATGAACGCGCTCGGCAAGCCACCCCATCCAATCGGCCACGTCGCGGGCAAAGGCGGGGTCCACCTTAGTGCCGCTGTATTGCTGGCGCCAGAGCCCATTGCTCCACACGCCGCCGCGTTGCCATCCGTTCCGGCACTCGACGTTGTCAACCCCGATGGCCTCGAAGCGGTGATTGCCCACGTCCGCTTTCACATTGGTATCGAACAAGTACCCGCGCACCGCCGGGTTATTGAAATCCACGGGCGTATTGTATCCCCAGGCATACTTGAATTCATGGGCGGGCGTTTCCCGGTCACCTTGGTAGGCAACCCAATCGGGATGATTGGCCCGATACCATGCGATGTCATGTTTACGATCAGGATCGCGGTCAGTCATCATGTATTTGATACTATAAAGGCCGGGAACTTTTTCGCCTCCGTCGCCCCAGACGATGTCTCGTTTGCCGAGCAGAACGTGTTTGTCCTTGATGCCGTATACAAAGATCTGCGCGCGGCCGATCCGGTCCGGCACCGCCGGTGGCAGCGGATAGTCGGCGGCCCGAGCCCGGCCCGACCAGACCGCGAGCAAGAGGACGCCAGCCAGGGATAGAAACCGGGTGGCCGAGTTTTTGAGGGAGCCAACCATAGCCATCACCCATCTTTTTCCATTTAAGTTCCAATTCAATGCTGCTACTCGGATATCGCGTGGACGGCAGTTCATGGCCCGGCCAGCGGTACCTGAAAAACTCCGCCGCCGGGTGGCAGGCGATAGCGTCGCACTCCTGGCAGTTGGCTTGACCCGAGGGCCGGGAAGGGCGAGTGGACGCCGGCCGACAGCAGCAATTCCGCCTCGCAAGCCGACGGCAGCTTAACGTCCACCCGATGGCCGCCGCCTTCGCGTCGGGCGTGAAACTCGACCGGCCCGCGCGGGGTGTGTGCGATCACATCCAGATCAAGCAAGTCGCCCAGTTGCGGCCGGAGTTGCAGCCGCGCAAAACCGGGCGCGAGCGGCCGCAGGCCGACGATATCCTGATAGAGCACAAAGATCGGCGCCAGCGGACAATGGCTCCACTGTGAGCCGCCGTCGGTTTCCACCTTCCACATTTCCTGCAGCGTGTTGTTTTCGATAACGGAGCGCATTGTCACCCAACGTGTGCGGAAGTCGTGCAAGATGACGTCAGTCCGGCCGAGCCGCGCCAGCGCCCAATAGCGCCAGCCCGCATTGCACGGATAGGATAGCCCCATTTCCCGCGGCGTTTCCACCAGAGCGCGGAGCGCGGCCTCGGTGTCGCCACCGGGGCACTGGTCAAAGAGAATCGCCGTGGCCAGCGCGCGGTCACTCATGCGAGGCGTCTTGTCTTCCGCGAGCCATGGCAGGTTGTCGAGGAACACCCGGTGCTGCTTGCTCCAGAATCGCGTAATGGTGGCGCCGAGCAGCTCGTCGCCACGCTGGCGCGATTGCAAGGCCCGCGGAACGTCACCCATGGCCTCGGCAAGGGGGGTGAGCGCGTGCCGATACATCGCTGCCGTGTAAAGGTTAAACGCACACTGGCGGTCCCGTTGGTTGCGATAGGCCTGGTGGTCGATCCACACGTTGGGGATACCAAGGTCCTCCACCGGCAACAGCCCGTCCTTGCCGCGGAGCGTCCAGAGATAATCCGCGAAACGCTTCAGCCGTGGATACGGCTCGTCCAACGCCCCGCGGTCGCCGGTTTCGAGATAGTGGTTCCAGTTGTCGAAGACGAAGCCGACGCCATGGTCCAGCAGCGGGCCCCAGTAGGCCGCATCCAACTCGCGCTGCGGCAACCGCGCCAGCCGGTCGTAGGCGGGGTAGCAATCCAGGAAGAAGCCGCTCTTGGTCAGCCCCTCGCTGAATGTGCGGAGGAAGCGCGCAGCGATGCGGCGCTCGCCGAACGCGTAACGAATGGCGTGCAACTGGTGGCCGCCGTCGCCGCTGTATTGCTGCCGCTCGCGTCCACCGCCGTCCACCACCGAGTCGAGCGCGGAATTGCGCAGCGTGTTGATGCCGGCATCGAACAGCCGTTGCAAGGGTGCCTCGGACGTACGAATCACCGGCTCGACGGGCCAGTCATATTGCCGCCGCCGCACGCCGACGGCGCGCACCACCACCGGGCGCGAGGCGTTGCGGACGTGAAGCTGGAGCCAGCGGAACGATTCGTAATCGAAGGTCTCGAACTCGTTGTCCCCTTCGCGGCAGATAAACCGCGACCAGGAAAAATGATAGCTGTCCAACCAGCGCGTCTTCTGTGGGTCGTGGCTTTCCTGCACCATCAACTCGATGATGGTCCCTGCCGGCGCCTCGATGCGGAATCGTGGGAAGCCGGCAATCTGTTCGGTGAACTCGAACGTCGCTTCGACGCCTTGATCGGGCTTTGGCGTCGCGGGCAGTTCCCAGGCGTCATCGCCACGCGCCACGGCCGCCGGCTCCCTCTCCACCTGGAACGAGTCGTTCATGCGCACGTCGAACCAATCGGCCGGATCGCGTTTCCAATGCACGCGGCCGGAGTGCGCCAGCCGCTTCGCCGCGATGATCGCCTCGCGCGTCGGCGGGATCTGTCGCATGCGCAGGGACGACACTTCCGGTGCGGTGCGGTCCACGCTGTCGTTCGACCAGTGGCCATCGGCACGGCAACCCGGCGGCTTATCCGGCGCACAAGCAACTTCCATTGCCTGCACCCAGCGCGAGTCGGGGTGGAAAGCCGGCGTATCCCAGCCATACGGGTACAGGCGCGCATCGAATTCCTCCTGGAGCGAACGGAGGAACCAACGCTTGTATTGACCCGGCCGATGGGCGCGGTCGAGCAGCGCCTGCCAGGTCTGGTCGGTGACAACCTTCCGGTTGCCGCCCGGCATGGCGACGTCGAGATATAGGATTAGCCCCGGCTTGCCCCCTGGCCACGTGCCGTCGCCGTACCCGAAGAACAAGATCTCCACACCGATCACGTTCTTGCCGGCCTTCAGGTAGGGTTTCAGGTCAATCGGATCGGCGTCCAGGTTACGCGGGTCGCACGGAGCCGGCCCCCACTGCGCCCGCACGCCATTGACCGTGAGCTTGTAGCGGCTATCGGCGGCGATCCAACCGTCGGCGCGAGTCGGCACGGTCGGCAAATCCACTTCTTTGCGGAACAGCACAAAGCTGTTCGGCAACGTCCGCTGCGCCGGAAGCCAGATCCATTTAGCCGGTTTTAGCGTGATGGCATGCGGCCGCCACGGCTCCCGGGCGTCTCTGCCAAGGCGAATCGCCGTTGCCTCCGTGGCGGCCAGCGGTGGAGTTAGGGCGGCGGACGCAGGCAAGGCGGCCAGCAATAGGGCAACGGTGACGACTACGCGACATTCTTTAACTGTTCTGTTCATTGGACCGATGGTGGTTCCCAGTTAGGTCGATGAGCGTGTACCCTGACCGCACATCATGGTGCAACTCGCCGTAGCTGCTGTCAACTACCCCGTGGGATGGCCGTTCTTCGCCAGCCAGCCGCGCAACAGTGTTTCGCGGCTGGTGGGCGTGGCTGCCGGTCGATGGTCGGGACCGTCGGGGCCGTGTTCCACGCTCCAGCCGTCCCACTCGCGGAAGGCGTGATAGGTCCAGTCCCAGCCGTGGGCCTCGAACAGCTCGATCAAGTCTTTCAAGTAGCGATAGGCGCTGTCGCCGGGCGCCCAACGGATGGCGCTGAACTCGCCCACGTAAATGTGGACGCCGTAGTTCTTCTGGAAATCGACGGCCGGTTTCATGGCGGCTTCGAGCTGGGCCTTGTCCCACCTTTTACCCTCGATCACGCCAGGATAACTCACCGGCCCGCTGGGCCCGTGCACCCCTTGATGCGTGAAGGAGTGCGGCAGATACATATGGAAACTGTAGACCACATTGGGCACGTCGATCGGCTGCAGCTCGATGAAACCGCGCGGGTTGCCCCCCTGTGCCGGCTCGACGATGATCGCCCGCTGTGGGTCGACTTGCCGCACCGCCCGGGCCGCTCGTTGGGCTAGTTCTTGCCAGTCGGCCAATCCTTCCTCGACGGTGTCCTCGACCGGTTCGTTCGCCAGGTCGTAGCCCCATACACCTTTGACGTCCTTATAACGTCGGGCGATTTGCCGCCACACGTCGATGAACTTCGCCTGGCAAAGCGGGCTGCCGAAGAGCCCGGCGTTGGCCGCCGCATAGCCGCCGTTGACCGCCCGGCCGCCCGGTGGCGAGTGCAGGTCGATCACCACGCGGAGCCCCGCCTCGCGGCAGACCGGCAAGACGGCGTCGAGCCGGGCCAGGGCTTTGTCGAGCCAAGCGTCGTAAGCCGCCATGTCGGCCGGATCACGGACCTCATGGCCGGGACGGATAAGCTGCCAGCGGATCACATTGGCATTCCACTGGCGGCCGAAAAGCCGCAGGCTTTCATCGTCGATGTTGGGGCTGACCATGGCCCCGCGGAGCCGCGGCAGCGGGTGGCCCTTATAGACTGGGCCGGACGCAATTCGCGGTTGTACCGCCGCCAGTGGCGGCTTGCCCACGGTCACGCGAACGTCGTCGAACCAGGCCTTTCCGGTGACCGCCTCCAGCCCGAGCACCAGCGACATCGACTCTGCATCGTCGGGCACGCGAACCACAAAGGTCGCTCGCCGCCAGTCAAAGCTGCCCGCATCGAGCGTAGCGGCCGGCCAGATCTTGCCACTGGGGGCGACCAAGGGGGCCATGAACTTGACGCCGTTCCAGGGGTGCGGCTTGGGACTGATGTTCTCGGCCTTGATCCGGGCCGAGAAATGAACCAGGTAGCCGCGCATCTTTTCCACGGGCAAGGCCACCTGCACGATGGCCGCTGTGGCTGCCGCGCCGGGCGTGCGCTCTACCAGCAAGGCTTGTCCGTCCATACCGCCCGCCGCGAGCGTCGCCCGCCCCGTCCAGCCCTTCAAGGCGTCGGTACCTTCGAAGCCCGTCTCAAAAAAGACGTGGCCCTTGGGCAGCGGCGCCGGTGATCCGGCATAGAGCAGCGGTACCGTGGCCACGAAGGCCAGCACGCCCCAACGCCACCGAGTTTTCTGGAATCGTTGCGCTCGCATCAGGGGAGCCCTTTGAAGTTGATTCGCTCAAGATGTTGATTGTAAGGGGCCGGTCCCGATTCACGGGGGCCTATGTCATGGCCACGGGGATATCGCGGCAGTAGCCTGACAAAGGCAAGTTTTGTCGCCATACGGGGCCGTGTCAAGCGCCGGTGGCTCTCAACAGCTCCGCACTCGTTAACCTACGAACACTTGCATCATTTGGCAAGCGCTACGCTTTTCGAGGACTTACGGTCAACTTTGGCCGCTTATTTCCCCACATTCGGTTCTCACTCCACCCAGAGATGACAGCTCAAGCGGACCATCCAGGGGGAGCCTCCCCGGGGAGCCCCCGGGAAGTTTTCATAGGCAAGGTCTGCCCAAGAGTTGCAGCGGAGCCGATCCGACCTGAAGGATCGCTAGACCAGTGGAGCATTGTGACCATTCGCCATGAAAATGAAACCACTCGCCGTCGCTGTTGTCATCGTTGTTGTTGAAGTGATCCTAGCTGTCGGGCACGCCGACGCGACGCCATGGGACACGATTGTCATTGGCAGCCAAAGCGAGGCCCAGCGACTTGCCAACATCCCCTGGACATACTGAATCTGCCCGCGGAAACCGTGACTACTCCGGCTTTCTTGCCCGCACGATCTCTACGGGAACCCACATGGACTCGACCGCGTATTCGTCCGCGACATATCCTGCGGCTTCGAGGGCATGGCGGGCATAGATCGGACGGCAATCCATCAGGTTGGGGAAGTGGCGATGTGTCCACTCGAAGGCCTGAATGACGAACCCTTCCTTGCCTTCCTTGGACACGGCCACGACCACGATGCGCCCACCCGGCCGCAATACCCGCTTGCATTCTGCCAACACCTTGGGAATATCGGGCGTGTCGAACAGTTCCAGCGTGAAGCACATGAATATCCCATCCATCGAGCCGTCGCTGTAAGGGAGCTTTTCAGCGTCGCCGCAATCGAGGGAAGCCCGGTCCATGAGCCCCTGGTTACTCAGAACATCTTTTGCGTGGGCCAGCATGTTCTCGGAGATGTCAATGCCGAAGACCTTCCCAGTTCGCCCAACGGCATTGGCAAGTTCGGCCAAGATATGGCCGGTCCCGAAACCGATTTCCAGAATATGTTCTCCTGGGGCAACCGCGAGCAGCTTCAGCCCGGCCTCACGCATGGGACGCTCGGAATGCTCCGCCAAGAGGTCGTAGACCTTGGCGATCTTGTCGTAGAACGCCTTGGTCTCGCCCTTGGACTGCAAGACCCGCAGGACGCCCGGTTCATAGTCGAGCGTGACTTCATCTGGCATGACAACCTCCCTCCATAAACGACGTATAGAAAACTTGTGGATATGGCGCCAATAGGCGCTGGCGATACCATGTCCTCACGACAGCTTTCTGAGTCTCGACATTGCGGTATATGCTGCCGGAGGCACCGTTACTTCCGGCTCGGATTGTTTCAGTGCCGCCAATAGAGGACGAAGAATCGGGCCAAGCCTCTTCCGCGTAACCAAAGTGTGACAGATGTGGTGTGCGCCCTCGTAGAGCCAAGACGGCTTTGTTCCTTCGAGTAGTGCCGCCAGCAGAGGTTGCAACGCATCTCGCCCCAGTGCGGCCAGTCCCTCGGCTGCAAGCCAACGAACGTCGCCGTCGCGGTCCTCCAAGGCATTGACCAGCGCGGAGGCGGCAATCGGATCGGCGATGCCACACAACGCTTTGGCTGCTTCCCATCGCACGTGTGGTTTGCGATGCGATAGCAGTCGAATAAGTGAAGGCACGGCAAGTTTTCCAATGGCAACCAGTGCCCTTCGTGCCTTCGTCCGAACCGTCGGATCAGGACTCGCCAAGTCTGCTGCCAGCGACCGAATAGAGATATAACCGAGAGTTGTGTACGGCGTAGTTGAAAAAGGTGGCGTACTTTGGGAGAAAGTAGTTTACCACAACAACATTCCCCAAGGAGTACGCCACCATGCGTCAAGGTAGCATTGATCGATTG
>Ga0302319_10005513_pt1 | contig 25432 bp, 26 predicted proteins | sample Bog_T0_2_FD_203319 | JGI IMG/M metagenome (GOLD analysis project Ga0302319, IMG submission 203319) | Peat permafrost microbial communities from Stordalen Mire near Abisko, Sweden - Bog_T0_2 | ecosystem: Environmental > Terrestrial > Soil > Wetlands > Peat | place: Sweden: Abisko, Stordalen Mire...
GGCGCCATGTGACCGAGCCCACGAGCCCGGCCAGGGACAGCTCCCGATAGGATCGTAAGGCCCCGGGGAATGTGGCTCTATCGCACCTCGCAGCCCCGCCTGAGCAATGTAGTGCTTTGTGGGGGTGAGCGCCATGGCGCTGCAACCCCCCTCTCCCCGTTCTTACGGGGAGAGGTAAACAACCTCACCCAATCGCCACGCCGTTGCCGAGGCTGGCATTGAGCTTTTTGGTGATGCCTTCGATGCGCTCGGCCGCCGAATTGAAGGCGCCGGTCACGGCATCGGACGCCGCCTTGGCGCGGTCGGCGGCGAGCACGCGCGCGTCCTGATGCGTCACCAGCTCCTCTTCCATGCGGCGCAGCTTGCGGGAGGCCTCCGACAATTCGTCGGACACCATCAAGGCCGCCATTACGGTGAGGCGGGTGTCGCCGATCTCGCCGAATTTCTTGCGCAGGCTCTCGATGCGCTCATCGATATCGCGCGCCAGCGCCAGCAAATGGTCTTCCTGCCCGTCCTCGCAAGCGAGGCGGAACTGGCGGCCGGCAATGGTGGCGTTGACCGTCGCCATAAGATTATCGACTCCCGTCCAATACCGACTGGATCGAGGCGATGGCCGCGTCCAGCCGCTCGGCGATCTCGCGGTTGGTCGCTTCCAGCTTGCGCGAGCGCGCGGTCTCGCCATCGAGTGTATTGGCGAGCCGCGTGCGGTCGATGCCGAGCGCCTGCACTTGGGCAACGAGAGAAGCCTCGCCGCGGTCGGCCTCATGCCGTCGCTCGACGGCGGCATCGAGCGCGTCGAGCGCAAGCGCCAGACGTTTGACGGCCATATCGATGGCGCTTTGTTCAATCATGCCGAAAACTTCGCATCGCCAACCTCAAAAACTCTTGCGGCGGCAAATGTTTAGGCGAAGAACTTTACGTGGCGCGCGATCCCCTCGTCAACGCTTGGCGGACGGTTTACCCCGTTGTTTTCGTGAGGCTGTGCATGGCTCGGCGCAAGCCCCGCCGTCACATTGACTCAAGGGCCTCACATGCTATCCAGCCCCACTCACAAGGCCTTTTTCATGAGTGCAACCGCCTCGTCGACCGCAGCCGTGGTGCCCGCATCGGGTCACGTGCAGCCGGGCGCCGTGCCCGCCGGCATGACTATGGCCAATGCGATCCGCGCGCTGGCGATGGACGCGGTCGAACAGGCGAAATCCGGCCATCCTGGCCTGCCCATGGGCGCCGCCGATATGGCGACCGTGCTGTTCTCGAAATTCCTGAAATTCGATCCGGCCGATCCGGCGTGGCCCGACCGCGACCGTTTCGTGCTCTCGGCCGGCCACGGCTCGATGCTGATCTACGCACTGTTGTATCTCACGGGTTACGCCTCGGTGACCGTCGACGAGATCAAGCGCTTCCGCCAACTCGGCTCCAAGACGCCGGGGCATCCGGAAAATTTTATCACTACCGGCATCGAGACCACCACCGGCCCGCTCGGCCAGGGCATCGCCAATGCCGTCGGCATGGCGATCGCGGAGCGGCACATGGCGGCCGTATTCGGCAACGAGGTGGTCGATCACAAAACCTATGTGTTGTGTTCCGACGGCGACTTGATGGAAGGCATCAGCCAGGAAGCCATCGCGCTGGCCGGTCATATGAAATTGTCGAAGCTGATCGTGCTGTTCGACGACAACGGCATTTCGATCGACGGCGCGCTGTCGCTCTCGGACTCCACCGATCAGGTCAAGCGCTTCGAGGCGTCGGGCTGGAACGCTTCGCGCATCGACGGACACGACCAGGCCGCGATCGCCGCCGCGCTTGAGAAGGCGCAAACCGCTGACAGGCCGACCATGATCGCCTGCAAGACCACCATCGGGTTCGGCGCGCCGACCAAGGCCGGCAAAGCCTCGTCGCACGGTTCGCCCTTGGGCGCCGACGAAATCAAAGGCGCGCGCGAACGACTGGGTTGGAGCGCCGCGCCGTTTGAAATTCCCGCCAACATTCTCAAAGATTGGCGCAAGGCCGGCGAACGCTCAAAACCGGCGCATGCTGCCTGGAACAAGCGTCTCGCCGCGCTCGATGGAACTGCGCGCGCCGAATTCACCCGCCGCATGAACGGCGAATTGCCCGCCAAAGCGCTGGCCGACGCCGTGCGCGCGGTGAAAGAAAGCCTCAAGGCGACGCCAAAGGAAATCGCCACCCGCACGGCTTGCGAATTCGCGCTCGAGAGCCTGATCCCGGCGCTGCCGGAAATGATCGGCGGCTCGGCCGATCTCACCGGCTCCAACAACACGCGCACCAAATCGATGAAGGCGATGTCGGCCGCCGATTTCTCCGGCCGCTACATCCACTATGGCATCCGCGAGCACGGTATGGCCGCTGCCATGAACGGCATGACGCTGCATGGCGGCATCATCCCCTATTCCGGCACGTTCCTGGTGTTCTCCGATTATTGCCGCCCGGCCATTCGCCTGGCCGCGCTGATGGGCGAGCGCGTCATCCACATCATGACGCATGATTCCATTGGCCTGGGCGAAGACGGGCCGACGCATCAGCCGGTCGAGCATCTCGCGGCGCTGCGCGCCATTCCTAATTTGATGGTGTTCCGACCCTGCGACGCGGTGGAAACGCTCGAATGCTGGCAGTTGGCGCTCGAGGCCAAGGATCGCCCGAGCGTGCTGGCCCTCACCCGCCAGAACCTGCCGCAGCTTGCCCCGATTTCCCTGGATAAAAATGGCTGCGCCGCCGGCGCCTATGAGATCGCGGCAACTGACGGCAAAACTCAGGTATCGATCTTCGCCACCGGCTCGGAAGTCGCCGTCGCGGTCGAGGCCAAGAAGCTGCTGGCCGCCAAAGGCGTCGCGGCCCGCGTCGTCTCGATCCCCTGTTTCGAACTGCTGCTGGAAGCGCCCGAAGCCGCGCGGCGTGCCGTGATCGGCGACGCGCCGGTCAAGGTCGGCGTCGAAGCCGCCGTGCGCATGGGCTGGGACGCCATTATTGGTTCCGACGGCATATTTGTCGGCATGAATTCATTCGGCGCCAGCGCGCCATTCAAGGACCTCTATAAGCATTTTGGTATTACAGCGGAGAAAGTGGCGGAAGCCGCCTTGCGCAAGCTTGGGAAGACCTGAGCGAACGACTATATGAGGTCGCGGCCTTGGCCGTGACACGCTACCGGGAGCGACATTTATGACTATCCGCGTTGCCATCAATGGCTTTGGCCGCATCGGCCGCAATATTCTGCGCGCCATTGCCGAGTCGGGCCGTAACGATATCGAAGTGGTCGGCATCAACGATCTCGGCCCGGTCGAGACCAACGCGCACTTGCTGCGCTTCGACAGCGTGCATGGCCGCTTCCCCGGCACGGTGACCGTCAAGGGCGACACCATCTCGATCGGCAACGGCGCTATCAAGGTCACCGCCATCAAGGACCCGTCGACGCTGCCGTGGAAGGATATCGGCGTCGATATCGCGCTGGAATGCACCGGCATTTTCACCGCCAAGGACAAGGCCACGACGCACCTGACCGCCGGCGCCAAGCGCGTGCTGGTCTCGGCGCCGGCCGAAGGCGCCGATCTGACCGTGGTCTACGGCGTCAATCACGACAAGCTCACCAAGGCGCACTTGGTGGTCTCGAACGCCTCGTGCACCACCAATTGCCTGGCGCCGGTCGCCAAGGTGCTCAACGACGCTGTCGGCATCGAGCACGGCTTCATGACCACGATCCATGCTTACACCGGCGATCAGCCGGTGCTCGACACCATGCACAAGGATCTCTATCGCGGCCGCGCCGCGGCGATGTCGATGATCCCGACCTCGACTGGCGCCGCCAAGGCCGTCGGCCTGGTGCTGCCCGAACTCAACGGCAAGCTCGATGGCGTGTCGGTCCGCGTGCCGGTGCCCAACGTGTCGATGGTCGATTTCAAATTCGTCGCCAAGCGCGCGACCAGCAAGGACGAAATCAACGCCGCCATCAAGCGCGCCTCCGAGCAGCAGCTCAAGGGCATCCTCGGCTATACCACCGAGCCCAATGTCTCGATCGATTTCAACCACGACCCGCACTCGTCGATTTTCCACATGGACCAGACCAAGGTCGTGAATGGCACCTTCGTGCGCGTGATGTCGTGGTATGACAATGAATGGGGCTTTTCCAATCGCATGGCCGACACTGCCGTCGCGATGGGCAAATTGCTTTAACGCGCGAGCGCTGCCGGGGCCGCTCATGAGTGCGTTCAACACCCTCGACCATGCCGACGTGAAGGGCAAGCGCGTGCTCGTGCGCGTCGATCTCAACGTGCCGGTCGAGAACGGCGTCGTGTCCGACGCCACCCGGATCGAACGCATGGCGCCCGCCATCACCGAAATCGCCGACAAGGGCGCCAAGGTAATCCTGATTTCGCATTTTGGCCGTCCCAAAGGTCCCAGCCCCGAAGACTCGCTCAAACCGGTGGCCGCCGAAGTCGCCCATATCATCAAGCGGCCGGTCAAATTTATCGACGACTGCATCGGCAAGGCCGCCGAACGCGCGGTCGCGAGCATGCTGCCCGGCGACATCGTCTGCCTGGAGAACACGCGCTTCCACGCCGGCGAGGAAAAAAACGATCCCGGTTTCGTCGCGGCCCTCGCTAAGCTCGGCGACATCTATGTCAACGACGCCTTCTCGGTCTCGCACCGCGCCCACGCTTCGACCGAAGGCTTGGGGCGCGCGCTGCCGGCTTTCGCCGGGCGCACCTTGCAAGCCGAATTGGAGGCCTTCGAGAAGGTGCTAGATAATCCGGCGCGCCCGCTCGCGGCCATCGTCGGCGGCGCCAAGATTTCCACCAAACTCGATCTGCTGGGCAACTTGCTTGAGCGCGTCGATGTGCTGATCATCGGCGGCGCCATGGCCAATACTTTTTTGCTGGCGCTCAACAAGAATGTCGGGCGCTCACTGGTCGAGCGCGATTTGGTCGATACCGCGCAGAAAATCATGGACCAGGCCAAGGCCGATAAACGCGAGATCGTGCTGCCGGTCGATGCGGTGGTGGCGCAAAAATTCGAGGCCAATGCGCCCTCGCGCGTCGTCGATATCGACCAGGTAGGCAGCGCCGACATGATCCTGGATATCGGCCCGCGCAGCGTCGAGCAGGTCGTCTCGGTGCTGGCGCGCACCAAAACGCTGGTCTGGAATGGCCCGTTCGGCGCCTTCGAAATGGAGCCGTTCGACAACGGCACCGTCGAAGTGGCGGAAGCGGCGGCGGAACTCACGACGGCCGGCAAGCTTGTCTCGGTAGCGGGCGGCGGCGATACCGTTGCCGCGCTCAATGTGGCGGGCGTCGTGGACCGGCTGACTTATGTATCCACAGCCGGCGGCGCTTTCCTGGAATGGCTTGAGGGCAAGCCCTTGCCGGGGGTCGAGGTGTTGCGCATAAAATGACGAATAAATGGAGAGAACGATGAATCTCGCCGAATTGAACAAAGTCGCATTAGCCATGACCGCGCCCGGCAAGGGCCTTCTGGCGGCGGACGAATCGACCGGCACCATCGGCAAGCGCTTCGATGCCATCAAGACCGCCAACACCGAGGACAATCGCCGCGACTATCGCGAATTTATGTTCCGCACCGCCGAGGCCATGAAGAACCATATCTCCGGCGTCATTCTTTACGACGAGACCATCTGGCAGAAGGCGAAAGACGGCACGCCGCTCGTCGATATCATCAAAGCAAACGGCGCACTGCCCGGCATCAAGGTCGACGAAGGCGTCAAGCCGCTGCCGAATTGCCCGGGCGAAGTCGTCACCGTCGGCCTCGACAGATTGGCCGACCGGCTACCGAAATATTACGAGGCCGGCGCGCGCTTCGCGAAATGGCGGGCAGTAATCGACATCGGTGCCGGCATGCCGTCGTACGATTGCATCCACGCCAACACGCATGCGCTCGCGCGCTATGCCGCGCTCTGCCAGGCCGCGCAAATCGTGCCCATTGTCGAGCCGGAAGTGCTGATGGATGGCGACCACGACATCGCACGCTGCGAGCAGATTACCGAATGGGTGCTGAAGGAAACTTTTCAGGAGTTATATTACGCCAAGGTCGCGCTCGAAGGCATGGTGCTCAAGCCCAACATGATCGTGCCGGGCAAAGGCTCCAAGACCCGCGCCACGGTCGAAGACGTCGCCGCGCGCACGGTGCGCGTTCTCAAAAACTGCGTGCCGGGCGCGGTACCGGGTATCGCTTTTCTGTCGGGCGGGCAGACCGACGAAGAGGCCACCGCCAATCTCGATGCCATGAACCGCCTCGGCACCCTGCCCTGGGCGCTGACATTCTCCTATGGCCGCGCGCTCCAGCACGCGCCGCAGAAAGCCTGGGGCGGCAAATCGGAAAACGTCGCCGCCGCGCAACGCGCCTTTACCCATCGCGCGAAAATGAACAGCCTCGCCGCGCTCGGCCAATGGAAAGCCGATCTGGAAAAGAAGGCGGCGTAGCTTTCCTGCAAACAAAAAGGCCGCCCAATGCGGGCGGCCCTTTACGCGACTTTACGCAACATTACGCAACTTTACACACCTTAATTGCAGTTCGTCTTGCTGACCGTCTTGTCTTCGCCGATGCCTTCCTTATGCACGGTGCGGGTCGAGCAATCGCCGGAGGGACCCGCGCCGGTGGTTTCGGTCGTTGTCTTGGTGTCGGTGCCAAGCAGGCCGCCGTGCTCTTTCACCGTCACCGACGATGAAGCCGGTGGCTGTTCGATCACGACCGCCGGCGGCCGGCGGTCTTCGATCACGGTGGTCTGGGCACTCGCGGCCAGCGTGCCGAAAGCACTCGCCGCCAGCGCAATAACAAGGACATTGAGCTTCATGGTCGCCTCCTGCTAATGGAACTCCAGCCAACAACGCGCCCCTGCCGCCGATGTTCCGAAATTCCCCCTGAAAACCCAGTTCCATTGCAATCGAAGGATACCAACCGTGATCGACCTCTATACCTGGACGACGCCGAACGGCCGCAAGGCTTCCATCATGCTGGAGGAAATCGGCCTGCCCTACACCGTGCACGCCATCGATATTTCCAAGGACGAGCAGTTCGCGCCGGCCTTTCTCAAGATCGCGCCCAATAACCGCATCCCCGCGATCGTCGATACCGACACCGGAATGTCACTGATGGAGTCGGGCGCGATTCTGATCTATCTCGCCGACAAGACGGGCAAGCTGCTGCCGAAATCCGGCAAGGAGCGCTATCAGGTGATCGAGTGGCTGATGTGGCAGATGGGCGGACCGGGGCCGATGCTCGGCCAGGTCCATCACTTCGTGAAATATAATCCGGGCAAGGCGCCTTACGCCGAGGAGCGTTATCTCAAAGAAGCGCAGCGGCTTTACAAGGTGCTCAATACCCAACTCGAAGGCCGCGACTTCGTCGCCGGCGACTATTCCATCGCCGACATCGCGATCTGGCCGTGGATCTCGCGCTTCGAATGGCAGACCATCGACCTGAACAACTTTCCCAACGTCAAGCGCTGGTACACCACCATCGCGGCGCGCCCCGCCGTGCAAAAGGGCTATAAGGTGCCCAAGGACATGGGCCCGATCCCGATGCCGGCTTAAGCGGCGCGCAGATGACAAACGCCGCGCGTCGTCAGCGCGGCGTTTTTATTTCGGCGAAGCTAGGCCGCGTTCGCTGGCCGCACGCGCCTTGCAATGTCGGCGCCATGCTTTTGCTCGACGACGCCGATGTCATACTGGCTCTGTAGATCGAGCCAGAACTGTGCTCCGTTGCCGAAATAGCGACCGAGCCGCACCGCCGTGTCGGCCGTGATCGCGCGCCGGCCGTTGATGATGTCCGCGATACGGCCTGAGGATACGTTGAGATCACGAGCGACCCGGCTCGCACGCAAAGCACGCGACGCCAACTCGCGCTTCAGCAAACGGCCCGGATGCACAGCGAGGGGCTTGGCTTTCATGCTATTTCCCCGCGCCCGGAATCATTATGCCCTGCTCTTTCACCAGCGCGTCCCACTTAGCCACATCGGCATTGATGTAGCGGCCGAATTCCTCCGGCGTTTGCGGCTCCGGCTCGGCGCCCAGTTTCGCCATGTGGTCGATGACGTCCGGCATCGCCATGATCGCGACCACCGCCTTGTTGATTTTGTCGACGACGTCTTTGGGCGTGTGCGCGGGCGCCAGCAGACCGAACCAGCCGACCGATGAGTAGCCGGGCAAGCTGCTCTCGGCCACGGTTGGAACATTGGGAAAGAATTTCGAGCGCTTGGCGCCGGTGGTGGCGAGCGCCTTGAGCTTGCCGGCCTCCACAAAGGCCTGCACCGTGGTCGAAGGCGAGAACATCATGTCGATGCGCCCGCCCAGCAAATCGGTGACCGCAGGCCCGGTTCCCTTGTAGGGCACATGCAGCATCTCGATATGCGCATCCTTCTCGAACAGCGCGCCCGACAGATGCGAGGCAGCGCCTATGCCGGACGATCCAAACGATAGCGCCTTGGGTTTCTCACGCGCGAGCGCGATCAGTTCGGCGGTCGTGTCGGCTTTCACCTGCGGATTGATCACCAGCAGATAGGGCGGCGCCGCCACCACCGTGATCGGCGCGAAGAATTTATTGACGTCGAAATGGCCTTCCGGCGCCAGCGCCGCAGAGGCCGCCATCAGCGCGCCGGTCGAGGCCATCAGCAGCGTATAGCCGTCCGGCTCCGCCTTGGCGGCGGCGCGCGTGCCGATGCCGCCGGAGGCGCCGGGCTGGTTTTCCACGATGACCGGCTGGCCCCATTGCTCCGACAGGCGCTGGCCGATAATGCGGCCCAGCACGTCGGTGCCGCCGCCGGGCGCGAATGGCACCACCATTTTAATGGCGCGGGTGGGATAATCGGCCGCTCGAGCCGGCAAAGCGGCGAGACAAAGCAGCAGCAATGACAGGCGCCAGGCTTGGGAAATTTGGGAAATTCGGGATTTTTGCATTTCCTCGCCGCCTCGTTGACAGTGACCTTCGTTCGGAGGTCTTAAGTGCAATGCTACCGATACGGCGGCTGTGCGTCCATGTGCCAAGCCACCGCGCCAAGCTTTCGCCCGATTGAGCTACCATGCGGGGACCATGACCTCACGACCGAACAAAGTTGAGCCGCGCCCGACGCCGCGTCTTTATCTAGTCACGCCGCCAATCGCGGACGCGGCGGCGTTTTCGGCGCAACTTGCCGCGGCTTTGGCGGCCGGCGATGTCGCCGCGGTGCTGTTGCGCCTGGCGCCTGGCGACGAGCGCGCGCTGATCAACCGCGCCAAGGAAATCGGCCGTGTCGTGCAGGAGCGTAACGTCGCGCTGCTGCTCGATCGCCATACCGACCTGGTGGCGCGCGCCGGCGCCGATGGCGCTCATCTGGCTGGTCTTGCCGAATTTAGCGAAGCGATTAGCCGGCTCAAGCCGGACTGGATCGCCGGCGCCGGACGATTGGAAACGCGCCATGACGCCATGAGCGCGGCCGAAGCGGGCGCCGATTACGTGATGTTCGGCGAGCCCGATGAGAACGGCGAGCGCCCGGCCTTCGGTACGATCGAAGACCGCATCGGCTGGTGGGCGGAAGTGTTCGAAGCGCCTTGCGTCGGCTTCGCCGCCGATGCGGCGGAAGTCGCGCCGCTGGTCAAAGCCGGCGCCGATTTCGTCGCGCTCGGCGATTGGGTGTGGCGCGATCCGGCTTCGGTCGCCGCCGTCATTACCGAAGCCGCCGCGCTGCTGCAACTGCCGGAGACCGCGGCATGAGGCGAGCCTGGCGCCGCGCGATGTCGATCTATCTTGCGCTTTGTTTTGCGCTCGCCCTGGCGCCGATTTATTCGCGGCTTGCGCTGGCGCAGACCAAGCCGCCGCTGCCGAAAGCCGCGCCGACTCAGCCCGCCAATCCGCTGGCCATTCCGAATGCCGCGCCACCCGCCTCCAATGTCGATATCGCCTATGGCGCTTTTCAGCGCGGCTTTTACGTGACCGCCTTCAACGAAGCCGCCAAGCGCGCGCAGCAAAAAGATCCGCAGGCCATGACGCTGCTCGGCGAGCTCTATGCAGAAGGTCTCGGCGTCTCCCGCGACGACAGCAAGGCCGCGCAATGGTACAAGCAGGCCGCGGCGCTCGGCGACCGCAACGCCATGTTCGCGCTGGCCATGTTCGATTTCGAAGGCCGCGCCGGAGCGCGCAATTCGGACGAAGGCGCCCGTTTGCTTGACGGCGCCGCCAAACTCGGCCACCCGGCGGCCGCTTACGACCTTGGCCTTTTATATCTGCAAGGCCGTCAGTTCCCGCAGGATATGAAGCGCGCGGCCGAACTTTTCGGCGACGCCGCCGCCGCCGGCAATTCGGAAGCGCAATACGCGCTTGCCACCATGTACAAGGAAGGCCGCGGCGTGCCGAAGGATCCTCAAGAGGCCATGCGGCTGATGGGCCGGGCTTCGGTCGCCGGCAATGTCGATGCCATGGTCGAATTCGCTATCGCGCAGTTCAATGGCGACGGTGTTGCCAAGGACGAAACCGAGGCGGCCCGACTTTTTCTGATCGCGGCGCGGCGCGGCAGCGCGATCGCGGCCGACCGGCTGGCGCGCATATTGATGGCCGGGCGCGGCATGCCGGCCAATCCGACCGAAGCGGTAAAGTGGCACATCATCGCCAAGGCCGGCGGCGGTAGCGACCCCGAACTCGATGCTTTCGCCGCCAAGCAGACACAAGCCGTGCGCGATGGCGCCGATGCCGCCGCCAAAAAGTGGCTATCGACCGTGGTGGCGCTGCGGCCTTGACGGCAAGCGCCGGCGCGGGCAGACCCCCTGCTATGCACCATTCCGCTTTGCTCAATGTCATGGTCGCCGCCGCGCGCAAGGCCGCGCGCGCGCTTAAGCGCGACTTCGGCGAACTCGAAAAGCTGCAGGTGTCGCTCAAGGGACCCGCCAATTTCGTTTCCGCCGCCGACCGGCGCGCCGAAGAAACGCTCTATGCCGAATTGATCAAGGCGCGGCCCGGCTACAGCTTCCTCGGCGAGGAAGGCGGCAAGCGCGACGGCGCCGACAAGAGCCATACCTGGATCGTCGATCCGCTCGACGGCACCACCAATTTCCTGCACGGCATTCCGCAATTCGCTATCTCGATCGCGCTCGAGCGCGAGGGCACGATCATCGCCGGGCTCGTTTACAATCCGGCGGTCGAGGAACTGTTCATCGCCGAGAAAGGCAAAGGCGCGTTTCTCAACGACCAGCGCATCCGTGTCGCCGGCCGCAAGCGTCTGTCTGAAGCGGTGATCGCTTGCGGACTGCCGCATATCGGGCGCGGCGACATCGCGCTGGCGCGCAAGGAAACCGGCGCCATGCAGGAACAAGTCGCTGGCTTGCGCCGCTTTGGCGCGGCCGCGCTCGACCTCGCCTGGATCGCGGCCGGGCGGCTCGACGGCTATTGGGAGCGCGACCTCAAGCCCTGGGACATGGCGGCAGGGTTAATCCTGGTGCGGGAAGCGGGTGGTTTTGTTTCCGGCATCGAGGGTGGCGAAGACATGTTCACCACCGGGCATATTGTCGCCGGCAACGATGACATCCACAAAGCGCTGCTGGGCGTGCTCAAAGCGGCGGGCAAGGCCTGAGCTTCCTTTAGCCGTCGGCAAGGCCCTTTCGGGCGACGGCGACCCCAATTTGAACTCATTCCGCCCGTTAATCTTGTCATTCAAGCGCAACTGATTTTTCCTAAGGCTGGGTCTATGCCATATTGGCAAGCCGCCCGGCACCGGCGTTAACGTTTGCCACCCTGGTACGAAAGCCGATGGCCAAAGAACTCGATCCGCTCAAACTGTCGTCGCCCCGCATCTTCCTGTTCCGGATGCTGGTGTTCGTCGTGCTTGGCGGGCTGGTGGCCTTTCTGCTGCACAAGCAGATCGAGGTCGCCTTCATGTCCAATCCGGGCCTCAACGCGCTGATCATCGGCGTCTTGTTCCTCGGCATCATTTTGGCGGTGCGCCAGATAATCCGGCTTTATCCGGAAATCGCCTGGGTCAATAATTTCCGCCTCGCCGATCCGGGTCTTGCGGTCGACCGCCCGCCGGTGCTGCTGGCGCCGATGGCGGCGATCCTGGGCAGCCGCGTCGGGCGCATGGCGATGTCGTCGCAACTGATGCGCGGCATTCTCGACTCGATCGCCACCCGCCTCGACGAGGCGCGCGATCTGTCGCGCTACATGACCGGGCTTTTGGTCTTCTTGGGACTGCTCGGCACATTCTGGGGCCTGATCGAAACCGTGAGTTCGGTCGGCAATGTCATTCAAGGGCTCAAGCCCGGCGGCGACGCCAGCAGCATGTTCGACTCGCTGCGCGAGGGGCTGGCCGCGCCGCTGTCCGGCATGGGCATATCGTTTTCGTCGTCTTTGTTCGGGCTCGCCGGCTCGCTGATACTCGGCTTCCTCGATCTGCAATCGAGCCAGGCGCAGAACCGCTTCTACACCGAACTCGAAGACTGGCTCTCCACCACGGTTTACGACACCGCCGGTGACACCACCACGGCGGCCGTTCCCGGCGAAGTGCGCGGCGCCATCGAGCGCCTGCGCGAAGCCGTCGATCAGGCCGGCTCCGGCAAAGCCGCCTCCGCCGCCATGGCCAATCTCGCCGAAGCCATCCAAGGCCTGGTGCACCACATGCGCACCGAACAGCAGATGATTCGCGATTGGGTCGATGGTCAGGCCGACCAGCAGCGTGAGATCAAGAAACTGCTGGAAGTCATGGTGCGCGAAAAGATCGAGCGTTGATTAAGCGAGTGGACGTGTCATGGCGCTAGGACGCACGCGCCGCAGCGAAAGCGGCATGAATTACTGGCCGGGCTTTGTCGACGCGCTGTCGACGCTGATCCTGTCGATCATTTTCATCCTGACGGTTTTCGTGGTGGTGCAGTTTTATCTGCAGCAGGAAGTCGCCGGCAAGGACACCGCGCTCAACCAGCTCAACGCACAAGTGGCTCAGTTGACCGAGCTCTTGTCGATAGAAAAATCCGGCAAAGCCAATCTCGAAGACCAACTCGCGCAATTGCGCGCTTCGCTTGCCAATGCCCAGAGCGAGCGCGACCGCTTTAAAAACGCCGCCGCCGACGCCGGTGCCGGGCTGACCGCGGCGCAGGGCAACGCCGCCGCCTTGACCAGCCAGATCAATGAGGAAAAGAAAATTTCCGCCCGCGCGCTCTCGCAGGTCGAGATCCTCAACCAGCAGATCGCGGCGCTGCGCCGCCAGCTCGCGGCCATCGAGCAATCGCTCGATGTCAGCGAGATCAAGGACAAGGAATCGCAAGCCCGCATCGCCGATCTCGGCCAAAGGCTCAATCTGGCGCTCGCGCAAAAAGTTCAGGAGCTGACCAAATACCGCTCTGACTTCTTTGGCAAAATGCGCGAAATTCTCGGCAACAGGCCCGAAGTGCGCGTGGTCGGCGACCGCTTCGTGTTCCAGTCGGAAGTGCTTTTCGACTCGGGCAAAGCCGACCTGCTCGGCCCCGGCCGCACCGAACTCGATCAGATATCGGGCGCCATCGTCGAACTCGAGAAGAAAATTCCCGCCGACATTCCCTGGGTGATCCGGGTCGACGGCCACACCGACGTGCGCCCGATTACCGGTGGCCCTTATAAGTCGAACTGGCAGTTGTCGGCCGAGCGCGCCATCGCGGTCGTGCAATATCTGATCGCCAAGGGCGTATCGCCGCAGCATCTGGTCGCCGCCGGCTTCGGCGAATTCCAGCCGATCGATACCGCCAAGACCGAAGAAGCCTATAAGCGCAACCGCCGCATCGAGTTCAAGCTGACGGAACGGTGAACGCCACCTGCACCCTGCGTCCCTACACCACCGCCGACGAAGACGCGGCGATCGAGCTGTGGCGGCGCACCTGGGCGCACCATTTTCCGCACATCGATTTCAACGGCCGCGTCGCCTGGTGGCGCGAGCGCTGGCAGCAGGAGCTGATCCCGGTCGCGCATGTCGTGATCGCGGAAACCGACGGCGCGCTGACCGGCTTCGTCACGGTCGACCCGGCGACGAAATATCTCGACCAACTCGTGGTCGCGCCCGAACATTGGGGCACGGACGTTGGACCCGCTTTGCTCGACGAGGCCAAGCGCCTGTCGCCCGATGGCATCGAACTGCTGGTCAACAAAGACAATGCCCGCGCCATCCGCTTCTACGAGAAGCACGGCTTTGTCTATGCCGGCGAGGACAAGAACCCGGTGTCGGGCATTCCGGTGAACCGGATGAGGTGGCGGGCGTAAAGGCCTAAGCGTGCTCAAACTGCAACTTCGCCAGCCGCGCATAAAGGCCGCCGCTCGCCGAGAGCGCGGCATGCGTTCCCTCCTCCACGATGCGGCCATGGTCGAGCACCAGAATGCGGTCGCAGGACTGCACGGTGGCGAGCCGATGCGCGATGACGATGGTGGTGCGCTCGGCCATCAGTTGCGTGAGCGCCTGCTGCACCAACGTTTCGCTCTCGGCATCGAGCGCCGAGGTCGCCTCATCCAGCAGCAGCAGCGGCGCCTGGCGTAAAATCGCGCGCGCAATCGCGATGCGCTGGCGCTGGCCGCCTGAAAGTGTCACGCCGCGCTCGCCGACTTGCGTCTCGAAGCCTTCCGGCAGGCGTACGATGAATTCCGCGGCATGCGCGGCCTTGGCGGCCGCCTCGATCTCGGCGTCGCTCGCGTCCAGCCGCCCGAAGCGGATGTTCTCGCGCACGGTTGCGGCGAACACCACGGCGTCTTGCGGCACCAGCGCGATATGCGCGCGCAGATCGGCCGGATCGGCGTCGGCGAGATTGACGCCGTCGAAATTGACGCTGCCCGACAGCGGATCGTAAAAGCGCAAAATCAAATGAAAGATGGTGCTCTTGCCCGCGCCCGAAGGCCCGACCAGCGCGAGTTTCTCGCCAGCTTTGACCTGGAACGACAAGCCGTCGAGCACAGGCGCGTCGGCGCGCGTGGGATAAACAAAGCGCACATCGCGAAACGCCACTTCGCCGCGCGATGGTTTAGGCAGCGGCATGGGATGCGCCGGCGCCTTGATCTGCGGCTCGATCTGGAGGATCTCGAACAGCCGCTCTGCCGCGCCGGATGCTTGCGCGATCTCGCCCCAGACCTGGCTCAGTTCACCCAAGCCGCCGGCGGCAAACACCGCATAGAGAATGAATTGCGACAGCCTGCCCGGCGTGATGTGCCCGGCCAAAACATCTTGCGCGCCGACCCACAACACCAGCACGACGCTGGCGAACACCAAAAAAATCGCAATCGCGGTCAGAATGGCGCGCGACCGGGTGGCGCCGCGCGCGGCTTGATAGGCCTGTTCGACCGCCACGCTAAAACGGTTGCCCGCCATCGCCTCGTTGGTGAAAGCTTGGAGCGTGCGCACCGCGCCGATCAGTTCGCTGGCATAGCCCGAGGCGTCGGCCAGCGTGTCTTGTGCGTTACGCGAGCGCTTGCGCACCGCGCGGCCAAAGCCAACCAGCGGCAGCACGATGATCGGGATGGCGCCAAGCACGAACAGCGACAGCCTGGGGCTCGTCACCACCATCATGACGGTGCCGCCGAAAAACAGCACCAGGTTGCGCAACGCGATCGACACCGACGCGCCGACCGCCGACTTGATCTGCGTGGTGTCGGCGGTGAGCCGGGAGATGATCTCACCGGTCTTGGCAGTATCGAAGAAGCCCATCGACAGGCGCGTGAGATGGCTAAACACGTCGGAGCGCAGATCCGCGACGATGCGCTCGCCGAGCGTGGTGACGAGGTAATAGCGTATGGCGCTGGAGACGGCCAACACCGCGACCACCGCGATCATGACGGCGAAATAACTGTCGATCAATTGCACGGCTTTGGCGGAAAAGCCGAAATCGATCATCCGGCGTACCGCCACCGGCACGATCAGCGTGGCGCTCGACGCCACGATTAAAGCCAGCAGCGCGGCCAAAGCGCGGCTGCGGTAGCGCCCGATATAGGGCAGCAATTGCGCCAGCGGCTTGAGCTTCACCCGGGCCTTGCCGTTCCCGGCCATCGTCGCGGGTTCAAGGCCCCGCCCATCACTCGACATGCAACATGACGCCTTTTCTCAACGCCCCGCCCGTGGCGTCAGTCTTAACGATTACAATGCCTTGCGGTCGGGATCACGGTCAATTGCGGCGGCTTGCCGCGTGGGCCTTGGTCCTGTATAGACCCGCCAAATTGCACTCATTTCGGCGCTGCGCGAGCGCCCACCGGAACCCGACCATGAAACAAGATATCCACCCGGACTATCACACCATCAAGATCGTGATGACCGACGGCAGCGAATTCACCACCCGCTCCACCTGGGGCAATGAGGGCGATGTCATGAATCTCGACATCGATCCCAAGTCGCACCCGGCCTGGACCGGCGGCCAGCAGCATTTGCTCGACCGCGGCGGGCGCGTGTCGCGCTTCCAGAAGAAGTTCTCGGGCTTTCTCAAGCCGGACGAGAAAAAGGCCGACGCCAAGAAGTAGTTGCGGCGCATCGCCGGCAACGAAAAACCCCGCGCCTGGCGCGGGGTTTTGTATTTGAAGCGCTGTATCGGCGACTAGACGCTCTCCGCCCCGAAGGCCGCCTTCAGCAAGCCCAACTGGCGCTCGACCGGATTCATGGCCCGCACGTGGTCGGGCGAAATACGATTGTGAATGGTGGAATCGAGGCGGCGCACCTTGATTTGCAGCTTCTGCGACCGCTCGATCAGCGCGCGCAGCGACTCCGGCAACAATTCCATATTGTTGGGATCGTGGGTGTCGGCGGTCGAGAGTTTGACCTTGGACTTTTCCTTGTCGGCCTGGGCCAGCGACATTTCGCCTTCCTTGACCGCGCGGTGCAGCAGGAGCCACGAGGCCAACTGCATCAGCCGCGTCGTGAGCCGCATGCTTTCGGTGGCATAAGCGAGCGCGGCCGAACGTTCGAGCTTCTTGGATTCGACGCGGCCCGGGCCATCGAGATAAGTCGCGGTCTCCTCGACCAGCGCCATGCCGGTGCGGAATAAATCGGCGAAGGCCTGCGAATTGGCGAGCCGCTCGCCGAACGACACCGGCTGCGCCTCATTGAGCAATTTCTCAGACATACTGTTACGCCCCAACCGACTTACCGGCGCATGGCCCTAACGAACACCACGCGCTCCGGAGCTGTTACGCGCCCCGTGCAGCCATGAGCATCGCGCGAGGCGGCCCGTTCTGTCCAGACGGGCGCGCCGCATACCTGCCGACATAGTTGCCGGGCAAGCTTAAGAACGGCGATGGATGCTGGCACCATTGACCCAAAACGGCACAGAAAAAGCACAAAAAAAGGAGCCGCCGTTGCCGGCGGCTCGAAAGTTGATAACAGGGAGGCGTCAAACAGAGTGGACAGGAGCCACTCACGTCCATGAAGATGGACGCTCATAGTAATGATCGAGAAAGCTTAACAAGGCGTTAAGCATGCGCCGGTCGCGCCCTGTTCCAGCCAGAACCGCCTGTTTTGCCGCGGCTTTTTAGCGTTTGAAAAACTGATCGGCGGCCGCGCGCTTGGAGCGTTTTTGCGCCATATCGGCCTCGAGCCGCGCAATTTCGTCGCGCATCAATTGCACGCGGTGGCCAAGTTCCTCGACCGACAGCAGGCCTAGATCCTGCCCGATCTCATGCGCGATCTTCTTCTTGGGCCTGTCGTCGTCGTCGGTCGCTGCCATCGCCGGTCTCCCGATACCCGGAAAATCTAGCGCCGGTTGCGCGGGTTGTCACTTTCCATTGGCCCGCTTAAACAAAGCCGCGCCACCGAAAATGCCGAGGAATTCATGACAAAACTTCCAAGCCACATGACCGCGATCGTCATCAAGACGCCGGGCGGCGCCGAAATGCTGGTGCCGGAGCAACGCGCCGTGCCGGCACCCGGCGATGGCGAAATCCTCGTCAAGGTCGCAGCCGCCGGCGTCAACCGGCCGGACGTGATGCAGCGCAAAGGGCTTTATCCGCCGCCGCCGGGCGCGCCCGATATTCCCGGCCTCGAAATCGCAGGCGAGGTCGTTGCGCTCGGCGCAAATGTCAAACGCTGGAAGCTTGGCGACCGCGTCATGGCGCTGGTGATCGGCGGCGGCTACGCGGAATATTGCCTCGCGCACGGCACGCACGCCATGCCGGTGAGTACGCTGCCGATGATCGAGGCGGCCGGTGTTCCGGAAAACTATCTCACGGTCTGGCATAATGTGTTCGAGCGCGGCCACCTCAAAGCCGGCGAAACCCTGCTCGTTCATGGCGGATCGTCGGGTATCGGCACTACCGCGATCCAATTGGCCAAGAATTTCGGCGCGCGCGTCATAACAACCGCTGGCTCCGAGGAAAAATGCGCGGTCTGCCGCAGCTTAGGGGCCGATACCGCCATTAACTATAAAACCGAGGACTTCGTCGCGGCCACCAAGGCGGCCACCGGCGGCAAGGGCGCCGACGTTATACTGGACATGGTGGGCGGCGATTATATCGAGCGCAATTACGAAGCCGCCGCCGTTGAGGGACGCATTGTGCAAATCGCATTCCAGGACGGCGCCAAAGCCGAGGTGAATTTCACGCGCCTCATGGTCAAGCGGCTGCATCACACCGGCTCAACGCTGCGCCCCCGTTCGGTCGCCGACAAGGGCGCGATCGTGCGCGCTTTCGAGGACCGTGCGCTGCCACTGCTCGTTGCCGGCAAGGTCAAGCCGCTCATCTTCAAGACTTTCCCATTGAAGGAAGCGGCTGCCGCCCATGCGCTGATGGAGACCAGCGCCCATATCGGCAAAATCGTCCTAACCCTTTGATACCGCAAACAAACAAATACCGGCGGCAAGCCGAGCTTTGGCGCCTGGGCAGTCTAGGCCTTCGCCTCAGGCCGCGAATTCGGCACAATGTCAGCCTTAGACTGGGCCGGGGAACATTGGGTTTTCATTTGATCGTGACACGGTGCGTAACGGCTGCAGCGCTTATGCTCGCGCTCGCCGCTGGCTTGCTGGCGGCGCCGCAAGCGCGCGCCGTCGAAGCCGTGAACGTGCGGCTCGACGCTCCAGCCATCGATCTCACCAACGCCACCGAAATCCTCAAGACCGACACCGACCGCATTCAGGTTTCGACCGCGCCGGGCCCGGACGGCATCGTTCGCCGCATTGAAGTGCGCGCGCGTGACGGCAACACCAACTGGGCGGTGTTTGCGCTCACCAATAATTCCGACGAGCAGATCGACCGGCTCATCGTCGTGCCGCATTACCGCATGGTCGGCTCGGGGATTATCTGGCCCGACCTTGGCCTATCGCGCATCGCCGGCATTACGCCGAGTTCGGGCGACCGCCCGGTGCGCCAGGAAAGCACGACTTCGGATATTTTCCGCGTCACGCTCGACCCCGGCACCGTCATCACTTTCGTCGCCGAATTACGCACCGACAGGCTGCCGCAAATCTATCTGTGGGAGCCGGACGCCTATAAGGACAAGGTCAACTCGTTCACGCTCTATCAAGGCATTGTCATCGGCATCGCCGGCTTGCTGGCGCTGTTTCTCACCATTCTTTTCGTCGTGAAAGGATCGGTGATGTTTCCCGCCGCCGCAGCGCTTGGCTGGGCGGTGTTAATCTATATCGGCATCGATTTCGGATTCTGGGGCAAGGTGTTCGACATGTCGGCCGGCGCCGAGCGCGTTTGGCGCGCCTGCGGTGAGGCGATCCTGTCGGCGACGCTGTTGGTGTTCCTGTTCGCCTATTTGAATTTGTCGCGCTGGCATGTGCGCTACGCCCACATCACCGTCGCTTGGCTCGCGGCCCTCGTCGCGTTGATCGCCGTTGCGGTGTTCGATCCGGCGGTTGCAGCCGGTATCGCGCGCATGTCGCTGGTCGGCATCGCCGTATTTGGCCTGGCGCTGGTGATCTATTTGTCCACTCACGGCTTCGACCGCGCCGTGCTGCTGATCCCGACCTGGCTGCTGCTGGTCGTATGGACGCTCGGCGCAGCCCTTGCGGTGACCGGCGTCGTCACCAACGACATTATCGGTCCTGCGCTGCTTGGCGGCCTGGTGCTGATCGTCATGCTGATCGGATTTACCGTGATGCAGCACGCTTTTGCCGGCGGGATCACGCATGGCATCGTCTCGGACGTCGAGCGCCGCGCGCTCGCGCTCACCGGTGCCGGCGACTTGATCTGGGATTGGGACGTTTCCGCCGACAAGGTTTTTACCTTGCCCGAAACCGAGCATTTGCTCGGCCTAAAGCGCGGCGTGCTCGAAGGCCCGGCCGCGCAATGGCTCGAATTCCTGCACCCGCTCGATCGCGACCGTTTCCGTTCCTCACTCGATGGCGTCGTCGAACAGCGGCGCGGCCGCCTGACGCAGGATTTCCGCCTGCGCACCATCGATGGCCACTATCTGTGGTTTACCCTCAAGGCCCGTCCGGTCGTCGGCTCCGACGGCGAAGTCGTGCGCCTCGTGGGCACGCTCACCGATGTGACCGATTTCAAGAACGCCGAGGAGCGGCTGCTGTTCGACGCCGTACATGACAATCTTACGGGTTTACCGAACAGAGAACTTTTCATCGACCGCATGGAAGCAGCCTTCGCTTATGCGCGCTCCGACCCGCAGATGCGCCCGTCGGTGATTATGGTCGATCTTGATCGTTTCAAAGCGGTCAACGATTCGGTCGGCATCGCGGTCGGCGATTCGATATTGCTTACGATTGCGCGCAGGCTCGGGCGCCTGCTCAAGCCGCAGGATACGCTGGCGCGACTATCGGGCGATCAATTCGCGCTCATCCTGGTGTCGGAGCGCGAGCCCGCGCGCATCGTCGCCTTCGCCGAGACGATGCGCCGCACTTTGCGCGCGCCGATCGCTTTCAACGACCGAGAAATCTTCATCACCGCTTCGATCGGGCTGGCGCTGGCCGAGAACGCGCCGCATCGCACCGAGGAAGTGCTCAAGGACGCGGAACTGGCGATGTATTATGCCAAGCGCATCGGCGGCGACCGCATCGAAATCTTCAAGCCGGCCATGCGCTCGCGCAAAACCGACCGCCTGACCATGGAATCGGAATTGCGCCGTGCCATCGAGCGCGAGGAAATCAAAGTTCTGTACCAGCCGATCGTGCGGCTGGAGGATCGCGCCATTGCCGGCTTCGAGGCGCTGGCGCGCTGGGATCACCCCAAAATGGGCCGCCTTTCGCCGGCCGAATTCATCTCGATCGCCGAGGAAATCGGCCTGATTGTCGATCTTGGCCTGTTCGTGCTCGACCGCACCGCGCGCCAATTGGCCACCTGGCAAGCGGCCAGCCGGGGGCGCGAGCCGATCTTTGCATCCGTCAACGTGTCGTCGCGGCAATTATTGCGCCACGACCTGATCCAGGATCTGCGCAGCGTCTTGGCGCGCAACGCGGTGGCACGCGGCACGCTCAAACTCGAGATCACCGAATCGCTGGTGATGGAAAATCCCGAACACGCCGCGCAAATCCTCACCCGCGTGCGCGAGCTTGGCGCCGGGCTTTCGATGGATGATTTCGGTACCGGCCATTCATCGCTCGCATATCTGCAGCGCTTCCCCTTCGACACCATCAAGATCGACCAGTCCTTCGTGCGTACCACCACGCGCGGCACGCGGCCGGTGATTTTGCGCTCGATCATCTCAATGGCGCATGACTTGGGCATGGAAGTGGTGGCGGAAGGCGCCGAGACCGATTCCGACGCGGTCGAGCTTTACCAGCTCGGCTGTGAATATGCGCAAGGCTTTGCCTTTGGCGAGCCGATGAGCGCGCAGGCAGCCCAGGAACTACTGATGGAAAAGCCCACGCGCGGACGCACGCTCAAGATCGCGTCGGAGTAGGTCAACGCGTTTACGCGTGGCCGGCGTCGTTCGATAACTGGCCGAGGTCGACGCCGATCTTGCGTAGCGCCTTTTCGTATTTGCCGCCGGTATCGGTGCCGAAAATCAGTTCGGGATCGGCCGCGCAATGCAGCCAGCCGTTATCCTGGATTTCCTGCTCGAGCTGGCCGGGCGCCCAGCCGGCATAGCCGAGCGCGAGAATGGCGCTGGCCGGGCCGTTGCCGCGCGCGATGGCTTTTAGAATATCGATGGTGGCGGTAAGACAAATGCCTTCGTCGATCGGCAGCGTCGAATTCTCGATAAAGAAATCGGCCGAGTGCAACACGAAGCCGCGCCCGGTCTCTACCGGGCCGCCCTTGAGCACTTTGACGTCGCCGGCCTGCACCGGCAGTTCGATACGCTCGGCCGCCGGAATCACCTCGAGCTGCACCAGCAAATCGGGGAACTTGATGTTGGAGGCCGGCTGATTGACGATGATGCCCATGGCGCCTTCGGTCGAATGCGCGCAGACATAGATGACCGAGCGGGTAAACCGCTCATCGCCCATGGCGGGCATGGCGATCAGCATCTGGCCGTCGAGATAGCCGCGCGCCGGCGCCTCGTCGTCGGGTTTGGCCGACAGTTGGCCGGGCTTTCTGGCGGCGGATTTGCGGAGTGCCTTCATGGCGAAAGGTTACCCGATGATTCTACCATTTCAAACGAAGCCGGCGGCATAAAGTTCAGTCAGCCACAGTCATATTGGATAAGACAAGATTGGACAGGACAATATTGAATAGGACAATTGTGGCGAAATCCCCGGCGCTGGCGCTGCGCGAGACCGCGGGCCGAACGCGAATTTGCCTGGATTGTGTTCACCCCCTGCTCACAATGAATTCAGTGGCGCGCCATGGTTTTCCCGACTAGATCGAGCGCCATGGATGATTTTCGCATGTTAATGCGCGCGGCGATTGCCGCCGGCGTCATCGTTGTTACGTTTGGCGCCGCTGCCCGCGCCGCCGACGAATCACCCTGGAGCGACGACAGCCGTTCAAGCATTCGCTTGATCGCCGGCAGCAACAAGAGCGGCGCTTCGCCCTTGCGAGCCGGCATCGAAATCAAGCTTCAACCCGGCTGGAAGACCTATTGGCGCTATCCGGGGGATTCAGGCGTGCCGCCGCGATTCGATTTTGGCGGCTCGGAAAATCTCGCCCGCGCCAAAGTGCTTTACCCGGCGCCGCATCTATTCACCGACGATGCCGGCAATTCGCTTGGCTACAAGGACAGTGTGATTTTTCCCGTGCAGGTGACCGCCAGGCAGCAGGGCAAACCGGTCACGCTGCGGCTCAAGATCGACTATGCGGTGTGCGAGAAGCTTTGCATTCCGGCGGAAGGCCGCGCCGAGCTCACCATTGGCGTCGGCGACAGCGCCAATGACGCGGCGCTCACCGCGGCGCAAGCGCAGGTGCCAAAACCGGCCTTGGCCTCCGACATCGGACTGACCGCCCAGCGCGTGAGCACCGGACCCAAACCCCTGGTCTATGTCGATCTCGCGGCGCCCGCCGGCAAGCCGGTCGAATTGTTCGTCGAAGGTCCTAACGCGGAATGGGCCTTGCCTGTCCCGCAGCCCGCGCAAGGCGCGCCGCCCGGCCACCGCCATTTTGGCTTCGAACTCGACGGCCTGCCACCCGGCGTCAATCCGAAGGGCAATTTCGAATTGACCTTCACCGTGGTCGAGGGCACCCGCGCGCTTGAGGTAACGACCCATCTCGACTAATGCGCCTCAAGGGCGTAATTAGCTTTCCCAAGAAAACGAAACACGCACCGCAAGAGGAAGTTCATGCCCATTAAAGTCGGCGACAAACTGCCCGCTGCCACGTTCCGCGTCATGACGGCGGAAGGGCCCAACAAGCCCAAGACCACCGACGATATTTTCAAGGGCAAGAAGGTCGCCCTGTTCGCGGTGCCCGGCGCCTTTACGCCGACCTGCACCAACATGCATATGCCGAGCTTCATCAACAATGCCGCCGCCTTCAAGGCCAAGGGCGTCGATACCATCGCGGTGACCGCCGTCAACGACGCTTTCGTCATGGAAGCCTGGAAAAAGGCCACCGGCGCCGAAGGCAAGATCGACTTTCTCTCCGACGGTAATGGCGAATTCGCTAAGGCCATCGACATGGCGTTCGACGGATCGGGCAACGGTCTCGCCACGCGCTCCAAGCGCTATTCGATGCTGGTCGAGGACGGCGTGGTCAAGCAGCTCAATGTCGAGGACGCGCCCGGCAAATGCGACATTTCGGGTGGCGCGGCGTTGCTGGGACAGATTTAGTCTGCGGTCATTCCGGGACGCCCCGAATGGGGCGGACCCGAAATCCAGATACTAATTCAGTTTTATTTCTGGATTCCGGGTTCGCGGGCTAAGGCCCGCGCCCCGGAATGACTACTGGCCTTTCATCGCTCCAACTGTTTCCGGTGTCGGGTTTACCCGACATCGGGCATTCAAAAAAAACGCAATCGGCTTTAGCCGATTGCTTTTGTCCGCGCCGCGATTAATCCGGCGCGCGCGAGTTCATCGGCTCGCTCGTTCATGGCGTGGCCGGCGTGACCTTTCACCCAGTGCCAATGCACGGTGTGCTGCGCCAGCGCCGCGTCGAGCCGTTGCCATAAATCGACATTTTTGACCGGGCTCTTGTCGGCGGTGCGCCAGCCATTACGCTTCCAGTTCTTGATCCAACCGGTGATGCCGTTTTTGACATATTGGCTGTCGGTGTGCAGTTCGACCACACAAGGGCGCTTGAGCGCCTCCAGCGCCGCGATCGCCGCCATCAATTCCATGCGGTTATTGGTGGTGTGCGCCTCGCCGCCATTCAATTCTTTTTCGTGATCGCCGAAAGTGAGAATAGCGGCCCAGCCGCCCGGCCCCGGATTGCCCGAACAGGCGCCGTCGGTGTGCACTGTGACATGTTGATCAGTCACTAGAAGCCGCCATAATCTTCGACGCTCTTGACCGACTGGTGAAACCGCAGCTTGCGGAAATATTCCAGCGGATCCTTCGGTTTCACCAGCGCGCCGTCCGGCACCGCCAGCCAATCGACCAGCCGCGTCAACAAAAAACGCATGGCCGCGCCACGCGCCAACACCGGCAGCGCCGCGCGTTCCTGCGCCGACAAGGGCCGCACATTGCCATAGGCCTTGAGCAGCGCGCGGCCCTTGGTAACGTTGTAGGAATGATCCGGCTCGAAGCACCAGGCGTTGAGGCATATGGCGACGTCGAAGCTGAGCGTATCGGTGCAGGCGAAATAGAAATCGATCAGCCCGGACAGTTTGCCGCCGAGAAAAAACACATTGTCGGGAAACAGATCGGCGTGGATGACGCCTTGCGGCAAATCGCGCGGCCACGCCTTGGCGAGCGCGTCGAGTTCCTTGGCGATTTCCGCGCACAGGCCCGGCTGGACGCTGTCGCCGCGCGGCTTGGCCTGTTCGTAAAGCGGGCGCCAGCTTTCGAGCGAGAGCGCGTTCGCGCGCTTCATCTTGAAATCGGCACCGGCGAGATGCAACCGCGCCAAAGCCTCGCCAACCGCGGCGCAGTGATCGGGCTTGGGTCGGCGGATCCACATGCCGTCGAGAAAAGTCACCATCGCGGCCGGACGGCCGGCCAGCGTACCGAGCACGCCGTCTTGTTTGTTT
>Ga0302319_10005514_pt1 | contig 25427 bp, 20 predicted proteins | sample Bog_T0_2_FD_203319 | JGI IMG/M metagenome (GOLD analysis project Ga0302319, IMG submission 203319) | Peat permafrost microbial communities from Stordalen Mire near Abisko, Sweden - Bog_T0_2 | ecosystem: Environmental > Terrestrial > Soil > Wetlands > Peat | place: Sweden: Abisko, Stordalen Mire...
CCGGACATTCTTTTAATCGCCACCGGATCGGAAGTCGGTTTGATCGCCGAGGTTTCGGAAAAACTAAAAGAAAAAAAGATCAAAGTCCGTCTCATCTCCATGCCTTGCTGGGAATTGTTCGATGCCCAGCCCCGAAGCTACCGCGACTCGGTGTTTCCCCCGTCGGTTCATGCCAGACTCGCGGTTGAGGCGGGCGCGACCCAAGGCTGGCGCAAGTATGTGGGCGACGGGGGTGACGTGATCGGGGTTGACCGTTTTGGCGCGTCCGCCCCCGGCAAAACCGTGATGAGCGAATACGGGTTTACGGTCCGCAATGTTTATGAGAGGGCGATGAAGCTGATAAAAATTAAAAAGAAGATTTAACCGCTGCGAGACCGGCCCTCGCGGGAGAACTGGGCGTCCTAGATGGTTAAAAGGGTTCGAGAGAAATAGATCAAAGAAAGAGTATGACAATGAAACATGAATTCAAAGTCGGGGATTTTGTGGAATGGAAATCGGAAGGCGCGACCGCCAGGGGAGCTATTTTAAAGAAGGTAAGTTCTCCTCTGAAGTTTAAAACCTTTACCGTCCGCGCGTCAAAGACGGAACCCCAGTATTTCATTAAGCGGGCGAAAACGGGCCTGGTGGTTATGCACAAGGGCACGGCCCTCAAGTGGATTGGCGAAAATGAAAATCCAACTCAAACCCGACCGGCGCGGCCGAAGAAAAGGGATATTAAAAAAACCGGTGTAAAAAGAAACCGTTTGCGCGGGTTGGAAGTCTTTGGCCAGAGCGTTTGGATGGATTTTATCCAGCGCAAAATGATTGAGTCGGGCAAGCTGAAGAAAATGATTCAGAAAGATGGGCTGGGCGGTGTAACTTCCAATCCGTCGATCTTTGAGAAGGCCATCGCGGAAAGTTCCGATTACGACAAGGCGATCCGTGAGCTGGCAGGAAAAGACCAAACGGCGGACCAGATATATACAGCCATCACCGTGAAGGATATCCAGGACACGGCCGATCTTTTTCGTCCTCTTTATGACCGGTTAGACGGTGCGGATGGATTTGTGAGCCTTGAAGTTTCTCCCCACCTGGCCCACGACACCGCCGGGACGATCGCTGAGGCGCGCCGATTGTGGGCCGCGGTGGGACGTCCGAACGTGATGATCAAGGTGCCGGGAACCAAGGAAGGTTTGCCCGCCATCCGGCAGCTCATCGGCGAGGGAATCAATGTCAACATCACCCTGCTTTTCGGCCTTCCCCGGTACCGGCAAGTCGCGGAGGCCTACATTGCGGGACTGGAAACCCTGGCCGCGAGAGGCAAGCCGTTAAAATCGACATCATCCGTCGCGAGCTTTTTTCTCAGCCGTATCGACGTGCTGATCGATCCGATGTTGAAGAAAGCGGGGGCCAAAAACTCCTCAAAAGCCGATTTGGCTGAAAAGCTAAAGGGACAAACGGCCATTCTCAGCGCCAAAGCGGCTTATTTGATTTACAAAGAACTTTTTGACGATAAAAGATTCAAAAGACTTAAAGCGAAAGGCGCGAAGAACCAGAGGCTCCTTTGGGCCAGCACCAGCACCAAAAATCCCGATTACAGCGACCTGAAATACGTAGACGGCCTGATCGGCCCGGAAACTGTCAACACGATCCCCTTGGAGACTCTCGCCGCCTATCGGGACCATGGCGAACCGGCGTCCCGGTTGAGTCACGATGAAATGGGGGCGCACAAAACACTTCTTCAGCTATCTGAAATGGGGATTGACCTGGATGAGATGACCCAGCGGCTTGAGGATGAAGGGGTCCAGAAATTTACCAAGTCGTTCGATCTTTTGATGAAAACGCTCAAGAAAAAAATCTCTCAACACTGAATGGATTACGGTTTTCAATAGACCGTAGGACGAAATGAAGACAGAACAAAATTAACGCGCCAGCCTGGTCAGGAAAAATGATGAATTTGGATACCGCTTTGATGGATAGCCGGGAGATGGCCGAGGCTGACCGTTTAACCGTCGAAATGGGTGGTCCGGTTCTGGAGTTGATGGAAAAGGCGGGAAGCGGAGTGGCAAGTGAAATTATCAGCCGCTGGCCGCTATGCCGGGTCACCGTTCTCTGCGGGCCCGGTAATAACGGGGGCGATGGTTTTGTCACGGCCCGCCGGCTTCTCGAAGCGGGATGGCCCGTCCGGTTAGCCCTGCTGGGTTCCCGCGGAACGCTTAAAAATGAGACCGCCCAGGAAGCGCAACGGTGGTCGGGAGCGGTCGAACCTCTGGAACCAGCGGTACTTCAAGACGCCCAATTGATCGTGGATGCCGTCTTCGGCGCGGGTTTGAGCCGGGCCCTGGAGAGCCCGGTATTGGAAACTTTACGCGCGGCGGCTGAAATGAAAATACCCACGGTGGCGGTGGATATTCCCAGCGGTTTGATGGGAGATACGGGAGAAGTTTTGGGAGCGCAGGCGTCAGTGTTGACTGTGACCTGTACCCGCAAAAAGCCCGGCCATTTGCTGCTTCCCGGCCGGGAACTCTGCGGAGAGATCGTCGTGACGGACATCGGAACGCCCTTATCGGTTATCGAAAAGATCGCGCCTCAAACTTTTGAAAATGGCCCGAAGCTATGGATCGACGAACTGCCACAAGCAGTCGCAGGGGGCAACAAATACGACCGGGGACATGCCCTGATCCGGGGCGGTTATCCCATAACAGGCGCCTCCCGGATGGCCGCTTTAGGCGCGGCCCGAGCGGGGTCCGGATTGACGACCATCGCGGTACCTCAGATCGCTTTGGCCATTTACGCGGGCGCTTTGACCAGCATCATGGTTCATCCACTGGTGGATGACGGGGATTTTGAACGTTTGATGGAAGATCCGCGGTTTACCGCTTTTCTCATCGGCCCTGGAGCCGGAGTCGGCGAGGAAACCCGACAATGGGTCGTTGCCATCCTTGATAAAAAACGTCCCACTTTGTTGGACGCGGACGCTTTGACCTCGTTTCAAACTGATCCATCGGCGTTGGACGCGGCGATTAAAGGACCCTGTGTTTTGACGCCTCATGAGGGTGAGTTCCGCCGGTTGTTTGATTTCAAGGGCGACAAGCTGTCCCGGGCCCGCGCGGCGGCCAAACGATGCGGCGCTGTGGTGGTCCTCAAGGGCAGCGACACGATCATCGCGGCCCCCGATGGCCGGGCGATTATCAATTCCAACGCGCCGTCCACCCTGGCCACCGCAGGTTCGGGCGATGTGTTGAGCGGGATTATTCTGGGACTTCTCGCCCAGGGAATTGATCCATTCTTCGCCTCGGCGGCGGGGGTGTGGATGCATGGCGCGGCGGCGGATGAATTTGGACCGGGTCTGATCTCCGAGGACCTGCCCGGTTTACTGCCGAAAGTGTTCCAACAGCTTTACGTCCTTAAATAATAAAGTCTTACCGGAGAAAACAATGAACGCGATGGTACTGAACCGAATCCAAACCCCCTTGGAGTGGACTACTCTGAAAGATCCGCAACCGGGCCCTGGCCAGATCCGGGTCAAGGTGAGCGCCTGCGGCGTTTGCCGGACTGACCTGCATGTGGTGGACGGGGAATTACCCCATCCCCAAGTTCCCATCATTCCGGGACACGAGATTGTGGGCCGGATTGATTTGATGGGGCCGGAAGTAAAGGGTTTAAAAGTCGGGGAAAGGGTGGGCATTCCCTGGCTGGCCCGTACCTGCGGGGTTTGTCCCTACTGCCGGAACGGCCACGAAAATCTTTGCGACCATCCCCTCTTTACGGGTTATACCTGCGATGGTGGTTTTGCTACTTCTGTTGTGGCCGACGCGCAGTTTACTTTTCCCCTGGGCGAGTCGGGCAGCGATGTTTCGATGGCCCCATTACTCTGCGCAGGCCTCATCGGCTGGCGGGCGCTGACCGCCGCGGGCGAAGGCAAACAGCTGGGACTTTATGGCTTCGGCGCGGCGGCTCATATTATCGCTCAAGTGGCCGTATGGCAGGGACGATCAGTTTTCGCTTTTACCAAACCGGGCGACCTGACAACCCAGAATTTCGCCAGGGGACTGGGAGCGACCTGGGCGGGCGGGTCGGATGAAACTCCTCCGGAACCGCTGGACGCGGCAATTATTTTCGCGACCCTCGGTGATTTGGTGCCTTTGGCGCTCAAGGCTGTCCACAAAGGCGGACGGGTGGTTTGCGCCGGCATTCACATGAGCGACATTCCAAAATTTTCTTACGATTTGCTTTGGGGCGAACGGCAGATCGTTTCGGTGGCCAATCTGACCCGCCAGGATGGAATTGATTTTTTGGGACAGGCGCCCGAAATGAATATTGTGACAGAGACAACCACTTATCCGCTCCGTCAGGCCAACGAAGCCCTGGCGGACTTGCGGGCTGGCCGGTTCGACGGCGCCGCGGTGCTTGTACCATGACAATTCCCGCTCTGGTTTCGAACCTTGGATCAGTGGTCGCGGTACGCGGCAGTGTGGTGGATATTCAGTTTGATCACCATTTACCTCCCATCTATTCTTTGCTGCGCGCGAAAGAGGGAAAAATTGCCATTGAGGTTCTAGCCCAGTTGGATTCCCACCGGGTGCGGGGAATCGCTCTCAACGCGACCCAGGGATTGGCCCGGGGAGTTCCGGTGGAAGATACGGGAGGGACTTTAAAAGCGCCGATAGGTCAAACCATTTTGTCCCGCATGTTTAACGTATTTGGCGATCCTATCGACCAACAGGCGGCGCCTGCGGGTGTTCAATGGCGGACCATTCATCGGGATCCGCCCCCCCTAGTCAGACGATCTACCAAGTCTGAAATTTTTGAGACGGGAATCAAAGTTATCGACGTCCTGCTTCCCATGGAACGGGGCGGCAAATCGGGTCTGTTTGGGGGCGCGGGAGTCGGCAAAACGGTTTTGCTGACCGAAATGATTCATAACATGATTGGACACCAAAACGGCGTCAGTATTTTTTGCGGCATAGGCGAGAGATGCCGTGAAGGCGAGGAACTTTACCGCGGCATGAAGGACGCCGGGGTGCTGCCCAATATGGTGATGGTCTATGGACAGATGAACGAACCGCCGGGAAGCCGCTTTCGGGTAGGCCATACCGCGCTGACCATGGCGGAATATTTCAGGGATGATGAGCGCCGCGACGTTCTTTTGCTGATCGACAATATTTTCCGTTTTATCCAGGCGGGAATGGAAGTCTCGGGTTTGATGGGGCAAATGCCCTCGCGCCTCGGCTACCAGCCCACCATGGGAACCGAACTGTCCCGCCTGGAAGAACGTATCGCCAATACCGACGCGGGAGCGATCACTTCCATTCAGGCGGTCTATGTGCCGGCGGATGATTTGACCGATCCGGCCGCGGTCCATGTTTTTTCCCATCTCTCAGCGTCCATTGTGCTCTCCCGAAAAAGGGCGAGCGAGGGACTCTATCCGGCTGTCGATCTTCTTCAGTCCAGTTCGAAAATGGCCACGCCCGGTATCGTCGGGGAAAGGCATTATCTTTTGGCCCAGCAAATCCGAAAGACCCTGGCCCAGTATGAGGACCTCAAGGATGTCATCGCCATGCTGGGACTGGAGCAATTGTCCCCGGATGACCGCAAGGTAGTCGCCCGGGCCCGCCGGCTTGAGCGGTTTTTGACCCAGCCCTTTTTCGCCACGGAACAATTCAGCGGGATCAAAGGAAAAGTGGTCAGCCTTAAAGATTCCCTGGATGGATGCGAACGCATTTTGAAGGATGAGTTTAAGGATTACCCGGAAAGCGCTCTTTACATGATTGGAGCCATTGACGAGGCCAAAAAGCCGGCTCCCGCCGACAAAGCGCCCGTCAAAAACGAACCGGACAAAACAAAACCGGAGGCGCCGCATGCCATCCACGCTCATGAATCTTAAAGTTCTTCTGCCCTATGGAATTTTCGCGGAGAAAAACAGCGTTTCCCGCATTGTCGCGGAGACCAGCGAGGGCTTTTTCGGGCTTTTGCCCCACCGACTTGACTGCGTGGCCTCGCTCGTGCCCGGAATACTTATTTATCAAAATGAATCCGAACCGGAAGTTTATGTGGCGGTGGACGAAGGGGTTCTGGTTAAGACCGGGTTGGATGTGCTCGTCTCGGTGAGAAACGCCATGGCGGGAACGGATTTAGGCCAGTTGCGCGGGATTGTTCAAAAAGAATTTGAGAACCTCAATGATCAGGAGAAAAGCGTCCGCGCGGTCATGAACAAAATGGAAAGTGGTTTTATCGAACGTTTGGCGGAGTTTCGTCATGACTGAAAAGATAGAAGTGAAAAGCCAGGAAAACACGAGCCAGCTCAGCCAAACCGTCGGCGAAAAGGCGAAAAGAAAAATCGCGGCGGAAAAAAATCCGGGAAGGGGAGTTTGGTTCGGTCTTGGAATGATGGGGCTCATCGGCTGGTCGGTGGCGGTTCCCACCTTACTGGGCGCGGCGTTGGGCATTTGGCTGGACGATAAGCATCCCGGAACCCATTCCTGGACGCTGATGCTGCTGGTAGCGGGCCTGTCCATCGGCTGCTTGAACGCGTGGCGTTGGGTAGCCAAGGAAGACAGGGAGATGGGAGAAAATCAGGAGGATAGCGATGGATGAGATATTGAATTTACTGCTGGCTTTGGCGATGGGTATCTTTCTTGGTGTTATCTTCTTTGGCGGTCTTTGGTGGACGGTCCGGAAGGGTATTTCATCCAAAAAACCGGCATTTTGGTTCTTCGGCAGCCTGGTATTGCGAACCGTTATTGTCCTGGCTGGATTTTATTTTATTTCACGCGGTCATTGGGAAAACCCGCTGGTTTGTCTGCTGGGATTTGTCCTGACGCGCCTCATCGTTATGCGGGTCACGCGGACGGTGGAAAATCCCAGCAATTTAATAGAGGGAGCCAGCCATGCGCCTTACTCCTGATGAGCTGATCCTCTGGCGACAAGGGTTTTTAAAACTCAACGGAACCATCTTGTTTACTTGGGTACTCATGCTGGCGCTGGCGGCAGGATCCTTCTTTTTGACGCGCCATCTCTCGACGGGCTTAAAGCGCTCCCGCTGGCAAAACCTCCTGGAAATTATCGTGACAGGCATGGATAAGCAAATCCAAGACGTGGGCCTCAATGAACCAAAGAAATACCTGGGTTTTATCGGTACGCTCTTTATCTTTGTCGCCTCATCCAGTCTTTGCACCGTTATTCCGGGTTTTGAGACGCCGACGAGTTCGCTTTCGACCACCGTGGCCCTCGCCCTCTGCGTGTTTGTGGCCGTGCCTTTTTTTGGAATCGCGGAACAGGGAGTGGTCAATTACCTCAAGTCCTATATGAAACCAACCTTCTTCATGCTGCCCTTCAACATCATCAGTGAACTTTCACGCACCCTGGCCCTTTCCATCCGTCTATTCGGCAACATGATGAGCGGGGCGATGATCGTGGGGATTTTAGTCACAATTACGCCCTTTATCTTTCCCATTTTCATGACGGCGTTGGGACTTCTGACGGGCATGGTGCAGGCCTACATCTTCAGTATTTTAGCCGCGGTTTATATCGCGGCGGCCACGCGGGTCCGACAGCCCAAGCCCGCGCCCGCGGTGAAGAGTTGAAATTTAAATCTGTGAAATAAAAGGAGAAACAATATGGACAGCATGACAATTATCGCGGTGGCATCGATTGGCGTCGCGGGCATTACGACGAGTTTTGGCACCATGGGGCCGGCGCTGGCGGAAGGAAGGGCGGTCGCGACCGCGCTGACATCTCTGGCCCAACAGCCTGACGCCTCGGCGACCATAACCCGAACCTTGTTTGTGGGACTGGCGATGATTGAGTCCACGGCCATCTACTGTTTCGTGGTCTCGATGATTCTTATTTTTGCCAACCCCTTCTGGAACCATGTCATCGCCCAGACTGCGGCGAAGTAATTCCGTGTTAATCGACTGGTTTACCATAGGCGCGCAAGCCCTTAATTTTTTGATTTTAGTCTGGCTGTTGAAGAGGTTTCTTTATAAGCCGATTCTCAACGCCATTGAGGCCCGGGAGAAACTGGTCGCGGCTGAATTGGCCGACGCCGATCAAAAAAAAACTGAGGCTCGAAAAGAAAGCGACGAGTTTAAGCAAAAGAACACGGATTTTGACCAGAAACGCTCCGCTTTGTTGGCCCAAGCGGCCGCGGAGGCGAAAACCGAAGGGCAAAAACTCATGGAGCAGGCGCGCCAGGCCACCGCGGACTGGAGAGCGAAACAACAGGAAGCCTTAAAAACAGAAGAACATAATTTAAGTCAGGCCATCAGCCTCAGAACCCAGCAAGAAGTTTTCGCTATTGCCCGTAAGACCCTCGCCGATTTGGCGACCACGAGTTTGGAGGTCCAGTTGGCGGATATTTTTATCCGCCGCTTGAAAGCGATGGAACCCCAGGCTAAAGCGGGATTGGCGGCTTCCCTCAAAAGCGCGCGTGAACCAGCGGTTATTCGCGGCGCCTTTGACCTGCCTCCTGAACAGAAAGCGTTGATTCAAAAGGCTCTCAATGAAACTTTTTCGGCCGATATTCATATTCGTTACGAAACCGCGCCGAATCTGGTAGGTGGCATTGAACTCATAACGAACGGACAAAAAGTGGGATGGAGTATCGCGGAATATCTGGTTTCGCTGGAAAAGGGCGTGGACGAAATCCTGAAAGAGAAGGAGAAAACCGAATCAAAAATGCCGTCCGATCTGACGACGAAGATTGCCAAACGCGCCTACGAGCTTTACGAGCAGGGGGATCACAAAAGCGATTCGTCAGTTCGGGACTGGAGTAAGGCGGAACAAGAGATACGCAAGGATGAGGTCAAGAACAAGCCTGAGACGGAAATGAAGGCGGAACCAAAGCCTGAAAGTAAAACCGAGCCGCAGCCGGAAATTAAAAAATCATGAACATCGAACCGGAGACTCTCCGAAATATTTATGACAGAACGTTTGACGGAATAAATCAGGCGCTCGAAAAATTCGCTCCTCAAATGAAACCCCATGAGATCGGAATCATTACTTCGGTGGTGACAGGCATCGCCAAAGTGTCCGGTCTTCCCGGCGTTGGATATGGGGAACTGGTGACCTTTCCCGGCAATGTTTTGGGTATCGCGTTCAATGTGGATGAAAAGGAAATCGGCGTTGTTTTGTTGGGCGACTATTGGCATCTTCGGGCCGGAGATGAAGTGAGCCGCACGGGGCAGGTGATGGATGTAGGGGTGGGGAATGGTTTACTGGGACGGGTCATGAACCCTCTGGGCGTACCCCTGGATGAAAAGGGACCGATCCAATTTACCCAACGGCTTCCCATTGAACGGCCCGCTCCCGCCATTATGGATCGTTTGCCTGTGACGACGCCACTTCAGACCGGGATTAAAGTTATTGACGCGTTGATTCCCATCGGACGGGGACAGCGCGAACTGATTCTGGGAGACCGGCAAACGGGTAAGACCGCTATCGCCCTTGACGCCATTCTTAACCAACGCGATACGAATATGATCTGCGTTTATTGCGCCATCGGTCAGAACGCCTCCTCGGTAGCCAAGGCTGTAGCCAGCCTGAGGGAAAAAGGAGCGATGGAATACACCGTCGTGGTGGTGGCCGAGGGAAATGATCCGCCGGGCGTGGCTTATATCGCGCCCTATGCCGCCACCAGCATCGCCGAGTTTTTTATGGAAGAGGGCCGGGATGTACTGATTGTCTACGATGATCTCACCCATCACGCCAGAGCTTACCGTGAAATTTCGCTTCTCCTGCGCCGACCGCCGGGCCGCGAGGCTTTCCCCGGGGATATTTTTTATATTCATTCCCGACTGCTTGAACGGGCGACACGCTTGCGCAAAGAACGGGGAGGCGGGTCCCTGACCGCTTTGCCGATTATCGAAACCGAAGCCCAGGATATTTCGGCCTATATCCCCACCAACCTGATTTCCATTACGGACGGTCAAATTTACCTTTCCCCCACGCTTTTTGAGCTGGGGGCCTTGCCCGCGGTGGATGTGGCTAAATCGGTTTCGCGGGTGGGCGGCGAAGCCCAAAGGCCGGCCTACCGGGGGGTCACGGGCGACCTGAAACTGGCCTATGCCCAGTTTGAGGAGCTGGAAACCTTTTCGAAATTTGGCGCCCGTTTGGATGAAGATACCCGTAAAAGTATCGAGCATGGACGGCGGATCCGGGCCTGTCTTAAACAAGCCCAATTTGTCCCTGTGCCTCTGATGGAACAGATTGTTGTATTGCTGGCATTATCCGAAAAGTTATTCGATCCCATCAGTCTGGATCAGATGGCGAAAGCCGAAAAGGTTTTGCGTGAGGCGGCCAGAACTCTTCCGCCCGATCTTCAAGAAAGATTAAAAGCCGCCGACAAAATGACAGACGGGGATCATGACGCGATAAGCCGATTGGCCAAGCAATCTTTAATTCCATTTCTTCCCAAACCCGAACCCCCGCCTCAACCGGAAGCTGTCAAAGGGGCTAAACCCGAACCGATACCGCAGACTCCTCCTCAAACACAGGTGAAATCATGAGTGATACCACTATCAGTCTTCGCCGAAAGATTAGCGGGGCCAAAGATCTTCAATCGGTAGTTCGTACCATGAAGGCGGTTGCCGCTTCCAGCGTTGGTCAATATCAGAAATCGGTGGCGGCTTTAGGAGATTACTATCGGACCGTGGAACTGGGCTTGGGCGTTTGTCTACGTGAAATGGGCCGGAAACCTTTGGCCGCCGAGCCCAGACCTCAAAGACCATCCCGCGTCATCGGTGCGGTTGTATTTGGTTCGGACCAAGGGCTGGTGGGCCAATTTAATGATCTGATCGCCGATGAGGCGATTCAGAAGATGAAGAAATTCCCCGTTAAACCTCGGGTTTGGGCCATCGGTGACAGGATATATGCCCGTCTGGCGGACGCGGGCTTTTCGGTAAAGGGGACCCTTGCGGTCCCCAACTCGGTGAAGGCGATCGCCCCGCTGGTCGGACAGATTCTGCTGGAGAGCGAGAAGGATCAAGGTCAAGGCGAAGGGGCTGAACTTCATCTTTTTTATAACAACCTCACCTCCGGTTCGACTTATCAGCCCGTCAGTCAACAGTTACTGCCACTGGATGAAAAATGGAGGAAAGAACTGGTCGGACTGAAATGGCCGACTAAAAAATTACCTGAAGTTATAGGAGGACAGGCCATCACTTTAAGATCGCTGATCCGGGGATATCTTTTTGTTTCTCTTTTTCGGGCCTGCGCCGAATCCCTGGCCAGTGAAAACGCCAGCCGTCTGGCGTCCATGCAGCGCGCCGATAAAAATATTGATGAATTGCTAGAAGGTCTCAATGGGAAATTCCATCGTTTTCGCCAGAGCGGGATTGATGAGGAATTATTTGACGTCGTTTCGGGTTTCGAGGCGCTGAGTAAGGATGGATGAAATGAGGGGGAGAAAAAAATGAATAAGCTAATACTGATCGAAACCGCAAAATCACTGGTGGCCGATAATAAGGGTTTGCTGGCGATGGATGAAAGCAATCCGACCTGCGATAAACGTTTTGCCCTGTTGGGAATTCCCCAGACTGAAGAAATGCGGCGAACTTACCGGGAATTAATCGTCACCACGCCCGGACTGGGGGAGTGTATTCACGGGGCGATCCTCTGCGACGAGACTCTCCGCCAGAAAAAAAGAGACGGGACTCCTTTCGCAAAAGCCCTCTCCGACGCCGGAATCATTCCCGGCATCAAGGTGGATCAGGGCGCGAAAGATCTGGCGGCCCATCCGGGTGAAAAAATAACCGAAGGCCTGGACGGGCTAAGGGAGCGACTGATCGAATACGTTCAAATAGGCGCCCGTTTTGCCAAGTGGCGCGCAGTGATCACCGTGGGCGAGGGCATTCCGAGCTGGAGCTGTGTGGAAGCCAACGCACAGGTTTTGGCCCGCTACGCCGCTTTGTGTCAGGAATCTGGACTGGTTCCCATCGTGGAGCCCGAAGTACTCATGGACGGGAGCCACAGTCTTCAACGATGCCGGGAAATAACCGAGGAAACTTTACGGATGGTTTTTCATCAGCTTCATGCGCAAAGGGTCATGCTGGAGGGCCTGATTTTGAAACCCAACATGGTTCTTCCCGGATTGACCTGTCCGAAACAGGAAACCGCCGAGGAAATAGCCGACACCACCATCAGATGTTTCTCGAGAGTGGTCCCGGCCGCCGTTCCGGGAATCGCTTTTCTCTCCGGCGGTCAATCAGGGGAACTGGCCTCGGCGCGGTTGAATGCCATGAATGTCCGGTTCAAGGGCAGACTTCCCTGGGCGGTAACTTTTTCCTTTTCCCGGGCCATTCAATATCCGGCTTTGGAAATTTGGAAAGGGCAGGAAGCCAATGTTCCGGCGGCGCAAAAAGCGCTCTATCACCGGGCTTATTGCAACCACGCGGCGCGGCGAGGCGACTATAACGCCGAACTGGAAAAGATTTGACTGGGATGACGTGGTTTACAGTCCCTTTCGACGAGAGACGATCAAAAGGATAGCTTGAGTCTCGTTTTGATTTTATCGAATCATCTTCATCCTGCGGTTAGACCTCCCTCCGTTGTTTTGCTGGATATTCCCGCGAAAGTTGTCTCAATCGAATGGCATGCAGTTTGCTTTAATTATTTAATTGGATTTGATTGATTTTGGGATTTTAAAAATTAAAAGGAATAAGACATGAGAAATAACGCCAAACCAGCGATGTTTTTAACTTTAACCATGATGGGTTTAGGAGTTTATGGCTGTGGAACACCCAAAGCAGTCACCACCGGGGTTCCGAACACGGCTGAAAATAATGAGGTGGCGGCGGCAACACCGCAAACCCAAGCTCAACCGCAACCGGCTTCTATGGAGAAGTATGTAGTTCAAAAAGGGGACACCCTATGGGCGATTTCTGGCAAAACTGAAATTTACGCCGATTCCTTTCAATGGCCCCTGATTTTTAAGGTCAACCGGGATCTCATTCAGGATCCGGATCTAATTTATCCCGATCAAAAATTGACAATTGATAAGAGCGTTTCTGAGGCAGAAACGAAAAATGCTGAAAAACTTGCCGATGAAACACCGAAGTATGTTCCTCATGAGAAAGTTCGTAAACCGCTCCCCATCGATTATTTTTAACGATAAAAGTTTTTAAATTATTTTGTTTCTTATCGCTTAATCGAAATGGGGGCATGAGTGGAAATCACACAAAAAATGGAAATTAAAAACCGGTTGGGCCTTCATTTAAGGGCGGCGGCTGAGTTGGTGAAAACCGCCTCTAAATACAAGTGCCGAATACTGGTCAGAAACAACCACCACCAGGCGGATTGTAGAAGCATTCTCAATCTTATGGTGCTCGCGGCGAGCTATGGATCGGAACTAACGCTGATATTTGAAGGGGATGATGCCTGGCACGCGCAACAGGCGATCAAAAATCTTTTTCTCAACAAATTCGGAGAAAAAGATTAACTGTTTTAAGTAATGGCGGCGGTATCGCATGATTCGGTAATCCCGTTCGTAATAAAAATAAGGAGACCCCATGAGTCAAACATCCCCTATGAACCATTTGATATATGGGCTGCCTACGGATATCGAGGGATTCGATTCTCTCCTTGAATTGGCTTTGGATTTGCGCTGGACGTGGAATCACACCTCGGACGAGGTATGGAGAAATCTGGATCCGGCGCTCTGGGATCAGACCCATCACCCCTGTGATATCTTGCATTCGGTTTCCCGGCAGAAAATAAGCGCTATGCTCGCCGATCCGATTTTTCGAAAGAAGATCGACGCCCTTTTGTTATCTAAAAAAAAGGCGGAAGAAGCGCCTTCGTGGTTTCATCAGCATTATCCGGAATCGTCCCTGTCCTGTGTGGCGTATTTCAGCATGGAATTTATGTTAAGCGAGGCTCTTCCAATTTATTCGGGAGGCCTGGGCAATGTGGCCGGCGACCAGCTCAAAGCCGCCAGCGACCTGGGTGTTCCAGTGGTGGGTGTGGGCCTGCTCTATCAGCAAGGATATTTTCGCCAGGTGATCGACAAGCACGGGAACCAACAGGCCATCTATCCTTACAACGACCCGGGTCAACTGCCCATTACGCCCCTGCGCCTTCCGAACGGCGAATGGCTGAGGCTGGAAATCACCTTGCCTGGTCATTCTGTCTGGTTGCGGGCTTGGCAGGCGCAGGTCGGGCGGGTCAAGCTTTACCTTCTGGACAGCAATGATGTGGCCAATATTCCCGCGCACCGGGAGATTACCAGTGAACTGTATGGAGGCGGGCCGGAACTCCGTTTGAAACAAGAGATGGTGTTGGGGATCGGAGGCTGGCGATTGCTGCGCGCGATGGGGCTCCAACCGAAAGTCTGTCACCTCAACGAAGGCCATGCGGCCTTCGCTGTGTTGGAACGGGCGCGGAATTTCATGGAGGAAACCGGCCAGCCTTTTGACTCGGCCCTAGCCGTAACGCGGGCGGGAAACCTGTTTACCACTCATACGGCTGTGGCCGCTGGCTTTGATCGTTTTGACCCGGCCCTGATAGAACAGTACCTCAGCGGGTATGCGGAACACAAACTCGGCATACCCTTTCATGACTTGATGGCACTGGGTCGCCAGAACCCGGATGACCCGTGGGAGAGTTTCAATATGGCCTATCTGGCCATCCGTGGAAGCGGGTCGGTCAACGCAGTAAGCCGCCTGCATGGGCAGGTTAGCCGACATCTCTTTGAGCCGCTTTTCACGAACTGGCCGGAGGCTGAGGTTCCCATCACCCACGTCACGAATGGAGTCCACATGCCCACCTGGGACTCGGCCCCGGCCGATGATCTTTGGACGGAAGCCTGCGGAAAAGACCGCTGGCTGGGTCCGTTGGAAAATCTGGAGCAGAACATCCGCCGCATTTCCGACGGCAGGTTCTGGCAATTTCGCACCGCCGCGAGCAAGTCGTTTGTTGAGTACGCGCGCGCGAGGTTGTCCGCGCAACTGGCCGTTTCGGGTGCCGCACCGGAGGAGGTGGAAGGGGCCAAACATATCTTCGATCCCAACACGTTAACGCTGGGATTCGCGCGCCGTTTCGCCACTTATAAACGGCCCGACATGCTATTACAAGATCCGGAGAGACTTTTACGCCTGTTAACCAATTCCCAGCGTCCTGTGCAACTGGTTATCGCGGGAAAAGCCCATCCGGAGGATCAGGCGGGACAGGGCCTGATCCATGAGTGGATCCAATTTATCCGCAGACCCGAAGTTCGCCCTCATGTGGTCTTCCTCAGCGACTACGACATGCTTTTGAGCGAGTACATGGTGCAGGGAGTTGATGTCTGGATCAACACTCCCCGGCGGCCATGGGAAGCCTGCGGAACCAGCGGCATGAAGGTGCTTGTCAATGGAGGTATCAATCTATCCGAATTGGACGGCTGGTGGGCCGAGGCCTATACCCCGGAAGTTGGGTGGGCGTTGGGAGACGGCAAAGAGCATGGCGACGATCCCGCCTGGGATGCGGTCGAGGCCGAAACGCTTTATAGCCTGTTTGAACAAAAAGTCATACCGGAATTTTATGACCGAAACGGGAGCGGCATTCCGACGGCGTGGATTCAACGGATGCGCGAGAGCATGGCGCGATTGACGCCGAATTTTTCCTCTAACCGCGCCGTACGGGAATACACCGAGCGACATTATCTCCCGGCCGCTTCCGCTTACCTTGAGCGCTCTGCGAACAAAGGCGTAGTGGGCAAACAAGTGATTGATTGGCAAAAAAATCTGGAACAGAAGTGGTCCGCGCTTCATTTCGGGGACATGAAGATTGATACCCATGATAACCAACACTTTTTTGAGGTTAAGGTCTTTCTCAATGACATTGATCCACGATCCGTAAGAGTGGAGCTCTACGCCGAGGGCGTCAAGGGCGAGGCTCCTTTTCGGGAGGAAATGAAGCAAGTCAGCTCTTTGCCCGACACCATAGGCGGCTTTGTTTATGGAGTGAAGGTTTCAGGTGGCCGACCGCCGACGGATTATACGGCAAGAGTGATCCCACACCACGATGGAGTCGCCGTGCCTTTGGAAGAGAAACGGATCCTATGGCAACGATAAATAAAAACCCACAACGCAAGTTGGGCAATTACATCTCCGATATGTCTGAACACGCCGATGTCCGGGTCGGTTCGCCGCTACCCCTGGGAACACAGGAAAGGGGAGAAGGAGTTAATTTCTCCCTATTTAGCCGCAATGCCACCGGGGTCCGGCTGGAGTTGTTTGACCATCCGGAGGACGCGACGCCGGCACGGTTTTTCGATCTAGACGCTGCCTTGAACCGCACTGGCGACGTATGGCACGTTTGGGTGAAAGGTATCCGTTCCGGCCAGCTTTACGCTTACCGCGTGGACGGCCCTTATTCTCCCGAGGAGGGACACAGGTTCAATTTCAAACGGCTTCTCCTTGATCCCGCTGCCGCTGCGATTTCAAATCTGCCCCCATGGGATTTTGCGTCCGCCCTCGGATACGATCCGTCGTCTCAGGGGAAAGACCTGACTCTCTCGAAAAAGGATAACGCTAAATCGACGCCCAAATGCATTTTTTTGAACGAGTCTTTCGATTGGAAGGGGGACCGGCCGCAGCGGCATCCCTGGTCAAAGACCCTCATTTACGAGACCCATGTGCGCGGTTTTACCATGGATCCGAAGTCGGGAGCAAAGCATCCGGGAACCTACCGGGGCTTGATGGAAAAGATCCCCTATTTCAAAACACTGGGTGTTACCGCAGTGGAACTGATGCCGGTGCTGGAATTCAATGAAAATTCCCTGACACGGAAGGATCCGAAAACGAAACAACCCCTCAGGAATTACTGGGGATACGATCCGGTTACTTTCTTCGCGCCCAAAGCTTCTTATAGCAGTTCGGGCGGAATGGGCCAACAGAAACTGGAGTTCAAGGAAATGATCCTGGCTTTCCACCAAGTCGGCATTGAAGTGATCCTGGACGTGGTGTTTAACCATACGGCGGAAGGAAACGAACTGGGTCCGACGCTTTGTTTTCGCGGGATCGACAACTCGATTTTTTATACCCTGGCGGATGACAAGCGCCGTTATAAGGATTACGCGGGAACCGGCAATACGGTTAACGCCAATCATCCGGTGGTGCGGGACCATATCCTGGCGGCATTGCGCTATTGGACGGTCGAGATGCACGTGGATGGGTTCCGCTTCGATTTGGCATCGGTTCTCGGCCGAGGCGAAAGCGGACGATTATTGGCTAACGCGCCGCTTTTGGCCCGGATCGCCGAGGATCCAATCCTGAGGGATGTGAAGCTCATCGCGGAAGCATGGGACGCCGGCGGGGCCTACGAGGTGGGGAGTTTTTCGGAACGGCGCTGGGCGGAATGGAACGGCCGTTATCGGGATGATGTCCGGCGTTTCTGGCGGGGTGATGATGGAATGCTCGGCTCCTTCGCCAGCCGACTCTGCGGTAGCGCGGATATTTATAGCAAGCCGGGCAAGGGCCCGGAGGGAAGCATCAATTTTATTACCTGCCACGACGGGTTCACTTTGAATGACCTGGTCAGCTACGCCACCAAACATAACGAGGCGAACGGTGAAAACAATCAGGACGGGACTAATAACAACTTCAGCGGGAACTATGGCTTCGAAGGCTTAACGAAAGCCGCTGAAATCGAGACGACGCGAAATCGCCAGATCAAGAATTTTATGCTGACCCTGATGATTTCGCGCGGTGTTCCGATGATCCTCGGTGGGGACGAAATTCGCCGCACTCAAGGTGGCAATAACAACGCCTATTGTCAGGACAATGAAACCAGCTGGATGGACTGGTCCCATTTTGACCAGCATCAGGAAATTTTTCGTTTTACCCAAGGCATGGTCGCTTTTCGCGTCGCTCATCCTGTTCTGAGTAAAGAAGAATTCTATAAAAATGAAGGAATTCATTGGTTTGGTCCGCAGGGTGGACCGCCTCATTGGACAGATTTCAAGTGTAAACAATTTGCCTCCCTTATTCATGAAAACGAAAAAGAAAGTCTTTACCTGATGTTCAACGCGGGTACGAAGGCGGCTGATTTTGTTTTGCCGTCCCCATCAGCCGGGTATGGCTGGAGTTTATCGATCGATACATTCCTGCCTTCACCAGGCGATATGGCCGAAGCAGGCAAAGAAATACCACTGAAAAACTCAAAGACTTACCGCGTTGAAGCCCGCTCCAGCGTCATTCTCCGGGCGGCCAAGCCTAAACCCGACGTGCGAAAGCTTTCCACATGAACTCACGCTCTTCCGGAATACTTCTTCATCCAACCTCCCTTTCCAACCCCTATCCCATTGGCGACTTGGGACCTTCGGCGACCGCCTTTGTGGATTTTCTTGTTCTGAGTGGGCAGAGCTGGTGGCAGATGCTGCCGATTGGTCCGACGGGGATAGGAAATTCGCCATATCAATCATCGTCCGCCTTTGCGGGAAATCAGTTTCTGTTGAGTCCCGATTTGTTGATCGAGCATGGATTTCTTAATCGCGGGGATATCGAGTCGCATGTTCCAGGGGCTCCGGGAAAGGTGGACTATTTCGCCATGGAACAACTGAAGTTGAAATGGTTTAAAAAAGCCTATGAACAATTCGAAAAAAAAGGAGGAATGGTCAAGCGGCTGGAATTTGAGGCTTTTGTCCGAGCCGAATCCTTCTGGCTTAACGATTTTTCCTTGTACTTAGCCGTCCGGGACAATGAAGGCACCGGGGACTGGACCAAATGGGCCAGGGAACTGAGGACGCGAAAGCCTGAAGCGCTTGTTCGGGCGCGGAAACATTTCACGGATGACATCCGTTACCACCAGTTTATCCAGTGGCAGTTCTCAATACAGTGGAAAGAGTTACGGGCCTATTGCGAGTCCAAGGCAGTCCAGCTGATTGGTGATATTCCCCTATTTGTGTCCCATGAGAGCGCCGATGTCTGGGTTCACCCGGAGATTTTTAAATTGGACGCCGATGGGAACATGACGGTGGTCGCCGGGGTTCCTCCGGATTATTTCACGAAAACAGGTCAGCGATGGGGAGAGCCCGTTTACCGATGGGATGTGCTGCAAGGCCAAAATTACAACTGGTGGATAGAACGTCTGAGGACAGCTTTGGGACGATTCGGTGTTATCCGATTGGATCATTTTATCGGCTATGTGAGAACTTATGAGGTGCCTTCGGGGGACCTTACCGCAGAAAACGGACAATACCAACCGGGTGGCGGCAGCGCGTTTTTTGAAGCAGTGTCAAAAGCTCTCGGATCTTTGCCATTTATCGCGGAGGACCTAGGGGTTCTTACCCCCGAAGTGATTGCTTTAAGGGAACAACTTAACCTGCCCGGTTCTCGGGTGCTTCAATTTGAGTTCGAATCGGAACTTGAAAAGAATATATTCCCCTCGAAAGAGCTCCCAGTGAACTCGGTTGTTTATACCGGAACCCACGATAACGACACTACGGAGGGTTGGTACAGAAAGTTGCCAACTACTCAACGAAAAAGCCTTCGAAAACATCTTGGTGCCAATGACCAGACAGTTGTCCGGGCCATGATCTTGGCGGCCATGGCTTCCAGAGCCGACAGGGTCATCGTGCCGGCGCAAGACCTTTTGGATTTGGGAACTGAGGCACGAATGAATATTCCCGGAACCGTAGAAGGGAACTGGCAATGGCGCCTGAAGGATGACGCGCTGACGACGGAACTTGCGCAAAGGCTGCGAAATTTAACTGGAACCTGTGGGCGGCTGGGGAGTGAAGGTCACCACTCGCCTCCCTTGCGTCCTGATGACAACCCGTCGGAAAAGAACGCGAAGTTGGGCCATGAACCATACGAGGGGCAAAACCATTTAAATGACCAAACCGATAAATATCGGCATCATGCGGAAGGGGAATTGAAGGCGGAGGGGAAAGGGAACAAGTGATTGTTCACGAGAAAATGAAGCCGTTTCCACCGTGAAATGGATTATCGGCGGTCCGTTTGGATCATATTGAAACCAGTTTTTATACAAGCTGTTATCAGGCGACTCTAAGTAAGCCAAAACGAAGTTTTAGGAAAGAAAGGATTCATTTTATGCTCGACAAAGTCAACGAACTGAAGGGTTACAAATTGCACAGTCTGGATGGAGAAATAGGAAGGGTCAAAGAATTCTATTTTGACGATAAATACTGGACCATCCGATATCTGGTCGCGGACACCGGAAATTGGTTACCCGGCAGACAAGTATTGATTTCACCCCACGCCTTGTCATACGTGAACAAAAAAGAAAAAACTATTTCGGTTGATTTAACCAAAAAGCAGATTGAAGAGAGTCCATCCCTGGATAGCGAAAGGCCAGTGTCGCGGCAATTCGAAGAATCCTATTATGGATATTACCAGTTTCCGGCTTATTGGACAGGCTCTTATATGTGGGGTGCTTATCCCTTCTTTGTGCGCGACGCTAAAAGCACTTCGCAACCGATTCGCAGCGATAAAGTCGAGGATTACCATTTGCGCAGCACAAACGCCGTGACCGGTCATCACATCCAGGCCAGGAATGGTGAGATTGGCCACGTTGTGGATTTCATTATTGATGACCATAATTGGGCGATTCGTTATCTGGTTGTTGACACCAATAACTGGCTTCCTGGCAAAAAAGTCCTGATTTCACCACCCTGGATAGAAAGCGTTAACTGGGGTCAATCAAAAGTGTTTGTCCGCCTGTCCCGTGAGGCAATTAAGAATTCGCCGGAATTTAAAGAAGCCTCCCGGCTCACCCGGGAATATGAGACCCAATTGCATGGACATTACAGTCTTCAAGGCTATTGGGTTGAGGAATTGGCGGCCCAAAGGGATTCTCTCGCGGCACCGCATCAAAACAGAGACAGCCCTTTTGTCCGCGAAATCAAAAACTGATAAGGAAGATCGTAATGAATAGAAATGATGTGGTCGCAGAGCCAGAAACCAAAAAGAAACCCGGATCGAAGGCGGGAGGGGATCCCGTCCCGCAGGAATATTTGAAAACCATTCCCCTGGAGGAAGTTGAGAAAAAACTGGGGTCGTCGCCCCAGGGCCTCAGCCAGGCCGAGGCGCAGAAAAGGCTGGCCCAATACGGGCCCAATGAAATCACCGAAAAGAAAACCAATCTCTTCCTAAAATTTCTAACTTATTTTTGGGGTCCCATTCCCTGGATGATCGAAGCGGCCGTGGTTCTTTCAGCGGTGGCCCGGCATTGGCCGGATTTTTTCATCATTCTTCTTTTGCTTTTTTCCAACGCGATTGTCGGGTTCTGGGAAGAAAGACAGGCGGGCAACGCCATTGAAGCCCTGAAGGCTCAACTGGCGGTCAAGGCCCGGGTGCTGCGGGACGGGAAATGGCTCAATCCCCCCGCGAAAGAACTGGTTCCCGGCGATGTGATCCGCATGCGGCTGGGCGACATTGTTCCGGCGGACGCGCGTTTGCTATCGGGCGATCCCGTGGAGGTGGACCAATCCGCTCTGACGGGAGAATCCCTGCCGGTTGAGAAAAAACCGGGTGAAGCTGTCTATTCAGGCTCCATTCTTCGCCGGGGCGAGATTGGCGCGCTGGTTTACGGCACCGGGGGTAACACCTACTTTGGCAAGACGGCTCAGTTGGTGCAGGACGCGCACACGGTCAGCCATTTCCAAAAAGCGGTGTTGAAAATCGGTGATTACCTGATCATCCTGGCAGCGGTTTTAGTGGCAGTCATTATTATTGTAGCGATCCTCAGAGGCGACCCGATCCTCAACACCCTGCAGTTCGCGTTGGTTTTAACCGTGGCCGCCATCCCCGTGGCCATGCCCACGGTGTTGTCGGTGACTATGGCGGTGGGCGCGCGCCTTCTGGCAAAAAAACAGGCGATTGTGAGCAAACTGGTGGCGATCGAGGAATTGGCGGGCGTGGATGTGCTCTGCGCGGACAAGACCGGCACCCTGACTCAGAACAAGCTGACCTTGGGCGATCCCTTCAGCCTGGACAATATTCCTCCCGAGCAGGTGATTCTCAACGGAGCTCTGGCGTCCCGTGCGGATAATAATGACACCATCGACCTGGCCGTCCTGGGAGGACTGAAGGATAAGGAAGCCTTGAAGGATTATCAGGCCGTTCATTTTATGCCCTTCGATGCCGTGCATAAACGCACCGAGGCGACCGTCAAAGGCAAGGATGGAAAAGAATTCAAGGTCACCAAGGGCGCGCCCCAGGTGATTTTGGAATTGTCTTCCAACGCCGCACAGATCAAGCCAGCCGTCGATAAAGCGGTCAACGAATTCGCGTCGCGCGGGTTCCGTTCTTTGGGTGTGGCCCGGTCCGAAGGGGGAGGCCCCTGGAAATTCCTGGGCGTTCTGCCTTTGTTTGACCCGCCCCGGGAAGACGCCAAAGCGACCATCGCCACCGCCCTCGCTATGGGCGTCAAGGTCAAGATGGTCACCGGCGACGCGCTGGCCATCGCCAAGGAAACCGCCAAAAAGCTGGACATGGGAACCAATATCCTGGACGCGGCCAGTTTAGGGGACTCGAAGAAAGAAGAATCGGCTGCGACGGCTGAGTCCATTGAAAAGGCCGACGGTTTCGCGCAGGTATTCCCGGAGCACAAGTATCACATCATGGACGTCTTGCAAAAGCGCGGGCATCTGGTGGGTATGACAGGCGACGGGGTGAACGACGCCCCCGCGCTCAAGAAAGCCGACTGCGGTATCGCGGTTTCCGGCGCCACCGACGCGGCGCGCGCGGCGGCTTCCATTGTGCTGATGACGCCAGGCCTTTCCGTGATTATCGACGCCATCAAGGAAAGCCGAAAAATTTTCCAGCGAATGAACAGTTACGCTATTTACCGCATCACCGAAACCCTGAGGGTACTGTTTTTCATGACAGCATCCATCCTGGTCTTCAACTTTTATCCGGTAACCGCGGTCATGATCGTCATGCTGGCCCTGCTCAACGACGGCGCCATCCTGTCCATCGCCTATGACAATGTTCATTACAAGAACCAGCCTGAGGAATGGAACATGCGTTTGGTGCTGGCTATTTCAACCGTGCTGGGCGTTCTGGGGGTTATCGCGGCATTTGGATTGTTTGTCCTGGGGGACAGGGTCTTTCATCTGGATCGGCCCCACCTCCAGACGCTGATGTATTTGAAGCTGTCCGTGGCCGGGCATATGACGATTTTCCTTACGCGCACCCGCGGCCGTCTCTGGTCGATCCGACCCGCCAAGATTTTATGGATAGCGGTGCTGGGAACGCAAATCGTGGCGACCTTGATCGCAGTTTATGGATTTTTGATGACGCCGCTGGGATGGGGTTGGGCCGCATTTGTCTGGGGATACGCGGTGATCTGGGCGCTCCTGAATGACCAAGTCAAAGTGCTGGCTTACCGGATTTTTGATCCAGCCAAAAAAACGGATGCCAAGCCTGAACCCAAAAGGGAGACAAAGTCTGAAACTAAAGCGAGGGTTAAATCTGAAGATGTAGTAGAAGATAAACCTGAAGTCAAAACCAAAACACTACCGGATTTGAAAACGAAAATTGCCCAGCGGGCCTATGAACTTTACGAGAAGCGTGGCCGCCAGGGCGGTCAGTCGGAACAGGATTGGGATAAAGCCGAAAGTGAGATTCAAAAAGATAGCGGTAACCCTGAGATAAAAACCGAACCTATGCTCGAAACCAGTCGAAAAGCGTGAATGGATCGCGGCGTCCCTGATCCATTGGTAGGGGAGACCCTCAAAACGATAGCCTGAATATCATTTTGATTTCCGCGGATTCTCTTTGTTTCAGTTTTGATCCCACCGGTAGTCTTTTATCGAGAGTTTGTCGTGAAAGCTGTTTCAGTTTCATGGCATGTTGATTGCTTATCTATAAACCATCGTTTATGAACGCGATGGGCTGTTTTTCTATGTCTTCTCTCAGCTAACGATCTTTTTGATTTTCAAAATCCAGTTCCTAAAGCCGGCCTGAAATGACTTTATCCGATGTTTCGATCAAGAATCCGGTCTTTGCCTGGATGCTCATGTTCGGGCTTATTTTTTTCGGGTTTCTCTGCTTTTTACGGATGGGTCTTTCCCAGATGCCCGATGTGGCTTTCCCGGTGGTCAACGTTTCCATCACCCTGCCCAATGCCTCAGCGGTCATCATGGAATCCGATGTGGCCGATGTGGTGGAGGACGCGGTTTTGGGTGTGGAGGGTGTGCAAGACGTTCAAACCACCTGTACCCAGGGCAACGTCAGTATTTCGGTGTTTCTCGACCTGAGCCAGGACCCCAACGTGGCCGTCCAGGAAGTTCAAACGGCGGTTTTCGCCGTGGAAAAACAGCTTCCCGCCGACACTTATCCTCCTGTCATCAAGCAACTGGATCCCAATAGTTCCCCTGTCTTCTGGATGGCGGTCACCGCCGACGCGCCCCTGACATTAAAAGATTTGATGCTTTATATCCGGGATACGCTGAAAGACCATTACACCAAACTATCCGGAGTCAACAGCGTTTCCCTGGGAGGGTGGATCAACCGCGAAGTCAATATCTGGGTGGACAACAGTAAACTCACCGCCCGCTACCTCTCGGCGGACGACATCGTCAACACCATCAACAACCAGCACGCCGAAGTGCCGGTGGGTTTCATGGAAACACCCCTGACCGAGTATGAAGTCCGTTCCATGGGCGAGGCCGCCGCGGTGAAGGACTTTGAGAACCTGCCCATCATTACCCGGGGAGGCCTTCCCAACTACACCCTCACGCACCTCAGTGATGTCGCCGCGATTGAAGACGGCCTGGCCCCCGTGACGCGTATTTCACGGTTCAATGGCATTCCCTGTGTGGGTTTGGGTGTGGTCATGACAGATGGTTATAACGCCGTCAAGCTGGTGAAAGACGTCAAGGCCCAGATGGCCAAAGACATCGCGGCTATGCCCAAGGGTTACCACCTGCTGACAAACTTCGACACCACTGTTTCTATCGAGGACAACGTCCATGAGCTGGAACTCACCATCATTCTGGCGGCCATTTTGACGTCCCTGGTCTGCTACTTTTTCCTGGGCAGTTGGTCCTCCACCCTCAACATCTTCCTGGCCATTCCCACGTCGCTTTTCGGAACCTTTATCATCATTTCTTTATTCGGTTTCACCATGAACATGTTCACTCTTATGGCGCTTTCCCTTTCCATCGGCATCGTGGTGGATGACGCCATCATGGTGATGGAAAATATCATGCGTCATCAGGAAGAAGGTGAAAACAAGGTGGAAGCGGCCTTGAAGGGCTCCCGTGAAGTCATCTTCGCCGCTGTGGCGACCTCTCTTGCCATTGTGGCGATTTTTCTGCCGGTGGCCTTTATGTCAGGGATCATCGGGAAGTTTTTCTTTCAGTTCGGCGTCACTTTATCCGGCGCGGTGATGATCTCCCTTTTGGAAGCGGTCACCCTCACTCCCATGCGCTGCTCCCAATTCGTGGAAGCGGCGGATAAAACCAAAGGGTTTAATCATTGGGTAAAAACCCATATGGA